>Ga0207701_10005351_pt1 | contig 12906 bp, 9 predicted proteins | sample KBSSwiSSwithPhiX_FD_184294 | JGI IMG/M metagenome (GOLD analysis project Ga0207701, IMG submission 184294) | Switchgrass rhizosphere bulk soil microbial communities from Kellogg Biological Station, Michigan, USA, with PhiX - S5 (SPAdes) (version 2) | ecosystem: Environmental > Terrestrial > Soil...
GCGTCGTCGTGGTGGGTCATCGACTCGGGAACGTGGTCCCAGACGACGACGCCGCGGCGGTACTCGACCACGAGGAAGTCGGCCCCGATCACGTCGTGGTCGTCGCAGAACACGTAGGCGTGGGCGACCCGGTCCAGCTTGATGGCGTTGGCCACAGTCCGGACGACGTGCTCCTGGCCGGTCATGTCGTCGAAGGTCTGGGGGCGCCACTTCCGCGCCAGCACGAGGTAGCCCATAGGGAGCCGGGCAATGTAACAGCGCGGCTCCCAGCGTCTACACTGGCCAGCCGAGCGTGACCGACGCCGACGCTGCACCTTCTCCACGCGGGCAGAGCGGCTCCGAGCGCGTCCCGGACGGGGGGACGCCGGACGCCGCCGGAGGCGCGCTCGACGCCCCGCGGTGGCGCCGCTGGGCGACGCCCGAGCGGTGGGCGCTGGTGCTGGCCCTCGTCCCGGCGGTGTCGGCGGTGGCGGTGCTCGGCCGCCTGCACCCGGACGAGGTGTACCAGTTCCTGGAGCCGGCCTTCGCCCGGGTGCACGGCTACGGCGTGCTGGCGTGGGAGTGGAAATCGGGGCTGCGAAACTGGGCGGTCCCGCTCCTTCTCTCGGTGGTGCTTCGCGTGGGCGGCTGGGTGGGGCTGACCGACCCGTGGGTGGCGCGGGGGCTCCTGGCGGTGCCGCTCTGGGCGCTCCAGGCCTGGGGACTGGTCTCGGCGGCGCGGCTGGGGCGCCGCCGGGCGGGGGTGCTCGGCGGGTGGGCGTCGATCCTCGCCGTGGGGTGCCTGCCCGTGTTCGTGGTCTTCGCCGGGCGGACGCTCGGAGAGTCGCTGTCGGTGGCGCTGCTGCTGGTGGCGGCCGAGGCGCTGTCGCGGGAGGAGCGGGACCGGGAGAGCGGTCTTCTCGGGGGCGCAGTGCTCGGGGCGGCCTTCGTGGTGCGGTACGGCTCGCTGCCGGCGGTGGTCGCGGCGCTGGCGTGGGTGGCGGCGCGGCGGCGGTGGAACCTGCTCGGGTGGGCGGCGGTCGGGCTCGGGGTGGTGGTGCTGGGCCTCGGAGCGCTCGACTGGGTGAGCTGGGGGACGCCCTGGCACTCGGTCCGGGCCTGGTTCAGCTTCAACGTCGGGAGCGGCGGGGCGGCGCAGACGTTCGGGGCGGAGCCGCCGGGCTTCTACTGGCCGTATCTGTGGACGCAGGTGCCGCTCTGGGTGTGGCCGGCGCTGGGGCTCGGAGTCGCCTGGCTTCGACCGCGGGTGGGCGTGGCCGGCGCGATGGCAGCGCTGATGCTGGCGGCGCTGCTGTGGACGACGCACAAGGAGGAGCGGTTCCTCTATCCAGTTCAGGTCTTGCTGGTGGCGGAGGCGGCGCCCGGGCTGGCCGCGCTGCTGGAGCGGATGCGGGTGACATGGCAGCGGGTGGGGCTCGCGGTCGTGGTCCTGCTGGGGACGGTCCTGTCGGCTCGTCCGGATCGGGATCTACGGGGAGACCAGTTCCGGGCGATCGTGAAGACGACCCGGCCGCCGGAGGTGACTGGCCTCCTGATCGTCAACGAGGGGATCTGGGGGGCGGGCGGCTTCTTCTACGTGGGGAAGCACATCCCGTGGCTGACCTGCGATTTCCCGCGCGATCCGGCGTTCCAGCTTGCGATGCGCGACGGGCGGTTCAACCGCGTCGTGACCTTCGAGGGACGCGCGCTGCCCGAGCTGCAGGCCGCGGGCTTCCACGTGATCGGCATCGAGGGCCGCGAGACGATCCTCGCCCGTTGAAATTCGTCCGGAGGATCAGTCCGACCATCCGGGATGCTCGGGCGGGAGCGTCTTCGGAAGCTGGTCGACGAGGGCAATCACCCGCTGGACGAACTGCTCCCCGAGCATCGCGCGCGTCGCCTCGTCCACCTCGGGCCAGAAAAGGTCGAGGACCTCGAGGTGTTTCCGGCCCGAATCCGTCAACGACCAGGGTGCGAATCGTCTGCTCGACGTCCGTGTCACCATCTCCCGCTCTCGTAGGCGCGCCAGCGAGCGCGAGACGGGCGCCGCGTGTAGACGCAGCCGGCGCGTGAGCGCGAGGGCACTCCTCGGCGACTCGTGGAGGGTCACCAGGATCTGGAACTCGGTCAGGGTGATGCCGAAGCCGGCGAGCCACCGCGCCATCGGGCGCGTCACGAAGCGGGTCAAGGTCCGGAGCGCAGTGCAGACGCATGCGTCCGGAATTCTGGACAGCGAGCTGTCCCACTCCCCTGCGAGGCGAAGCGACAGCGACATCTCGGCGTCCGCTTGCCAGTCGCGTACCGACCTCTGGCTGCGCGCCAGGCTGAGCAGGCTGACGACTGGAGGTGCAATAGCAACGAGCCGCGTACTCTCCGTGACGCGGTCACGAGGATTCGGGAGCCTGGCAGCGCGCGACCCGCACTCCATGTCACCGAGCTTGCTATTGCACCTTCAGCCGTCCGGCCGAGCACCCGCGGGGTCGACGTCGCCGGTCCCGGTCGGGGCCGGGGGTCGCGTGCGGCTCTCGGCGAGGGAGGGCGCTGCTGGGCGGGAGGGCACTGCCGACAGGAGCGTTCCGGAGTCGCGCAGGCCGGGCGTCCCGAGGCTCGGCCGTCGCGAGCGTTCGGCCCGCGTTGCGCATGGGCCAGGCGCATCACGAATGCCACCTGCACCTCCGGCTCGGAACGTCGTCTCGTTGCGACTCGACCTGACTCGCTGATCGTTGACTGACGCCCGGCGGTCAGTGCACCGGCTCCTCGTCCCTGCCGTGCACCTCCGCCGGCGGGCTGGTGGCCTCCACCGCGGAGAACGTCTCGAGGATCCGGTACCGGTGCTCGGCGCCGTTCGGAACGACCCAGCTGTCCCCGGCCTCGAGGCGCACCGTCTGTCCCTCGAGGGTGAGCTCGGCCCGCCCTTTCAGCACGTAGCCCACCGTCTCGTAGTCCCGACGTACCAGCTCCTTCTCGCCCGGCTCCTCGTCCAGCCACAGCCGCATCGAGACCCGGACGCCCGTGGCCAGATACCTCTGACCCATCCGCCCGACCGGGCTCTTCTCGCCATCGACCTTGGTGACGCTGCTGTCCGCCATGTCCGCTCCCCGCGTTCGTTCGCCGGAGAACCTGGGGACGGCATCCCCGGAGCGGAACCGACCCTCTGGGGCTTCGCGTCGGGAAAACGGAAAACCAGCGGGGTCTCCCGCTCCGGGGAAATGACCCCGAAGCGGGAAACCCGCTCATCGAATGGAACGGCCGGGACACACGCGAAGGTGCGCTACCGTTGCTTCCTTCCGGACCTGGCGGGGTTCACGTCCCCGCGTCGTCCCGACCACAAGCTGTTGCTCCGAGCTCCTCTGCAGCGGAGAGGGTGGGATTCGAACCCACGATACCCTTTCAGATATGCACGCGTTCCAGGCGTGTGCCTTCAACCGCTCGGCCACCTCTCCAGTGAACGGAGAGCGTAGGATTCGAACCTACGGTACCGTTGCCGGTACGCCTGATTTCGAGTCAGGTGCCTTCGACCACTCGGCCAGCTCTCCAGCAATTCAGTTTTCAACCTTCCGGGGTCCGCAGTCCCTGGAAGAAACGGGTCAGCCGCTCGGCGCACTCCGCCTCGAGCACTCCCTGGCGAACCTCGAGACGGTGGTTGTGCGGCAGCGCATTCAGATCCACCAGTCCGCCAAGCGCGCCTGCCTTCGGGCTTCCGGCCCCGAAGGCCACCCGGTCGATCCGGGCCAGGATCATCGCACCGACGCACATCGCGCACGGCTCGAGGGTCACGAAGAGCGAGACGCCGCTCAGGCGCCAGCGGCCGAGCTCGCGTGCGGCCTCGGACATCGCGCGCATCTCGGCGTGCGCGAACGGGTCGCGGTCGGTCTCTCGCCGGTTCGAGCCGCATCCGACGATGACGCCCTCGTGCACGGCCACCGCGCCGACCGGCACCTCGCCGAGCGCCTCGGCCTGATCGGCGAGGACCAGTGCCTCGCGCATGAACCGCTCGTCGGCTTCGTCCATGGTGAAAGGGAAATGGCGCGCCCTAGAGGATTTGAACCTCTGGCCTTCGGATTCGTAGTCCGACGCTCTATCCAACTGAGCTAAGGGCGCGTACCAAGCGGGGGTTTTCAAAGACCGGTGCAGCGAGCCGTGCCTCCTACCCTCTCGGAGGCGCCCGCGCAACGGAGAGAGAGGGATTCGAACCCTCGATACCCTTTCGGATATGCAGGTTTAGCAAACCTGTGCCTTCAGCCTCTCGGCCATCTCTCCAAACCTGCTCTCGACTCAAAGAACGACGCGACGGAGGAAGTAGGATTCGAACCTACGAAGGGCTGTGAACCCTTGGCGGTTTTCAAGACCGCTGCCTTCAGCCGCTCGGCCATTCCTCCCGGGACCGGCGAGCCCCCGGGCTGAAAGGGGCCGCCTTCATACTCGATTCGCCTCGCGTTGCAACCGCCGGGGGCGGATCAGGCTGACCGTAGCTCGGTCCTTCCACCCATGTACGGCCCGAGGACGTCGGGGAGCCGCACCGTCCCGTCCTCCCGCTGGCCGTTCTCGAGCAGGGCGACGAGCGTCCGCCCCACGGCCAGGCCGGATCCGTTGAGCGTGTGGCAGAGCTGGGGCTTCTCCCCGGCGGCAGCGCGAAAGCGGATCTTCCCCCGCCGGGCCTGGAAGTCGCCGCAGTTGCTGCAGGAGGAGATCTCGCGGAACTGCCCCGCGCCGGGGAGCCAGACCTCCACGTCGTAGGTCTTCGTCGAGGCGAAGCCCATGTCCCCGGTGCAAAGGAGCACCACCCGGTGGTGGAGCCCGAGCCGGCGGAGGACCTCGGTGGCGTCGTCCACCATCCCCTCCAGCGCCTCCATGGACTGCTCCGGCTTCGCGAACTTCACCAGCTCCACCTTGTGGAACTGGTGCATGCGGATGAGGCCGCGGGTGTCCTTGCCGGCCGCGCCCGCCTCGGCCCGGAAGCAGGGGCTGAACGCACAGTAGTGGAGGGGGAGCCGGTCGCCCTCGAGGATCTCGTCGGCGTGGTAGTTGGTGACCGGCACCTCGGCGGTGGGGATGAGGAATCGCTCGTCCGGCCCCGCCGTCTTGAAGGCGTCCTCCTCGAACTTCGGCAGCTGGCCGGTGACCGTCATCGCCGCACGGTTCACGAGGTACGGCGGAAGAACCTCCGTGTAGCCCCGCGAGGTGTGCACGTCGATCATGAACGCGGCCAGCGCTCGCTCCAGCCGTGCCAGGTCCCCCCGGTAGAAGACGAAGCGGCTGCCCGACACCTTCGCCGCGCGCTCGAAGTCGAGCAGGCCCAGCTTCTCGCCGATCTCGAAGTGCTGGCGGGGCGTGAACGGAAAGCGCGGCGCCTCCCCCCAGGTCCGGACGACGACGTTGTCCTTCTCCGTGGCGCCCACCGGCACCGACGGGTCCGGCACGTTGGGGAGGGTGAGGTTGACGGCCTGGAGCCGCTCCTCGACGGCGGCGAGCTGCTTCTCCTGCTCCTTGATGTCCTGGCTCAGGCCGCGGAGGTCGCCGCGGAGACGCTCCAGCGCCGCCGGGTCCGCCTTGGCGATGCGCTTCATCTCCTCGTTGGACGCGTTCCGCTTCGCCTGCAGGGACTCGAGCGAGACGTGGAGGGCGCGCCGCTCTGCCCACAGCGCGCGGAAGTCACCGAGCTCGAGGTTTCCGCCGCGCGTGGCGAGACGCTGAACCAGCGCGTCGAAATCCTTGTCGAACTTCTTGAGGTCCAGCATGACCGGAGAGCCTCTAGCATGTCCCCCGCACCAGGGGGACGCTGCTCGGGCCGCCCCGGGAGGGCGCTACTTGGACAGGTAGTAGATCTCGTCCTCGATGTCCTTCTTGTCCTTCGCATCCGGCGCCTTGGCCAGGTAGTTCTTGAAGGCGTCGACCGCCTCGCGCTTCTTGCCTCGCTCCTTGAGCGCGAAGCCCAGGTGGTACCAGCCCAGCGGGTCGTCGGGCGTGCTCTGCAGGGCTCGCTGGTAGAAGCCGATCGCCTTGTCGTACTGCCCCATCTCGCTGTGGGCGCGGCCGAGGCGGTAGTAGAGACCGTTCAGGTTCGGGTCGGCCTTCAGCGCGGCGGTGTAGCTGGTCACGGCCTCCTTCCACTTGCCGGCCTGGAAGTGCGCGTCGCCCATCGAGCCCAGGACCCGCGCGCGAGCAGGGTCGGCCTTGAGGGCGGACTCGAAGGCGCCGATCGCGTCCTTGTACCGGCCGGACTCGCTGTAGGCGCTCCCCATCGCCTCCCATGCGTCGGCGTAGCCGGGCTCGAGCTTCACCGCCTGCTTCCACGCCTCGACCGCCTCGGGGAGCTTGCCGGCGTCACGCAGGATGTGGCCGAGCTCGTACTGGTAGCTGGCGCGCGCGGGCGCGCGATCGATGGCCGCGCGGATGGACTCGAGGGCCAGGCTGTACTCGCCCTTCTTCCCGTTCACCCGGGCCATCCAGTAGTTCGCCTCCGGGTTGCCGGGCTCGGCCTTCAGGACGCCCTGCAGCAGGGTCGTCGCTCCGTCGAGGTCGCCCTTCTCGAAGTTCACCGCGCCGAGCGCGACCTCGAGGCGGCTGTTGGGGCCGGCGCTCCGCGCGGCCTGCAGCTCCTTCGCGGCGCCGTCGAGGTCGCCGAGCTTCCACAAGGCCATGCCGTGCACCAGCCGGCCCTCGACCACCTCCGGATCCAGGGCGAGCGCCTTCTCCGCGTGGCCGCGAGCGTCCTTCCAGGCGTGGCGCTCGAGCGCGAGCCGGGCGCGCGCGACCCACGCCTCGGCCAGGTCGGGAGCGAGGTTCGTCGCCCGCTCGAACTCCGAGTCGGCGGTGGAGAGCTCCCCGGTGGCCATCGCCAGGTCGCCGAGGCCCAGCCGGAGCCGGGCGTTCTGCGGCTGCTTCTCGGTCACGACCGTCAGCGCGGCCTTCGCATCCGCCGGCCTCCGCTGACGGAGGTAGAGCCTCGCGAGCCCGAGCGCGGCCTCGAGGTCGTTCGGGTCGAGCTGGGTCGCGGCCTTGTAGCTCTCCTCCGCGTCGCTGACCCGGTCGAGCAGCTCCTGGGCGCGGGCGACGACGAGCGCGGTCTGCTCGTCCTTGGGGAACGCGGCCCGCGCCCTGGATGCCGCGCTCAGCGCCTCGTCGGACTTCTTCAGCGCGGCGAGCGACTGCACCTGTCCGTCCGCCCAGACCGGGTTCTCCGGCTCGGCGGCCACCGCCGCCTTCCACTGCGGCAGCGCCTTCTCGTCCTCCTTCAGCGCCGCGTAGGTCCGGCCCAGCGTTCCCTTGGCGAAGACATTGTTGGGATCGATCCGCACCGCCTCCTCGAGCCCGGCCACCGCGTCGGCGGGCTTGGACTGGAGGAGCAGCGCCGCGCCCTTCAGCGCCAGGCCGCGGGAACGCTCGGGCGGCGCCAGGGCCTTGGGCTCGACCAGCGCGGGCTCGAGCGCCTTGAGGACGCCGGCGGCGTCCTTCCGGGCCAGGGCCAGCTGCGCCAGCTCCACCGCCGAGGAGAGGTGCTGCGGGGACACCTTGAGCGCGGCCTCGAAGTCGGCCTGCGCCCTCTCCGGCTTCTTGACCGCGAGGTGGGCCAGCCCCAGCGCATGCCAGCTCGCGCCGGAGGCTGCGCTCTTCACCGCGTCATCCAGGAGGCTCACGGCCTCGGCCGCCTGTCCCTTCTGGAGGAGGGCCTCGGCCTCGAGCAGCGGGCCCTCGCCGTCGAGCTTGGCCGCGCGGATGACGGCGAGCGCCGCGTCCGGCTGCTTGTTGACGAGCAGCAGGCCGATCTCCGCCTTCAGCCGCTCGGGGTTCCCCTTGGGAAGCACCTTGAGGTCCTCGAGCATCGCGGTGGCCTGGGCCACCTGCGACGCGTCGGCGGTGCCCCACCGGCGCTGCTCGGTGAAGACCGACCGCGCCCACACCGCGCGGACCTCGGGGACGTCGCGGTGGCCGAGAAGCCCGTCGAGCAGACCGCGCGCCTTCCGCAGGCCCGGCCAGGTGTCCTCGGCGAGCCCTGCCTTCGCCTCCTCGAAGCTCTTGCCCTCCGTCGAGCTGGAGGAGACGTGGGCCGGGAAGAGCCAGCGGAGCCCGAAGGCGCCGTACTTGGTGAAGTGCAGGCTGGCCGCCGCGCCGACGACCCCGACCCCGGCGAGGACCATCGCGCCCAGGACCAGCCAGCGCTTCCGCCGTTGGGCCTGAGCGTCGCCGTCCACGACGCTGACCACGGCCATGCGCCCGCCGTAGGCCTGGGCGAGCTGGTCCATGTCGAGCTTCGGGGGAGCAGCCGAGGTCGCCGCGCCGGGCTTCGTCGGTAGGACCTGCGCGGTCGGCGAAGGCGACGACACCAGTCGCTGCATCGCCTGGGAGAAGGTGGGAACGGCCGCCATGCCGGTCCAGGCGTCGCCGTCGGTCGAGACCTCCTCGCTTCCGAGGAGCTGCCCGTCCTCCAGCATCTTCACGATGACGCCGGGCTCGAAGGGGCCGAAGACCTTCCCGCTCCTCCGGCGCACGTGGTAGCGCGTCACGCGGCCGGTGCGCGGCTTGATCTCCTTGGCCGCCTCGTCGAGGAAGCCGAGCACCTCGAGACCGTCCTCGGCCGGGCGCGCCGGAGAGGGCAGGGGCTTCGAGAGATCCGCCTCCAGGTCCTCGGGCGCGGGCCGGGTGGGATCGAACTCCAGCGGATCGACCGGGGACCCGTCGAGCTGCCTCAGCGCGGTGTTCTGGGGAAGATCGGAGAGGTCCAGCGCGTCGCCGGCGGGCGCGGGCTCGCTCCAGGCCATCCCGTCTCCGGCGGGGAGTGGATCGTCCGCCGGGATGGGGAGCGCGGTGGCGTTCGCGTCGTCACCGCCGAGGTCGATGGTGCCGAAATCGGGCGAGGTCCCCGGATCCCAGGGCTCCTCCGCCTTGCGGGCAGAGGCCGGCGCCGTTGGACCGACCACGGCAAGCTCGCTCGAGGTGACGGGCTCGGAGGTGTCCTCCGGCGCGGCGAGGCCGGCGAAGGACTCCTCCGCCAGACCGCCCTCACCGGAGAGCGCCGCATCGTCGAAGCCGGCCTCCTCGAAGCCCGGGAGCGGCGAGTCGGGAGGAGGGGGCGGGGCGCGCGGCGCAGCGTGCCCGGGCGAGGGCATCGGCACGGCGGAGCCAGCCGACGGCCGCGAGGACGGCAGCGGTGGCGGTGGCGCGAAGACCGACGCCGGCGGCGGCGGCGGAGCGAAGACGGAGGGTGGCGGCGGCGGAGCGAACACCGACGGTGGCGGCGTCGCGGCCTTCACCCGCGGGGGAGCGCCCGGAGCGGGCAGCTCCACCACGGCGCTCAACCCTGGGGACACCATCATGCGATCCGCGCGGCGCGGCGGCGGCACCGGAGGGGCCGCGGTGAGCGAGGGGACCGGGCCGGGAGTCGCCGACCGCGCGGGTGGCATCGGGATGACGCCGGTGGTGTTCGACTGAGCCACCGGTGGTGGTGGCTCCGGCGTGCGCGGCGTGAGGTGCGGCAACCCCGCCGCGGGCGACTCCGGCGGCGGGCCGAGACCGAGCCCGGGCAGCGGCACCGCACCCTCGCGGAGCCGCACCCCGCCGACGGACGGTCCTTGCACCGGGGCAGCGGCCTCCGGTGGACGCAGGGGAATCAGCGTCTGGCAGGTGCTGCACTTGAGTTTGGCGCCACCGGGAGGAATGCGCCGCTCGTCGATGTTGTACGCCGTCTGGCAGGACGGACACGTGATGCGCATGGGGAGAGCACCGGAGGCTAGCAGACTGCCCCGGGCTGTACGTGGTAGGCGGACCCTCCGAGCGTGAGCGCACACACCCACATCGAGCCCGTGCTCATCCTCGGTGGCGGCCTCGCGGGCCTCTCCACCGCCTTCCACCTCCGGCGGCCCTGGCTGCTGGTGGAGAAGGAGTCCCGCGTCGGCGGGCTGGTCCGCACCGAGGTGATGCACGGCGGCTTCCGCTTCGACCCCACCGGCCACTGGCTGCACCTCAGGGACCCGGGGATGAAGGCCCTGGTGCACGACCGGCTCCTGCCGGACGGCCTGGTGACCGTGGCGCGTCGGGCGGCGGTCTTCACCCGGGGAGTCTTCACCCGTTTTCCCTACCAGGTGAACACCCACGGCCTCCCGGCGGAGGTCGTGGCCGAGAACCTCGTCGGGTTCGTCGAGGCGACGGTGGGCGAAGGAGGGCGGGCGCTGCGGGAGCGCGAGCCGGCCAACTTCGAGGAGTTCATCCTCCGGCACCTCGGCGCGGGCTTCGCGAAGAACTTCATGCTGCCCTACAACACCAAGCTCTTCGGCGTGCCGCCCCGCGAGCTGAGCGCCGCGTGGTGTGGCCGCTTCGTCCCGAAGCCGAGCCTCAAGGAGGTCGTCGACGGCGCGCTGGGGCTGGGCTCGGACGCGCTGGGCTACAACGCGAGCTTCGTCTATCCGAAGGAGGGCGGGATCGAGGGGCTCGCCCGCGCGCTGCACGGCGCGCTTCCCGCCGGCGCGGGGGAGATCCGCGTCTCGACCGAGCCGGTGGCCCTGGACTGGGAGCGCCGCGCGGCCCGGCTCTCCGACGGGAGCGAGGTGCGCTGGTCCTCGCTGGTCTCGACCATCCCCCTTCCCACGCTGGTCGGGCTGCTTCACCGCGTACCGGACGAGGTGCGCGCGGCGGCGGCGAGGCTGCGGGCCACCGACGTGACCTGGGTGGCGGTGGGGGTCCGCGGACCGAACGTCCAGCCGTGGCACTGGGTGTACACGCCCGAGCCCGAGTTCACGACCTACCGGATCGGCTCGCCCTCGGCGGTGTTTCCCGGGACCGTGCCCGAGGGGACCTCTTCCTTCTACGTGGAGTACTCGGGCCCCCGCTCGCCCGAGGCGTGCGCCCGGTCCGCGGTGGAGGACCTGGTCCGTGCCAAGATGATCCGCTCCGCGGCGGACGTGCTCTTCACCGAGCCGCGTGTCATCCGGAACGCCTACGTGCTCTACGACGCCAGCTACGGAGAGGCCCGCGACACGGTGATGCGCTTCCTCGCCGGCGCGGGGCTTCGCACCGCCGGGCGCTACGGCAACTGGGAGTACTCGTCGATGGAGGACGCGCTGCTCGGTGGGCGCGCGGCCGCGGAGCAGGTCGAGCGCGCGTGATGTCTGCCCCGAAGCTGACCGTGGTCATCCCGGTCTACAACGAGGAACGCATCTTGCCCTCGGCGCTGGCCGACCTCACCGCCGGGCTCGATGCTCGCCGGCTGGACTACGAGGTGCTGCTCGCGGAGAACGGCTCCACCGACGGAACGCCGGCGCTGCTCGACCGGCTGACCGCGGCGAATCCACGGCTGCGCTGGTTCCACTGCGCCACGCCCAACTACGGGGCCGCCCTGAAGCAGGGCATTCTCCAGGCCCGGGGCGAGCTCGTGTTCTGCGACGAGATCGACCTCTGCGACCTGAACTTCCACGACCGCGCGCTCGAGCTCCTCGGCGACCCCGGCCTGGACATGGTGGTGGGGAGCAAGGTCGCGCGCGGCGCAGTGGATCGCCGGCCGCTCATCCGCCGGGTGGCGACGCGCGTGCACAACGGCCTGCTGCGGCTGCTGCTGGGCTTCCAGGGAACGGACACCCACGGGCTGAAGGCCTTCCGCCGCGAGCGGTTGGCCCCGGTGGCCCGGGCCTGCGTGGTGGACCGCGACGTGTTCGCCTCCGAGTTCGTGGTGCGGGCGTGGCGGGACGGCTTCCGGGTGCTGGAGATCCCCATCCAGCTGGAGGAGAAGCGCCAGCCGTCGATCAACCTCCTCCGCCGCGTGCCGAACGTGATCCGTCAGGTGGCGAGGCTGGTCTGGGTCATCCGGGTCCGGGGCGGGTGAGCGGCGGATGCCCGGGCTGGCCTCCATCTCCATCGACCTCGACGGGCTCCCGCACTACGCGGCGCTCCACGGGCTGCCGCCGGAGGTGGTGACCGCGCAGACGCGCGCGCTCGTGCACCAGGTGGCCGTGCCGCGGTTCGCCGAGCTGGTGGAAGGAGCCGGCGGACGGGGCACGCTGTTCGTCATCGGGCTGTTCTGGATTCGGGCCCGGCTCGGTCTCGACGTGTCTATAGGGAGCTGGATAACTGAAGAGCGTCTGCGAATGCTCGCCGCGGGATTGCTGCCGCATGCTTCGAGCCTGGACGAGGCACAGGCTCGCTCTTTAGGACTGTTACAGCTGCAGGTACGGAAACAAGCCGCAACGCTCTCCTACGTCGATGGCTTTGTCCTGCTGGAATGGTCCGTTGTCTTGTTCCTGATACTGGCGGCGTTTCTCAAACCGTTTGCGGCCAACTACCGACTCCTGTCAAAGGCCGACTAGCCGTCAAGGTTCAGGTGATCCTGGGAGGTTATGGCACATGAAAACAACATACTTCACCGCTGTTATTGCCGTGGTCGCTTTCCAGTCCGCGCTCTCAGCCGCGGAAGTGAGAAAGCTCACGATAACGGAGGCAGTAGATTTGGCGTTGGCGCAGAACCGGATCGTGAAGATCGCACGCCTGCAGGTGCAGGAGAACCAGGCAAAAAAGGCAAGTGCGAAGTCGCTGTATTTCCCGACGCTGAAGAATGAATCGAATGTCCTGCACATTAGCGAATTGCAGAATATCACTATCCCCACCGGCAGCTTTGGCGTGATCCCAGGGGTAATAGCATTCCCGCCACGAGATATCGCCATCGACCAAGGGAAGCAGACACTTGTTACCAGTGGCACCTCGATAGTCCAACCCCTGACGCAACTACTCCGCATCAGGCAAGAGAACAAGATCGTACAAGCCGAAGTCGCGTCATCTCAGTCCGAAGTAAGAAAGGCAGAGCTCGAGGTGGCTCTCAAGGTACATGAGATGTACTACACCCTACTGGTTGCACAACTCAACCAGCGAGCGGCACAGCAAGAGATTGGGTACGCCGAGGAAAATCTTCGGGAAAGCGCAGACGACGTGAAGAACGGGTCGGCA
>Ga0207701_10005353_pt1 | contig 12904 bp, 12 predicted proteins | sample KBSSwiSSwithPhiX_FD_184294 | JGI IMG/M metagenome (GOLD analysis project Ga0207701, IMG submission 184294) | Switchgrass rhizosphere bulk soil microbial communities from Kellogg Biological Station, Michigan, USA, with PhiX - S5 (SPAdes) (version 2) | ecosystem: Environmental > Terrestrial >...
ACAACCGGACCGATGACGCTCCCCCAGGTGGAGACGAAACTCATCGAGCCGCGGATCTTGGCAAAGTTTTTTCGCCCGAAGTATTCGCCGACCGTCGACCAATTGACCGGGAACGTCGATTCGACGACGCTGAAAAGCGCGATGAAAATGAAAATCGCCCATTCAGAATGTACCCGCGCAAGCACACACATCGAGACCAGGGCCAGCAGCATGCAAGTGGCCATCAGTTTGGGCTTGGGAAGACGGTCGCCGATCCAGCCAAAGAGCAGGTGAGAGGGAACTGATATGAACGCCTGCGCCGCGAGAAAATACGCGGCACGTTGCTCGCTCACGCCTTTCCAAACCATCAGCGCGACGTAATGGACGTTGATCGCGCTCAGAATAATCACCCGTATCGCGGTCGCACTTACGATAAACCAAAACGAAGAGGTGCGCAGCGCCTGCGCGAGGGTAAAATTCACTTCTTCATTTGCGTGGCCCTGTTGCGTTGGGTCGGTATGTGCGGCTAGGACGCGATCGCCGTCTGGAAGGAGGCCAATGCTTTCTGGTGAACGGCGAACCAGGAGCGCTAACGGCATGCCCACCACCATAAAGACAATGCCGCAGGCGAATGCGGCCTGGCGCCAACCGAAGGCATGAACGACCGCGGACAAAATGGGTGTAAAAATAAATCCACCGATGCCGATAGAACCGCTGATCAAGGCCATAGCCATGGTTCGCTTGCGGATGAACCAGGTATTGGCGATGAGCATGGGTGCGTCCATGAAGCCGGCATGAAACGAGAGCGATACCACGCCCATATAAACGATCAGCAGCGTCAGATAACTGTGCACTCCTGATAGGATCATGTGGCCGATACCGGTCATCATTAGCGCCATAATCATCAGCGGGCGCGGGCCATGCCGATCCATAAAATAGCCAGCGATCGGGGCCTCGAATGCCCCCTGTGCTCGCGCCAGAGAAAAGACCAGCGACGTTGATGCACGACTGAGACTCAAATCCTGACTCAGCGGCAGGAAAAAAACCGAGAAGCCGTAGAAGTAGAGCCCGCCGCCGAGAATGCGCAGCATCGAGCCGACCGCGATCATGCGCCAGCCATAGTAAAGATCGGCCAATCGTCCTCGTAAGGAGTGAAGTACGTCGCTGGCTGTTCGCATTTGGCGCAACCGGAGTCCCTCGGCGGGATCATGCGGATGGAGTGCTAAAGGTAACCAACTGCCCACGCTAAAGCAACGCGAGATGGAAGTTTAGTCAACGCGTGGCGGATGCCATAGCGCTTTGATCGCTAAACTCTTCGAACAGGCTTTCCAAGGTTTCAAAATCAGCCAGGGTGCGAAGCGACGCAAAAGTCGGAAAAATCAGCGGCAACTCGCCGCGTTCGAACAGTTGAATCGCCCGGTCGGGGGTGAGCCAAAGACTATGCATGACTTCGTAGGAGGTTGGCGAGGGCGTTTGGGCCGGCGGTAACAGCGCGAGGAAAAAACGCGTATCGAAACGGAGAGAGTTTTGCGCCGGCGTCTGCCAATGGGAAAAATAGGCCAGAGCGGACGCGCTGCAGTAAAGATTTTCGCTTTCAAGCAGCTCGGTAAAACTGACTGATTTCGCAATCAGCGCCGCATGCTTTTCCGCCAGCCGATGCTGTCGCATCGCATCGATCGATAGGGGGGTTCCGGAAGCATCCACCGTCAAAAGAATCCCCACTTCTTCGAATAGCTCGCGGATCGCAGCGATCCAAAATCCGAGAGCGGCTTGCGGTCGAAATTGCGCGCCGATGATTTTGCGGGCTTGTGGTGCGCTGACACCCAAACACCGCGCTATCGTCCGAGGCGAACAATCTTCTTTGTTGACGCCACCCCCGGGAAAACAATACATGCCGCCCAAAAAACGCATCCCCTCGGGCCGCCGTGTCAGAAAGACGTCGAAACCCGTCGGCGCTGACGGGCGCAGAAGAATAACGGTGGCGGCCGCCCGTGCGTTGGTTGTTTCACTCACGACACATCCAGTCCCAGCGGACCGTCGAAAACGTTACGGCACGGCGCGCCTTCGCAGTAGTAGCTCTCAAATCGCGATCTCGACTGAGAAAAAAACAAAATACTGGATGATACCGTGCCGGAGGTCTCACGGTGAACGCAAATGGCGTCGCCTGGATTGGTCGACGCTGCCGGAAGGGAATGGTCCGCGAGCACGGCTTGCAGCGCTCTAATTGATCCAGGCAGATCGCAAGCCAACAGCGGCATGCGATCTTTAATCCCTGCGAAAAGTGTCTCGGCTCGACGTGCTTTGCTCGAATGGAGCTCGAAATCCGCCGCACTGCTGAAAACGTGCAGCCCGGCATCGAGTTTTTGACTGAAGATGGCTTGGTCTTCGTTATGCGCGACGTAGGCGGCTCGTGGATCGGCAAACAGCACCGTAAAAGGATTGTAACGGAGCCGATGGTCGCGAAGAAAGTCGGTGGCATCAGCGGCCGAGTTCTGCATCAGCAAGTCCATACAGAGCGCGCCGCGAGAACGGGCAGTTGGCAGTAGAGAAGTCTCGTCGGTTATATGGCGATTTAAGATCGCAACGACGAGACCGCGCTCATTGAAGCCCAACCATGTACCGCCGGCCCGAAGATCTCGGCCGCTGATGATTTTGGGCGTTGTCTGTAACAGGCTCGGCGGCGCCGATGGCCGATCATAATGCTCGTCGCGATTAGCGGCGATGATTAACGGAAAATCGTCGAAGGCGCGAAAATAAACGGTTAGCGTACACACTTTTTCAGCTTTATCGAATGGCTCCAACATCTGCAAACTTGCCGGTTGATTGTCGTTATAGGTGCTTTGTGTTAGCCTCCAAAAGTTGGAAAGAGCAACCATGTTTCAGTCTGTCAATGATGTGATCTCGGGTTTCGGCGCGCAAAAGTATATTTGCAACAAAAACGTCGCCACCGTGGTCTATCTGGGTACGAGCTTGCAAAAGCCGATTCTCGTTGAAGGGCCGGCCGGAGTTGGCAAAACGGAACTAGGCAAAGTGCTCGCCGATGCGCTCGGCATGCAACTGATTCGTTTGCAGTGCTATGAGGGCCTGGACGAAGCCAAGGCTCTTTACGAATGGGAATATGCCAAGCAACTGCTTTACACACAGATTCTCAAAGAAAAAATCAGTGATATTCTGCAGGGGTCGCAAACTCTGCAAGAAGCGGTGGATTGCATCGCCAATCAGGACGGCGTCTTTTTTTCCGACCGGTTTTTGCTGCCACGGCCGTTGTTGCGCGCATTACTTTCCGAAAAACCGTGCGTCCTATTAATTGATGAAATCGACAAATCCGATGCAGAATTCGAAGCGTTTTTGTTGGAAGTCTTAAGCGATTTTCAGATCTCGGTGCCGGAAATCGGGACGCTGAAGGCCAGACATATTCCATTGGTCATTTTGACCAGCAATAACAGCCGGGAAATGTCCGACGCACTCAAGCGCCGCTGTTTGCACCTTTATATTGATTTCCCCGATTCAGAGCGCGAGATGGAAATCATCAAGCTCAAGGTGCCCAATGTTGGCGATCGACTCGCCGAAGAAGTGGTGCGGTTACTGCATAGGCTACGAAAACTGGACTTGAAGAAAACTCCGAGCATCAGCGAAACGCTCGATTGGGTGCGTGCCCTGACCTTGCTCAACGTCAAACAGCTAGATCAGGAGCTCGTCGAGGAGACGCTTTCTGCGTTGATCAAGTACGAGGCCGATATCCGCAAAGCGCATCAGGAACTCAAAGCCTACCTGGCGGAAAAACACGCCCAGCGCGGTGCGCCCGGAAGCAAGGAAAAAGACCACCTGCACTAAGAGCTCCAGCCGCGATTTGCACATGGAAGATCGTCTGATTGAATTTGCCAGCGTGCTGAGACGAAACGGCATTCGTGTATCGCTTGCGGAAAATATGGATGCATTTCGCGCCCTCGAGTTGGTCGGCATCGCCGATCCGGCGCTGTTTCGCCATACGCTGCGAAGCACGCTGGTCAAACGCGCGAGCGACGTTAAACCCTTTGAAGAGCTGTTTGACTATTTCTTTTTAGGCATCGGTAACGCGCTCGACGCCATCGATCGCCGGATCATGGAAGAGCTGGGATTGTCGCCCGAGCAATTCCAGGAGATGCTCGACCAGCTGCAGCGTCTGGTGAAGCAGATGGAGGGGGAGCTGTCGCAGCTTACGCGCGCTTTGCTCAACAACAATCGCGGCGACCTCGAGCGATTGTTACGCGACGCCATGCAGCAGGAGATGGAGCAAGGCATGCCGGACGGCTTTCGTTATACGCCGTACACGCGCATGGCGGCGCGCTTGCAGCTCGATCGCGTGCAGAGCGAGATCGAGCGCTTCAAAGGCATGCTCCAGATGCTCGGCGAAAATGGTGAAGATCTGCAAAATGTGCTGCGCTATCTCGATGAGCGCATGCGCGATCTCAATCGGCTTTTGCGCGAGGTCATTCAGCAGGAACAACGCAAGCGCGGATTGGAACCGAGAGACTCTTCTCATCGCGCTTCGTTGGCCGACAAGAGTTTTGCGTTTTATACCGAAGACGATATTCGGCAGATGAACGAAGCGGTTGCTCGTCTCGCGCAACGTCTCAAAAACCGGCTTTCGGTGCGACGAAAAAAAGCGGCGCGGGGCCGCTTCGACATAAAAAAAACCCTGCGCTCCAATCTTCAATACGGCGGTGTGCCGTTTCATATGCGGCTTGATCGGCGTAAAAAAACTAAACCGCAGGTGATGGTATTGTGCGACATCTCGGACTCGGTGCTGAATGCTTCCCGTTTTATGCTGCAGTTCGTCTATTCGATCCAGGATCTCTATTCCAAGGTCCGGAGTTTCGTCTTCGTCGCCGAGATCGGCGAAGTGACGCAACTGTTCGAAGCCAATGATATTCAAACCGCCGTCGAGGCTGCTCTCAAGGGCGATGTCGTTGACGTGTTTTCGCACTCGAATTTCGGTCGCGCCTTCGAGCAGTTCTACAAAAACTTTTTTTCCGCAGTGAACGGCAAGACCACGGTGTTGATCATCGGTGACGGGCGCAACAATTACAACCGGTCGAACGATTGGGTGTTGCGGGAGATTCAAGAGAAAGCCAAGCAGCTCATCTGGCTCAATCCCGAAAGCCGCATGACCTGGGGCATCGGCGACAGCGAAATGCCGCGTTACGCGCCGTATTGTCACATCGCGGAAGAGTGCCGCAGCATCAATCAGCTTTATAAGATTGTCGATTTGATCGTGCCATGACCAAAAAGATTTACGTCCAGACATACGGTTGCCAGATGAATCAATACGATACGGAGCGAATCCTCCGTGTCATGGCGCGCCGCGGTTACGAGCAGACCGATGCCATCGACTCGGCCGACCTGATTGTACTGAACACGTGCAGCGTACGCGAAAAAGCAGAACAGAAAGTTTATAGCGCCCTCGGTAGCTGGAGGGAGTTCAAGCAGGATCGCGACGGCGTGGTGATCGGCGTCGGCGGCTGCGTGGCGCAACAGGAAGGCGAAAACCTGCTCAAACGCGTGCCGCATCTCGATCTGGTATTCGGCACACACAACATTCAAAAGTTGCCCGATCTGGTCGAACAAGTCTATGCATCGCGAACGCGACCGGTGGAGACTGCGTTCTATCGTGACCCAGCGTATATGGAGGAGACCGACGACGGGACCCAAGTTCACGGCGTCAAGGCGTTCGTGACGATCATGCAGGGATGCAACAAAGTGTGTAGTTTTTGCATTGTCCCGCACGTTCGCGGCCGTGAGCTTAGCCGGCCGAGCGCGAAGATCGCTGCAGAAGTGGAGTCCTTGGTCGCACGCGGGGTTATCGAAGTGATGCTGCTCGGGCAAAATGTCAATTCGTACGGCAAGCTCACTCCGGGAGAGCTGAGCTTTCCTGAATTGTTGGCGCGCATCAACGAAATTGACGGCCTGCGCAGGATTCGCTTCACCACTTCGCACCCGCAGGATCTTTCGCCTGAGCTGGTCGAAGCCTTCGCGACGCTCGACAATCTTTGTGAACACCTCCATTTGCCGGTCCAATCCGGCGCCGATACCGTGCTGTCGCGGATGCGTCGTGGCTATACCCGGGATGAATATCTGCAGCGCATCGAAGGCTTGCGCAAACGTTGCCCGAACGTAGCGCTCAGCAGCGACATCATCGTCGGATTTCCCGGCGAAAGCGACGCCGAGTTCGTTCAAACCCTAGAATTGCTGGAACAAGTGCAGTATGATGAAATTTATTCGTTCACGTATTCGCCGCGGCCGCAGACTGTTTCAGCAAAGATCTATACGGACGACATCCCCAGCGACGTAAAAAAGGAGCGGCTCAAAATCGTGCAGACGCTCCAACAGCGAATCTCGCTGAAGAGGAACCGTAGTCGGATTGGCGAGATTGAGGAAATACTCATCGAGGGTCCGTCCAAGCTCAAAAACGGACAGATGATGGGTCGCACTCGCAGCAATCGCATCGTGAACGTGACAGGGGCCGGACAATTTGTCGGTCGGCTCGTGCCGGCTCGAATCACCGGCGCTACTGCAACCTCGTTGATTGGCGAGGCGTGGTCGCATAACAGTACTTTGAATTCCCAGCAAGAAGGGGACATGGCATGATGAAAAGAGAAGACACGATCCAAATGTCAGTCGGCGGTTTGACTCTCGATCCGGTCACTAAAACGCCCATCGTGATCCTGAAGGATACTGAAAACAAGCTCAATCTGCCGATCTGGATCGGTCTGCTGGAAGCTACTGCAATGGCGACAGAAATCGAAGGGATCAAGATGGCGCGTCCGATGACGCACGACCTGCTGAAAACGATTCTTGGCGAAGTCGGCTGCTCCGTCGAATGCGTGGAAATCACCGAGCTCAAGGAAAATACTTACTACGCGGCCGTCAACCTCCGTGTCGCAGGTCGCGAAATGATGATCGATTCACGCCCGAGCGACGCAATTGCGCTAGCCTTGCGTACGAAGAGTCCCATTTACGTCGCCAAAGCCGTGCTCGAGGCCTCCAGCATGCTGCAGCAGAACGAGGAAGGAAGCGAACGAGGCGTGGAGAACGTGTCCAACGTGTCCAAGGAAAAATGGGCTGAAATTCTCGAGAAAATGGGTCCGGAAGATTTCAAGTATAAGCAATAGCTTTAAGCTAAATTCCGCAAATCCTCACGATCGCCGTTCAATTTAGAACTCCGCTGTTCGATACTGACACGGATCACCTCCATGGCCACTGCGAGCCGACGAATCACGCGCAAGCAATTACGCCAGCCGGACAAGTTTCAAGTTGTCTCCGATCAGGCGCTGGAGTATTTCGCAGCGCACAAGATACTGGTCTTTGCAGCAGCCGGCGCGGTCGTCCTTTTCGCACTGGCATTCTGGGGCTGGCAATCCTTCAAGGAACGGCAAAACGTCGCTGCCTCGCACGAGTTTACACGAGCACTCTCATTGTATCAGGCAGATAAGTACGGCGAGGCCATTCCGGCTTTCGAGAAGGTACAAACTTACCGCTGGTCGCGCTACGCCGTACTCGCGCATCTTTATCTCGCCAATAGTTATCTCGCGACCAACCAGCTCGATAAGGCATTGAATGCTGCTGAAAGATCGGTGGTCGCCACCAAACCAGAAAGCCTTTATCGTCAGATCGCTCTGGTCACGCTGGGCGAGACTGAAGAGCAAATGAAACGATGTAAACCCGCCATCGAGCATTTCACCGAGGCGCAAAAAATCCCCAGAGCACTGGACTCGCGCGCGACCCTAGGAAAGGCGCGTTGCGCCGAGGCGCTTGGCGACTCTCAAACAGCGCTTCAAGCGTACAAGGACTACCTCAAAGACAACCCCGGGTCGCCACTTGCCGTGAAAGTAGCCGCCCTAGAGGCGAAAACCGCCTCGCCAACTACTACCAAGTAATTCCCGCGTTTCCTGGCATCCAAACTTAAGCGTCACCTCAGCGGGTGGGGTCCGGAAACGTTGCCCCCGTTAGGAATGACAAAACGTCTGATAAGATATATTATGTCAACTTTTCTTCCATTACGCTTTGGGCTCCGCAGAGCCTTGGATTTCGCTTCTCTACTCTGTGCGTGGTAGCCCGGGCATCGAGAATTCATTTGAAAGCCCGGAAGGGTTTCGGAGACATCAAGATTAAAAGTAGCGCCACAGCCACCATTTCTCGAAACCGATCTTCGCCCAATAGATCATGCGCGACGGTCCCCAAGTCCTTGGATCGGTGACGCCATACGGTGGCCATCCGGTCGGATACGTGGTTCGATTGGCGGCGGCGCGTCCAGCGCCGAATGCCAGCAGTCATATCGTATGAAGCCATAAATCGACCGGTCTTCCTTTGCCGGTCATTTCAACAGCCAGGTTGTGAGCCAGGACATCGGCTTCCTGGTGCGCCACACCGCCAGCTTTGGACGCCGGCATGTCCGCACAGTCACCGATCGCATAGACGTTCTCCCATTTCGTTTGCAACGTTTCGTAATCGACCCTGATGCCTGTTTCGGTATCCGCTAAACCGGAATCGAGAAGCACTTGCGCCGGGCGATGCGGCGGAACCATGACCAACAGGTCATACGGTATGTTGTACTTGTAGAGTCCCTGGACCAGCTTGCGTTCGGGATCGATGGAGCGCACGACGAAGTCATAGTTTTGCTTGATGCCGCGGTGCTTGCTCTCGGAGTCCATCCACACGACCGGATCATGCGCCTCGCCGGTCGGTTCAGGGTCGCGGGTGAAATATTCGATCTGAACCCGATCGCGAATGCCTTTTTGACGAAAATAGCCGTCGAGCATCCATTGAGCCTCATAGGGTGCGGGTGGGCAGCGATACGGACCGAGCGGCACGCCGACGATTACCCTGCCGCCGCGAAAATTTGCCAGAGCTTCACGCAAACGCAGCGCTGATTCCATTTCCCACGGATGTAGCGACGACTCAGTAAAACCAGGAACCAAATCGGGCCGGGTTTGTAGCCCGAGGGAAACAATCAAGTAATCGTAAGAAATTTTTTCGTTCTGCAGCGAAACTTCCTGGCGCGCCGGATTGATGCCAAGAATCTCCGACTGAATCACTTTTACATTCCGTTTTTCCAAATTCTTGAGGCTTCGGCTGATTTCACGTGGTTGACGTTCGCCGAGCATCAGGAAGAGAAACGCCGGCATAAAGATATGCTCGGCGCGACGATCGACCAGGATAACGTCGTGATCTCCACCCAGCTTTCTGCCCAGGTGAGTTGCCGCAACGACCCCGCCACAACCGCCGCCGAGAATGACAATCCTTTTTCGTTTGGAAGACGAAGCCATGTTGTTTGCTCGCGAGATGCGGAGGGTGAGTTATTTTCTTGCGCCGAAACGCTCTTGTGAGCGCAGAGCCAAACCGCGCAAGTTACGCAGCCGCTGTTCGCGCCACAACTCTTGTTCCCATTTGCCGTCGAGCGTGAGTTCTTTGCCAAACCCCGAAGAGGCCCGCAAGAACCAGATAATCAGCCGGTCCGAAAGATCTTTAAGCCATTCCATACATCATCGTTAGATGATCGGGCGCCTGGCGCGCCACCTTCCAAATTTTGTGTTTGAATCGTCAGCGCAGGAATGTATCTTCCTGCCGAAGTGTGTCCTGGGCAGCAATGAGCGCCTGTGGCGTTGGCCCCGCTTCACCGATCAGTCCGACTTGCCGCAGAAATTGACCGATTTGCGCGTGATCGCGCGGGCTTACCGGTGCATACGGGCGGCATGGATTTCCGATATCGACCCCGAAATGCCTCATCGCGGACTTCATGACAGGAGGCAGACCGTAGGCGGCCCATTTCCCGGGAAACAATGCATAGCAACGGGCCCAGAATCGTGCGGTTTCTAAATCCCCTGCCCGAAATGCTTTGACGATTTGTGCGCCGATTCGCGTGCCGGGCGGCGGCATCGTCGCTCCCGAGCCGCCGAGCATCAGAGTCACGAGTAACGGTTGCATTGTAGTGAAATAATGGCCGCGTCCTGCTAAGTCTATTTGCTCAATTAGTCTCGAGATCTTGGTGATGTCTCTCGAGCTTTCCTTAAAATAGCGGATATTATCGATCTCGCTGATTTTCACGAATGCATCCTGCGGCGGATCGGCACCTGGCCCCGGATTGTGATAGCAAGTGACCGGCAACGGACTTGCCGAAGCAACCTGCGTATAGAATTCCATCAACTCCGCAATGGTCGGCTGCCCGCCCCAAGGCCGGAGCGGCATCAGCACCTGAACGAGGTCCCCGCCGACCTTCGCGGAATATTCCGCTAAGTCGATGACCTCCCTCGGCGATGGGCTCGAGCAACCGAGAATGACCGGCACTCGTTTACCGACCATATCGGTGGCGACTTTCAAAAGCTCCTTGCGTTCATCGCGCGACAGCATTGTGTACTCGGCCGCTTCCACGGCGGCGATCGTCACCGCGTCGCAATCGGTGACGAGAAAATCAATTTCTTTTTCGAGCGCCTTGTAGTTCACCCGATCGTTATCATCGAACGGGGTCAAGCAAGCGCCGATAATCCCTTTGATCGGCTTGGTGAGCGGCATGATTAATGAAGGACTTCCGCGACAATGCGCGCGTGACCAGCGTCGCTCCCTTTGACGCGTAACGGCAGCGCGAGAATGCGCGTTTGCTTGCCCACGATGCTGCCCAGGTTGGTCACATTCTCGGCGATCAGCACATTATTGCCGAGGAGGGTTCGGTGTACCGGAAAATCAAACCCCTTCGGCCTAAGCGGCGTGGGCAAATCGACCGTGATGCAATCGATGCCGAACATTTTGATTCCTCTCTTTACCATCCATTCCGCAGCATCCACCGAAAGATAAGGATGAAGATTGTAGTCCGGACTATCGAATTTCTCGTCCCATCCGGTATGCAGCATGAGAATGTCGCCGCGCTTGACTTCGACACCGGAAGACTCCAAGTCTTTGGCCGTCACCTCTTCCCCACCGTTCTTTTGGACACTGATGACCGCGCCGTTTCCGGTGAAAGATTCGAGCGGAAGCTCGTCAATGGATTTGCCGTTCGGAACGATGTGAACCGGCGCATCGACGTGCGTGCCCGCATGACACGGCAGCGAGAGCTCGGTTACGTTCAAAGGATGCCCCTTTTCCAGGCTCAAGAATTTTTGCACGTGCACATCCGGTAAGATCGGAATTTTCGGCATGCCGTCATAAATCACCCGTGAGAGATCGATCATTTCCATAGTCATGCTCCTAGAAAAACTATTTGCCGTTGCGCCAGCGTGTGTACAGAGGGTCCTGGTCGACATAGGCCCGTTTGATGCCGTCGAAAGCCAACCAGAACTGGTCCAGGGTTTTCTGCACCGACGCGCGCACCATCGCCTGTTGCGGCTCACTGACTGCATAGCGTTCAACCGCAAGCGGTCCGACCTTCATGTGCTCTTCGTCGACACCCATGTGGAGTGTCCAATAGCGAATGTCTTCCGATTCGCGATCGAAGCCGTAGTGCTTGGTCAAGCCGTTGACCACGCGCGTCATTCGCTCGTTGGCCGTTCCTTCGAGACAAAAACCCTGGCAGGCGTAGAGCTCGAGCCAGCTGCGCTGATACATGAGTAGCTCACGCCAGTCGAGAAATGCCCCGGTCTCCGGTAGTGGTTCGACAGCATCGAGTTCCTCCCTGGTGTAGCCGCACGCTTTCGCAAAACGGATGAACAAACCCTTATGACTATCGGTTCCGGTGATTTCTCCGGTCCCTTCTTCAACGACATTCTCGATCCACATCTTCTCGAGCTCCGGATCGTCCGGGCAGCGACTCAACATTGCCGCAATCGGCTTTGGAAAAGGTTTGGGAAAAAATAGATAGAATTGCCCGACAAATCCTTTGAGCTGATCTCGGTTGAGTTTTCCATCTTCGATCATACCGATGATCGGATGGTCTTTGGAGTGCTTGCTGCGCACCATCCGCTGGATTTCGCTAACGAATTCCTTGCTCGATATCACCATCTCACCGTCCGTCCTTTCGCCTTCGCTCGCGCGGAAAAGCGCTGCCGGTGCATCTGTCGGACCAGATTTGTCTTATCAGTTCACCCTCGTTGAGTCCAGTTCATGGGCCGCGAGATCCGTATCATTAACTCTCGGCCGAAACTCTCGGCCGAACACGCGCGGGCACTTTCCGAGATCCTAGCTCGAGCGGCGATTGGATCTTTTGAGATACATACTGATTCCAAAATCGTACACATTGTCCCGTGTGAAGAGCTCCTCCTTGCCATTGTACCGGACCGTGATCAAGTGCGGCGACCACGAGATAGAAAATTCCCGGGCCAATTTCTTATCCAAATAATCGCCGAGAACACGCAGCACGAAGGACAAGTCGCGAACATCTGTCGGATTGCCGATTCGCCGTTCCGCCTGACGCTGAAAATTTGAGATCAGGATTTCGGAGCGACTGAAGTGAAGTCGAGTTGAGGCGGTTTGCTCGGCCTTGGGCCGCCGAAAGGTTTTTGTGAGCCATTGGTTAAAAAACGTCTTGCTGGATGGAACGCTTCGCGGTGGGTCGAAGTCATGCCGCGTGACGACATAATCGTCGCCAGCCGTGATCAGATCAAAGGAGTCACAGCTGATGGAAACCAGGTTCTGACCGATGACCCTGAGCGCTTGCGAATGTGAGAGAGTGATGGCTGCCATCGTTTCATATGCAGGCCGTACATCGGTGCAAATTCGAATCGAGCCAGGCTATTTTTGGCGGCGAGGAAAGGCTTGTCAAATCGACAGCTGCGGGTCGTAAAGCCGGCTGGAGCTAATTTCCGCGCCGCGGTTCTTGTGTTTGACCACGCCTCTCGTAGAGCTCGAGAAAGAATTTATAGAATGAAGTCACTGGACGGTCCTCTGTTTCCTGACCTCCTGATTTGTCTCGGTACTGAAGCGTTATAGAGATAGGCCTTTTCTGAAGTTCCAGCAGTTC
>Ga0207701_10005354_pt1 | contig 12902 bp, 9 predicted proteins | sample KBSSwiSSwithPhiX_FD_184294 | JGI IMG/M metagenome (GOLD analysis project Ga0207701, IMG submission 184294) | Switchgrass rhizosphere bulk soil microbial communities from Kellogg Biological Station, Michigan, USA, with PhiX - S5 (SPAdes) (version 2) | ecosystem: Environmental > Terrestrial > Soil...
CGAACGTCAAGCAGGCGGCCAAGGACACCGGCGTCGTGGAAGTGGTGATTGATGAGCAGGGTCGCGTGACCTTCGTCGCGATCCGGCAGCCGGTGCATCCGGTGTTCGACGCCGACCTGATGACCGCGGCGCGCGAGTGGCGCTATCAGCCGGCGACGCTGGGGGGCAAGCCCGTCAAGTACCGGAAGATGATCCAGATCAACATCAGCCGCCAGCACTGAGCGCGTATTGAACGGCCGTGTAAGAGCTGCATGGTCTGCACGTCATCGCGGCCGTATCACGACTGATCCGTAGGCGGCGCGCCGGCCGCTCCACGCCGTTAATTGCTGACCGTAAGCCGTTAACGGGCAACGCCAAACGCTCGTCCGTGCGTGGCAGAGAACTCGCAGTTGCGCCGCGCATGACGCTGCGTGCTTCGCTGGCGGAGCTGGCTGCCGCCGACATCAGCCTTCATCCCGCGGACGCGGTTGCGCTCGTGTCGTCGCTCTGCCGCCGCGTGGCGCGCGGCGAGCTGCGCGGCGTGCCGTCGCCGGGCATCATCCGTCTGACGCGCGACGGCGACGTCGTCGTCGAAGGACCGTTCACGACGCGCGACGCGGAAGTGGCGCGCATGGCGCAGCTGCTCGCCGACATCCTGCCGGGCTTCGACGCCTCGCCTGAGCTTCGCGCCAGCGGCGGGCTGCGGCTGGTCATCGCGCGCGCGCTCGGCACGGTTGACCTGCCGCCGTTTGCGTCGATCGACGAGTTCGCCGACGCGCTGGATCGCTTCGCCGCGCCGGATCTGCGCGCGAGCGTGCGCTGCCTGTTCCGCGCGTGGGAGGAGAAAACGGGCGAGGCCGAGGCCGGCGCCCGCCAGCTCACGATCTCGGACGTGCGCCGCGCGCGACGCGCGACGGGGCTGACGCTGGAAGAGATCGCCGGCGTCGCGCAGGTGCCGGCAACGGTGCTGCGCGAGCTCGAGTGGGGCTACTTCCGCAACTGGCCGCGCACCGAGGCGCGCGAGCGCATCGTGCGCTACGCCCGCGCCGCCGGCCTCGACGAAGGCGTCGTGTTCTCGATCGCGTGGCCGCTCGTCGAGGAAGCGGCGGCGGTGTTCGAGACGCAGATGGTGACGGCCAACGGCCTGGTGCCGGTGCCGATGCCGCCGGCGACGGTGGCGATCGCGCCGCGCCCCGCGCCGATGCCCGAGTCGCGCCACCACTGGATGCCGTGGGTGGTGGGGATCGCCGCGATCCTGCTGCTCGCGCTCGCCACGGTCACGATGGTGCGCGAGCGAGGCGGGAGACCGCCGCAGGTCGCGGAGGACACGGCTCTCACGGAGAATTCGGCCCCCAGGGAAGAGGACGTTGCCCCAGTTCCAGTTGCTGCTGTCGAGCCTTCGCGCACTGACGTTGACGTCCGCCCCGTCGCGGCGACGGTCGCGGTCCGTCCGCGTCGCCCCGCGGCTCGCCCGGCGGCCGCGGCCCTGGGCGGCGGAGCCTCGGCGAAGGCGGCGGCGCGCCCTGCGCCGGCGGCGAAGCGGACCCCGGCCCGCCGTCAGCAGGCCCGCCCCAAGAACTTCTTCCACAAGGAACTGTTCCGCATCGTCTTCAGGTAAACTCCCCCTCATCTTGCGGAGAGCGGCCCTCGCAGTCCTGGGCGCGGCGACCCTGCTGGCGGGGGCGTGTGCGCGGACCGAGCCGTCGGCGCCGGAGCGGCGCCCGCGGCCCGACGTGCTGCTGCCGCGCGAGACCGAGACCATCCAGGCGTTCGTGCCGCGGCACGCGACGCTCGACAGCCTGCTGCGCGCCAACAGCCTGAAGGATCAACTGGTCACCGAAGCGGTGAACGTGGCGCGCGCGGTCTTCGACCCGTGCCAGATTCGCGAAGGGCGCCCTTATCGGCTGGTGCGATCGCTGGACGGGCTGCTGCGCGAGTTCGAGTACCAGATCGACACCGATCGCTTCCTGCGCATCGTCAACGTCAACCGCGACAAGCCGGACGCGCTCGACGCGCGCGTCCTGCCCTACGAGAAGCAGACCGAGCTGACCGGGATCGACGCGCGGATCGACGCCGGCCACACGTCGCTGATCGAGGCCATCGACGGCGCCGGCGAGACGATCGCGCTGGCGCTGGATCTCGCCGACATCTTCAGCGGCCAGGTCGACTTCCAGACCGAGCTCCAGCCGGGCGACAGCTTCAAGGTGTTCTTCGAGAAGTCGTTCCACGACTCGCAGTTCTCCAACTACGGCGCGATCCTCGGCGCGTCGATCGTCGTCGACGGCCGGACGCTGACCGCGTTCCGCTGGACCGATCCGGCGACCGGGAAGCCGGCCTACTACGACGAGAACGGCCGCTCGCTCAAGCGGTTCTTCCTGAAGTCGCCGCTGAAGTTCGAGCCGCGCATCACGTCGCGCTTCTCGATGCGGCGCTTCCATCCGGTGGATCACGTCTATCGCGCGCACCTCGGCGTCGACTACGGCGCGCCGATCGGCGCATCGGTGGTGGCGGTGGCGAACGGCACGGTGGTCTCGGCCGGCTACAGCGGCGCGAGCGGCAACATGGTGCGGCTGACGCATCCCGGCGGCTTCGAGACCTACTACCTGCACCTGTCCGCGTTCGGCCCGGGCATCCGCGCCGGCGCGCACGTCGGCCAGGGCCAGCTGATCGGCCGCGTCGGCATGACCGGTTCCGCGACCGGGCCGCACCTGGACTATCGCCTCAAGAAGAACGGCGCCTTCGTCAATCCGCTCGCCGTGCATTCGCGGCAGGCGCCCGGGGAACCGATCCCCTCGACCCAGCTCGCCGCGTTCACGTCCGCCCGCAACACCCTGCTGTCGCGCCTGACGACGGCCCTCGCCGAGGGGCCGCGGCCAAAGCCGGACGCCGTCGCCGCCGCCGCCAGATGACGGCGACGCTTCCCCGAGAACCCCAAGCTAGAACAGCAGCTTCACCGCCAGCTGCATGATGCGCGGTCCGCTCGAGAGGATCGGCTCGCGGAAGTTCGTCACCGGCGTCAGCGTTGCGCCGCTGGCCGAATAGAGCGTCGTGCGCACGCCGTTGACGTTGTCGCGGTTGAACAGGTTGAACGCTTCCCAGATCAGCTGCACCTTCGCCGAGGCCACCGCGATGTCGCGGGCGATCCGCGGGTCGAACGACACCTGCGCCGGCAGGCGGTACTGGTTGCGCGTCGTGCCGGGCGCGATGTCGTTGCGGTTGTTGCCGTCCAGGTTGATGTCGGCGCTGACGTAGGCGCTGTAGGGCTGCCCCGACGCCGCCGTCAGGATCGCCGCGAACGTCCAGCCGCCGAGCAGCTTTCCGCGCGTCGGATTGCTGGTGTAGACGCCGCTCATCACCAGGCGATGGCGCTGGTCGTTGTTGCCCGGGGCGCGATCGGCGTCGAAGTCCGCCGGGTTGGACGCGAACTTCGCGTCGTCGGCGCTGCTGGGCACGACCGCGGTCGCGTCGGGCACCGTGTCGGTGACCTTCCCGATCGTGTAGGCCGCCCGCCCCTGCAGGCCGCTCGAGAAGCGGCGATTCACCTCGACGGTCAGCCCGTTATACGTGGATTCGGCGCTGCTCTGGAAGGCGATGATGCGCGCGAAGCTGGTGAACGGACCGGCCGCGAAGCGGTAGTGGATGAACTGCTCGCCGGTGGAGGGCACGACGAAGACGAACGGGCTCGACGCGCCGACGTTGATGTCGGTGGATCGCGACAGCTGATCGCCGTGCACGAACAGGTAGTTCACGGTCAGCGACGTCGTCGGGCCGAGCGCGTAGTCGAACCCGGTGCTGGCCTGCTGCAGCCGCGGGTTCTGGTAGCCGTTGTCGAAGACGAAGATCGTCGGCTTGGGCAGCGCCACGCCGCCGGGAATGCCCGAGAGCGTGTTGGGATAGGTCGGCACCTGCGCGCCGGTGAAGGTGATCGTCTGCACGTTGATGCCGTTGTTCGAGTGCGCCGTGCCCACCATGATCGACGGCGTGCGGCCGTAGAAGAGGCCGTAGCCGGCCCGCACGACGTAGGCCCGCCCTGACGGCGCCCACGCGACGCCGAGCCGCGGTCCCCAGTTGTTGGTGTCGGTGGCGAGATGGCTCGTGTCGATGCCGGCGGCGGCCAGCTGTGAATCCGGATTGCGCACCTGCGGCTTCGCGAACTGCTGGACGTCGTAGCGCAGCCCCGCGTTGAGCGTGATGTCGGGGCGCAGGCGCCATTCGTCCTGCGCGAAGAACGAGTACTCGTCGATGTCGGGATGCGTGGTGGCGCCGGTCGTGCCGTCACCGGCAAACGCCTGCACGTACCGCTCGCCGGCGGCGCTGGGCGCGCCGGTGGCGTAGGAAGACAGGCTGTTGAACGTGTACGAGCCCGAGAAGTTGCCCGGGAAGAAATTCAGGATGCGGTCGAACTGCAGGTCGGCGCCGGCGCGCAGCTTGTGGGCGCCCTGGATGACGGTGAGCGTATCGGCGAACTGCGCGCGGTTGATCGTCGTCTCGCGCGGGCTGAAGAAGTTGCGGCCGATGGTCAGCACCGTCGATCCGCCCTGGCGGATGGTCGCCTCCGGCTTCTCGCTGTTGGCGAGCCCCGGTTCCTTGTCGCGCGCCCACTGGCCGCGCGCTTCGTTCAGCAGGTGGCTGCTGAAGACGCTCGTCACCGATCCGTTGAACGTGCGCGTCTGCACGTTCGAGGCGCCGGTGTGCTCCTCGGCGTTCTGCGGCCCGCCGTTCTCGAAGTTCGCTCCCTTGAAGTTCTGGTGGTTGTAGCGCAGCGTCAGGCGGTTGCCGGCGGTGAGCACGGAGTCGGTCTTGACGAGGAACACGTCCTGGTTCTGCGTCCGCGTCCAGCTGTGCGCCAGCGTCTGCAGCTGGGCGAACGCCGCCGCGCCGGCCGGATCCAGCGCGGTCCCTGCCGGCAGCGTCAGGAACACGTCGTTGGGCTGGGTGTTCCGCTGCCCGTCGTAGTTGCCGAAGATGAAATGCCGATCGCGCCGCAGCGGCCCGCCGTAGCTGGCGCCGAACTGGTTGTAGTGGTACGGCGACTTCGGTCGGTTGTTCAGCTCGTTGATCGCGTCGTTGGCGTTCAGCGCCTTGTCCCGGAAGAACTCGAACACCGATCCGTGCGGCGTATTGGTCCCCGACTTGGTGACGACGTTGATGACGGCGCCGCCGGCGCGGCCGTACTCCGCCGAATAGGCGTTGGAGTTGACCTGGAATTCCTGCACCGCATCCTGGCTGAACTGGTAGGGCGCGCGTCCGGATCCGGTGCGCCCCAGCGTCTGGCCGAAGAAGGTGTTGTTGGTGTCGGCGCCGTCGACGACGAGGCTGTTCAGCGTGCCGCGCTGCCCCGCGAAGCTGATGTCGCCGGTGCGCACGTCACGCGTGACCCCCGGCGTCAGCAGCGCGAAGTCGATGAAGTTGCGCCCGTTCACCGGCAGGTTGGCGATCGACGTCTCGCTGACGGTCGAACTGACCTGCGATCGCGTCGTCTCGATCACCGGCGTCGCGGCGGTGACGGTCACCGACTCGGCGACGCTCGACGGCCGCAGGTCGATCCTGAGCGACAGCGTCTGGCCGACGGTGAGGCGCACGTCGTGCTGCTCGAAGCCCTTGAAGCCGGAGAGGTCGGCCTTGACGGTGTAGGGGCCGACCGGCAGGAGCGGCGCCGTGAAGAACCCCTGGGCGTCGGTCACGACCTCGCGGCTCGCGCGCGTCTCCTGGTGGATGACGACCACGGTGACCCCGGGGACGACGGCGCCGCTCGTGTCGCGGACCGTTCCGTCGATGGACCCTGTCGGTGTCTGGGCGAGCGCGCCGGCCGCGCTGAGGAGGACGACGAGGACTGACCACATAGGACCTCCCGCGTGAGCTTGCAGCGGATTACTCGAAGGGCGAGCGAGATTATAGAATACGCAGGATGTCCGCCATCCGACCGTTCCGCGCGTTGAGGCCGTCGCGCGAGAACGCGGCCGCCGTGTCGTCGGTTCCCTACGACGTGGTGAGCACCGACGAGGCCCGGCAGCTCGCGTCGGGCAATCCGCTGAGTTTCCTGCACGTGACGCGCTCGGAAATCGATCTGCCGCCGGGCACCGATCCGTACGCCCCCGGCGTCTACGCCAAGGCGCGAGAGAACCTTGCGACGCTGCGGCACGACGCGCCGTTGATCGTCGAGGACGAGCCGTCGCTCTATTTCTACCGGCTGCGGATGGGCGGGCACGAGCAGACCGGCCTCGCCGCCTGCTTTTCGGTGGACGAGTACGAGCAGGATCGGATCAAGAAGCACGAGCGCACGCGCCCCGACAAGGAAGACGATCGCACCCGCCACATCATCGAGCTGCGGGCGCAGACCGGCGTGGTGTTCCTCACCTACCGCTGCGCCGACACCATCGATCGCCTGTGCCGCGCGGTCACCGCCGACGAGCCGATCTACGACTTCCGCGCCGACGACGGCGTGCACCACACGATCTGGAAGGTGCGCGGACGGGAAGCCGGCGAGGTGGTCGACGCCTTCTCGCGGATCCCCGCGCTGTACATCGCCGACGGGCACCATCGCGCCGCCAGCGCGGCGCGCGCGCGCGCCGAACTGCGCGGCCGCGGCGACGCCGGCGAGGCCGACACCTTCATCGCCGTCGCCTTCCCCGACAACCAGATGCAGATCCTTCCCTACAACCGTACGGTGAAGGATCTCGCGGGGCAGACGCCTGAGCAGTTCCTCGACGCGCTGCGCCGGGCGGTGCCGGTCCGCGAGGGGAGCGCGACGCCGCGCGGCAAGGGGGAGGTCTCGATGTTCCTGGCCGGGAAGTGGTACGCCCTCGACCTGTCGGGCGCGGCGCCCGAAGACGGCTCGCGCGCCGGTAGCCTCGACGTCGCCCGGCTGCAGCATCACGTGCTGGCGCCGCTGCTGAAGATCGGCGACGTGCGCACCGACAAGCGGATCGACTTCGTCGGCGGCGCGCGCGGCGCCGCCGCGCTCGAGAAGGCGGTGACCGGCGGCCAGGCCGCGGTCGCCTTCTCCATGCATCCGGTCACCATCGACGACCTCATCGCGATCTCGGACGAGGGAGGCATCATGCCCCCCAAGTCCACCTGGTTCGAGCCGAAGCTGCGCGACGGCCTTCTCGTGCATACGATCTGACCGACGACCGACGACCGACGACCGACGACCGACAACCGTGAACCGTGAGCCGTAAACCGTGACCTCATGAAAGTTTTAGTCGCTGATAAGTTTGAAAAGAGCGGCATCGACGGCCTGAAGGCCGCGGGCATCCAGGTGGTCTACGAGCCCGACCTGAAAGACGACGCGCTGACGCAGGCCATCGCCGCGAGCGGCGCCGACGTGCTCGTGGTGCGCAGCACCAAGGTCACGACGCCGATGCTCGACGCCGGGCGGCTCTCGCTGATCGTGCGCGCCGGGGCCGGCTACAACACCATCGACGTGGCCGGCGCCTCCAGGCGCGGCATCTACGTGTCGAACTGCCCGGGCAAGAACGCGATCGCCGTCGCCGAGCTCGCGTTCGGGCTGATCCTCGCGCTCGATCGCCGCATCCCCGACAACGTCCGCGAGATGCGCGCCGGCACGTGGAACAAGAAGGAATACTCGAAGGCGCAGGGGCTCTACGGCCGCACCATCGCGCTGCTCGGCGTCGGCAGCATCGGCCAGGAGATGATCCGCCGCGCCGCCGGCTTCGGCGTCAACGTGATCATCTGGAGCCGCCGTTTCGACGGCCAGGAGCGATCGCTGACCGAGATCGAGGCGCGCGACATGGGCATCGAGAACGCGCTGCGCGCCGTCGCGATCGAGCTCGCCCCGACGCCCGCCGACGCCGTCTCGCGCGCCGACATCGTCAGCGTCCACCTCGCGCTCGGCCCGGAAACGAAAGGCCTGGTCAACGCGGCGCTGCTCGCGAAGATGAAGCCGGGCACGATCTTCATCAACACCGCGCGCGGCGAAGTGGTCGATCACGCCGCGCTGGCGGCGGCGGTGACCGAGCGCGGCATCCGCGTCGGCCTCGACGTCTACGCCAGCGAGCCGGCGGCCGCGACCGCGCCGTTCAAGGACGACCTCGTCCATCTGCCCGGCGTCTACGGCACGCATCACATCGGCGCCTCCACCGACCAGGCGCAGGAAGCGATCGCCGCCGAGACCGTGCGCATCATCCGCAGCTACAAGGAGAGCGGGCAGGTGCCGAACGTGGTCAACCTGGCGCGGCGCACGCCCGCCACGCACATGCTGGTGGTGCGCCACCGCGACCGCCCCGGCGTCCTCGCCCACGTCTTCGATCACCTGCGGCGGGCCAACCTCAACGTGCAGGAAACCGAGAACATCGTCTTCGAAGGGGCCGAGGCGGCCGTCGCGCGCATCAACCTCGACGGCGAGCCCCCTTCGACGTTGTGTGAAAAGATCAAAACCGAGAACGGCGACGTCTTCGATCTGCAGCTCGTGACGCTGTAAAAGAGGCAGTGACCATGGCGACAACTTCCACCACCACCGCACGGATCTTCAATTTCTCCGCCGGACCGGCGGTGCTGCCGCTCGAGGTCCTGGAGGAAGCGCAGCGCGACCTGCTGTCGCTGCCCGGCGTCGGCATGTCGATCCTCGAGATCAGCCACCGCTCGAAGCCCTTCGAGGACATCATCCAGGGCTGCGAAGCGGACATGCGCGCGCTCGCCGGGATCTCCGACGACTACAAGGTGCTGTTCCTGCAGGGAGGCGCGAGCCTGCAGTTCTCGATGGTGCCGATGAACCTGCTGCCGCCCGGCGGCTCGGCCGACTACATCGTCACCGGCGCGTGGGGGCAGAAGGCGGTCAAGGAGGCGAAGAAGGTCGGCGCCGTGAAGATCGCCGGCTCGACCGAGTCCGAGAACTTCACGCGCCTGCCGAAGCAGGAGGAGCTGAAGCTCGATCCCAGCGCCGCCTACGTGCACATGACGTCGAACAACACGATCTTCGGCACCGAGTTCCACTGGCTGCCCGACACCGGCGGCGTGCCGCTCGTGTCCGACATGTCGTCGGACATCTTCAGTCGTCCGATCGACGTCGCCAGGCACGCGCTGATCTATGCCGGCGCACAGAAGAACCTCGCGCCGGCGGGCGTGACGATCGTGATCGTCCGGCAGGACATGCTGCAGCGCTCCGCCGCGTCGCTGCACACGATGCTGAACTACGCCGTCCACGCCGAGAACCAGTCCCTCTACAACACGCCGCCGGTCTTCCCCATCTACGTCATGCGCCTGGTGATGACCTGGCTGCTGAAGAACGGCGGGCTCGCGGCGATGGACAAGGCGAACGGGCGCAAGTCGGACAAGCTTTACGCCGAGATCGATCGCACCGGCTTCTATCGCGGCCACGCGCACAAGGACTGCCGCTCGCGCATGAACGTGACGTTCCGCCTGCCCAGCGAAGAGCTCGACAAGAAGTTTGCCAAGGAGGCGACCGCGGCCGGGCTCGACGGCCTGAAGGGGCACCGGTCCGTCGGCGGGATGCGCGCCTCGATCTACAACGCCTTCCCCGAGGCGGGGGTCGACGCGCTGGTCGCCTTCATGAAGGAGTTTGAGCGCAAAAACGGCTGATTTTTCAACGGTTTAGGGGAGTACAGAAGTCTTACAATGCTCCCCGCCGCGCCCTGTTATGTTGGTGGCTCCCCACACGCTGAGGAGCCACGTTGACAACTTTGCGCGCCGCCGTTCGCACCGCTTATTCGCTCTCGACTCTTAATTTAATTACCGCCGGGTTCATGGTCGCCTTTCACGTGCTGGCGATCGCCGCGTTCTGGTTCTTCTCGTGGCAGAGCCTGGCCGTGGCCGTGGCGCTGCACTGGGCCGCGGTCGGGTTCGGCATCAGCCTCGGGTATCACCGCCTGCACACGCACCGCGGGTTCAGGACCTCGAAGGCGTTCGAGTATTTCCTGGCGGTGTGCGGCACGCTGACGCTCGAGGGGGGACCGATTTTCTGGGTGGCCACCCACCGCCAGCATCACCAGCTGTCGGACCACGAAGGCGATCCGCACAGCCCGCGTGACGGCGGGTTCTGGGCCCATATCGGCTGGATCCTCTTCGGCGACACGCACCACAACAACACCGAGCTGATGGGCAAGTACGCGCCCGACCTGGCGAGGGATCCCTTCTACCGCTGGCTGAACACCTACCACTGGGTGCCGCTGACGACGCTCGGGTTCGTGCTGCTGGCGATTGGCGGATGGCCGATGGTGCTGTGGGGCATCTTCCTGCGCGTGGTCTTCGGCCTGCACGCGACCTGGCTGGTCAACTCGGCGACCCACATGTGGGGCTCCCGCCGGTTCGAGACCCGGGACGACTCACGGAACAGCTGGTGGGTGGCGCTCTTGACGTTCGGCGAAGGCTGGCACAACAATCACCACGCCCATCCGGTGTCGGCGCGGCACGGCCTCGCTTGGTATGAGTTCGACATCTCCTGGATCACCCTGAAGCTGTTCAACTTGGTGGGAGTGGTCAGCGATCTGAAAGTGGCGAAGGTCCGGGAGCCGCTGCCGGTCGAAAAAGCGGCCTAGCGTCCGTCCCTAAGTTGCGAAAATGAAAGAACTTTCATTTTTGTAGGCACCCTCGAGCCATATACGGATCAGCAGGGTACGACACCCTCATAGGTGTGCAGCATCGCTAGTGAGTCATCCTGCCGACACCCGGCCGCCTGAACCGCCCCCGGCCGGGCACTGCCGACGGCCTGCACCCCTGCTGGCATTCCGCTTTTAGCACTCGTCTCGGCCGGGCCCCTTCGGGGGCCCGCGCCATCTCCCGCCCTTCGCTGTCAATTCGCCAACTCCTCAACTCCCAAAATCCAAGGTAAACGACAAAAACGTAATCGTCGTCCGTCTGCTTGGGCCGTTGGGCCTTGGGAGTTATTGCGCGCGTTGAGCCCTTTGCCTTTGGATTTTGGGAGTTGCGGAGTTGTGGTGTTGACGTACGCAGGGAGCTAAGGTTTCGGTATACGTAGCGTCGCGCTGATCATGGCGCTGCCGCTGAGGCCGTAGAGCAGCGACAGCGGGTGCAGCGTGGCGGGACCGATGCGCAGCGCGCCGAACCAGAGCTGCTCGTCGGTGCGGCCAAGATAGAACGCCAGCCCCAGGAGCAGGACGATGGCGATGCTGGTGGGGATTGGGGTCCCCTCGAAGTACTTCACTTTGCCGGTGGTTGCGTCGGCGAGGGCGTCCGCGGTGACGTTGAAGCGCGCCAGACGGCTGACGCCGCAGACGACGAAGTAGGTGAGGATCAGCATGTCCCAGCCGCCGCGCAGGCCGAGCGTGAAGCCGAGCACCGCCGGCGCGACGCCGAACGAGATCACGTCGGCGAGCGAATCGAGATCGGCGCCGAGCACCGACTGCCGGCGCCGGTTCAGCCGCGCGACGTAGCCGTCGAGCACGTCGCACACCAGCGCCAGCGGCAGCAGCAGGAACGCCGTCCAGAGGAAGCGGCGGCTGTCGGTCGCCAGGTAGTCGAGACAGAGAAAGATGCTGATCGTGCCGCACGCCGCGTTGCCGATGGTCAGCGCGTCGGCCGGCGTGTACGACCGCAGCATCGACATGTGGCGGCGTCCGGTGTTCATTCGTTGGTCCGTGCCTTAGTGGATCGCGCGGCGCGCGCGCAGCGTCACCCCGCTGCGCCGGCTCTTCAGCTCCAGCTCGCGCAGCCCTCTGCCGCCGACCGGAGGGCTGGCGACGGTCATCAGGTAGTACGAGCCGGCTTCGCGCATGATCTGATCCGCGGCGCCGTTGAGATCGTTGGTGTTGAGGAACGCGACGCCGCCGGTCTCGCGCGCGAAGCCGCTGTTCCCGGCGTCGGTGCGCAGCCCCACGCCGATCGGATCGATCACGTAGACATTCGCGTTGGCCATCGACAGCGTGCGCATCGTCTCGATCCACTCGGGCAGCAGGTCGCGGCCGGCCTGCGGCGGCGGCAGCGGCCGATCGAGCAGGCCGCCGTTGCCGATGATGACGATCGCCTTGCGCTGCTGCGGCCCTTCGACCATCTGGCCGGCGAGCGCGCTCACCGTCTTGAGCACGTGCACGCCGAGGTTGTCCACCGTCTGCACGCCCATCGCGCCGACGGTGTAGCGGTCGATGGCGTGCAGCAGGCGCGCGGAATCGCTGGTCGCCTCCATCGCGCCGCCGTTGAGCATCACCACGGCCATGCGATCCCCCGGCGACAGCCGCGTCACGAACCGCCGCGCCACTTCCTTCGCCCGCGCGATCAACGTCAACTGCCCGGTCATGTCGTCCATGACCAGCACGACGAGCCGTCCGCCGTGGTCGTCTCTGTCGGGGCTGCCGGGGCTGCCGGCGGTGACGGCGCTGAACGACTCGATCGGGACGCGGAAATGGCCGATCCACACTTCCACGTCTTCCTGCTTCAGGTCGGTGACCGGCCGCCCCTGCCGATCGACGGCCACCGCGTCCACCAGCAGCCTGGCCGACGCCGGCTCCTGCATCGAGTGCGCTGTGACGAGTGACGTGACGGCGGCGACACACGCGCAAGCCATCAGACGCTTCATGCGCCTAGTCTATGCCGACCGCGGATGCCCCCGATGGAGGCCACAGAAGAACACTGATGAGGAGGCCACAGATGCACACGGAAGAACACCGATAAGCTGTCTTTATCCGTGTTGATCCGTGTTCATCCGTGGCCTTCCCCTGTGTCTATCTGTGTTCATCTGTGGCCTTCATCCGTGGCCGCAACTGTGGCAAGCTGATGCGCACCATGAAAGCCCAGACGCTCGTCATCAGCCTGAGTGCCGTCGTTGTCACGAGCGCGATGCTGTCGGCCCAGGCGCCGGTGAGCCGTATCGAGCAGGAGACGGCGAAGGTGACCCCCGCGGTGACCGAGATCCGCCACCAGATTCACCAGAACCCCGAGCTCTCGAATCGTGAAGAGAAAACCGCGGCGGTGATCGCGGACTACCTGAA
>Ga0207701_10005355_pt1 | contig 12902 bp, 14 predicted proteins | sample KBSSwiSSwithPhiX_FD_184294 | JGI IMG/M metagenome (GOLD analysis project Ga0207701, IMG submission 184294) | Switchgrass rhizosphere bulk soil microbial communities from Kellogg Biological Station, Michigan, USA, with PhiX - S5 (SPAdes) (version 2) | ecosystem: Environmental > Terrestrial >...
GGCGCTGATCGTGACGGGCGGATTGAAGGATAATGAGTTGAGCGATATCCGAGCCGCAGCAGCAGAGCTGTCTCAAGTATGGGCAGCTCGGCTGTCCGTGTTCTGGAGCGACCCCGATTTCGTCGTTGGCCGCTTTCCACCACTCGATCGTATCGACTATCTCGATCATGCAATCGCTCTCGTCGAACGACAGCGATCGAGGCCGCCGAGGCCGACCCTTGACGAGATCCGGACGTATTTGGCTGGGGCTCCATTCGCAGGCTGGCTCGCGAGCGCGCGGCAATTCTCCGAGAAAAACGAGCTGGGCCACAACGAGCACAAAAACTACTTGCGCACGCTTCTCTACCCGGCGCGGTTCATCATGAGCTGGCGAACGGGGCGCATCGCATCGAATGATGAGGCGGTAGCATTCCTGCGAAGCGCTGTTCCGGCCGGTCTGGATATCGATGTCGTCGAACGGGCGTTGGAGTGCCGAAGGCGAGCGGAAGACCCCATCGGGCTTTGGAAGGATCGAAACATCCTTCCCCAACATATCGATGCGTGCCAGAGGCTCGTGAATGATAACGTAACGTGAGGCTGAGTTTCGCGCACGCAATGCCGCATCGGGTGGACTACGGGGCAAGGCGGACGCGGGCCAAACAGGCCACAATCTACGCGAATGACCCATGAGCGACATTCGCCAGCATTTCATGTGCCGTAGCGAAGCTGATGACCCGTAGCCGACAGAGCTATTTGTAGTAGCCGACACCACAACCGAGATCGCCTGCCCTGGTGATGAAAGTTACCTTTGGAACCGGTGTCTTGTCATTGCCTGGCCTTGGAAACATGTAGCTGACCTCGGTAACTCCCGGCTTCTGCGCAGCGGCATAAAGTTCAGGACCAAACACCTTTCCCGTGGGGTCCTTGAGAACCCTGGCATCTGTCCCCAACAATTGCTTTATGGCGGCAACGAACTTGCCGTCGCTGAGGTTAAAACAGAATGGATAGAGGTCGCGATCCTTAAAGCCGCCCTCTCCGTTGTTAAACATCGCCAACGCTGCATCCCTGTCCGTCTTTACAGCGGCAACAGCCTTATCGAGCATGGCCTTCGCCTCTTGCGCCGTGCCAAACTGACCTGATTGCGCGAGCGCAGCGGTTGAGAGTGCGACAACCGCCGTCGACATCGCGGCGATCAATAGCTTCAAAGTCATGGTCCTCTCCGTGGTCGTTTCTGGCCCGCCGCAAGTGAGCGAAACTTTGCGACTAAACGTCAGCATTGAGCGCCAGGCGAGTGATTTTCGGGATAATCATTCCACAATGCGGAACGCCATTATGCTAATGTCCGCTGCATTTCCAAAGGTTGGATGCTGCAGCGTTTCGTATTGCGCCATGGGATGCGCTGGATGGGTGGCGAGGGCCGCAGAGGCATCAAGGCAGTCGAGGTCGCTGGCCAGATTCTCGATCACCTTGCACGTGCTCAAACGCCGGTTGCGTTGCGAGAGCTCGCAGCAGCTGGCCGGATGTCTCCCGGCAAAGTCCATCGATACCTCGCCAGCTTTGTAGCAACTGGATTGGCGCGTCAGGATCCTGACACGCGCCAGTATGCGCTTGGCCCCCTTGCTATGCAGCTTGGTCTCGCTGCCCTGAGTTCATATCAGCCGCTACGTGATTCCATTGCGCTCCAGCACGAACTACGCGATCGCTTCGATGAAACGCTTGTCCTTTCGGTATGGGGGACACAGGGACCGACGATTGTACACCTCGAAGAAAGCAGTCAGCCAATTATCATGACAATGCGAATTGGCGCGGTGTTGCCAATACTCGCGACAGCAACGGGGCTGGCATTTGCGGCGTTCCTCCCACGACATTTCACGGAGCCGCTGATCAGGAACGAACTCAAATCGAAAAGCGGCCTAAATCTATTTGCGCGTGACCTTGCTTCAATCAACCAACTGATCGAGCAGGTTCGCGAGCAAGGTTATGCCTTCAACGAGGGGCACCTAATGCCGGGCGTCAGCGCAGTAGCTTTTCCTCTGATTGATCGTACCGCGACGCTGGTGGCGGTACTCGCGGTGATGGGACGCCATGAACGGGTCAATCCGCGCGATGGCGCGAAGATGATTGCACACTTCAAAAAGGCTACAGGTCGGTTTGGCCAATAACGTCGATCTATCTTAAGTCCGCCAATGACCCCAAGCGGACATCGGCCTCTCACGATGCGGCGCGACAGATCGCTTCCAACCCTATCTAAAGTGCTACGATGGCGATTGAACCAGGGGCAGACATGCGGCGGCGTGAATTTCTTCGTCTTGTGGGCGGTACAGCGGCGACTTGGTCTTCGACTTGGCCTTCGACTTGGCCGATAGCGGCGCGGGCGCAGGAAGCTGGTCAGCAGCGCCGTATCGGTGTGCTCACCCAGGGGTCAGTCCATGCCCATCCGTCGCCGCCGTTCCGGGCTTTTCTGAAGACACTTCAGGACGCCGGCTGGGAAGAAGGCCGTAACCTGAAAATCGAATGGCGCTTCTCCGAGGGAAAAGCAGAGCCGCTTCCGGGCCTCGCCCGTGAGCTTGTACAAATTCCGGTCGAGGTGATCATCACGGCGCCGACCGAGCCGACGCTCGCCGCCAAGCGAGCAACGTCGACCATTCCTATCGTGTTCGTGCAGGTCGCCGATCCGGTGCAATCCGGCGTCGTCACGAACCTCGCGCGGCCGGACGCCAACGTGACCGGCATGAGCGCTCTTGCGACCGACATTGCCGGCAAGCGACTGGCCTTGGTCAAGGAGGCGCTCCCCAACATCAGGCACATGTCGGTGCTTTGGAATAAGCCGAGCAAAGGCGCTGTCTTGATCCGCGATGAGTTGCTGGCGGCGGCCCGACAGCTGGATATCGAAATCCAGGACACCGGCGTCAACAATGTCGAGGAGATCGAAGGTGCGCTTCGCGAAGCCGCGGCTAAACTTTCGACCCTCGTAGCGGTGATCGATGACCCTGTCATGCAGGGCCACATGGAGGCGGTGGTCCGCATTGCGACAAGCCTGAGGATGCCGGTGGTGTCTCAATCGGCCGGGTACGTAAGGAGCGGCGGCTTCATGTCATACGGCCCCGACCTGAATGAACTCTATCGGCGCGGCGCCGAATACGTGAACCGGATCTTGCGGGGTGCAAAACCGAGCGACCTGCCCGTCCAGCAGCCGGAAAAGTTCAGTCTCATTCTCAATCTGAAGACCGCGAGGGCTTTTGGAATCGAGTTTCCGGCGTTACTTCTCGCCCGCGCCGACGAGGTGATCGAATAGTTGAGGTGATGAATTCTGCCGACCGGCGGGTTCATCTCCTGCGGCCCCAACTTCCCGGACCTGTTTCGGCGCGCCGCTGATTACATGGACAAGATTCTGCGCGGCGCGAAGAAGCTAGCAGGGTAAGCACTCTCCCCAACAGCCCTTCGCCGGGCTAAGATCGCCCCGACAATTGAGGGCGCACCATGCATAGAGCTTGTTTGGCGATGCTTTGTGCCTTGGCCGTATGGCCCGAGTCGGGCTCGGCGCAGCAACAAAAAACTCCCGTGTTGGGATTTCTAGCCAGCGCATCAGAGCGACAGTATACCAGCACCATCGGCTCGTTACGGCGAGGGCTGAACGAAGCAGGCTATGTTGAAAAGAAGAACCTTTTAATCGAGTACCGCTGGGCCAACTTCGACTACGACAAGCTGCCGGCATTGGCTAGCGAGCTCGTCAAGCATCCAGTGGATGCGATGTTTGCAACGGGCAGCGTCGTATCCGCCATGGCCGCCAAGTCGGCGACATCAACCATCCCTATCGTATTCGCCAACGGAAGCGATCCGGTTCAATACGGCTTGGTGGCAAGTTTAAGTCACCCCGGTGGGAACGTAACGGGAATAACATTCATAAACAGCCAACTCGGTCCCAAGCGTTTGCAGTTGCTGAGGCTGCTGAACCCAAAGACATCTATTGTCGCTGTATTGGTCAATCCGAAGAATCCCAACGCCGAAGATGCAAAAGGTTTCGAAGCAGCGGGCCGAAGCATCGGAATCAAAGTGGTTACTGTAGGTGCGAGCAGCGAAGGAGAATTGAAAGACGCATTTAGTCGTGCGGTCGAGCAGCGTGCCGACGCGATGCTGGTCCATGTCGACGCACTCTTCAATGACAACGGCGAAACGCGGATCGTGCAACTTGCGGCAGACCATCGCCTACCCACGATGACTGCGAACGCGACGTACCCAGGACGGGGCGGATTAATAAGCTACGGAACAGACACCCGGGAAATGAACCGGCAAGCAGGCGTCTATGTCGCGCGCATCCTTCGCGGGGAAAAGCCCGCAAACCTGCCCGTGATCCAGCCCACAAACTTTATGTTGCGCGTAAATTTGAAAACCGCAAAGGCGCTCGATCTCTCCATTCCGGAGCCTTTTCTATTGTTGGCTGACGAGTTAATCGAGTGAGAATGACCAAGACGATCAAGGTCGGTGAGACGTAATAAAGCATGAAAAAAATGGCCCGCTTCGGGGCTATTTCTTTTTGGTGTCAGCGCGTGCCGTAATGACGGCCGTTCTTGATGCCGCATTCCCTTTTTAAAGTTCCGGTTCTGATCGATACGATGCTTTCGTCCTGAGCCTGGGGGCGGACATGCGGCGCCGGGAATTTTTTGGTGTTATTGGTGGCGCTACCACGTGGCCGCTCGCGGCACGCGAGCAGCAGCCGGCGATGCCAGTGGTCGGTTTCTTCCGGAGCACCACGCTGGTGCCTTTCGCGAGCCTCGGTTTGGCCTTGCGCCAGGGCCTTGCGGAGGCCGGTTTCGTCGAGGGCCGCAACATCGTCATTGAATCCCGCTACGCCGACAATGTGATCGAATAGCTGAGGCGATGAGACGATCAGCTCTGTGAGACGAATAAAGCACCAAAAAGTGCTACGATGCGATCGAGCCGGGAGCGGGATATGCGGCGTCGGGAATTTCTCGGAGTTGTCGGTGGCGCAGCGGCAGGATGGCCGCTCGCCGCGCTCGCGCAACCGGCGGGCAAGCTGCCGACCATCGGATTCCTCGGCGGCGGCACCCTGGTCAGCCAGCGCGCGTGGCTGGCGGCGTTTGTGCGGCGGTTGAACGAACTCGGCTGGGTCGAGGGCCGCAACGTCGCGATCGAGTATCGCTGGGGCGAAGGCCGCACCGAGCGCTATGCTGAGCTCGCGGCCGAGTTCGTGCGGCTCAAGGTCGATGTCATTTTCGCCGGCGGCACCGAAGCGGCGCTCGCCGTCAAGCATGCGACATCGGCGATTCCGACCGTGTTTCCGACATCGGGCGATCCGGTCGGCGCGGGTCTCGTGGCCTCGCTGGCGCGGCCCGGCGGCAACCTCACCGGCTTGTCCAACCTGGGCAGCGATCTCGGCGCCAAACGAATCGGACTGCTCCGCGAAATGTTCCCGGCCCTGAGCCGGCTGGCGGTGATGATCAACGCCAACTATTCCGGCCTCGTCAACGAGATGGGCGAGGTCGAGCCTGCAGCGCGTAGGCTTGGCATCGGGATCGTCCCATGGATGATCCGGGGTGCGGAGGATATGGCGCTGGCGTTCGAGGGAAACAAAGGTGGCGCCGAGGCCCTCTACGTGGTCGGCGACCCGCTGGTCAACACACACCGGGTTCGCCTCAACATCTTTGCTCTCGCCAATCGCCTTCCGACGACGTACCCGCAACGGGAGTACGTCGAAACGGGCGGCCTGATGTCTTATGGACCGAATTTCCCCGAAATGAATCGGCGCGCTGCCGATTTTGTCGACAAGATCCTGCGCGGTGCGAAGCCGGCCGACATTCCCGTCGAGCAGCCGACCAAGTTCGATCTGATCGTCAATCTGATCACGGCCCGCGCGCTCGGCCTGACCGTCCCGCAGACGGTTCTCGCTCGCGCCGACGAGGTGATCGAATAAGCGTCGATGTCGCTTCCTGGCACTTGGCGGACATCCCAGCCCGCCTGTCGGATATCGGCTGTCGGCGTAAGCGGACATCGCCGATCAAGGCTGTTATGTCTGCTTTTGACCCAAAGCGGACATGCACTAGTCAGCGAAGACTAAAACGTTACAATTGCAACCCTGGCCGTGGGTAGAGCATGAGACGGCGGGATTTCATTGCAGGTTTGAGCGGCGTAGTGGCCACAGGGCCGCTTGCGGCGAATGCGCAGCAAGCACCCCTCGTCGCGGTGCTGATGAATGGCAATTCCAACGAGCCCCTGGTCCAGGCCAATGTGAAGGCCCTTGCTTATGGGCTCAACCTGCTCGGCTGGATCGAAGGGAAGAACCTTCGACTGGAAGTACGCTGGAATGGTGGCAATGCGGAACGCGCTCGCAACTTTGCAGCCGAACTCGTCGGTTTGAAGCCCGCAGTGATCGTGACGCCCTCGACAACCAATCTTTTGGCGATGCGCAATGCGACCAACACCATCCCGATCGTGTTCCTCCAGGTTTCCGATCCCGTCGCGCAAGGCTTTGTGCCGAATCTGACGAATCCCGGCGGCAATGCGACGGGCTTCTCGGCCTTTGAGTTTTCCATTGGCGGAAAATGGCTTGAGTTGCTGAAGGAGGTGTCGCCTGGCTTGGCACACGTCACTGTGATGTCCAACCATGAGACTTCGCCGCAGTCCAAATTTTTCATCCGCGCGATCGAAGCGGCTGCCGCTATTCTCAAAGTGAGGGTCGATCAGGCAGATGTACGATCGATGACAGAAATCGAAAGCACCATTGAGAAGACGGCCAAGGAGCCTGGAGGGGGATTGATCGTTCCAACCGACAGTTACACGCGGGTCCGAGGTGACCGCATCGCTGAGCTTGCGCTCAAGCACAGATTGCCAGCGCTTGGTGCTTTCGCCGAATTCGTCGACAGTAAAGGTCTGATGTTCTATGGCGTGTCGGCGGACGATGGCCTGATCGAGCAGTTTAGACATGCGGCCGGGTACGTTGATCGGATTCTCAAGGGTACCAAGCCCGGCGATCTGCCGGTTCAGAACACAAACAAATTCACGCTTCAGATCAATCGGAAGACAGCGGCTGTGCTCGGCCTGGATCTCCCGGCGAAGCTCCTCTTCACCGCCGACCGTGTGGTCGAATAAGGCGCGGCCATGTCTGCTAATGGCACTTAGCCGACATCGTCGATGTCCGCTTTTTCGGTCGTTATCGGGGGCAAAGCGGACATGGCGGCAAGTCCCGGAAATGTCGCCTAATGACCCAAAGCGGACGGCGCAAGCGCCATGTGTGGACGGCTGACTTCCGCTGCTGGCACAAAGCGGACATGCCGTCCCATTCGCCGGATATCGCCTTTCGGGGGCAAAGCGGACATCCCCATTTAGAGCCGCGACGTCTGCTTTTGACCCATAGCAACGCGTTCGCCTGGTGACGGCGGCCGTCCAAGCTTTTACCTTTAGAGCGACTGGCGCGGCCCAGGCCATCAGCTCTGGCCAGCATGGATCAGTCGCCAGCAGCCAGGAGAGAAACGATGCCCGACAGCATCATGTACCACGAAGGCAACCGGCGTTTGCAGGACCGCTTCGATAGCCGCCGCATTTCCGACCGGTTGGAAGAAAAGCTGACGCACACAGAGTTCAGCGATGACGATAAGGAGTTCATCGGGAACGCATCCTATTTTTTCTTGGCGACGGCAGACGCCGAAGGACGCCCGGACTGCTCCTTCAAGGGCGGCATGCCAGGCTTCGTGCGCGTTACCGGCGCGGCCGAGTTGGCGTTTCCCGATTATGAAGGCAACGGCATGTTCAAGAGCTTGGGCAATGCATTGGTAAATCCGAATATCGGCATGCTTTTCATCGCAATGCACGGCAAACCGAAGCGATTGCGCGTCAACGGCCGCGCGACAGTGCGCGACGATGATCCGCTACTAACCGAAACCGTTGGGTCGCAATTGATCGTGCGCGTCACGGCACGTGCTATTTTCCCGAATTGTCCCCGCTACATTCCGAATATGCAACTGACGGAACCGTCGATCTACGCGCCGCGTGCCGGTCACGAGACACCTGAACCGGCGTGGAAGTGCTTTGACATCTTGAAGGACTATGTGCATCCACGCCGGCCGACTTTTAAGGGCTAATACTGTCGGTCCGAAATACTGGCTCAGTTCGATGCGTCCGCTTCAAGAAAATGCGCAAAGCGTGGTGCCGAAAATGTAATCTCAAAGCCGCGAAGGCGTTTGGGCTAGATCTGTCGCCGAAGGTGCTCGCGCTGGCTGATGCAGTTATCGAATAATGGATGTCGCCTATTGGCACTTAGCGGACAAACGGACCGCCTCGGAGTTTGTTCGCTGTTGGGGTTATAGCGGGCATTAGCGGACGTGCCAACCCCACCGGCCAATGTCAGCTTTGAGGGTGAAGCGGACATGCGACTCAGCACGCAAAGGCGCAACCTTGGAACTTTTTCCTCTGCCCGCGATTGAGTCTGACCGGAGGACAATTCTGTTCTAGGGAGATTTCGATGAATGTTCTCAAGCTAACGCTTGCCGCGGCCACCCTCACGATTGGGCTGGCGGCTTCTGCTTCCGCACTTCCAGTCGACAAGCTTGGCACCGTCAATGCTGGCGGCATACAAGCTGACCAAGTACGCCTTGTTTGTAACCGCTATGGCCGTTGTTGGCGTGTCGGCGGTTATGGATATCGTTATGGCTATCGCGGCTACCGTCATGGCTATCGCGCCTATGGTCGCGGCTACCGTCGTTGGTAGCATATTTTGCGCAAGACTGGCGGCTCCAGAAATGGGGCCGCTTTTTTGTATCTGCCGATCTTGGCATTTAACGGACTAGCAGACAGCGACAGCGAATGTCTGCTCGTGGAGGTACAGCGGACATGGTCAAAAACGGCCGCCACGGCAGCTCATGACCCAGAGCGGGCATAGGCCAAATTGAAATCCCCCAGCGCAGCAGCGCTATGGTATCTTTTTCGTCGGAAGCACGGGAAGCACTGGCAGTGAAACGGCGCGAATTCATCACGTTGCTTGCCGGTGCGGCGACATCGCCGCTCGCGGCGCACGCGCAGCACGTTGGCAGGCGGGTTCCACGGGTCGGTGTGCTGCTCTACGGGACGGCCGAAACCGACCCGAACTACGGTGCCTTCCGCCACGGCCTGCGCGAACTCGGGTATGTCGAGAACCAGAACATCGCACTCGAGCCGCGCTCCGCCGAAGGCATGCCGGAACGCTTGCCTGTGCTCGCGCGCGAACTGATCGCGGCCAAGCCCGATCTTATCTATGTGCTTGGTGGCGACGTGGCGCCGTTCGTGCGAGCGGCGACCAGCACAATTCCCATCGTCATGGCGGTGAGCAACGATCCCGTGCAGTCCAACCTGGTGGCGAGCCTCGCACGCCCGGGCGGCAACATCACCGGCGTTACTTTCGTGGCGTCTGATCTTGCCGCCAAGCGACTACAGTTCCTGCACGAGTTGGCGCCGCAACTCCGCCGCATCGCGGTGCTGTGGAATCCCGACCACGTCGATCCGGAATATCGGGAGACGCAGACCGCCGGCAAGACCTTGGGCATCCAGGTCCATTCATTGGAGGCGAGGTCGCGGGCCGACTTTGAGAGTGCGTACCAAACCGCGCTGAGCGTCGGCGCAGAGGCGCTGATACCGGTCTCGTCGCGCCTGATGACTGTGGACCGCGCCGGCATCATCGCCTTTGCCGCCCGCCATCGGCTGCTGCTCGCATCCGGCTGGGGACCCTGGGCGCGCGAGGGCGCGCTCTTGAGCTACGGTCCCGACCTCAATGAGATTACGCGGCGATCGGCAGCGCATGTGGACAAGATTCTGCGCGGTGCCAGCCCGGCCGACATCCCAGTCGAGCAACCCACCCGGTTCCAACTCGTACTCAACGCCAAGAGCGCCAAGGCACTCAACCTGACCATTCCGGAACGGCTCCGCGCGCTGGCTGACGAGGTGATCGAGTAGGCAGCATATGCTGCGCTGCAGCCCTAGGCTTCCCAGGCCCGTAGTCGACGCCCCCTTTCCGTTTCACACGGACGGCAAAATCAGCATCAATACCCTGCTGTGGGAGAGGTGTAGTAGCTGGTGGCTGTGGCAGCCGCGAGTTGTTGCGATATGATCCACGCAAGTGGGCACCCATATGACGTCAATTCTGCGAAGCACGCTGGCGGCCTGGGCATTCACATCGACAGTTTGGCTGGCGGCGACGGCCGCTGCGGCCGACGATCGCGATACGTGTCTGAAGGAATCTGGCGACGAAGCGATAGCTGCGTGCACCCGTGCTATTAATTCCGGCCGATATAGCGGTCGTCAGCTTGCTGTGCTTCTGACAAATCGTTGCGCCGAGTGGCCCGAAAAGCAAGAAAACGACAAAGCCATTGAAGATTGCAGTCAAGCGCTCCAGCTTGATCCGACCAACGCGGAAGCATTCAGCAACCGCGGTCACGCCTATTACGGCAAAGGTCAATACGACCGCGCCATCGAGGATTTGAACCAAGCGATCCGGCTCAAGCCGAACGACGCAGATTTGTTCAACAACCGCGGTCTCGCATACAGTGACAAAGGCGAAACCGACCGCGCCATTGAGGATTTCAACCAAGCGATCCGGCTTGATCCGGACCTCGCAGATGCGTTCTACAACCGCGGCAACGCCTATAGGCGCAAAGGCCAATACGACCGCGCCATCGAGAATTTCAACCAAACGATCCGTCTTAAACCGAACTACGCATCGGCGTTCAACAACCGCGGTCTTGCGTACAATAAAAAAGACCAATACGACCGCGCCATCGAGGATTTCAGCCAAGCGATCCGGCTTAATTCGAGCGATGCGATAGCGTTCTATAACCGCGGTATCTCATGGGAACTGAAGAGGGATCTGCAACGCGCATTGGCGGATTTCAAGAAGTTCTCCGAATTGGTCCCATCCGATCCGGATGGTCCAAAGGCAATTGCGCGCGTCACAAAGGCGTTGAGCGGCCGATGACAGAGGTATTTCGATACGCCGTCGACCAATAGACCGTCTACGATGGCAAACGACCCGATGTCGCCTTTTGGCAAAGCGGACGCAGCTGTTGAGCGGAACATTGGTACAGGGCTTGCCGACTTCCTGCTTTGCTCACTGTAGGAGCACAGCTAAGATCGCAAGATCAGAGAGGCCGCCAACTACCCTATCTGGGGCCGCATCTTTGGAGGCATTACAGCATGCCAATCTATATGCGCTTTTATGACGAAAAAAATGTACCGGTCGATCCGCGCGGCACCGTCAAAGCCAAAGGCTTTGAGGGCTGGATCGAGCTGACAACCTTTTCATGGGGCAACATGCCGGTGGGTCGAACAACCGGCTCGACGAACCCGAGTCCTGGTGTCACCTCGTTCAGCATCTCCAAACCTGTTGATGCGACGTCGCCAGTGCTGGCGGGGCGGGCGTATACAGGCAAGAGCTGGCCGACGATAGTCATCGTCTCTGTTCCTGAGCGCGGGGGCAGTCTGATGCGCCTCACCTTTTCCGAGCTGTATCTTACCAACTTCCAATTCAGTGGCGGCGGTGACGGTTTCGAAACCCTCTCCTTTGACTTCGCCAACGTCAAGTTGGAGCAAGCCGCGTCGGCCCACGGTTGATAAAACGGCCGAGACTCGTGGCGAGTCTCTCCAGGCCCGGTGGCAATGCCACCGGCATCAACGTCCTGATAGCATCCTGCGGCGCGGCAAGCCCCCTACACACCACAACCTGCAACACCTACCTACGGCCTGTCCCGGGCCTGTCCATACGTCCGCGGAGTCGTAGCGAGAGAGTCGTAGCGAGAGTCGTCCGATGGCCATCACCCTCAACCACACCATCGTCCCCACCCGCGACAAGAAGGCAGCGGCGCAGTTTTTTGCACGCATTTTCGGCCTTCATGCCGATCCGAAAGGCGGCCATTTCGCGCCGGTCCGTATCAATGACACGCTCACACTTCTCTTTGACGACGAGGAGAAGTTCGAGAGCCACCACTATGCCTTCCACGTCAGCGATGCCGAATTCGATGCCATCTTCGGCCGCATTCGCGAGGCCAAGCTCGCCTATGGCAGCGCACCGTGGAGCCTCGAGGACGGTAAGCTCAACGACTGGAACGGCGGACGCGGCATCTATTTTCGCGACCTCGACGGCCATGTGCTTGAACTCATGACCGTACCGCAGTGAGCCGCGGGGCAATCGCCGCGAAGCCGCCTCGCTTGCCGCCCCGCCGGACCAAGGACGACCGGTCGGCGGCACCAAGCCGGCCCGCAGAACGCCGCGGCGTTACGTCTCGTTAAGCAAACAGCCTCATTCTCGCGACCATGAGAGGCCGCGTGCGTTCGTATCTTGCCGGCGCAGTCGTGCTGCTGACCGCGGGCGGCTGCGCACTCCCCGTCGACCGCCACATGGCCTCCCAGGATCAGGTTGTAACGTCACCACCAAGGTTGGCAGGCGTTGACAGGCCACCGGTCGAAGTGCCCCAGCGAGACAGCTATGCCGCCGTTGAGAATGACCCAACGGGCTCGATTGTCCCGTCTGCGCGAATGCCGGACGCGCCTGCGCCGTTCCGCAGGGTCCAAAAACACGTCTATCTGTTGCTGGGCGGACTCCAGGGGAAGGATGGATGGGTGACGAGCGCCGGCATGTTCGGGCTGCGATCGTCCTTGACCGAGCTGCCCGACGTGACGGTGACCACCTACGACTGGCCCTCCTACAAGAAGGTGGCCGCGGACATCGCGCTGTTGCCCAAGGACGACATCGTGATCGTCATCGGATATTCCGGCGGGGGAGCAAAAGCGACCTGGTTGGCAAATTTGCCGTCCAAGCCTCAAATCGATTTGATGATTATGTACGATCCGAGCCCGTCCTGGGGGATGCAAGTCATCGGCCCGAACGTCAAACGAGCGCTTTGCTATTGCAACGTCACACCCGCATTTTTCGGGTTGGGTGGCGG
>Ga0207701_10005358_pt1 | contig 12901 bp, 8 predicted proteins | sample KBSSwiSSwithPhiX_FD_184294 | JGI IMG/M metagenome (GOLD analysis project Ga0207701, IMG submission 184294) | Switchgrass rhizosphere bulk soil microbial communities from Kellogg Biological Station, Michigan, USA, with PhiX - S5 (SPAdes) (version 2) | ecosystem: Environmental > Terrestrial > Soil...
AGAAGGGCAAGAAAATTTTCTCGGCCAATTGCGCCACTTGTCATCAGGCGAACGGTCTTGGCGTGGCCGGGCAATATCCGCCGCTGGCCGGTTCGGAAATCGTGAATGGCGGCTCGCATCGGCCGGTGATGATTGTGCTCAAGGGTCTGCAAGGTCCGCTGACGGTGAAGGGTCAGCACTACGGTTCGGCGGTAATGCAGCCGTGGGACAAGACTTTGAACGATCAAAAGATCGCCGACGTTCTCACCTACGTCCGGCAGGAGTGGGGAAATAAAGCCGGACCGGTAAGCGCGGAAGGCGTTGCGGCGTTGCGCAAAGAGTATGCCGGTCGCGCCGAATCCTGGACAGAACCTGACATTCTCAAGGTGCCTGCCGAGGCGGAGGCTCCCGGAGGTGCAGCTCCGGCGCCCGCGCCTGGCGGCAGCCCGCCGCCGAAGTAAGGTTCGGGTTCAGTATCGAGCTTAGTTCCGCGACGGGGCGTTCGAGATCGTTGGTCACACCCATATAGGCACGTGAGCAATGTTCATTCAATACGATGTAGACGTAATGTTTGTGCTCGGGCTTTGAAGCCGAAATAGTCAGAGATCCTTCGTTCCACTCAGGATGACAATATGCTAGTTGCCTAACGAGCGACTGCGTCGGCCAACAGTTCCGCCATGTGCCGGGCTCGCACCGGCGTCAGTTCGTCAATCTGATGACGGCAACTCGTTCCGGAGGCAATCACGATAGCATTCGACGGTTGCTCGAGAACTTTTTCAACGAGCGGTGCCGCGACTTTCACGGAAAGCTCGTGTTTCGCCTCCAACATTCCAAATGCGCCGGCCATTCCGCAGCAACCTGTCTCGAGCAACGTCGCTTTTCGTCCGGGAAGGCGCTCCGTGAGCCGGACCATGAATCTTGGATTGAGCAACGACTTGGCGTGGCAATGGGCGTGAATCGCCACCTGCTCCTCCCGTCGCTCAAACTGAATCGCGTCCGGCTCACGCTCGAGCAGTTCGTCGATAAATTTTTCGAAGAGGAAAGAGCGCGATGCGACTGGCCCGGCACCGGGCAAACGTAATTCGCGATAGTCTTCGACGAACATCGAGTAACAGGATGGTTCGAGAAAAATGATGGGGACCTCGTCGCCGCCGCGGTTGAGTAACGGGAGATTGTGCGCTCCGAGCCGCTTCGCCTCTTTCAAATTCCCCTGGCTAAACGCAGGGCGTCCGCAGCATTTCCGACCTTTCGCAAGTTCCACATCAAAACCCAACGCCTCCAGAACCTTCACGGCGGCGATACCAATGTGCGGTTCGTGATATCGCACAAAGGTGTCGTCCCAGAGAATGACTCGTCCGCGTTTGTTGTGGCCGGGATCGGTGATCCCGGTTGCCCCCACTTTCTTTCGCATAACGAACCAGTGATCGAAGCGCTCTTCCGCGTAATGCGGCAACGTTCGTTTCGTTGATAGTCCCAGCACTGCGCGCAATGCCGGAAAATCGAGCGCGGCGTTCGCGCAGGCTGGTAGCGCGCAGCCAAGCCGGCCTAACAAATCAATCGCGCTGAGCAGGCGCACCCTCCACGGCAAGCCATCACGTTCATGGCGCGCATGGACAAGTTCTGCCTTGAGCAACGCCAGATTCACATTGGACGGGCATTCGTTGGTGCAGGCTTTGCAGGAGAGACAATTGCTCAGCGCATCTTCCAGCTCCCGGGCGTCTAACGGATCCCTACCCTCGACTCGTCCCTCCAGTGCTGCGCGGATCAAGTTGGCCCGTCCGCGCGTCGACATGTATTCCTCACCGGTGACCGGAAAGGTCGGGCACATGGTCGGTTCGTTTTTGAGACAGCCACCGCAGCCGTTGCATTGTTCGAGGTTGCCAATGAAGGAATGATCCTTGGCTGCGAACGCCAGCGCTGGAGTGAAGGGCAGCTCAATCGAGCGCTTGAAATTTGTTCGCAAATCGCGATCGACCCGAAAGCGACCGTTGCCGATCAACTTTTCCGGATTGAAAAGATTTTTCGGATCGAAGACGCGCTTGATTTCGCGCATCAATTCGAAAAGCTCAGGTCCGACCTGATCTTGTAAAAATTCGGTGCGCGCGATTCCCACCCCGTGCTCAGCTGAAAGCGAGCCTTTGCATTGCCTAACGAGCGCGGCGACTTCGTTTGCCACCTGTCGATATTTTTTCAGGTCGGCCGCGGAATGCAGGTCGAGCACCGGACGGACATGCAGTAGCCCGGCCGCGGCATGGCCGTAGTAGCAGACCTCCAGTCCAAGCGGCCGCATGATCGACTCAAGCCCCGCGACGTATTCCGGCAGCTGCGAGGGACGCACCGCCGCGTCTTCGATGAACGCGACGGGTTTAGCCGGTCCGGGTCGTCCCGTCAGAAGCGAGAGGCCGGCTTTGCGCATCGCCCAAACAAGATTCATTTCGATTTGGTTGGCGCAGATCAGGGTCCGCAATCCAAGCTTGCGAGCGGAGAGCGCCGCGAGCCGGCCGGGCACGTCGTCATCGAAAAATTCGACGAGCAGGATGGCCTGGCACGGTTTCTCGTCGAGCTCGAGCAGTTTTCTTGTTGCCTCAAACTGCAACTGGCCTCGGGTTTGTTCGAAGAGTGGGTAATCGATGTGCTCGATCGCGGCGGGATGCAGATCGGACAGTTCGACTGTCGCCTGCATCGCCTCAGCCACTGAAGCAAAGAAAATCAGGCCGAGTCCTTTGGCTCGAGGCAACGGAACGACCCGCAGCTCCGCGGAAAAAATTCCGGCTAGTGTTCCTTCACTGCCCGCCAGGATCTCGGTCAGGTTATCGGACGTGCGTGAAAAACGCTCCACGCCGTAGCCGATCCATCGTTTCACAATTCCCGGCGGCATGCGTTCCGCGATCTCCGCGGATTGCGCGCGCACCAGTTGCGCGATCGTTTCCTGCTCGACGTTGAGCGATTGGTAACCGCGGCCAATCGTTTCGATGCGGCCATTCGCCAGCACGATTTCCAGCGCGCTGATATGATCCGCAGTCGTGCCGTAGACCGGGACGTGCGCGCCCGAAGAATTGTTGGCGATCATTCCGCCTAACGTCGCGCGCGAGCTGGTCGCAACATCGGGACCAAAACAAAGTCCGTGTGGATAAAGGAAGGAATTGAGCTGGTCGAGGACAACGCCTGCTCCGACGCGAATGGTTCGCCGCTCGCGATCGAAACCGCTGATCTGCCGATTGTGCCGCGCAAAATCGATGATTAGGCCATCGCCGAGTGCACCGCCGGCCAGACCGGTTCCGGCACCGCGCGGCGAGATCGGAATGTTTGCATCGGCCGCGGCCAGAATTAGGTCGCGAGCGTCCTCCGCGCTCGATGGAAAGGCTACCGCAGCTGGCTCGATTTGATAAGGCGAGGCGTCGGTCGCGTACGCCTGGCGAGTCCGATTATCGAAAGAGATTTCGCAATTCGCCGAGACAAGAATCCGCTGCTGGGCCGATGTCATCGCACCACAACATTCGTCGCGGTGCTGCGATTACAACACTCGCGCGTTAACCCGAAGGCGAATCAGGGGGTCGGTTGAGCGGAGGCCGCCGGAGACGCTGCTGCCGGAGACGTTCCAGCTGCGGGAGAAATGGCTGCCGCCGCTGGGGAAGACGTTGCCCCTGGAGAAGCTGTTACCGCCCCTGCTGGAGGAACGCTTTCCTTCGCTGCAGGATTCAACTTCGCCTTGGCATCGGCTGCCGCGCCCTTGGCGGCATCTTTTGCCGGAAGCGGAGCCGCCGCTTTCTGTGCCGCCGATGTTTTCATCAGTTCCCGCCGCACCGCCGAGTCACCCGTGCTGCGATGGGCGTAGAGGACGGAGAGGGCGAGCACCAATACAAAAAAGATACTTGCCAGCCAAGTTGTGATGGTGGTGAGCACGTTCGTGGTTTGGGCTCCGAAAATATTCTCGGTCACGCCACCGCCGAACGCCGCCCCAAGTCCCTCGCTCTTCGGCCGCTGCATCAAAATGACAAGCATCATGAGGATCGCGACGATCGCCTCAATTACGAGCAGGAAATTGATCAAAATGGTCATGGGGACGGGCAATATGGCCAAAGCCGCGGATTTGTCCACGACGAAGGGGCGCAGGAAAGAAATTTAACCACGGATTTGCCTGGCCCGCCTCGCAGTTCCGCGAGGCATCTAGGCTATGTCGCTAAAACTCCATTCACGGATTTCACGGATGGGAAGGAGGAAGACCCGCATTCACCGCACCGGCACTTTGCGGTGGACCCAGACGCTGTTCACGATTCCGAGGCCGAACATGATCATGAGCGCAAACGAACCGCTGTAACTAATCAGCGGCAACGGAACGCCAGTGATGGGCAAAATCGAAATCGTCATCCCGACATTTTGAAAGATGTGGGTGAAAATCAGCGTCGTGACGCCGATCACCAGTAAGAGTCCGAACAGGTCGCTCGCTTTGTAGGCAACGAAGAGGCATGTCATCAAGAGGAGCGCGAACGCGCCGAGCAAGCCGATGCCGCCGAGGAAGCCCCACTGTTCACCGATGGCAGAAAAGATATAATCGTTGTGCACCGCGGTGGCGGGCAAAAATCCGAGCTCGATCTGTGTGTTGGGTGCCTTGAATCCCTTGCCCGCCCAGCCGCCCGAACCGATTGCGATGAGAGACTGATTGATCGCCCACGCGGAGCCCTGACGATCGATATCAGGATTGATGAACGCAGTGATTCGCTCTTGTTGGTACGGCTTCAGCCCGACGTAGGCGATCGGGATGAACGCAACCGCGATCAGCACTACACAAATCAAATAGCGCAACGGAATTCCGCCGACAAAAAGCAGCGCGAGCACAACCGGGCCCCAGATCATGCATTCGCCGAGATCGGGTTGCAGCAAGATCAACAGACAAGGTGCGCCCACGATCGCGCCGCAGAGCAGCAGGCGAAGCATCGGATGCATCTGCCGGAACTGGCTCAGAAAAAGGGCGAGCACCATGATGCCCGCGACGACCGCGAGCTGGGCCGGCTGAAAATTAATCGGCCCCAGATGAAGCCAGCTGCGGGCGCCGTAGACCTTTGAACCGATGAATCGCGTCAGGATCAAAAAGAAAAGTCCGGCCAGATACATCGGCAATGCCCCCCACCTGATCCAGCGATAGTCGATCAGGCTGACCACCATGAAGGCGAAAAAGCCGACGGCGACCCAGTTGGCCTGTTTCCGCCAGAATTCGGCCGCCACCGGATCTTGGCGCATGTAGGTCGCACTGTAGATCGCGATCACGCCGAAGATGGCCAATGCGAGCATGTTAACCACGATCAGCCAGTTTTGGCCGAGCAATTTTCGAAGGAACGGGGTCATGGAAAAGCCGGGTTTTGGGCCTTAAAGAAGCTTAAAGATGGCCTCGGAAGAAGCAAAGTCCAGTGCTGGGCAATTTTGGCGCAGTCACAATTTTAAGTTATTTGAAATAAGCTACTTATGTATATGGAGGGTCCAAATTGGTCGTTAATCTTGTCGCTCCGACGAAAAATCTATATACTCAGATACACTCCAACGGATTCAGGGCACTCTAAATGGCTAGGAAAAAGGCAAAACGAAAACTTTCGCGGCCGATGTTGCCGATGCAGCGCCATCTCAATCTGCAACATGAAGGCCGCTGTTTTGATCTGCGCCGAATTTTCGAGCGCGTAAAGGAACGACATTTTCGCGGGAAGCTGCGTGGTTACCGCGTTGTTTGGGGCCGGCGTCGGAAAGAGCGGCCGCGCGAATATTTCGTCTTCGGTTCGATTCAGGAAGAAGATCGCGTCATTCGGATTCATCCGTTGCTTGATCAACCTTTCGTGCCGCGCTGGTTTCTCGAATACGTCCTCTATCATGAAATGTTGCACTCCGTTGTGCCCGACGAAACGGATGCTGCCGGTCGGCGGCGAATTCACACCGACGAATTTTATCGCCGCGAAAAAGCGTTTCCATCCTATCGGCGCGCCCGCAAATGGGAGGACGAAAATCTCGCGCGCTTTCTGCGCTGATCTGTCGTCCCTCCGGGACTTTGTTTGTTTTCCTTCGGGGAATCCCAGCGCTAAAGCGCTGGGCTATTTTCTTGGCGCGGCAACGCTCTTTCCGCCGCGCGACGGCCTAAAGGTGTCTTTGAGCCGCGCGACCGTGGATGTCGTCCACGTCGACCGGGGCTATCGCCACCTTCCTCTTCGACAATAGCCCAGCGTTTCAACGCTGGGCTCCGCACAGGTTCGGAGCCAAGTCCCGCTAGGGACGAAAGAATCTTCTATCGTCCCTGACGGAACCATCTAGCTGTCGCCTGTGGGCGACGCGATGACGTGTTGTAGGCCGCGTCTCCTGACGCGGCGGCGTGCTGCGGATTTGGCCTTAGCACACGCTTTGCACAGCGAAGCGGCTACATCAACGAACTTCCGACGACGACGGCCGGTCGATGTTCTCAGACGGCGAGGGTGTCGTTGTTATGTTCTTCTTGATGAGGTACCAAAGCGCGGTCGCGAGCAGGAGGGAGGTCAGCTTCGCCCGCCAGTTGTTCAGTATCAGTTTCTTCATGGATGCGGTGGAGTAGAATTTCGCCGAGACGTTGCCGGAAAGTTTCTGGGGTAAAATTTCTCTCGAGCCGGCGACGATGACAGATGGAGATTGATCCGGTTTCCTCGGAAACCACAACCGCAACCGCGTCAGATTCTTCGGTTATCCCAAGGGCGGCGCGATGGCGCAGGCCCAAGGTGCGATCGAGCGTTTCGCGCTGGCTCACCGGAAAAATGCAGGCCGCCGCGGCGATGCGACCGTTGCGCAAAATCACTCCGCCATCATGCAGCGCCGATTTCGGATGGAACAAAGTCAGGAGCAGCTCGGTCGAGAAAGCTCCATCAACGATGACGCCGGTTTCCTCGTAGACCTTGATCGACGTATCCCGCTCGATCGCGATCAACGCGCCGAACTGCTTGTTCGAAAGCTGGGTCACGATTTCCGACAGGTCGTGCACCGTCTCGCGTTTCTCACTTGTTAGGGAAAAAATCGGGTGTCCGCCCAGTTCGGCCAGAGCGCGCCGCAGTTCCGGCTGAAAAATCACGACCAACGCCACCGCCAGGAAAACGGAAAAGCTGCGGATGATGAAACTGATCACAGCGAGGTTCAACAGTTGCGAGATCAGCGTCAGGGTCAGGAAGACGATCGCGAGACCGGTCAACACTTTCGCGCCGCGGGTGCCGCGAAAGTAGAGGTAGCCGTAGTAGATGACCACGCTGAGGAGGAGAATTTCGACGGCGCTGCGCCATTTCTCGAACCAGAGCTGGATTATTTCGTGGATCATCTGGTGGCGGCAATTAAGGCTTCGGTCGCGCGCAAGGCCTGGGCATTGGCGGCCACGTCGTGCACTCGCAGGATGTGTGCCCCGCGTTCGCGCAGGAGCGAGGTCATCGCGACCGTCGCGCCCTCGCGTCCGTCTGGCTGCCCGGAAATTTTCCCAAGAAACGATTTGCGGGAAACGCCAACCACGAGCGGTCGGTGTTCCACTTGGAGGCGGGAAAGATTGGCCAGCAAATCCAGGTTATGCGCGACGGTTTTGCCGAACCCGATGCCGGGATCAAATGCAATACAGAGCGGATCGATGCCCGATCGTATCGCCGCGTCATAACGCTGTCGAAAAAAATCGGTCACCTCGCCGACAACATCAGCGTAGGTCGGAGCGCGTTGCATCGTTTCGGGCGTGCCTTGCATGTGCATGATAATCAACGCCGCCTGCTCTTCCGCGGCGAGCGCAAACATCTCCGGATCGCGTCCGCCGGTAATGTCGTTAATGATGGTCGCACCGCGCTCGATCGCGGCGCGTGCCACCTGCGTCTTGGAGGTATCGATCGAGATCGGAAGAGTGATGGTTCGCGCGAGTTGTTCGATGACCGGGAGAACGCGCTCCATTTCTTCTTCGGACGCCACTCGCATCGATCCCGGACGCGTGGATTCGCCCCCAATATCGATGATGTCGGCACCGCTTTGCGCCATCGCAAGTCCGTGGTTCACGGCGGCTTCGGCGGTGAGGAATTCTCCGCCATCAGAAAACGAATCCGGCGTCACATTCAGAACGCCCATGATCAGGGCGCGATTCGTTAGGTCGATGACGTTTCCGCCTATTTTCCAGCGTGTTGCGTCCATCAATAGTCAGACTATCACAGGCGTCTGTTTATTCGAGGCACCGAGGAAATGGAGGGACGATCCGCCTCAGGCGGATGTCATCCGCGTTTCTTTCTGGGGAGCGCGCGCGCCTCGCGCGCTGTTGTCGGCGCCTCGCCGACAACCGTAAAAGACGGTGCGCCACAATCCGCTGCCTAACGAGAACCCAACTCAGAGGGGAAGACAAAAGTTCGCGACGGCGATGGCGCCGTCGCCAGCGCGCGAGGGCACGCGCGCTCCCCAATCCGAAACGTGCAGAAGTACGTTGTCCCGAAAGGATTCCGGGCTCCGCCGATTAAATGGCGCTTCCAATCATCGGCTTTTCCCCGATGATCGCCATGAATGAAGAGGCGCGAACCTGACACGAAACAGAAAATCCTGGCCCTGATGCGCGGACCGAAATATCGGCCGTTAAGCGAGAAGGAGATGGTTCAGGCGGTCGGGCGAAAAGGCGAACGTCGGGGCGCAGTGGCGGAGGCGTTGTCGGCGCTCGAGCGCTCCGGAGAAATCTGTCGGCTTCGCAAAAATCGTTACATCCTCCCAGACGCGGCCGACCTGGTCACAGGAACGATCCAGATTCATCAGGCCGGCTTCGGGTTCGTCGCGCGCGAGGGTTCCGACGAAGGCGACGTTTACGTTTCCGCCGAAAATACGGGGACGGCCATGAACGGCGATCGCGTGGTGGTGCGGATCACGCGCGATGCTGGTGCCGGCCGACGGCGCACCGCCAATCGCGGTCCGGAAGGCCGCGTCATTCGCATTCTGGAACGAGCCCACGAAACGATCGTCGGCACCTTGCAGCAATCGCGAAACTTTTTCTACGTGGTGCCCGACGATCCGCGGCTCGTCCACAACGTTTATGTGCAGCCGCGCGCGCTCCCGGGCGCGCCGCGTCCGCCGCAAATAAAGGACAAAGTTGTCGTTAGGCTGGAGCCCTGGGAATCGCGCCATGTCAATCCCGAGGGCGAGATCGTCGAGTTGCTCGGTCGCGCCTCAGACCCGGGAGTCGATGTGCTCTCGATCATCCGGAAAAATAATCTCCCGCTCCAGTTCCCGCCCGAAGTGCTGAAGGAAGCAGACGAAATTCCCGACTCGGTCGATCCAGCGCGTTATTCGGAACGTGAGGATTTGCGCAAGCAGTTCATCGTCACAATCGACCCGGATGACGCGCGCGACTTCGACGACGCGATTAACGTCGAAAAGCTGCCGGGGGGCGAATGGGAATTGGGCGTCCACATCGCCGACGTCTCCGCCTACGTCACGCCGGGGAGCGCGCTCGACCGCGAAGCGCTCAGTCGCGGGAACAGCGTTTACCTGGTCGATCGTGTTATCCCGATGTTGCCGGAACGCTTGAGCAACGGCGTTTGCAGCCTGAATCCGAATGTCGTTAGGCTGACGCATTCTGCTTTCATCCGCTTCGCGAAAAACGGCGCGGTCCGGAGTTCGCGTTTTGCGCGCACCATGATCCAAAGTGCGCGGCGGCTCACCTACAAGGAAGCGTTCGCGATCCTGCAAGCTTCGCCTAACGACGAACTCTCGCGCCGTTTGCACACCGCCTGGGAGCTGGCCGCGATTTTGCGTCGGCGCCGCTTTGCCGACGGCTCGCTCGACCTCGATTTCCCGGAGGTGAAAGTGGTCGTCGATCGAAAGACCGGCCGCCCCCTTCGCCTTGAGCGAATCGAGAACGACGAGTCCCATCAACTCATCGAGGAGTTCATGCTCGCCGCTAACGAAGCCGTCGCGCTGGCATTGAAAAATCGCCTCGTCCCGACGGTCTACCGCGTTCACGAGACTCCCGATCCCGACAAGCTGGCGGAATATAGAGAGCTGGTCATCAGCTACGGATTCAAGGCCGGCGACCTAACGAATCGACGCGAGTTGCAGCGACTAATCGAATCCTTCCGCGGCAAGCCGGAGGAGCAGGCCTTGAAAATCGGACTGCTGAAAAGTCTGAAGCGCGCGCGCTACGCCACCCAGCCGCTCGGTCACTTCGGTCTGGCGAAAAATAATTACACCCATTTCACGAGTCCGATCCGTCGTTATGCCGATCTCGTCGTCCATCGTGTTCTTGCCTCGCGGCAGGGCAAGAAGGTCGCGCAACGCAGCGCGGGTGAATTGACCGGAATTGCCGAACACATTTCCACCACGGAACGCGTCGCGGCCGAGGCCGAGAACGAATCGGTCAAGATGAAGAAACTGGAATTCCTCCAGCTCCAATTGACCGAGAAAAATCCGCAAGTCTTCCGTGCGGTTGTGCTCGAAGTCCGCAACTACGGTTTGCTTATCGAATTGCCCGACGTTCTCCTCACGGGGCTCGTCCACGTCTCATCGTTGAACGACGATTTTTATTCGTTCGATCAGGCGCGTCGTCGACTCGTTGGGCGGCAATCAAAACGTCGTTTGGCGGTGGGCGATATTTTGCAAGTGATCGTGGCGCGAATCGACAATTTCAAGCGGCAGGCTGATTTCGCGATTGTGAATGAGCGGCCGGCAAGGCCTTCGCGGCGAGGCCGTTAAATCCCGAAAGATTTTTCTTCCCATTTCGTTGGGCGCCAGCCTAACATTCGCGCCGTCGACCATGGATAGCATCATCGAAACAAGAGAACTGCAGATCGAAAGAAAACTTTTTTCGATCGATTTGCGCGAAAACGGGCGCGGCAAATTCCTCCGGATTACCGAGGATAGTCAGGGTCATCGCAACGTCATCATTGTCCCCATATCGGGCGTCGACGATTTCGCCGACGCGATCGATGACGTGCTTGCCTCCGAACCCGCCGTTTAAGCGCGTTGCGATCAGCGAATCCGGGGAGCGCGCGCACCCTCGCACGCTGGCGACCGCGCTCCCCAGAATGCCGAAGCGTTGTTGTGGCTGAACCGTCGATTCCGCCGTTTTGTTGTGGCCGCGATCGCTGATCGCGGTGGGGTTTAGACGTCGCAACGGTTTCCCTTCGCCGGGATCACCGATCCCAGCCACAACAGACTGCCGGGAACAACGGGAGTTCTTCGCCGGGCATCCCGACTTAAAGCTTAACACTGGCGGAGAGGGATCACCGTTTCGACAACAGACCAAGGTCCCGAGCTTTGGTCGAGAAACCGGCTACAACAAAGCGATGCGTTGACACTCCCGTCTCCCTCTAATTAGCTTGCGCTTCCGTTCTCGCTGAGCGCAGATTTTTACTTCTCTTATGGCAAAGAAAACGAAAACCTCTCGCTCCCGTTCGTCTCATAAGTCGAAGACCAAACTCACGAAGTCCAAACCTGCCCGGACCACCCGGCGCGTGTACTACTTTGGTGATGGCAAAGCGGACGGCGCTGGCCATATGAAGCCTCTCCTCGGGGGGAAAGGCGCGAATCTCGCCGAGATGACCCGGATCGGTCTGCCAGTTCCGCCCGGATTCACGATCACGACCGAAGTCTGCACCTATTTTTCCGAGAACAAGCGCTCGTATCCGCGCGGACTCGAGGCCGAAGTCGAAGCTGCGCTCGCCAAAGTCGAGAAGTCCGTCGGCAAAAAACTCGGCGATAAGGAGCGGCCGTTGCTCGTCTCCGTTCGCTCCGGCGCGCGCGATTCCATGCCGGGCATGATGGACACCATTCTCAATCTCGGAATGAACGACACCGTCGTCCTGATCGTGGCCAGGCAGACGAGCAATCCGCGTTTTGCCTGGGATTCCTACCGGCGTTTCCTGCAAATGTACGGCGACGTTGTCATGGGCGTGCAGAAGCGCGCCGGCGAAGATCACGAGCCGTTCGAGAGCGCGATCGAGCACCTCAAGGACGAGCGTTACGGCAATCACCATTTGCCCGATGTCGAACTGACGGTGGACGACCTGATCGAACTCGTTAGGCGTTTCAAGGCTCTGATCAAGGAGCGCACCGGAAAATCATTTCCACAGGATGCGCGCGCCCAGCTTTGGGGCTCGATCGGCGCCGTGTTCGGTTCGTGGAATAACGACCGCGCCATCGTTTATCGGCGCAAATACGGGATTCCCCACGACTGGGGCACGGCGGTCAACGTGCAGACGATGGTCTTCGGCAACATGGGCAACACGAGCGCGACCGGCGTCGCCTTCACGCGTGATCCGGCCAGCGGCGAGAAAGTTTTCTACGGCGAATATCTCATCAACGCCCAGGGCGAGGACGTGGTCGCGGGCGTGCGCACGCCGCACCCGATCGCCAAGCTCGCCGAAGAAATGCCGGCCGCGCATACAGCCCTCATGAAAGTGCGCGCTCTGCTCGAAAAACATTTCAAGGACATGCAGGACCTCGAGTTCACGGTGGAAGACAACCGCCTTTACATTCTGCAAACGCGCAATGGCAAACGCACCGGGCTCGCCGCGGTCCGCATCGCGGTCGAGATGGTGGAGGAACGATTGATCACCAAGGAAGCCGCGATCAAACGCATCCCCGCCGATTCGTTAGCCCATTTGCTCGCGCCGATTTTCGATCGCGCTTCGATCGCTGCTGCGAAAAAGATCGGCAGCGGATTGCCAGCTGGTCCAGGCGCGGCTTGCGGCCACGTTGTGTTCAGCGCGGAAGAAGCGGTCCGTCGCGCCGAGCGCGGCGACAAAGTGTTGCTCGCGCGCATTGAAACTTCGCCGGAAGACCTGCGCGGCATGATCGCGGCGGAAGGCATTCTCACTTCGCGCGGCGGCGTTTCCTCGCACGCGGCGTTGGTCGCTCGCCAAATGGGCAAGGTGTGCGTCTGCGGCGCGGCCGAGATTGCGATTGATTATCAGAACCGGACGATGTC
>Ga0207701_10005360_pt1 | contig 12900 bp, 13 predicted proteins | sample KBSSwiSSwithPhiX_FD_184294 | JGI IMG/M metagenome (GOLD analysis project Ga0207701, IMG submission 184294) | Switchgrass rhizosphere bulk soil microbial communities from Kellogg Biological Station, Michigan, USA, with PhiX - S5 (SPAdes) (version 2) | ecosystem: Environmental > Terrestrial >...
CCGCCTGCAGCTGTATCCGGCGCTCAACCACCTGTTCGAGGCCGGCAGCGGCGAGTCGCGCCCGACCGAGTACCTGCGGCCCGGGCTGCACATCGCGCCCGAGGTGATCGCCGACATCGCGACCTTCATCCTCAGGCCGTGACCTCGGCTGTTCAACCGCCCGTTCGTTCGCTCACGCGCAGCTCGAGCCGGTCTGGCTGAAGGGTGATCAGCGCGAGCGGTCGCGGGGGCGCCACCCCTTCCGGACGGGAGACCTTGAACGACCGCAGCGCCATCGCGGCGGCCAGGGTCATCTCGGTCAGCGCGAACTGCTGGCCTATGCAGACATGCGGCCCGAGACCGAACGGCAGCCACGCGTGGGGGACCATGGCTGCCGCGTTCTCCGGGGCAAACCGCGCGGGATCGAACTTCTCCGGCTGGGGCCAGAACTTTGCGTGGCGCTGGATGATCCACGGGAAGATGGCGATCTGGGTGCCGGCCGGGATGGTGTAGCCGCCGAGCTCGACGTCCTCGATGGCCTTGCGCCCGAACAGCGACCAGGCCGCCGGGTACAGCCGCTGCGTCTCCTTGATCGCGGCCTCGATGGGTTGCAGCGCTGGCAAATCACCAAATTCGGCGGCGCGCTGGCCCAGGACCTTTCGCGCGTGCGCGGCCAGCGCGTCCTGGACGTCCTGGTGCTCGGCCATGAGGTTCCAGAACCAGGACAGCGTGCCTGCGGTGGTGTCGTGACCGGCGTTGAAGGCGGTGATGATCTCGTCCCGCGCCTGCTTGTCGTTCATTCCCTTGCCGTCTCCTTCCTCGTCGACGGCCAGCAGCAACATGGACAGTAGATCCCCGCGGTCGCCGCCATCCTTGCGGCGCGCGGCGATCAGGCCGTCGACCATCTCGAGCAACGGCGTGCGCGCGCGCTTCAAGCGCCGGTTCAGCGGGGTGGGCACCCACTCGGGAAGCAGGACCGCCGACATCGACTTGCGGAACAGAATGAAAGACAGCTCCTGGACCGCCACGCCGAGCCCGGCGCTGGAGCCGGTCAGGTCGGCGCCAAAGAACACCTGCGCGGCCACCGCGATGGCCAGATCGATCATGTCCTTCCGGATGTCTCGCACTCCGCCGCCGGCCCAGCGCTGGAAGAACAGCGCCGATTGCTCGACCATCACCGTGGCGTAGCCGGTGATGCGCTTGCGATGGAAGGCCGGCTGCAGCATGCGCCGCTGCTTCATCCACAGCGACCCCTCCGAGACCAGCAGGCCATCGCCGTCCACCGTGCGCAACACCCGCCGGAGCCGCGGTTCCTTGGTGAAGGACTTGGCCTTGGTCACCAGGGCTTCGTGCGCGAGGGCCGGATCGTTGACGAAGCAGTAGGCAATGGGCCCCATGCGCGTGAGCGCGATGGGGCCGCAGGTCTCGCGGACGTGATCCAGCAGCCCCAGGGGATCTCGCCCAAACCACCTGAACCAGGTCGCCCCCAGAAAGCCCCCCGAAACCGTTGGCACCCGCGCCGGCATGCGCGGAGCTTACTCACGATCCCTCCCCACCGGCACGACTCGTCCTTAGCTTTCCCGCATGCTGACCCTGTTGATCATCTTGTTGGTGCTGTCCGCGGTTTTCGGGGGCTGGGGCCATCGGCGCTGGGGCTACACCGGCTGGTCGCCGCTGGGCATCGTGCTGGTCTTGCTGCTCCTGCTCTGGCTGACCGGCAACCTGGGCCTCGGACACGGCGTTCGGGTTCGGTAGCCAGCGGCGCCGACCGTTTCTGGAGCGGCCTGTTGCGGGCGGCGCAACAGGCCTGTTCCCAGCGCGACAACCGATCCTGCCATTTCGACTCACTATCGGGGCATAAGCAGTAATAAAACCTACATAATTGCCTTGGAGTGATTCCTGCAACTCCCAGCGTGATGCCACGCTGGAAGTTTGCTCTGACCCAGCTCGCCGGCGCGAGCAGCATCGCGCTCGCCGTCGGTGCGCTGGCCTCCGCTTGCACCCCGACCGACGCGGAGGGCAACGGCGCTGGCGCGGCGGATTACGCGATCACCAGCGTGAACGGCCTGACCATGGTCAACGGGCTGACCATGACCAACGGGCTGACCATGACCAACGGGCTGACCATGACCAACGGGTTGACCATGACCAATGGTCTGTCTTCGACCACGGGCCTGATGACCACCGCGGCCGGCCGCGACACCGTCGCCTACCTGGTGCGCTGCGCTCTGCCCGCCGGTGATTCGCTGGTCAAGAAGGACCAGAACGGCACCGCCTACACCTTCCCGGGCATGATCGGCGTGGCCCCGCAGTGGAAGTCGGGCGCCTGCGACCGCAACTGCCAGGAGAACGTGTCGGCCTGCATGATGGCCCACGTCAACACCAGCGGCAGGCACGTCGCGCTGTGGTTGGACGGGACCTCGCCCGCGATCGGATGGGGACGCGACCCCTCGTATCCGATGCAAGAGAGCGCCTTCTTCGGAAACATCTTCACGACCGGGGCGCCGCAAGCGTTCTACTGCAACGGCCACGACTGGGACCGCGGGCCGGTCGCCGGCCGCATCGGCGCCAACCAGAAGGGCAGCCCCTACGTGAACCCGTTCGGCGCCACCGCCCTGTGCGCGGGTCACTGCACCACGGCGGGCTACACCGGCCAGGAGTACGGCTCGTGCAACGGGTACAGCAACGTCGTCACCGTGTACCGCGACTTCGACCCGGTCACCGCGTTCAACATCTGCAACTCCTCCAACGGGCTCTGCTTCGGCGTCGCCGACCAGTCGCTGTCGTCGGGCGCGGTCATCCACCAGGAGACGCGCTACGGGCTCGACAGCCAGAAGTTTCTCATCGAGCGCGTCACCGCGGAGAGCGACTCGGGCAAGTACCGGCTGCGCGCCAAGCGGAGCGGCCTGTACCTGACCGTGATCGACGGCTCCAAGTACGATGGTGCCTGGCTCAGCCAGACGCCCTGGACCGGCGGCGCCGAACAGCACTGGTGGCTGCAGGAGAAAGAGGACAGCTCGTACGTGCTGGTGAACGTCAAGAGCAACCGGATGGTCGACAGCTCCAGCACGACGATCAACACCCCGGTCATCCAGAACGGCAGCGGCAGCAGCTACGCGGCCCACCAGCTGTGGCGGATCCTGACCGCGCAGTGACGAGGTAGCGAACGATCAGCCGGCAAAGACGTGCGGAACGAAGAAGGTGGCGCGCGACACCACGCCCGCGTCGTCGTGCGCCTGCACCTCGAAGACAATGTCCCGCGGCATGTGCGCGAAGTGACGCTGGCAGGCGACCAACACCTCGCCGCGCGCGCGATCGAAAGGCGCGAAGAGATCGTCGAACAGGAGGTCGCCGGTGGATTCGCTGCGCACGCTGACCTGAACCCGCCGCGCGCCGCCCAGGTCCATGCCCTGCAAGCGGTGGATCATGAGATCCACGCCGGGCGGAAACTCGACCTCCCGGCGCGTGCCGGGCGCGACCGGGTTCTCCTGGATGGTCAAACCACGCTCGCGCAACGCCTGCAGCTCGGCGGCGCTGACCACGGCGGGAATCTCGCCGCGCAAGGCCTCGGCGACGTCCGCCAGGCGCGCAAGCGCGGCCGAGCACGCCCCGCACCCGAAGAGATGCTCTTCGATGCGGTCGCTCTCGGCCGCCGCGACGTCACCGGCCCAGTAGTCGCAGAGGCGGCTCCAGGCCACCGGATCCGAGCACGCTGGGGTCATGACTGGACCTCCTGGCCGGCGTCGAGACAGCGGCGCAGATCGGCGACCGCGCGGTGGCGCAGCACGCGCACGTTGCCCGCCGTGGTGTGCAGGACGCGGGCGATCTCGTCGGCCGACTTGTCGCGCCCGAAGGACAGGTGCAGCACGCTGCGCGCCCGGGCGTCCAGCCGCGCCAGGCAGGTGTGCAAGGCCCGCGCGTCGATCCGATCGGTGTCGGGCAGCACGGCGACCAGGTCCAGCTGGGCCGGCTCGGTCGGTGTGGCGCGGGTGTCGGCGCGGCGCGCCTGCAGCGCCAGGTTGCGGGAGGTCCCCAGCACGAAGCGGTCGATGCGCTCGGGATCGTCGAGCCGCCCGAGGCGGACGCTCTCCAGCACCGCCAGCAACACCGATTGAGCCAGGTCGCGCGCGCGTTCGTCGTCGCGCAGGTGCTTGCGCCCGTACAGGTGGACGCGCGGCGCGAAGCGGCGGCACAGCTCGGCCTCGGCGGCGGCGTCGTGTGCCCCGCCCGCGATGCGACGCGCGAGATCGGCGTCGCTGGCGGAGCGCACGTCCAGCGCGCGATCGCTGATTCCCTGGTCGGGAGTGCCCGGGACCATCGGTCCCGTACCGTAGCACGCGAGGTCGAAACTACACGCCAAGAGCGTCCGCGAGCCCCAGCAGCTGGGCGCGCCCGTCGCCGCGAAAGGAGCTGCCGTGCATCAGCGCCAGCGTGGTCGGCTCGGTGCGCGCCAGCTTCTCCAGGATCGACCGGGAGCCGGCCTCGATCGCGACCCCGCCCATGCTCCGGCGCATCGCCTCCGAGGGGCCCAGCACCTCGCTGTCGGTGACCGGCGCGAGGTCGGCCCCGGCGTGGGTGAACAGGTCTCCGCACAGCAGGGTGCGCGTCCTGGCCTCGAACAGGTAGCCGCACTCCCAGTTGTGCGGCAGGTGGGGCGCGTCCAGCCAGCGCACCTGGTGGCCGCCGCCCAGGGACAGCAGCTCGCCGTCGGCCAGCGCGCGTGGCGGCCGGTCGGCGAGGTCGTTGACCGACACCAGCGCGCCGATGGTGCTGCACACCGGCTCGGCGCGCGGCGCGGCGGCCAGCCACTGATTCAGTGACCCGCACTCGTCGGCCTCGACGTGGGAGAACCCGACGTAGCGCAAGCGCGTCAGATCGCCCAGCAGGTGCTGCACCGCCTGCTGCACCAGCGGGAACATGCGCCGCGGCCCGGTGTGAAACAGCAGCGGCTGGTCGTCGATGATCAGGAACTGATTGAAGGTGAACCCACCCGGTATCGCGTCGGGCGGCACGGGCGTGCTGATGCGGAAGATTCCCTCGGCGATCTCGTGAACGTTGGTGCCGGACTCGGTGCTGGTGACGGTCATGATGGCCTCCTGCCCAGACGTCCAGCCAGGGGCCTCATCGTTACAAAATATTTACTGCACGCGGGTCAGGTCGAAGGTGACCGGCCCGTACCGGCCGCTCCAGGTGGCCCAGAACTCGAACGCCAGGTGCTGGCCATCGTCGGAGAGCTTCACCTCGTCGAGGTCGCCGGTGGTCGTGTTCCCGGGGAAGAAGTAGATCCGGATGATGCCGGCCCCGGTCCCGTCTCCATTGAGGGTCCGCAGCTCGTAGGTCTTCTCGGGCGTGTCGTCGTCGACGCCGTAGTAGAAGACCGGCGCTGGACACGCCGCCTGGGCGCAGTGCGCTGAATAGTGCCCGTCGGCGCCGAAGGTGATCAGCACCTGGAAGCTGCTGGTCCACGGGGTCGAGTCCGTGCCGCGCCAGGTGCCGACCATCCCGCGCTTGATGCGCAAGAAGGCGTTGTTGCACACGCAGGCGCCGAACGTTCCGGTGGGACCACAAACCTGGGCGCCGCTGTCACCGGTGCTGCAGGCGCACACCTGGCTGGTGCCGGGCACGCACAGCGGCGGCCCACCTCCCGTGCCGCCGCGGCCGCCGGAGCCGACCCGACCGCCGGAGCCGACCCGGCCGCCGGAGCCGACCCCGCCTCCCAGGCCACCACCCGCGCCGCCGCCACCCGCGCCACCGAGACCGCCGCCGCCACCCGCGCCCCCGACTCCCGGCGTTCCACCGTCGCCATCAAGCGGCAGGTCGAACTGCGTCCGACCGCAGCCGGCGGCCAGCAGGGCCAGCATCGACAATGTTCGAGACCAGGACGGTGTGACGCGCATCATGTCTGAGGTCGGCCCGTGGCCGCTGGACTCGACGAGAATACCAGTACCACCCGGGCGCGACTGCGCCTTACATCACTCAGGTCGACGAGGTTGACCGGGCGTGCGTACTACTTCTCGCTGTCGAGCGTGGTCATCTGGGGGACGGCGTAGCGGGTGCCGGCGACTTCGGTCGCGGGCACGGCGGCCTCCAGCGCGGCGACTTCGGCCGCCGTGAGGGTCACCTCCAGCCCGGACAGCGCGTCGGCGAGCTGGGCGCGGGTGCGAGCCCCGATGGTCGGGACGATCGTGACCTTCTGGGCGATCCCTTTCGCGCGCACCCAGGCGATGGCGAGCGCGGCCGGCTTGACGCCTCGGTCGGCGGCCAGGCGCGCCAGCGAGCTGGCCAGCGCGCGGTTCTTCTCGCCGTTGTCACCGGAGGTATGGAATACATGCCCAAGGTTTATGGACGGGACCTCGACCTCAACCTGCTCCGCGTGTTCGCGGTGGTGGCCGAGAGCGGCAGCGTCACCGAGGCGGCGAACCGCCTGTACATGACCCAGCCCGCGGTCAGCGCGGCGCTGCGCCGGCTGGCGGCGGCCACCGGGGCGCCGCTGTTCGTGCGCAGCGGACGCGGGCTCGCCTTCACCAGCCGTGGCGACCATCCCCGAGGTGGTCGCGACCCAGATCCGGGCGACCCGACTCCATCTGAAGACCCGCCCGCTGCCCTTTGCCATCAAGGGCGGACACGCCGAGTTGCTGTGGCCAAGCGCGACCGACGACGACCAGCCCTGCGACTTCGTCCGCGGCAAGATCAGGGAGATCGTCAGGAAGATCGGGCGCGCGCCTGGCGGACGAGGCGCGCGGGTCAGCCCCTGACGCGCGCCGGGACGGCGGCCAGGCGGTCGAGCAGCCGGGCGGGGTCGGCATCGGCGATCAGCCGGCGGCGCTGTTCGGCGGCGATGAATCCCTCGTCGACCGCGTGATCGAAGAAGCGGAGCAAGGGCGCGTAGAAGCCGGCGACGTCGAGCAGACCGCACGGCTTCTGGTGCAAGCCGAGTTGCCGCCAGGTGAGCACCTCCGCGGTCTCGTCGAGCGTGCCGAAGCCGCCGGGCAGCGCGACGAAGCCGTCGGCCAGGTCGGCCATCTTCTGCTTGCGCTCGTGCATCGATCCGACGACGTGCAGCTCGGTGAGCCCGGTGTGTGCGATCTCGCGATCGACGAGATCACGCGGAATCACCCCGATGACGGTTCCTCCCGCCGCGAGCACCGTGTCGGCCAGGACCTGCATCAACCCGCGCGCCGAGCCGCCAAATACCAGGGTCAGGTTCCTGTCCGCGAGCAAGCTGGCGAACCGGCGGGCCGCGTCTGCATAGACCGGCCGGGTCCCCGCGCACGCGCCACAGAAGACACAGAGGCTCTTCATCGACAACGCCGCCTTCTATCACGGCGCGCAGGACTCGGCAGGGGATGGCAGTGACCAATCCCCGGGAGAGGTTCCGGCGAAGTGGTTGCTGATTCGCTCTTGCGTTTTTGAGCGCCGGGCGGATAGTGCGCGCGTCGTCCGGAGCTGCCCGCGGTGGTCGCCCGCGCTCCGATTGGTTGCAACACCAGTGCAGGAGGAGGGGAAGATGGTCCGATTCGTGAGGTTTCTTCTTGGTGCAGGCGTGGTTCTGGCAACGGGTGTGTCGGCGGGCTGTGGCGAGCCGCGGGTCGAAAGTGAAGTGTCGATTGTGTCGGCGATCTCGTCGGGCGACAGTGCGCGCATGCGTGAACATGACCATGGGCGCGGCTCGATCTCCGGGCCGGTGCCGTTCGGTACCATCGATCTGACCTCCATCGGCGTCGGGACTTGCACCGGGCCGACATCGGCGCAGCTCTGGACGCTGACCAATCGTCACGGGCTGGTGGCCAAGCTCACCGATTTTGGCGCGACGCTGGTCGAGCTGCACGTGCCCGACAAGGCCGGCAACTTCGTCGACATCGTGCAGGGCTTCGACAGCGTCGCCGGCTACGCCAACAGCCAGTTCGCGGGCGCAACGGTGGGCCGGGTCGGCAACCGGATCGTCGACGGGATCTTCACCCTGGACGGGACGACCTACCAGGTGACCGGAGCGGGGCCGGCGGGCTCCAACAACCACGCGCTGCACGGCGGTCCTTGCGGCTGGGACAAGGGTCTGTGGACCGCCGCGACCCGGCTGACCGATGACGGGCCCGAGATCTCCTTCGCGCTGGTGTCGGCCGACGGTGACATGGGCTTCCCCGGCCGGGTGAAGGCGCGCTCGGTCTACAAGCTGACTGACGACGACCGGCTGGAGATCGCGATGTCCGCGACCACCGATCAGGACACGCCCATCAACATGCTCCACCACAGCTACTTCAATCTCGGCGGCGCCGGCTCGGGCACGATCTTCAATCACGTGCTCACCCTGTTCGCGGACGAGTACACGCCCGCGGCGGCGGCGACCGGCGTGCCCGACGGCACCATCAAGTCGGTGGCGGGCACGCCCTTCGACTTCCGCAAGCCGCACGCCATGGGCCTGTTCGCCGAGCAGCCCGGCGTGGGTGATCAGACCCCGCCCGGCTACGACCACAACTGGGTGGTGCGCGGCGACTCGCGCGCGCTGCGCCGGGTGGCGCGGGTGGTCGATCCGGCGTCGGGGCGGACAATGATCGTGGAGGCCGACCAGCCGGGCGTGCAGTTCTACACCACCAACTTCCGGCCCGACCCCAGCGTGACACCGTACGTGCCGACGATCGGGAAGGGCGGCAAGGAGTACCGCATCCACGAGGCGTTCGCGCTGGAGACCCAGAAGCACCCCAACGCGATCAACTTTCCGCCGTCGGTTCGCCCGGGCCGCGAGGACGAGATCATCCGCCCGGCGCGCGGCGAGACCTATCACCACCGCATGGTCATCTCGTTCGGCGCCGAGTGAGAAGCGACGCGAGCGGCCTGCGGGGTGCTGCAGGGCGCCCGGTCAATCCGGCTGGCCGAAGCCGCTCGCCCAGATCGCCAGCGGCTCGGGGAGCTTGAAACCGATCAGATCCGCGCGGATGCTGGCCAGCACCGCGCGGCGGGTCTTGTCGTCGAGCTGGAGCCGGTTGGCGGGTGTCTCGGTCTGGAATTGGAGGAGGGCATAGGTCTCGGCGGCGCGCAGGCGGTTGAACAGGTCCAGGTCTGGGCGCATTGCCGCCTGCTTCAGGAAGGTCTTCATCTCGGGACCCAGGCCCGCCTCCTTCATCGAGCGGGCGAGTCGCCAGGGGTCGAGCTCTCGGCGATCGGCGCCGGGAACCGCGAAGCGAAACACCAGCCCGCGCAGAAAGCGGCCGGGGTCGATCCCGATGTGGCGCAGCCGATCGACGCCCGTGTCGTGGGCCGCCTCGCCGTAGCTGGAGTAGGCGACCCGCCGGAATTGATCGCCCATCACCTGCACCTGCAGGTCCAGGAAACAGCCCAGCTTTCCCGCGGCGTAGCACAGGTCGGCGTAGGACGTCGCGGTCCTCTGCGGCAACGAGTCCATCGAGCACCGGCCCACAGGGCGGAAACGCGAGCGGATGCCGATGGCCGCTTCCAGCGCCTGTTGCTTTTGCGCCCAGGTCGCGATCTCGTCCCAATCGGAAGCGTGCCACAGGCCGGTCTCTTCCGTCGACGTCGCCAGGGCGGCGGTGATCGCCGCCAGCACCGCCGCCGGGCCCTTCTTGAATGCCTTCTGGATGCGGGCCAGCTGCTTGCGTTCCCGGGCGGCGCTCGCCTGGTCCCAGGGGTTGTCGCCGGGCGGGGCCGGTGCGTAGACCGGTTGCGGCAGCGCCAGCAAGGTCGTGGTGTAGGTCCAATCGGTCCAGGCGGCCGTGTCCACCAGGGGCGCCGGACCGGCCGCCGCCGCGACGACGCTGATCTTCACGCCGTTCGAGGCGAGCGAGATCGGCTTGTCCGCGGACGCGAGCCAGCGCTGGAGCGGGATCTGCGACAGCGCCCTGGTGATGTCGGGCTCCCCCGGCGCGGTCTCTGCAAAGACCTGGACAACCCCGCCGCCGGGAGTGGGATCGATCGCCACGAAGACCTGCCTCCGCCGGATCTTGCCTTCACCCTCGACGGTGGCCTGCCCGACGAGAAAGCGGATGGGCGCCGCCGCGGTGGCCCGCTGATGCGTCGCCCGGAAGGTCCCGGTCTCCGGCCAGCTGAAGCGCTTGCCCAGCTCCGGTGTGCCGGGTTCCAGCCGCGTGAACGCGGAGGCGACGAACACCGGCCCCTGCTCGAGCCCGGTCCCCGAATTCGCCAGGATGCTCCCCAGGATGGGGATGGCCGCCGACAGAAGCTGCATGTGGTCCCTCCTCCCGCCAGCCGAGCGCTATCCGCTCATCAGCGAGTGAATGTTGCCGTCGGGGTCGGTGAACCAGGCGGACTTGAAGGCGCCGAAGGCATGAATGGCGCCCTGGTGGGTGACGCCGGGCATCTCGTAGCGTTCGAACTTCACGCCGCGCTCTTGCAGGCCCTGGACGATGCGGTCGATGGCCGAGCCGACCGACCAGTTGACCGCGGTGGCGCGGTTGGTGCCGGCGAACTGGGAGCGATACACGATCAGGGACGAGGCGCCGGTCTGGAAGGTGATGGCCTCGGAGCCCTGGGTGTCCTTGACCTTCAGGCCGAGCACCTCTTCGTAGAACTTGCGGGCGCCAGCCAGGTCCTTGACCGCGATGGTGGCGATGGCTTGCTGGTCTGTGAGCATTCCGGCCTCCTTTCGGGTTGGCATTTCGCTGCTGCCGACCGTGACTATGGCCGAAAATCAAACCGGAGGCACCGCCTGACCGGGCCACCTTTCACGGGCCTGGCCAGAGCGACCGCGCCAGCAAGGTCAGGTGATAGGTGGGGGGCCACAGCGCCAGCGCCATGCCGATCCACAGCAACGGCTCACGCGCCAGCGAGCGCGCGGTACGCTGGGCCTCCAGCACCACGTCCCACGCCCGGTAGAGCATCACCAGCTCCAGCACGCCGCCCACCACCGGTACGTAGGTGACCAGGTTGCCCACGCCGCTACGCCTCAGCAGCTCGCCGCCGACGAACAGCGCGAATGCGACGATGCCGATGTTCAGCACCCGGCGCGAGCCCGCCAGCGGTCGATCGGGCATGGGGCGATCCAGGCCGGCCAGGCGCCAGTGCCGGCGCAGCAGCCCATAGGCCACCAGCGCCAGCGCGATGGCGACCGCCGCGCCCAGCACCGGGGTGGTCTCGAAGCGGGCGCGGGTCAGCACGCGCCCGTCGGGCAGGCGCTGGTTGCCGAAGGCGGTGAAGGGCAGGGCTTCGTCGGCGGGCTGCGCGCGCGGGGTCAGCGAGACCAGCGCGGCGTACAGCGCCATCGCGGTGGCGACCGCCGCCAGCAGCGCGACCGCGCCGCGCCAGGTGCGCTCCTCGGGCGCCAGATCCTCCGTGGCTGGCGCGGGAGCTTTCAGGCGCGCGGCCACGGCCTCCAGCTCTCGCCCGAAGGCCTCGGCGCTGGCGATGCGCTGCGCGGGGTCGATCGCCAGCGCGCGCGCGATCACCGGCCCCAGCGCCGCCGCCTCCCTGGGCAACGACGCGACCACGCCCGCCGGCGCGCCGCTCTCCGGGTGCCGGCCGGTGACCATGTAACTCAGCAGCGCGCCCAGCGCGTACAGGTCCATGCGCGGGTCGGCGGGCGCGCCGGCGCGCGCTTCGGGCGCCAGGTAGCCGGGCGTGCCCAGCACCATCGACGGCCGGGTCAGGGGGTGCTCGCCGGCGCCCGGCTCCAGCAGGCGGGCGATCCCGAAGTCGGACAGCTTGGCCCGGTCGTCCTCGCCGATGAGCACGTTCTCCGGCTTGATGTCGCGGTGGACGATGCCGCGCCCGTGCGCGTAAGTGAGCGCCTCGCACAGCTGGCGCGCAGTGGCCACCGCCTGGGCGGCGGGCAGCGGACAGCGCTGGGCCAGCGAGCCGCCCCCGACCAGCTGCATGACCAGGTAGCTGCCGCCGTCGGGCGTGGCGCCGAAGTCGTAGATGCTGACGATGCCCGGGTGCTCGAGGTGTGCCAGCGCGCGGCCCTCGCGCGCGAAGCGCGCGCGGAAGTCGGGATCGGCGGCGATCTCGGGGCGCAGGACCTTGACCGCGACCGCGCGGCCCAGGCGCTGGTCGCGCGCGCGAAACACCCGTCCCATGCCGCCCGCCCCGATCTCGGCTTCGATCTTCAGCCACTCGACGCCCAGCTCGGGCCAGTCCTGGCCGGGCTCCGCGGCTAGGACTGCGGCGTCGCCGCCAGCGCCCAGCACGCAGCGCGGGCAGAACGAGAGCCGCCGCGAGCCATCGACGAAGCCGCAGCGCGGACAGCTATTCACGCGGCCAGGGCCCTCAGCAGGTCGGCCAGCTCCGCCTCGGCTTCCTCCGCTGTCTGCACCGTGTCCGCGATCCGCGCCAGCAGCAACTCCCGGAAGCGGCCCCGGGCCCGGTGCACGAACGACTTGAGCTGCGGCACCGTCATCCCATGCTCGGCGGCCAGCGCCTCGTAGGGGGGCGCCTCGCCCAGCCGGAACAGCTGCCGCACCACCGCCGCCGGCCCGCGCCGCGCGCCCGACGCCAGCTCGGTCTCCAGCTCGCTGAAGGCGCTCTCGAACAGGCCCAGCGCCCACTCGCGATCGAAGGCGGCGGCGGGATCGTCGGGCGCCGAGGGGACGATCGCTTCCACCTCGTCGAACGCCAGCGCCTCCGCGCCGCCGCCGCGCTTCTGCGCCGACTCCTGCTCATGCAGGTTGATCAGGTAGTGGCCCAGCGCGGTCTTCAGATAGCCGCGCAGCCGCCCGCGCCCCGGATCCAGCCGCGCCAGAAAATCGCGCTCCAGCAGGTGCACCAGGAAGCCCTGCACCACGTCCTCGGCCCGATCGCGGGCCAGGCCCTGCTTGCGCAGGTGAACGTACAGCGGCCGCCAGCGGGTCGCGCACAGCTCGCGCAGGACCTCGCGCCGCAGCTCGGGGCGCCCGCGCGCGGCCACGATGCGGGTCCACCGCGTGTCCGGGAAGCGCGGCGCGCCCGCATGCGTGT
>Ga0207701_10005361_pt1 | contig 12900 bp, 7 predicted proteins | sample KBSSwiSSwithPhiX_FD_184294 | JGI IMG/M metagenome (GOLD analysis project Ga0207701, IMG submission 184294) | Switchgrass rhizosphere bulk soil microbial communities from Kellogg Biological Station, Michigan, USA, with PhiX - S5 (SPAdes) (version 2) | ecosystem: Environmental > Terrestrial > Soil...
CATCGGCGCCCTCCGCCGCGAATACTTCGGCGATGCCGCGGCCGATCCCCCGACCCGCTCCTGTGACCAACGCGACCTTGCCTTTGAGTTTCACAGATCCTCTCAGGTTGCGCAGCAACGATCGAACGCCCAACTTGAGACGTGAGAGACCGCAGGACGCAACCGTTACCTTGACTTCGGAGCTGGAGGCTGGTGTTTCACGAAACCGCTATGAGTTTCCGAGCATGTAACCAAGCCTCTGTAGATACCATTTGCTGATTTCCGCGGTCTGACGCGGTGTGTAGGGCATGTTTCGCGAAGGGTCCAGCTCGTGCATGATGTTGGCCTTCGGGTTGGCCTGTTCCATGGTTTCCAGGATCGACTTCAGATCGACCATGCCGATCCCGAGCGGGGAATAGCCGCCCATGTGCGGACCGTTGACGAAATCCTTCAGGTGCATGTGGACGGTGATCGATGCGAAGTCCTTGATGACCTTTGCGGCATCCGCGCCGCCTTTTTGCAGCTGACCGACGTCGGGCGCGAATTTGAAGACTCGCGTGTCGACGCTTTCCATAACGGCGTAGACCTCGTCGCGCGTTTCGATCGCTGTACCGGTATGCTGGTGCAAACCACAGCCCACGCCGATATCCGCCAAAGCCTTGCCGTATTCGTTGAGTGTCCCGACGATGTTGGCGCGGTGCGCGGCGAAGTCGTAGCCCGTACGTTTGGCGCCACCCGCCTCGATCACGATGAAGCTGGCGCCGTACTTCTTCAGAATGTTGCCCCAGCGCACGATCGTAGCAATTTCGTCCTTCCGAACAGACGGATCGATGACGTTTAGAGGAGCGTACGCAGAAATGAGTGGAGTCTTGTACTGGGAGATCAGCTTTTCCAGCGTGCCTTTCTTGTCCCAGTCCTCCACCACGTGGCCAAATGTTTCGAAGCCCTTGTAACCGAGCTCCGACATGTCACGCACGGCGGTCTCGAGCGGCTCTGGTGCTTTTGGAAAGACACTCCACACCAAAGCGGTGCACCCGATCCGGAGCTGCTTGGCCGGCGCCGCCTGGCCCGAGGGCGGCGCCTGGGGCGCCGCGCTGGCCGCGACATGCGGCAGCGCCGTCGCGCCGATTCCGGCGAGCACTGCCTTGGTGAACGTTCGGCGATTCACTGAGCCTGCCACGGGAACCTCGCTTTTTTCGACGCTCGCTGATGCCGCCGGCCCGGGAGGGAACTGAAAAATCTTTTGCGGAACTCTTGTTTGCGTATTGCGCAAACTCGATAGGCTCTTATACTAACGGCGCCGCTGGGTGTCAAGGAGACGCTCGCGTCCCATGGGAGGAAATCGTGTCGATCATCCCTCCGGCTCCGCCTTCCCAGGTGAATCGTCGTCAATTCCTGCGCGCTGCAACGGTCGCGGCCGTGGCCCCGATGATCGTGCCGCGGCACGTGATCGCCGGATCGCAAGTGACGCCGCCGAGCGATCGCATCACGATCGGGCACATTGGCGTCGGGAGGATGGGCGGCGGCCACGTTAGTGGATTCCTGAAGATGCCGGATGCTCGGATCCTCGCGATCTCTGATGTCCGTCTGGAGACCCTCGAACGCGCTCAGGGCGCGGTCAATCAGAAGTATGGCGATTCGAATTGCGCTGCCCATCCCGATTTCCGCGAGCTGCTGGCGCGGCCGGACATCGATGCCGTCGTCATCGCCACCGGGGAGCGCTGGCATCCGCTCGTCGGCATCGAGGCGGCGCGCCGCGGCAAGCACATATATTGCGAAAAGCCGCTGAGCGTGACGCTCGCCGAAGGCCTCGCCCTGCGCGAGGCAGTCAAGAAACACGGGGTCGTCTTCCAGTGGGGCACGCAGCAGCGATCCAGCCAGTACTACCGGCACACGGCGGAGCTGGTCAGGAACGGCTACGTCGGCGACGTCCGCAACATCATGATCGGATCGGCGGGGGGCGGACCACCCAAGCCGGAGGCACCCGAGACCCTGAAGGATCCACCGGCAGGCTTGAACTACGACATGTGGCTGGGCCCGTCGCCGTATGTGCCGTACAGCGACGTGCGCGTTTCGCTCACGTGGCTCTTCATCCGCGATTACGGCCTCGGCTGCCTCGGCGGCGCGTGGGGCATTCACGATCTGGACGCAGCGCAGTTCTTCCTCGACACCGACGAGACGGCACCGATCGAGATCGAGGGGCGCGCACGCTATTACGAGGACATCCGTGACGTGCCGTACTCTTGGACCGTCGAACAGAAGTACGCGAGCGGCCCCACCGTCATCCACATGGATCTTGTCACCGCCAAGAAGCGGGCGAAGCAGTTCGAACTGGGCAGCATGGCCAGCCTGGTCACCGGGTCGAAGGGGTGGATCTGGGTGAGCCGTCAGGGGGTGCGCACGGAGCCCGCCTCGCTGGCCGACACGGTCATCGGCGCCAACGAGAAGCGCGTCATCTTCTCGGACGACCACAAGCAGAACTTCCTCGACGCTATCCGGAAAAAGGCGCAGCCCATCTCGCCGATCACGGCGGCCGTGCACGCGGAAACCATGTGCCAGCAGTCCGCCATCGCGATGCAGCTGCAGCGCAAGATGCGCTGGGATCCCAAGGCGGAGCGATTCATCGACGACGAGCAGGCGAACCGCCTGCTCTCGCGCGCCATTCGCGCGCCGTGGAGCTACACAATATGAAGGCGACAGCTATCGTTCTCGTGTGGGCTGGAGCGGTGACGATCGCGGCAGGCAGCGCACGGTTCGAGGCCCAGGCGCCAGCCACCGCCAGTCAGACGCAAGGCACAGCCGCCCAGCCGCAGCCGCCGCGCCGCCGCGAAGTCTCGCCCGAGGACCGGACCAAGATCGAGGCTGCCCTTCCCGCGAAGGCGCTCGCGCGTCCGAAGAAGCCGCGGAAAATTCTCGTCTTCGATCGACAAGGGATCTACAACGGCCGGCAGTACGGGGGGCACGCCTCGATTCCGCACGCCAACCTCGCGGCGCAGTTGATGGGTGAGAAGACCGGGGCGTTCACGGCGACGCTGTCGAGCGAACCCGGCGCCATCTCCACGGCCAACCTGCAGCAATACGACGCGGTGTATCTGAACAACACGGTCGGTGACGTCTTCGACACGCCGGAAATGCGCGCCGCTGTCATCGCCTTCGTCGCCAACGGCGGCGGGGTCGTCGGTAATCACGGCACTAGCGTCGCCTCGCCGCAGTGGACCGAGTTTGGCGAAATTCTCGGCGCAACCGGCGCGTCGCATCGCGAGCCGACGGAGAAGGCGACGATCAACATTGAAGATCCGACAAACCCGCTCATGCGGGCCTTTGACGGCAAGCCCTTCGAGTACGTCGATGAGTTCTACCGTCTCGGGCCGCCGTACTCGCGCGATAAGGTGCGGGTACTCCTCAGCATCGATCCGATCGTCACCGACATGATGCAGGGACGATGTTTCGGCCAGTGCCTGCGCGACGACAACGACTACCCCGTCGCCTGGATTCGTCAGCACGGCAAGGCGCGCGTCTTCTACACCAGCCTGGGACACAACCCTGACGTGTTCTGGGATCCACGGATGCTGACGATGTTCCTGGCCGGCATCCAGTACGCGCTCGGCGATCTCGACGCCGATGCGACCCCGCGCCCGCGCGGCAGCACCCAGTTCGACGCGGCTCTAGCGGCGATGACGAAGTTCGACTTCGGCCAGGATCGCGCCCAAGTGCGCCGCTTCGAGCGCGAGGTCACCATCGTCGCGGCGACGAAAGAAGGGGCGGCCGACGCCGAGCAGAAGATGTTGAAGGTGCTGCAGAGTTCGGCGCCTTTGGGCGCCAAAGATGCGATCTGCCGGCAGCTGGCAATCATCGGCTCTTCGCGCTCGGAGCCCGTCCTCAAGGCGATGCTGAAGAACAAGAATACGGAGGCCATGGCGCGCTACGCGCTCGAAGGGCTACAGGCGAAATGAAACCGACCAAAGAACCCAAGGCCCGCCGCAGCGTTGGCGATGGCGGGAAGCTTCCAAGGGTAAGAAAAGGGGCGCTGGAGACGCCGCCGGTGCAAAGCGTGGAACGGGCGCTGTCGCTCTTGGAATCGGTGGCCCGATCGGCTGACCCGGTGCCTCTAGCGCAGTTGACCGACGTCCTCGGCATCGACCCGAGCAGTGTCTTCCGTCTGGCAAATACGCTGAAGCGCCGTGGCTTCCTCGCCAACCCCAACGGACGGAAGCATTATGTGCTCGGTCCGGCCGTCTGGCGACTGTCGCGCGAATACGACTGGAGCCGGATGCTGATCAGCATCTGCCATGAGGCGGTCAAGGCACTCGCGACCCGGACGGGAGAAACCGCTCATCTCGCCGTTCGTGAAGGACGCGAAGTCTTTTTCATCGATCACTATGCCTCCGGCGACCAGGGCGTCATCGTCGCCGGTCAGACCGGCAAGCTGATGCCGCTGCACTGCACCGCGCACGGCAAGGCGCTGCTCGCCGACTTCGGGCTGGCAGAATTGAAGGCCCTCTATGGCACGACGCCGCTCGAGCGGTACACCGCACGCACGAGCGTATCGCTGCCGGAGCTCGCCAAGGTATGCAGCAGCGTGCGAGCCAAAGGCTTCTCCGCCGACGACGGCGAATACTTGGAAGACGTCCGGTGCGTCGCGGCGCCGGTCCGCGATCGGAGCGGTCTCGTTATCGGATCGATCGGTGTCTCCGCGCCCGCTACGCGGATGGCCGGGGGCCGCGACTCGGTTATGGCCCGCCACGTCTGTGACACCGCCGAACACATCAATGCCCTGCTTGGTGTGTGATGAAAAAGGAGACGTAGCAGTGGCGCTCCCAAGTCGGCACCAGCGTTGTGCGTTGCGAAACTTGCGTATGGCGCAACTTTCTTGTTGACAAGGTCAAACGAAAGCTGAGATAGACATCGCCATCATCGACGGAGTGGAAATCCGTGGAACCTGGCTGAAGTAGTTACGCTGAGGAGGAAACGTGAATCGTGTCATACGTGTCCTGGCTCTTCTAACACTCGGCCTGGCGGGCGGCACGCCGGGTCTCGTCCACGCCCAGGGACTGAGCGGCCAGATTGGCGGCTCAGTGACCGACGGCAGTAAGGGCGCCATTCCTGGCGCCACTGTTACGGTGCGCAACACCGCGACCGCGGTGACACGCGAGACCGTCACGGACGCTCAAGGGTTGTTCGTGTTCACCAACCTCTTTGCCGGCACGTACGACCTGAAGGTCACGATGTCCGGATTCAGAACCTACGAGCAGAAAAACGTCGTGCTGACCGCGACCGAACGCCTCGCAGTGCCGCCGATCGTTCTCGAGGTCGGCGTCCTGGAGGAGGTCGTCACCGTCGAGGCATCGGCGCTACACGCGCAGGCGCAGAGCGGCGAACGCGCAGGCACGATCAGAGCCGACGAGATCAAGGACACGCAGCTGCGCGGCCGCGACTTTCTGGGCCTGCTGCAGGGCATGCCGGGCGTGGTCGATACCAACGTGCGCAACGCGCCGGGCTGGAATTCTTTCCTCGGCACGCAGATCAACGGGCTTAGCGATCAGATGATGGGCATGTCGTACGACGGCGTGTCGAGCAAAGACACGGGGTTCGGCGCGGCCAACTACGTGACGCCCTCGCTCGACTCGATTGCGGAAGTGAGAGTGCAGACGTCGAACTACCAGGCCGAATACGGCCGTGCCGGTGGCGCCAACATCGTCATCGTCACCAAGAGCGGTAGTTCGCAGTTCCACGGGTCGGCGGCCTACTTCAAGCGGCACGAAGCCCTGACCGAGAACACCTGGGACCGCCGGCGCACCTGCGACGCGACCGGAGGCACCTCACCGCTGTGCGCGAAGCCGCGCTACCGGTACGATAACTCGGCATTCACGCTGGGCGGGCCGGTGCTGCTGCCGGGCACGGCTTACAACGAGAAACGCGACAAGCTGTTCTTCTTCTACTCGCTGGACCTGTTGCCGCGCACCGATCCGTTTCTGGTGAACAGCACGATGCCCTCCGCGCTGGAACGCAATGGCGATTTCTCGCAGACGCGAAACAACGCCGGACAGCTGCGCTTCATCCGCAATCCGTTGAGTGGGCTGGCGTGCAACGTCAACACCGGCGGTCCGGGCTGCTTTCCGGGGAACGTCATCCCGCAGAGCATGATCCACTCGATGGGCCGGCAGATGCTGAACCTGTTCCCGTTGCCGGATCCCGCGCTCGTCGGCAACCCCGTGACGCAGGGCAACTACAACTATCAGTTCGCCGGCGATACCGAGAAGCTGCGCCGCGACAACGTCGTGCGAGTGGACTGGAACATTAAACAGAGAACGACCTTCTACACCCGGGTGCAGATGGGAAAGGAAGTGTTCGGCCGCGGCCAGTACAACGAGACCGCACCGGCGCTGATCGCAGGCGCCGGCATGGGGTTTCCGTGGTCGAATGGCAGCTACGACATCAACACGTCCGGCTACGTGGCGAACCTCACCCACACGTTCTCCAATTCGACCGTGCTCGAGATCATCGGCGGAAGCAACTGGGCGGAACAGGACGTCTACCCACTCGAGCAGAGCGACTGGGACGCGCTCGATTATCGGATCCATCTGCCCGGCCACCGGCAGTACTTCACGGAAAACAACCCGAACCACATCCTGCCGGACATGACCTTCGCGGGTACGAACGCCTTGCCCGCGACGCGGGCGATCAACATCGGCCAGGGCCAGGCCTTCCCGTGGCTGGCCACCAACGACACGCACAACATCTCGGTGAACCTGACGCAACTGCGCGGGAAACACAACCTCAAGGTCGGATTCTTCTATGAGCGCACCGGACGGCCGAATGCGGTGTCGAGCAACGCCGGCACCTATAACTTCAACTCAGACGCCGCGAATCCTCTCGATACGAACCTTGGGTGGGCGAACGCGATCCTCGGCCATCTGAACTCCTATACCGAAAACAACAACAACCAGCGCTCGATGCCGGCGTTCAACCAGCCCGAATTCTTCTTCCAGGACAACTGGCGGGTCCGTCGTAATTTCACGCTCGACCTCGGCGTCCGGTTCTCGCACATCGGCGTTGTCTACGATCGCGGGCGCGACATCGGCTGGTTCGATCCCTCGGCCTGGAATGCCGCGAACGCGGTGAAGCTGTGGCAGCCGCACTGCGCCAACGGCGTGTTTCCCTGCACCGGCGCGAATCGCGTGGCTCTGAATCCCGCCACTGGCGAAATGCGTCCGAGTCCGTGGATCGGCGCGATCATCGCCGGCTCGGGCGACATCAACAACGGTACGGTCTTCGGCAAGGAGGTCCCCGATACCTTCCCCAAGGCCGGCATCAAGACCGCCCCGCGCCTCGGGTTCGGTTGGGACGTGTTCGGCGATGGCAAAACCGCCGTCCGCGGCGGGTTCGGCACCAGTTATAACCGCCTGGGAGACGGGCAGTACGGCGGCTTCACCGGTGTAATCAGCCGCACCGTGAATCTGCAGTGGACGACCATCGACGATCGCTTCAACGCGCCGTCGCTCGAGAACCCGCTGGGCGGGACGATGGTGCAGGACGAGACGCGGCCGATCACGGTGCACTCCTGGAGCATCGGCGTGCAGCGCGAACTGCCGTGGCGCATGCTGGCGGATGTGGCCTACGTTGGCAATACCACCCGGAACGCATTCGCGGTCAATGCTGGCCAGTCCTACACCAATCAGCTCAACGACCCCGATCCGCGACTGGTCGCCAACCCAACGCCGAATATGATCGATCGGACGACCGGCAACGTCCTGCCGACCAACTTCATCCGGCCGAACTACCCGGGCCGCGGCGCGATCACCCAGCGCGTCTTCTTGGACGATCTGTACCGCAACTACAACGCGGTCCAAGTCGAGGTCCGCCGACGGCTGGCCAATGGGCTGGCGTGGGCTGTCAACTACACCGGATCGGTCACGAAACAATATGCGGCGTACGACTGGTATCGAACCCCCGAAGACAACAGATCACGAAACACGCACAAGAACGCGGGCAATCTAGGAAGTCGGCCGCACAATCTGAAGATCAGCTACAACTGGATGGTGCCGGGAGCGAGCCGGTTCATGGGCGACAACGTGATCGCCAAAGGCGTGTTCGACGGCTGGCAGTTGTCGGGGATCTCTACTTTCCTGAGCGGCAGCAGGTCGAACTTTACGTACAACTTCAGCGGCGCGGCACCGAACGCCACAACATTGACCGGAGGTCTCGGCGGTTCGCGCGTGATCATCGTGTGCGACCCGAACCTGCCGCGCAGCGAGCGGACGTTCGACCGCCAGTACAAGACCGAGTGCGTCAAGCCGCCGGGACCGCTGACCGATCCGAAGGACACCCTATATCAGGGCACCGGAGTTGGCGCCGGGCAGGAAGATGCGCGCATGGGCCTGGGCTACATCAACCACGACATGACCCTGCTGAAAAACTTCAGTCTGGGACACGGACGCATCCTGCAAATACGCGCTGAGGCGTACAACGTCTTCAACACTACGCAATATCAAGGTGTGAACACGGTTGCGACCTTCGACTTCGTCACAGGGGCGCAAACGAATCCCGCCTTTGGCTCGATCAGCGGCGTGCGCGCCAACTCGAATCGGGTGATTCAGCTCGGCGCTCGCGTGACGTTCTGAGCGGGAGCCTACAGGTCGAACCGGGACGTCAGTGTGTCACTGACGTCCCGGTCGGGCATCGCCGCGCGTTTGACAGTCCCGGTCGAACAGCCATGTTCATACGTTTTCTGACGACGCGAGTTTGCATGCCGGTGGTGTGCTGGTGTGCACTCGTCCCGCTTCGACAATGTGTAGCGCTGGCCGTGATCGGGTCATGGATCCCCCTCATGGCGTCCGACTATCTGACGGAAGGCAACGATCCCGGGCGTACGGCCTGGATGAAAGACGAAAACGTCTTCACGCCGGCCAACGTCAAGGACATCAAGCTGCTCTGGAAGGTCAAACTCGACAGCCAGCCGCGCGAGATGCACAACATCTTCTCTCCGCTGATTGCCGAGCGCGTGACGACGGCGCGCGGTCCACGCGAGATCGCAATCGTCGCCGGGATCTCCGATGACCTGTTCGGCATCGACGTCGCCAGCGGCGAGCTGCTCTGGAAAAAGCGATATGAGAGCACGTTCGCGCCCACTGACAAGACCGTCTACCACACGCTCTGCCTCGGCGGCCAGACCGCAGTGCCAGCGATGGCGCAGGTCGCACCAGGCAAGTACACGATCTATGCGATCGCATGGGACGGGCGGCTTCACCAGATCAACGCAGCCGACGGGTCCGACGTCGCCCCTCCCGACAAGTTCCTGCCCCCCAACGGCAAGCCCTACGCGCTGAACGTCGTGAACGGCGTCGTCTATACGGCTACGGCACAGGGCTGCGGCGGCGTTCCGAACGCGCTCTACTCGTACCACCTGGCGACCCGCAAGGCGAGCACGTTCCAGCCGGCAGGCGGTGGCATGTGGGGCCGGCGAGGCGCGGCGGTCTCGCCTGAGGGCGTCGTCTACATGGTGACCGGCGACGCGATCTTCAGCCCACTGACCAAGAGCCTGGGCAACGCCATCGTCGGCGCCAGGCTCGACGACAACCAGCAACTGCAGCTGGTCGACTACTTCGCGCCGCCGAACGCCAATTGGATGCGGGCGCGCGATCTGGACATGAACGTGACGCCGATGGCGTTCGACTATCGCGGCCGGAAGTTCCTCGTCGGCACGAGCAAGGAGTGCCGCCTGTGGCTCCTCGATCGCGACGCGCTCGGCGGTGAGGATCACCGCACGACGCTCCATACGACACCGCTCCTGTGCAATGACGATCAGGCGTTCGATGCCAAGGGCGTCTGGGGCGCTATGGCAGCCTGGCAGGACTCGCGCGGCCTACAGTGGGTGCTGGTGCCGTTCTGGGGACCTGTGAGCCGAAGCTTCCGCGCGCCGATCGAGTACGGGCGGCCGAAGATGGGTGGGGTCGCAGCCTACAAGCTGGAGGAAGCTACCCCGGGCCAATGGCGGTTGAACCCGGCCTGGCTCTCGCGCGACATGGACATGGCCGAAGAAGTTGTCGTGGCAAACGGCGTGGTGTTCGCGTACGGGTCTGGCGAGGACACGACCCAGACGCTCCCCGACATTGCCTGGAACGAGCCCGGTGGTCCTTGGGTCGGCGGCGGGCTCAATCCATATTCCGAGCGCCGCATACCGAGCTCACGGCACGCCACACTCTATGCGCTCGACGGTCAGACCGGCAACGAGCTCTGGTCCAGTGGAAACCAGATCACGTCGTGGAATCACTGGAGCGGCCTGACGGTCGCTAACGGGCGCGCGTATCTGGGGACGTTCGACGGCACCCTGTACAGCTTCGGCATCCCGGCGGCGGCACGACAGTGAGCCGGCGGATGGTGCACCGTCACACCAGGTTCGCTGCACTGGCCGCAACAATCGCAGCAGTCGTCATCGTCAGTGGGCAGAGCCGCGGCAACCCGACGGAATGGCCGACCGCTTCCGCCGATGCGCAGCGCACGTCGTGGATCCGGAACGATGTGAGCATTTCCATCGAGACGATGAGCGAACCGGGATTCGAGCTTCAGTGGAAGACAACGCTCGAGAGTCCCGTAAGGCACGGCGTCTCCCTCGGTCCCGGTGTAATCACATCGGGCGTGAACATCTTCACGCCGCTCTCCACGATCGCCGCTCCATCCAATCAGGTCTTTGCGATCGACAACGACACGGGAAACCTATTCTGGACCCGCGGTTTCGAAGGTGCACTTGCCGCAGGCACGGCGGAATGTCCCGGCGGGATCTCAGGGTCGTTGACGCGCATGGTGAGCCTCACGCCCCAGGATCCCGGACTGGGCCGGGGCGGCGGAGGTCGCGGAAGAGGCTCGTACAGCAGCGCGGTCGGTGAACCGGGCGCGGGCGTGCCGATTCCCGCTCGCGGCGGTGGGGGACGAGGGGCTCCCGCGCCCGCAACGACTCCGCCTGCGGCGGCAGTGCCTGCGCCCGCTCCGGCGCCTCCCGCCACGGCGCCCCCATCGCCGGTGACGTCGTACACGATCCCACCCGGTCAATGGCGGACTTCACCGTTCCCGACGAATACGGCGGCACAGGGCTCATGGACCGGGTTGTTCCGGCCCTCCGGCGTCGTCTATGCGGTCAGCGCCGACGGCATGTTCCGGACGCTCGGAGTGGTGTCGGGCAAAGATCTGCAGCGGCCAGCGCAGTTTCTTCCGGCCGGCGCGCGCTTCTCCGATTTGATCGCTGTCGGCGACCTGCTGTACACGTCCACGAGCCACGGGTGCGGCGGCGCGGCCGACGGCGTGTGGGCGATCAACATCCCGGGAGACACCAAGTCGGTGATCTCGTGGAAGACCAACGGCGGCCGTCCGCTCGGATCTGTCGCCTTCACCACCAGTGGCACGTTGATAGTGGCCGTTGGCCCCGGCACCGTCACTTCAAGCGGCTATGCGAACGCCGTCGTCGCGCTCGATCCGAAGACGCTGGCCGTGAAGGATTGGTACACGCAGCCGGGTGTCGAGCTCGTTGCGCCACCTGTCATCTTTCAGGAGGCCGGCAAGGACATCGTGGCCGTCACCACGAAGGATGGGCGCATCCTGCTGCTCGACGCCGACTCTCTTGGCGGCGCAAGTCACGCTATGCCGCTGTTCGCGTCGGCGTCTCTCACGGGCGGCGCCGCAACGTTTGCGGCCCAGTCGCCAGCGATGTGGCAGGAGCGCACCGTCCCGTCCGGAGCTGCTGGAGCGCCTGCCGCTTCACCAGCGGCGCAACCACTCGAGGGCGCGCGCTGGCTGCTCATCCCGGTCGTGGGCGCGTTGCCGGTGAGCCTGGGAGCCGCGGGAAATGGCGCCGTTTCGAGCGGGGCATTACTCGCAGTCAAGCTGGTACATCAGGACGGGAAGTTCTCGGTCCAGCCGGCCTGGGTCTCGCAGAACATCGCTGCGCCGCTGACGCCCATCGTTGTGAATGGTGTCGCGTTCGCAGCATCGGGACCGTCGAACGCACCGGCCGGACTCTATGCACTGCACGGTGCAACCGGCAAGACGCTCTGGCAGAGCGACAAGACGATCACCGGTCCGCTGTCGGGCCGGAGTTTCTGGGTCGGATCCGGTCACGTATTCGTGGGCACGCGAGACGGCACGCTCTACGCGTTCGGCTTCGCGATGGAGCGAAAGTAGAAGCAGAAGGGAGAAGGCGTGCGAATAACTCGAGCCTGCCTGGTTATCGTGCTGTGTTGCGCCTCCTTGCACGGGCAGGAGATCCAACCCGAACAGAAGGATCGAATCGACGCAGCCGTCCCGCGGAACGCGCCGGCGAAACCGAAGCAGCCTCGCCGGATGCTCGTCACCAACCTGTCCATGCGGGATGGCAAACCCGTTCGTGGAAGCTCCGCTGCCGCCATTCCGCTGGGCAACTACGCCATCCAGCAGATGGGCAAGGTGACGGGTGCTTACGAGCCAGTCTTCAGCGACGACATCGAGATGTTCCGGCCGACGAATATCAAGCAGTTCGATGCCATCTGTTTCAACAACACGCTGGGAGTGCTGTTCGACGATCCGGAGTTGCGGGCGTCTCTCCTCGGTTTTATAGAAAACGGAAAAGGGTTCATCGGCATTCACGATGCCATCGCCACCTTCGTGCAGTACCCGAAATACGATCAATGGCCCGAGTTCGGCCGGATGCTCGGTGGAACCGAGAACGGCGGACATCCCTGGAACGGCGAGGTGATGGCGATGAAGGTCGAGGATCCAGGCAACCCGATCAACGCCGCATTCGGGGGCAAGGACTTTCAGATTGCCGACCAGGCGTTTCAGCTCCAAGAGCCCGTTCTTCGCGACCACATGCACGTGCTACTGAGGATCGATCCTGAGAAGACGGCACCTGCGCGCCGCATCCTGCCCGTGCGCAAGCAGGACATGGACTTTCCT
>Ga0207701_10005362_pt1 | contig 12900 bp, 13 predicted proteins | sample KBSSwiSSwithPhiX_FD_184294 | JGI IMG/M metagenome (GOLD analysis project Ga0207701, IMG submission 184294) | Switchgrass rhizosphere bulk soil microbial communities from Kellogg Biological Station, Michigan, USA, with PhiX - S5 (SPAdes) (version 2) | ecosystem: Environmental > Terrestrial >...
AAGCCGTCGCTCTTGGTAACCTGCAACTCATTTCGAATCGCTATGATGCGCGTTGGGTTGCGCAATTGAGTGCAAATCGCGAATAAGGGAATCGAGTTTGCGAACGTCTTTCCGGCGGCCTTTTTCCGGCTTTAGTTTGCGCTTGCGCATCATGATGGTCAGATCGCGAATGTCGTGGAGGCTCTCGCGCGACAAGTCTTCGGCGCGTTTGTAGCGATTTACCGCTGCAATGCTTTCGGCGAGATCAAGCTCCAGGCGCGCGGCATAAGCCCGAATCGTCCGGCGTAAGTCGCGTCTCACTGCATCCAATTCGTCCGTCAGCATCGTGACGGGAGAAACTTCGTGAGGTTTTTTATGTCGTTGTTTTTTTCGTTTCACTGATTTGCGAGTGAGCAACTGCGAAAAAGCCCGTCGGGATACATTTTCCCCGACGGGCTTCCGTTAACCTAACCACGACCGATTCATTTGATCGGCACGAATCCAACCTGGGCTACGATGCGCTGGCCACCTGCGCCCACTGTGAAATCGACAAAATCCTTGGCCAAACCGCTAGGCTCGCCGTTGGTGTAATAAAATGTGGGGCGCCAATAGGGATAGCTGTGCGCTTGCACGCTTTTGGTCGAGGGCACTGCGCCATCAATCGGCATTGCTTTAACTCCGCCAGCTTTGGTGTAGGCCATGCCAACATAACCGATGCCGTTTGGATTTTTCCCCACTTCAGCCGCGATTTGTTCGTTGCCGGCCATCTTTTGCGAACCGCCAGCGTAATCGCGCTTCTTCATCGCCAACTCCTTGAAATCGGAGTAAGTGCCTGACGAAGTGTTACGAGTGTAAACAGAGATCTTACCACCTGATCCTCCAACCGCGCTCCAGTCCGTCACGTCACCGGTGAAGATTTGTTCTACTTGTTTCTTCGTTAGGCCTTTGATCGGATTTGCCGAGTTCACGATCACTGCGATTCCGTCGAAGGCTACGATCGTTGGCTTCATGGTTTTACCTTTCGACGCAGCGGCGCCTACTTCAGAACTTTTGGCCCGACGGCTCGACATGCCAATTTGCGCCGTGCCATCAATGATTGCTGCGATCCCGGTGGTCGATCCTTCGGCGGCAATGTCGAAGGTAGTGCCGGGATGTTGCGCTTTGAACTGTTCGGCTAACTGCGGAACGAGTTTGGCGCCGAGCGTGTCAGAACCTTTGATGACCAGACGGTCCGCGTTTGCATTGCACAGGGTTGCACCCAACAACGCTAGAGTGACTGCGAGGTGTTTAATTTTCATAGTTTTTTAGGTGTGTCGACGTTTAGAACCTCACGCTCATGTCAGCTTGAAATAGCTGGTACTGGTCGAGTGGATTGATAGCGATATCGCCAAAGCCGCCCGTGCCGTAATTACCGTTAGAGCGCCAGCCATAGGTGTACGTGAGGTTCAAACTAATGGCGTCCGCCAGCATGTAACCGGCTTTCACGGCTACCCCTTGCACGTTCACACGGCCGTCGAAGATGTCCGAATCAACCAAATTGGGATCCAGCGAAAACTGGTCGCTGTGCTGCCACCAAACGCGAACCTCCCAGTCGCTCTTCGCCTTTAGCTGGCCTACGCCGAGACCGATTTCATAGGCGTATCGCTGGCCGCCACCACCTGGAGCGCCGGCCGCTGTAGCGCGATCGTCAGCATCGAAATTAACGGCGAAATCGCCGAAGACGCGCATTGGCAACTCCCAAAGTTTCCAGCCGACTTCCATCGGAATATCTAAAACCAGGAGGCTATTGATGCCGATTTGGTTCTGCGCCAGCGACGCCGCGTTCGTTACGTGGGGAGAGCCTCCCTGGAAGTGGATATTAAAGAACTGGCCGTCGCCGGTGTAATTGTAGAGGGTGGGCGCCATTTGAAAGTAAACGTTGTTGGGAAAAGTAAGTCTCGCCCCCGCCTGCCACGCGAGCAGATACGCGTTCGTGTCTGGTATAAGCTGGCCAGTCTGACCAGTCGCGTCTCCGGCTGAAGCCGACACGGTCGGACGAGGCCCGAGCCCATTTTGTATAATGTTACCGCTGTAAATGAACTGCGCGAAGTTCGCGAAGACGTCGAGCTTTAGTTTGAACGGTTCACCGGCTGGCGCTGCTACGACGCCCTTTCCTTCTTTGCTATACTTGCTATACCCCTGCACGGCTTCGCCGCCGCCACCGCCCAAATTGAAATTGAACGTGTGCTTCCATTGTTCCGCCAGGCCTTCCGGATTGATATCGTCATCCCACAGCAATGACGTGGTTATGAGCGGCTGCGGCATTCTGCCGCCGGTGAACTTGAAGTCCGGAAAACCTGTGTAGCCGAAATAGGCCTGGCCGACGAAGATTCCGTCGTCGTTTTTCGAAAACGGGCCGTTGTTGCTGTCAGCTCCAAATGTGACGTTCGTTGAGCGATTACTGGTGCTGGTTTCCAATCGAAGGCCGAAGAACCAATCATCCGCGAGCGTTCCGCGGAGGCCGACGCGAAGACGATAACGCAACCGGTCGCGCTCCAGCCAATCGTCGTGCCCTGCCACACCGGGGGCGGGCGCCGCCAACGGACTGTTGCTGGTAGTTCGGCCTCCGCGATACTCGTAGCGTAGACGCGCATCCCCATATAACTCGAGTTCGGTAATCGGCGCCGAGAGCTTCCATTTTCCAGCAGCTGTACTGGCCGACTCTTTCACCAGTTCGGTGCGCACTTCCTCGGCTTCCTGGTCAGTGATAAGCCTTTTCTTGACCAGCAAATCGAGAAGGGCTCCCGCATCTTGCGCCCGGGCAACAGTTCCGCCCAGGGCAAAGCAGAGAGCGACGGCCGCCAGTGTTAATTTCTTCATAAAGATTGTTTTCTCCTTAGTTGTGCCCCGAAGGGTTTCGGGACGGGGTGTCGTTGTTTCGCCGCAACGATGAATTGCGATTGTTACAACTGTATGACGACGGAGTAACAATTGGGTGAACTCGAAATAATTTCCGGACGCACTCACACGCGCCTGGCAAAGCAGAGACTGGACGATGAGCGTGTAGTTCTTAAAATGTCGCAATGCGAACTGTGATCGCGCTTGCGGTTACGCTCGTCACGAGCGCCTCAGCCATGGCAGACGTGGTCAGTGTTACCAGTCCAAATCACGCACGAACCTACGCGTACGGGGCAGTGACCTGGCGTCAGCTTTACCTGGAACGAACGCGCGGTGAACTGGCCGCGCGAATCACATTCAGTAATTTTCCGTTCGCGGACGCGAACGAGCCGCGCACTGACGAACCGTTCGACTTCCGGTTTCCTGGGATCCACATCGACCTCGCGCGCCATGCGTTCGTCGCGACGGGACGCCGCGGCGAATTCATTCCGGTTGCGTGGTTTCGCGGCGATCCCTCATGTGGCTGGATCAAGCTGGCGCCCAACGCAAAGATTTATCTGCTCAAGGAGAATGGTCGCGTGACTGCTACATTGACGGCAACAAGTTACCCGCGTGGCGGAGAGCGTTGGATCGAGTTAGATAACAATTACTCGCTTCAGAATCTGTTGTGTGCGCTTTTTCGTGAGATTGGGTTAGGGCCGGACGGTTGAAGTTCAGAAAAATCGCGGCACCGCAGAAAAGCTTTGACATTCAAAGGGCACGCGGATTTACGGTACGAATCCATTATGCAAACACGTTTTCTTTGTGCTTTTGCTCTTCTAACACTTGCCGCATCGGCCCTTGCCACTTCATCCCACGGCGATTCGCGTTACGTCGCGCGCGGGCCGCGCACCGGATATTACATCGTCCGGCCCGGGTCGGCCTTGATGCAGCAACTTGGTCTTCAAGGCGCTCCGTTCAGGGATACGTCGGACCCATTGAATCACGGGCGCGGAGCTGATGTGCTTGCGTTCCGCTTTAACACAGCCGGTGTGTTATCCATGGCCCCGGCTTACATTGTGCAAGGACAGCCTAACGAGTTTTACTTGCGTCGCATTGGTTCGTTTATTCGTGGGCGCGCCACCCCGCACGACGTCGAAAGCTTATTTGGGCGGCCGAGGCAGATCGAAAAACGGAGCGATGGCTACATCGCCTATCATACAATCGAGGTTTACAACCCATTTGAAGAGAATTCAGGTGGACGACGTTAGTTTCGCGGGCGTTCATCGTACCAACCTGGCAGCCACAAAAACCAGATACTCAATTTCAAAAACTGATTTCAATCCCATGGACGCCGGTTCTGGCAGAAAAATCCTGATCATCGAAGACGAAAGCGACGTCGCGGATCTTCTTGCGCTGAACCTACGCAAGGCAGGTTTCAATACGTCGTCGGCGGCGGACGGAGCAAGCGGTTTGCAGAAGGCACGCGATAGCCGCCCCGATTTCATCATTCTTGATTTGATGTTGCCAAAAATGTCTGGATTGGACGTCTGCAGAATCTTGAAAGGCGACGGGGCGACATCTCACATTCCAATTCTCATGTTGACGGCGAAAGCAGAAGAGATTGATCGAATCGTCGGTTTGGAATTCGGCGCTGACGATTACGTGACCAAGCCATTCAGTCCGCGTGAAGTGACGCTGCGAATCCGGGCAATTTTGCGACGCGGCGAGAAACCAGAGGAAACGCTCCAAGCCGGCCCGATCTCGATCGATCCCGCGCGTCACCAGGTTCGCATCAACGGCAAACGGGTGCATCTGACCAGTCTGGAGTTCAAGCTACTGCGGACATTGTTGCAACGAAGAGGCCGCGTGCAGGAGCGCGATAAACTGCTTAATGACGTCTGGGGCTACGAAAGTGTAATCGACACACGCACGGTCGATACGCACGTGCGTCGTTTGCGGGAAAAACTCGGCAAAGCCGGCGACGCGATTGAAACCGTGCGCGGTTTTGGGTATCGGCTCCGCGAAGAGTAAACCCGTGGGTGCGAAAGCGGTCCAAGAACGGCCCGCACTCCTAAGGCGCTTCGCGCAAAAATGAAATAAGACATTGATGTGTTTCGCAAAGCTTTGGGAGTGCGAACGCGTCCTCGCGTCGCTTTGGCGCATAGTTTTGCAACACAATCAAGGTGCGGAGAGAATAGGAACGCTGTGGCCTGGTTCGTTATTATCCTGATTTGCTTGGCATTCGGCTGCGTCGCCTTCATTGCCTGGCGCAAATGGATCGCGCCGTGGCGGCAGGTGGAAGATGTTATAACTCAGATCGGTCAAGGCCAACGGCCGCGGACATTTTTAATGGAGGGCAGCGCGCCAGCTCAACGCATTGGGTTCCAGCTGGAAAAAATTGTTAATGAATTGGAGCAGCTCCAGAAGCAAATCGCGAAACGCGAATCCGGGATGCAGACCATTTTCTCTGCCATGCAGGATGCGTTGCTGGTAGTCGATTCCAATCGGCAGGTAATCTTGACTAATCAGACGTTTCGAAAACTGTTTGACGCTCCTGAAATTTCAGTGGCGACGCCGGTGTTGGAGATTGTTCGTGACCCGACACTCGATCGGCTGTTGAACGATGCATTCCGTGGCAAGGGTCCGGTTCGCAGCGAGTTCGCTATCGAGCAATCGCAAATCGAGCTCCATGCCGTCGCTACAAAAAACGACGCGGGCGAAATCACCGGCGCTCTCGTTTTGTTCCACGACATCACCGAGTTGAAAAAGATGGATCAAGTACGTCGGGATTTCGTGGCAAACGTTTCGCATGAATTGCGGACGCCACTGTCGATTTTGCGCGGCTACATCGAGACGTTACTCGACAGTCCAAATACGCCGCGTGAGGAGCTTACCCGAATTCTCCGCGTAATGGAGCGCCATTCGGATCGGCTTGAGTTGCTGGTCGAAGATTTGCTTACACTCGCGCAACTCGAATCGGCCAACCCGAACCTGCAGATCGGAACGGTGGATCTGTCGAAATTTCTCCCGGAAATGGTTCGCGACTGGGAAAAGAAGCTCGCTGGCAAGGGGCTGAACATCATCGTTGATGTTTCGACCGACTTGTGGCCGATTCCAGTCGATCGCACGCGGCTGCAGGAAGCTTTGTACAATCTACTCGACAATGCCGTGAAGTATTCGCGCGAGCATGGCGAGATTCGGCTGAGCGCCCGGCAGCGCAATGGTGAAATCGAGGTAGCTGTAAGGGATGATGGCATTGGTATTGCCAAAGAAGATTTGCCGCGAATTTTCGAGCGCTTTTACCGGGCAGATAAAGCACGCAGCCCCGACAAAGTCCGCGGAACCGGCCTTGGTCTGGCTATCGTAAAACACATCGCGCAGCTACACGGCGGGCGCGTGGAGGCGGAAAGCGAAGTGGGCAAAGGAACAACGATTCGGGTGGTCTTGCCCTCGGCGAGCTCGCGTGATTCGTGAATCGTTACATCGGTTTTCGTTTCAACGATTTGATAATTCAACGCCGGCGAAGCCCTTGTCACAGAATCGTAACAGTAAACGTTTTGACCGACGGAAACGCCATGCGGCACGTTGTGGTATGGCGAAGTTCTTTCTCTCTAAAATTGTCGGAATAACAATTGCGTTCGGCCTTAGCGCAAGCGCTTCGGCGCAGATGATGATCAATGGCGCGGGCGCGACGTTCCCATATCCGATTTATTCGAAATGGTTCGACGAATACGCGAAGGTCGATCCATCAGTCCGGTTCAATTATCAATCGATCGGCTCCGGTGGTGGCCAAAAGCAAATCATGGCGCAAACGGTGGACTTCGGCGCTTCGGACGGGCCAATGAGCGATGATAACCTAGGCAAAGCGCCGGGAAAACTTCTGCACATCCCAACGGTCGCGGGCGCCGTGGTGCTCACCTATAACTTGCCGGGCAGTCCGGCTCTTAAACTTGATGGCGACACCGTTGCCGGAATTTTTCTCGGTCAGATAAAGAAATGGAACGACCCGAAGATAGCGGCGTTAAATCCGGGCGCAAAGCTTCCGGACCAGGACATCGTTGTTGTCCGGCGATCTGATGGCAGCGGCACGACCTTTATCTTCACCGATTATCTCAGTAAAGTTAGCGGCGAGTGGAAGCAGAAGGTCGGTAATAACACGTCGGTCAATTGGCCAGCCGGCATCGGCGGCAAAGGAAACGAAGGAGTCTCAGGTCAGGTGAAGCAGACGCCAGGCGCTATCGGATACGTGGAATTGATCTACGCGCTCCAAAACAAGATGCCTTTTGCTGAGCTCAAAAATGCCGGAGGTCAATTCGTAAAGCCGACAATCGAATCGGTAACTGCAGCGCTCTCGACGGCCAATATTCCTGATGATTTCAGATTCTCGATGACGAATGCTCCGGGTAACGACGCGTATCCAATTACAGGCGCGACGTGGTTGCTTGTTTACCAACAGCAGAAGGATGCGGCGAAAGGCAAGAAGCTGGTCGAATTCCTCAAGTGGGCACTTACAAAAGGAGAAGGAATGGCAAAAGATCTGAACTACGCACCGTTGCCTGAGAGTATCCAGCAGCGCGTCCTGAAACGGATCGACGAGATCAAAATGTAGAGGCAGTCCACCGGGTAATGGAAATGTTCATCCCGCGGGTATTATTTATTTGCGTGCACAACAGCGGGCGCAGCCAGATGTGCGAGGCGTTGCTCAAGCATTACACATCAGGCCGCTTCGATGCACAAAGCGCGGGGCTCGAGCCGGGCCAGTTGAATCCGCTGGCGGTGGAAGTGATGGCTGAGGTCGGCATCGACATTTCGCGGAACAAAACCAAGAGCGTGTTTGATGTCTGGAACAGCGGCGAGGCTTTTCAATACGTCGTCGCCGTCTGCGATGCCGAATCGGCCGAAAAATGTCCAATCTTCCCGGGAGTCACAACGCGCCTGCATTGGCCTTTTCACGATCCGTTGAAAGTCACGGGCAGCCACGAACAGAAGTTGCAGAAGGTACGTCAAATTCGTGACCAGATTGCGGCCAAAATTCAAGATTGGTTGGCATCTCCTCCTGTCGAACAATTCTCCTAGATATGCCAGCGATCACTGTCGAGGAATCAGGCGCAATTCAGCCAACTCAGGCGCGGATGTCGCCGCCATCGCGGTTTGGCGACAAGGCATTTGAATGGCTCACGCTTGCGATGGCGTTCGCGGTGGTTTTGCTCATTATCTTGGTTGGCTGGGAGCTGTGGAGTGGATCCCTGCTCGCCATGAAGAAATTCGGTGTCCGATTCCTTGTGACGTCAACCTGGGACCCGGTCGCCGAGGAATTCGGCGCGCTGCCCTTCATTTACGGAACGCTGGTTTCTTCTCTCATTGCGCTTCTCATCGCGGTGCCATTGGGCGTCGCGACGGCTGCGTATCTCACCGAGCTCGCTCCTTTGTGGATACGGCAGCCGTTGGTTTCGTTGATAGAAATGTTGGCAGCCATTCCGAGCGTAATTCTTGGGTTGTGGGGAATTTTTGTAATGATCCCATGGCTACGGGAATATATTTTTCCCTGGCTGAAGCGCGTGCTCGGCTGGACGCCATTGTTCACCGGACCGGTCTATGGACCATGTATGCTCGCAGGTGGAATCATCGTCGCGATAATGATTCTGCCGATTATAACTTCAGTCTCGCGCGAGATCCTGCGGAGTGTGCCGGATTTGCAACGCGAAGCAGCTTACGCACTGGGCGCAACTCGCTGGGAGGCAACCCGCATCGCTGTATTGAGTTATGCCAAAAAAGGTCTGTTTGGCGCGATAATTCTTGGTTTGGGACGCGCACTTGGCGAGACCATGGCTGTGACAATGGTGATCGGCAACACTCCGCAAATCGCAGCATCTCTTTTTATGCCTGGATACACACTCGCCAGCGTGCTTGCGAATGAATTTACGGAAGCAACGACGGACCTTTATTTGCAGGCGCTGACCGAAATTGGTCTGGTCCTCTTCGGGACAACGATTGTGGTGAATCTCCTGGCTCAACTACTGCTGCGGACCTTCACTGCCACATCAGACACACGAGCGGTGCAATAGCCATGCAATTCGAAGGAAAACACAATCACACCTGGCGCAAAATCAAAAGCGCGCTGGCATGCTCGATTGCTTTCGTATCTGCAATTCTTGTGATCTTGCCACTGGGGCTGGTGTTCTTTTATCTGCTAATCAACGGCATAGGTTCAGTTAACTGGGACTTTTTCACAAAATTGCCGGCACCAGTCGGAACGGTTGGCGGCGGCATGGCAAATGCCATCCTCGGAACGCTAGAGCTGCTGGCCATAGCAGGCGTAATTGGAATTCCGGTCGGCGTGCTGGGAGGAGTTTACCTTGCCGAGTACGGCTCGGCTCGGATCAATTCTGTTCTGCGGTTTCTAGCCGACGTCCTCAATGGCGTACCATCCATCACGTGGGGCGTCGTGGTTTACGGCTTGATCGTATTGCGTTTCAAGAGTTTCTCCGCGCTGGCCGGCGGTCTGGCGCTGGGTTTGATAATGATTCCGCTGATCTTGCGTACGACCGAGGAAGTCATTCTCCTCGTGCCGAACGGATATCGGGAAGCATCGCTCGCGCTCGGAGTCAGCCGCTGGCAAACAATCGTTCACATCGTGATGAAGACTGCGTCAAGAGGGATTATCACTGGAATTTTGCTCGCACTCGCTCGTGTGGGCGGTGAAACCGCTCCGCTTCTTTTTACCGCTTTCGGTAATCGTTTTTGGAATCACAGCCTGACGGAGCCTATTGCCGCGCTTCCGTTGCAAATTTTTACCTATGCGATTTCCCCGTACGATGATTGGCATCGTCAGGCGTGGGCGGGAGCGCTCGTACTCGTAACTGGTGTTTTTTGCGTTAATGTACTTGTCAGAATTTTAACTCGAGGCCGTGGGGCATCGCCCCTATAGGATTTCACCAATGGAGAACCTAGTTATGCCAACACCCGACCGATTCGCTGAAGAGCGGGTTGAGCAGCCAATGGAAGTGCCCTCGAACGACGAAGCTTCCCCGGCATCGACATTTCAAGTGAAAAATATGTCGATCTGGTACGGTGAGAAGCGAGCGATACAGGACATTACACTCAACATCGCCTCAAATTCCGTGACTGCCATCATTGGGCCCAGCGGCTGCGGCAAATCCACATTTCTACGGGCGCTGAATCGGATGCACGAGCTGACCCCAAAGACCCGTATGGAGGGCACTGTCCTCTTGAATGGCGAAGATCTCTATTCGAGCAGTGTTGATCCGACAGTTGTTCGGCGCCGCGTGGGTATGGTCTTCCAGAAATCGAATCCCTTTCCGACGATGACGATCGGCGAAAACGTTATCATCGGTCTGCGCTTGAACGGAGTTCACGACCAAAAATTCCTGAATGAGCGTTTAGAGAAATCTCTTCGCATGGCTGCTCTTTGGGACGAAGTAAAAGACGATTTGCACAAGCCTGGCACAAGTCTGTCGGGTGGCCAGCAACAGCGACTGTGCATTGCTCGGACGCTTGCGGTGGAACCCGACGTGATCCTGATGGATGAACCGTGTTCGGCGCTCGATCCCATCGCGACGGCAAAGATCGAGGAGCTGATCTCCGAGCTGAAGACGAGGTACACGATCGTGACGGTCACCCACAATATGCAGCAGGCTGGCCGCATATCGGATTACACGGCTTTCTTTTACATTGGCCGGCTGATCGAGTTTGGGCCGACAACGACCATTTTTACAAATCCAAAAGAACGACAGACGGAAGATTACATCACAGGAAGGTTCGGATGATTTTTTTATACGTGCGCACTGAACGTAGCGCGATTTTATGACGACTAAGACCGGAGGACCCGCGTGGTGATACCAAAACATATTCTCGGAACATTCGACGAAGCGCTAACGGCGCTGCGCAAAGATTTGCTGATGATGGCTGGCTTGGCCGAACGCAGCCTGGATCGAGCACTTAAGGGCTTGCTGAAGCGCGATGACGATCTTTGCGCAAACGCCATCGCAGATGACGAAGAGATCGATCAATTGGAGAAACAGATCGACAAGGACGGATTCGAAATTTTGCTCCGCTTCCAGCCGGTGGCGTCGGATTTACGCCGAGTGATTTCGACAATAAAACTTTCGCCGAATATCGAGCGCGTGGGTGACCAGGCAACGAACATAGCGAAACGCGCGCGGAAGCTGAATCGGCATCCGCCCTTGCCCGAAATGGAATTGATCGTGCCCATCCAGGCGTACGCGATGACAATGTTCAAAGACAGCATTAACGCGTATGTGCGCGAAAATGTGGAGTTGGCTCGCTCTGTCTGCGACCGCGACGAGCAACTCGACGATATGAATCGCGAGGCAAACCGGAAATTGACGGAGCGGATGATGGAGGACAGAGATCAGTTGCGCGGGTATTTCAATTTGATCCTGATCTCGCGTGCTTTGGAACGTGTCGGCGATCACGCTACGAATATCTCTGAGGATGCTGTTTACGCCGCGGCGGCGGAAGACATCAGGCATCAGAATGTAGCGGCGTCCGCCTGAGACGGAGCGTTGCGCATGCGCGGCTGATCGGCAATCGTTAAGAGATGCCGCAAGCCCAGACCACTCCGCGTGCTGAAGAAAGAAGCGGCACAACCGCCGTTCCACAGGTTGTCGAAACCGCGCACGAGCGTTTCAGCGACCCTAAAAATTTCATCAACCGGGAGTTGAGCTGGCTCGAGTTCAATCGGCGCGTACTCGAGGAGGCGCAGGACCCTACGCAGCCGCTCATCGAACGAGTTAAGTTCGTTACTATTTTCAGCTCAAACCTGGATGAATTTTTCGAGATTCGCGTAGCCGGAATCAAACAACAGATTGCGAGCGAGACGAGCGATGTCGGTCCTGACGGTTTGAGTCCCACGGAGCTGTTCGACCGAATTCAGAAGACGGTGCGCGAGCTTGTGGGCACGCAATACGCGCTTTGGAATAACGAAGTGCAGCCGGAATTGGCAAAGAACGGGATTTATGTGCGCGACATCGCGGAGTTGTCGGCGAAACGCACCGCCTGGGCGAATCGCTACTTTCACCAGGAAGTTTTCCCGATGCTCACGCCATTGGCCGTGGATGCCAGTCACCCGTTTCCGCATCTGTTGAACCGCAGCCACAATCTCCTCGTGCGAGCGAAGACGCGCCGTCGCGGCGAGCCATTGCATGCCATCGTCCAGGTGCCGCGAGTTGTGCCACGACTTATTCTCATGCCTCGAGGCACCGGTGCGAACGAGCCGTGGGAATACCTTTATCTGGCGTCCCTAATTAAACAGCACATCGGCGAGTTGTTTCCCGGCTTAATCCTGGACGGCGTGCACGCGTTTCGTGTCACCCGTAACAGCGATCTCTACATTGACGATGAGGAAGCAGAGAACCTCTTGCGAACGATCGAGCAGGAATTGCGACGCACCAGCCGGGGCAACGCCGTACGGCTGGAAGTGGAAGCCGATTGTCCCAAAGATTTTCTCGAATTGCTTCTCGAGTTTTTCAATCTGTCAGAAGCGGACGCTTACAAGGTTAACGGCCCATTGACGATGACGCATCTGGCGCCACTGGTCGCGAACGACGCGTTCGCCAAGTTGAAAGACCGCCCGTTTCAACCGGCCCGCGATCCGGCGTTGCCGCCACACGCGGATTTCTTCGAAGTGTTGCGGCGACAGGACGTGCTGCTGCATCATCCTTACGATAGTTTCGATGAAGTCGTCGAGTTGCTCGAGATCGCGGCAAAAGATCCGCAGGTGCTTGCGATTAAAATGACGCTGTACCGCACAAGCGGAGATTCACCGCTGGTGGAGGCACTCATCGACGCAGCCAACGCTGGAAAACAAGTCACTGCGATTGTCGAGCTGCGTGCGCGTTTCGACGAGGCAAGCAACATTCAGTGGGCAAGACGGCTGGAAGAAGCCGGCGCGCACGTGATCTACGGTGTGGTAGGTCTGAAGACGCATTGCAAGGCGATGCTGATTGTTCGGCGTGACGCCGACGAGCTCCGGCGTTATGTCCATCTGGGCACGGGAAATTATCACCCGCGGACGGCGCG
>Ga0207701_10005366_pt1 | contig 12896 bp, 6 predicted proteins | sample KBSSwiSSwithPhiX_FD_184294 | JGI IMG/M metagenome (GOLD analysis project Ga0207701, IMG submission 184294) | Switchgrass rhizosphere bulk soil microbial communities from Kellogg Biological Station, Michigan, USA, with PhiX - S5 (SPAdes) (version 2) | ecosystem: Environmental > Terrestrial > Soil...
GGCGATCCGGCACCCGATGTGGCCAAGAGCTGCTCTCTTCCACTGACTGGACCCTGATGCACATCGGGAACTAGGCGGCACATCTGAATGCGTGTCGTTGCCGCAACCAGTTCATCGATGGGTTCGAACTGGTGATCAGCGTCTGCGCAAATTTCCGGCGACAGGCCCGTTACTATGACATGGGCTCCGAGCAGCATCTGGCTTGGCTCGGTCTTTCTGAGGTACTCACACCGTGTGGCGACATAACAACTGCGTTACAGCAAGAGGGTCAAGGGCTACATTACGCGTCACGTACACGCTGCGTGTCGCGACTCTGCTCGTGGCGACGCTGCTCGTCCTCCCAGCCGTGGCGGCAGTGCAGGTCGTCGCGCAATCCGCGACTCCGCAGTATTCCGTCGTCGAGCTGCCCGCGAGTACGGTGATCCTTGACCAGTTTAGATATGCGGTCGCCATCAACGACGCCGGGCAGATCGTCGGAACGGCACATCTCTTCGGAGATGACCAGGCCGTCCTCTGGGATCATGGCCCGCAAATCACCATCGGGGGTATTCCTGACGGTGGCGCAGCTGACATCAACGAGCGTGGGCAGGTGGTTTGGAACGGCCAGAATGGTGGTCGTCAAGTGGCCTTCGTGCGGGGAAGCGACGGCATCAGCACCCCGTTAGAGCAAGTAGGCGGCAGCGGGGCGTCTACTGTCAGCAACGTGGCGTTTGCCATCAACGACACCGGTCAGATCGTCGGGTGCAGTGCGGTGTTGATCATGGGCCACTGCGAGACGGCGGTCATGTGGTCCGGCGGCGAGATCATCAGAATCGGCGCGCTCGAGTTGAACCTGACGGCCATCAAAATCAACAACCGTGGGCAAATCATCTTCGATTCGCCGTTCCTCTGGGACAACGGTGTGATGTCCGAATTGCCGGGGTTGAGCGCGGTCACTGACATCAACGATCGCGGCGAGATTCTCGGCCTGTCCGACGGACGACCGGTGGTCTGGGCGCACGGCATCATCACCCCGCTCGCGCTGCCGCCCGGGGAATGGGGCGTCTCCGCGACGGCCATCAACGACCTGGGGCACGCCGTCGGCACGATCATCTCCACGGCCCCCGGTGCGCTCGCGATGGCCGTGCTGTGGCGGGACGGGGAGGTCATCCCGCTCCCGACTCTGGTGGCCAACGAGTCAACGATTGCGTACGACATCAACAACCGCGGCGAGATCGTCGGGTGGTCCCAAGGATCCCGAAGCGACCTCCGGAGGGCGTTGCTCTGGATGCCGCAGACGCCGACCACACCACCGAGCACGACCCCGGGCGATGTGGGATCGGCGCCTGGGACGCCTGAGGCACTGCCCACTGACCTGGGGACACTCGGCGGGAAGTACAGCACGCCCACGGGCATCAACGAAAACGGCGTGATCGTCGGTAGCAGCACCACGAGCGGCAAGGAGCAACACGGTTTCGCGTGGATGCCGGCGAACGGGATGGTGGACCTCGGTACGTTCGGTGCCCGCTCCGCCCCGGGTGTGCGCCTGCGCACGAGCGTTGCGACCGCCGTGAACAACAGGGGCGAGGTCGTCGGCGCGAGCTATGTTGCTACCGGTGCGCCAGACAGCTATCAAGCCTTCCTGTGGACTTCATCCGCCGGCATGCAGATCATCGGCACGCCGACGCCGGGCCTCTTAAGTGATGCCACCGCAATCAACGATGTGGGACAGGTCCTCGGCAACGACGGTGGTTCCGAAGTGTGGACAGCGACGGGCGGATGGGTGGACATCGGCACGCTTGGTGGGGGCGTGCGACCGGTGGCCAACAACAATCTCGGTCAGGTCGTCGGCACCAGCGGCCTCGGAACCGCGTCTGTTGCCGCGCATGCGTTCATGTGGACGGCAAGCGGAGGCATGGTGGACCTCGGCACGCTGGGCGGGCCGTCGAGTGCGGCCGCGGCCGTGAACCAGAGCGGCTCCGTCGTCGGGTGGGCGCAAATCGCCGGCGCCGCGTCTGACAATAACTGGCGCGCCTTTCTGTGGACGGCGGCGAGCGGCATGGTGAACCTCGGGTCGCTCGGCGGGCCCTACAGCGTCGCGCGGGATGTGAACGAAACGGACATGGTGGTCGGCACCAGCGCCGTCGCCGGCAACGCGGCCGTCCACGCGTTTGTCTGGACATCGGCGGCCGGGATGCGGGACCTCGGCACGCTTGGCGGCACCGACAGCGACGCCTACGCCGTCAGTGACACCGGCATGGTGGTGGGGCGCAGCTCGACGCCCGGCGATGCGGCGTCGCACGCGTTTGTGTGGACCCCGAGTGGCGGCATGGTGGACCTTGTCCCGCTGCCGGGCTATACGGACAGCGTCGCGTACCTGGTGAACAGCACAGGCGCGGTTGTCGGCTCGAGTTACGACCGTGTCTCCGGCACCTACCGCGCCACGATGTGGAACGTCTCGGTTACGCCGCCGAGCGATGACTGGACGTTCTGCGCGGTGGAAGGCGCCGTGTGCGCCTTCACCGGCACGAAGGAGGTGCGCTACGGGGCGAACGGCTCGTTCTTCTTCAAGACGCTGACCGGCGGCACCACGTGTACGAACGCGGTGTTCGGCGATCCGGCACCAGGCACGCCCAAGGAGTGCGCCATCAGGACGCCCTCCACGCCGCCGCCGAGCGATGAGTGGACGTTCTGCGCGACCGAAGGCGGTGTGTGCGCCTTCACCGGCACGATGGACGTGCGCTACGGCGCGAACGGTTCGTTCGTCGTCAAGACGTTGACCGATGGCACCGCGTGTACCAACGCGGTGTTCGGCGATCCGGCACCAGACATGCCCAAGGAGTGCGCCATCAGGACACCCTCCACGCCGCCGCCGACGGACTGGGTCTTCTGCGCGACGGAAGGCGGCGTGTGTGCCTTCACCGGCACAATGGAGGTGCGCTACGGCGCGAACGGTTCGTTCGTTGTCAAGACGTTGACCGATGGCACCGCGTGTACCAACGCGGTGTTCGGCGATCCGGCCCCGGACACGCCGAAACACTGCGCCATCAGGCCACCGTCCACGCCTCCGCCCATGCAGTGGACGTTCTGCGCGCCGGAGGGCGGCGTGTGCGCGTTTACCGGCACGTTGGCAGTGCGCTACGGCGCGAACGGCTTGTTCGTCGTCAAGACATTGACTGGCGGCACTGCGTGCACCAACCAGGTCTTCGGCGACCCGGCACCCGATGTGGCGAAGAGCTGTTCTCTTCCAGTGACTGGCCCGTGATGCGCGGGCCAGGGCACGCTGTCGGATTTTTGAACGCGACCGTAAAACTGGAAGAATGAGCGTGATGCGAACGCTGAGATACTCTGGGTTGGTCTGCTGCCTTGTCACCGTTCTCGCGGCAACTGGCGCCGCTCAGTCGGTGCCTATCGATCTCGGTGCCACTATCCCGAACCTCAGGGCGATGGCTCCTTTCGCGGTGAACGATAGTGGCCACGTCGTCGGACGGTTCCACCTGTCGTCTTTCGGCCCCACGCACGCATTCCGGTGGACCCCCACGGCCGGAGCACTCGACCTTGCGCCCGGGCACAGGAGCTGGGCCTTCGATGTCAACAACGCCGGACAGGTGGTTGGGCATGTCGGTGGAATTGAAGCGGAGGACGATGTCGGTTGTGGATTGTGCGTGCCACCCCGCACAGATATCCACGCGGCCATCTGGTCTGCCACTAACGAGATGATAGAGCTGGGCACACTCGGAGGCGCCCAGAGTGGTGCGCTCAAGGTGAACGAGGCAGGCCAGGTCTTCGGCTGGAGTGAAGTCGTGATCGGGAGCCGCACGGTGCACGCGTTCGCCTGGACACCAGAAGGGGGAATGGTGGACCTCGGGCCGTGGCCGAACAACGAGCCCAGTGAGGTAAACAACAGGGGCGATGCGATCTTCAACATTCCGCAGGCTGCAGATGCTTTTGGTAGAAGGTGGACCGCACTCCTGTGGACCGCCGCGGACGGCCTCCGTGAGCTGGACACAAACGGAGGGGAGGCAAGCGGGCTGAATGACACAGGGGAGGTTGTGGGATACCGTCGCTCGAGCCTAGGTGTGGCGCAAGCGTTCCTTTGGACGCCGACCGACGGCATGATCAACCTTGGAACGCTCGGCGGCGACAGCAGCGGCGCCGCTGACGTTAACGAGAAGCAGTGGGTGGTTGGCGGGAGCCGAACGCTGAACACCAATGGGCATGCCTTCCTCTGGACAGCCACAGACGGCATGGTCGACCTTGGCACCTTCGGTGGACCTATGAGCACCGCCGCCGCCGTGAACGACCGTGGTCAAGTGGTCGGCTCCAGTCAGGATCAGTTCACCCTGCTTGGATTCGTGTGGACAGAGACCACGGGGATGATTGAACTTCCGCCGCTCCCCGGTTACTCAGTGAGCGAAGGGCACTTGGTCAGCAATGGCGGGTACGTCGTCGGCACAAGCCTCGAGGGAAACACCAATCGCCCGACCCTGTGGCTGGCTCCTCCTCCACCGGACATTGATGACTGGACGTTCTGCGCGCCGGAAGGCGGCGTGTGCGCCTTCAGCGGCAGGATGGAGGTGCGCTACGGCGCGAACGGTTCGTTCGTCGTCAAGACGTTGACCAATGACACCGCGTGTACCAACAAGGTGTTCGGCGATCCGGCCCCGGACACGCCGAAACAGTGCGCGCTCAGGACAGCGCCTACGCCTCCGCCCATGCAATGGACGTTCTGCGCGCCGGAAGGTGGCGTGTGCGCGTTCACCGGCAGGATGAACGTGCGGTACGGAGCGAACGGTTCGTTCGTCGTCAAGACGTTCACCAATGGCACCGCGTGTACCAACAAGGTGTTCGGCGATCCGGCACCCGGCGTGGCCAAGAGCTGTTCTCTTCCACTGACTGTCCCGTGATGCCTGTGGGAATCAGAGCGTTTCCACAACGACGTAGAGCGGGGGCTTTCCTGTCCGCCGGAGCCTTCGGCGAAGGTGGAAGCCCCCGCGCTAGTCGATCCTCGACTCACACGAAGAAGCGCTCGAATGCGTCGAGCACGGCCTGCGGAGCTTCCTCCGCGAGGTAGTGGCCACTCTCGACTGGGCCACCCGTCACGCTATTTGCGGCCTCGCGCCAAATCGCGAGTATGTCGCCGTATAACTCGCCCACGTTGCTGCGGCGACCCCAGAGCGCCAGCATAGGCGGACCGACCTTGCGTCCAGCCCGCTGATCGGCTTCATCGTGTTCGAGGTCGATAGTGGCGGCGGCACGATAGTCTTCGCACGAGCCATGGATGGTCTTCGGAGTGAAGCAGCGAACGTACTCGGCAATCGCGCGATCGTCGAAGAACGCAGGCTTGCCCGTGCGGCCTAAGTGACGGAGCACGAACTCGCGTGCGGGAATCGCCGCGATCATGCGCTCGAATAACTCCTCGGGTTGTGCCATGAACGCCCAGTGCCATGCGCCCAGCGCCCACTCGCGCGACGTATGTGCCCATACGTACCGTGTTGGGACAATATCCAGCAGCGCGACCTTGCGGACCCGTTCGGGATGGTCGAGTGTCATTCGATGCGCCGTTCGCGCTCCGCGGTCGTGACCGGCCAGAAAGAACCGGTCATGGCCCAACGCCGTCATGACCTCGACCTGATCCTGCGCCATGACGCGGAAGGAGTAGTTCACGTGGTTGGTTCCAGCGTCGGTTGGACCGATGCTGTCGCCGTAGCCTCGAAGGTCGGCCGCAACCACGTGAAAGCGTTTGGCCAGCGGACCTGCAATCTGGTGCCACGAGGCATGGGTGAGCGGGTTGCCGTGCAGCAGCAGGAGTGGCGGCCCATCACCACCGTGCCTGAGAAAGATGTCGGCGCCGCGCGTGCGAACCCATCTCGCTTCGAAGCCGCCGAAAAGACCGGCATCGGGTGGAAGCGCCGGAGGTAGCACTGCCCCACGTGACCCGGTCTGCGCGGCGGCTCGACGGGAGGGAACCACAACGGACGTGCCGAGCGCGGAAGCCGTGGCAGCTATAAACCGTCTGCGTTGAAGTTTCACACCTTCCTCCTCTCGTCACAAATCGCTCCCGCCCAGCGCGGCGCTATTGACCGACGATGGCAGGCCAATTGGTGACGACAACCATCGGGGACGCCTCGCGCTCCGCGACCGGCCGTAAGACGAGGAACTGTTTTCCATCGCGCGCCACGTCGAACGTGCCAGGAAGGGTCCACAACGGTGTCGGTGTACTCAGTTGGACGTCACGCTCAGTCGTGACGATCGACACGACAGTCAAAGTCCCATTGGGGGCCACGTACATCAGTTCACGTTGATCGTGACGCCATCTCGGGAGGCTGCCACCTTTGTCCGAGACACGCCACTTCCGACCGTCAGATGGAAATCGTCGCAGGTAGATCTCGGCGCGGCCCAGCGTTTCTTCAGATGTGTAGGCGATCCATTTGCCGTCAGGCGAGAAGCGACCCTCGCGCGCCGCAGATTCTTCCGGCGCGAAGGCGACCGGTTTACGTTCACCAGTCAACGACACCACCCAGAAGTGCGGCTGACCAGCCGCGCTCACTTCGTTCAGCAGCTCGGTATATAGCAAGAATGTTCCGTCCGGCGACCAGTCCCAGAGCTGTTGGGTGTGCATGGTGTTGGTGACGCGCTCTTCGTGACCACCGTTGAGGCTGTCGATATAGATGTTCGGCGGCGCTCCGCGAACATAGGCGACGCGCTGCTCGTCAGGCGACCACAGCGGATGCGCGGTGCCGTTCAGGCGGGTGACCGTGATGCCGCGCGCGAGATCCATCACCCACACGTTGGCAGCGTTCCCATCGCGACGAATCAGCGCCACGTGCGTTTCGGCCGGTGAGATGGCCATCTCGTAGCCGCCGGCTTCCCCGACGTACGATTCGGGAGCGCCGGCCGTTCCTGTAATTCTGCCGTCCCGCCCGTACCATGTGAGTTGTGTTGTCTGCGCCTCGGCGCGTTGCACCGCGAGCGTTCCATCGGTCGCCGCCGAGAACAACCGCCGTTCTGACCCACCAAGACCGGCGAACGGGCCGTGTACCACGACACTGACTTTGCCCTCCAACGTTTCTGACCGTGCGTCGAATGCCTGCGCCAGCAAATCGTCTCCTCGCGTCCAGAGAAGGTGTCCGGCCGCCTGCGAGGTATCGGCGTACGACGCGCTCTCACGCGTCTGGAGGATAAGCTTCCGGATCTCGGGATGATCAAGCGAGGTCAAGAACATGCCGGCCTGCTGCGGGTCGGCTGATCGCGCGAAGTAGAGAAGGCGTCGACCGTCCGGCAGGAACTCGGGCCAACGATGAGAATTCTCGCCGCGTGTCGCGTCGAGCGTGGTCAACGGCACGGGCGTTCCGCCCGAGGCGGAGACGCGCAACAGCGGCCCGTCGTTGTAACCGTTGAAGACAATCGTCCCTGCCTTATTCCAGGTGCCGCCGCGACCTCTGGTCACGTCGCACAGCACGACAGGCGTGCCGCCTGCCAACTCGGTGCGTTTGAGTTTGCCCGAAGCGAAGAAGGCGATGGACTGGCTGTCGGGAGACCAGAAGGGAAAGGCCGCGCCGTCGGTGCCCGCGAGCTCTCGATTCTCGGCCGACTCCAACCGTCGCACCCATAGCTGATTAGAGTCGCCCACGCGTGCAACGAACGCGAGCGTGGAACCGTCAGGCGACATCGCGATACCCGCATCTGGGCGAAATTCGCCGCCAGCGGGAGGGTTCACGTTGAGTTGCAGCGTACGTGTCGGGGTCACCGATCGAACACCGGCAAACATCCAGCCGATGCCCGCAACCGCCGCGACCACCGCTACCGCCAAGAGGGCCCAGAGCAGCGACGTTCGCCGGTCTCCTGAGGGAGAAAGCTCCATCGATTTGACGGCAGCGGCCCACGTGAGTTCGTGTTTCACATCGTCTGCGGTCTGCCAGCGTTTGTCGCGGTCCGGCGCGAGGCACCGTTCGAGGATGTGGGCGAGTGGTTGTGACACGCCGTGTATGACAGGTGGCTGACCGATGGCTGTCGGTGAGCGACGGCCCTTGAGCATCTCGTAAAGAGTCAGGCCCAAGGAGAAGATGTCGCTGCGGGCATCCGCGCGCTGACCCTGCAGCTGCTCCGGAGCCATGTACGCGAGCGTGCCGAGGACAGCGCCTGCCTGCGTCTGTCGCATCACGGTTGTGACATCGGCCGGATCAGCGCCCGGTGCGAGGTCGGCGGTCGCAAGGCCGAAGTCGAGCAATTTCGTGCCGTGCTTCGTCAACATGACGTTGCCAGGCTTCAGATCGCGATGCACGATGCCTCGGCGATGTGCTGCACTCAAGCCGTCAGCGATCTCGATCGCGCACTGAATAGCGATGTCGACAGGAAGAGGACCCTTTTCGAGACGATGATCGAGCGGCTCGCCCTCCAACAGCTCGAGCACGAGAAATTCCACACCCGCATCGTGGTCAGCATCGTAGAGCTGACAGATATGAGGATGGTTCAGGGATGCGATCGCGCTCGCTTCGCGCTCGAATCGCTGACGTCGATCTGGATCGGCAAATGCCGCGGGCAGGATTTTGAGCGCAACGTCGCGGTTCAAACGCGTGTCACGCGCGCGATACACTTCGCCCATCCCGCCTGCGCCGAGGAGAGCGACGACCTCGTACCGGCCAAGATGGGAGCCTGGGTTGAGCACGGGCTTCGAAATCGGTCGCCGAATTATAGCGATTTCGTACCAGCGCAGCGGCCGGTAAGCCGGGGAACCGCGTGTCGGAAAGTACCGCCTCGATTCGACACGTCGCTCCCGGATGGCGTACCGGGTCGGCAATCGTTCAGCGTTGCGACGGTCGATTCAGAATAATCGTGATAGGCGCGGCCGCCTCGTCATCCAGGAGCGTACTGACCAGGAATCTCTGCCCATCAGCGCTCACCATATACAACGCGCCGGTCAACTCATTCACCACCTCACCGACGTTGAGGCGGAACAGCGGCTTCGGCTCGCCGACGTGAAGGGTTCCTGATGGCTCCGCATTGATCGCCACACTCGTGAGGCGACTGTCCAGGCTGACGAAAAACACTTCGCGCCCGTTGGGATTCCAGCGTGGTTGCGCCCCACCGAACGGCGACACACGCGTCTTCGAGGCTCCATTGGGAAACGCTTCCACATAGACTTCTGACGCGCCAGATTCGGACGACTGAAACAACAACCATCGCTCATCCGGTGACAGCTGCGGATCGCGTTCACGTCCGGCCGGAGTGACGACCGGCATCACCTCGTGATCAGTCCAGCGCAATGCAGCCAGTTCGTCCGAGTTTCCCTTCTTTTGGAAAAGGAGAAAGTGTTTGGTCCAATGGCGCGGCGAATTCCCTTCGTGGAGCACCTCCTCCCGGCCATCTCTCAGGTCACGAATAACAAGCGAATCGGCCTCGGCGGTGTCGCCTCGGCTGAAAGCGAGCCGTGAGCCGTCCGGCGACCAGACCGGAGTGAGCTCCCTCGATGGGTGAGAGGTGAATCGCGTGAGGGCTCCTCGCTGCACATCAAGCAGCCAAATATCATTCCCACTCTCATCGGTGCGATGCATCGCGACAGTCGTGCTATCCGGCGACAGAGTCGGGCTCCATGGTCTGCCTTGATCAGGCAGACCCACACGCTGCAGTTCCTTCCCCGCCCGGTCAAGCCATATAAACTGCCGGCGATTCGTGGTTGCAGTGGCTCGATACGCGATCAGGCCAGTAGGCGACACGGACAGGGCGGCTCGGAAGATGGCGTCGACACCAACTTGCTGCGCCAGTGGAGTCGGTTCGCCGGAGAAGGACAGGCGCTTCGCATCAAACGGTTGCACGAAGAGAGTGTTCTGACGCACGAAGAATAGTTCGTTCTCGGCCACAAACACCGGAGCCGCAGTGTCGCCATCGAGGATCCGCTGCGGAGCCATGCCGTCCAGCGAGCCGAGGTAGATACCCCTCGTGGCCTCATCTCCGCGTACGAAAAAGAAGAAGTGTTCACCATCAGGAAGAAACTGAGGGCTGCGATGACCCTGCTGTCCTCTTGTCAGGGGCACCACGGGCCGGGCGGCTCCGCCCTGGGACGGAATTGCGAGCAACCCCGATGCGGGAGATGCCGAAAAGAGGATCGTTCCATGTTGGTTCCAGGTCCCTCCTGTGCTTCCCCGCGAAGCGGCAAGCGTGAGGACTGCGCCCTCCGCAAGGTCGATACGCCTCAACTGCCCGTCGGCAAAAAATCCTACGGCCTTGCTATCGGGGGACCAGAATGGATTCTGAGCCGCTTCCGTGCGAGGAAGCACATGAGCCACGGTGGAGTTCAGCGGACGGATCCAGAGGTGCGAACGCCCCTCCATTGGGGCAACAAATACGAGCTGCGTTCCGTCTGGAGACAGGGCGAGCGACACCGAATCAGAAGTGGGAGGTGTGATTACCTCGAGGCGCAACTCACGCAGCGGCATCGGGTTCGTCGGACGTGCAACAGCAAGGGCAATACCCGCCACGATTGCCACGGCCAGTGCTGCGATCCACGCCCAATACTGACTCTGTATCCCGCGTCGCGAAGACGTGGACGATTCCTCCGCAACACCGGCAAGAATGTCAGTGATTTCGAGACGCACGGCTGATAAATCCCCGAGCCGTTGCCGGGGCTGTTTCGCCAGCATCCGTTGCAGCAGACGAACCAACGCGCGCGGCATCTGAACGAAGTTGGTCCAATCGGGAGACTTCGTGAGAATTGCTGCCAGCGTCTCGGCAACATCTTCCCCTTCAAACGCCCGCTTCCCTGTGAGCATTTCGTACAGGACACAGCCGAGCGCCCAGACGTCACTTCGTTTGTCCGCCTCCCGCCCCTTCGCCTGCTCAGGACTCATATAGCCGGCAGTGCCCAGCAACATCCCAGCTCCGGTCATCATCGCGGGTGAGGTGATCGTTGGCGACATCGTGAGCGGGGACATCGATGTTGCGGCCGCTGCCGGTTGCGCCAGCTTCGCCAACCCAAAATCCAACACCTTCACGACACCATCAGGAGTGATCTTGACGTTAGCCGGCTTCAGATCACGATGGATGATGCCCTGTTCATGAGCAGCCTCCAGCGCCTCCGCGATCTGCTTCGCGATAGAAAGGGCTTCCTCGAGGGGGATCGGCCTGCGAGAGGTCCAATCTGACAGCGTTTCCCCGGGGACGAGTTCAAGGATCAGCGCCTTCGTCTCTTCGGTTTCCTCCAACCCGTAGATGGCGGCGATGTTGGGATGGTTGAGAGAAGCGAGAACCTGGGCTTCACGCTGAAATCTTGCAAGGCGATCAGGATCGTGGGCGAATTGATCGGGAAGCAGCTTGATCGCCACCTCTCTTCCCAGTTTGAGATCCCTGGCGCGATAGACCTCTCCCATGCCGCCCGTGCCAAGCAGCGCAAGAACTTCGTAGGAGGCGATCCGCGAGCCTGGAGCGAGCATTACGTACCGGATGCCGCCAATCGGGGCGGGAGGGATTCGGCGTGATCGTGAAAAACGTGCCTATTCTACTGGATTGTTCATGTTGTTCAGGCAGTCCGCAAACGTTAGTGCTAATCTTCGCCGCCGTGTCGCCCGCTGCGGTGATGGAGCTGTTGAGAGTTCCGCGCCCGACAGATGGATCCGTGCGCGCCGCGAGTTGAACGATACACGTTGCTGAACGATTGCCAGGGTTCTGCCTCAGAGTCACACGAGTGGACGTATCCATCGTCATTCCCACACGGAACCGGAGCAACCTTCTTGCATTGACGCTCCGCAGCGTGCTGTGCCAGCGAGACGTCGATCTCGAAGTGGTCATCGTCGACGAGGCATCGACCGACGAGACTCCCGCGTTGCTGGCGTCGGTTCGGGACCCGCGCGTCCGTGTCATCCGGCACGACACTCCGCGCGGCGTCAGCACCGCGCGTAATCGCGGCGCTGCCGAGGCCCATGCCGACTGGATCGCGTTTCTCGACGACGATGATCTGTGGGCGCCGGACAAACTGGCGCTGCAACTGGAGGCGGCGCGTGCGAGCGGCGCGTTGTGGGCGTACGTGGGGCATATCAACATCAACATGCACCATGTCGTGACCGGAGGGGCGCCGCCACTATGTCCGCGCGCACTCGTCGAAGAGCTCCCACGCCACAACGTCGTGCCTGGTGGATGTTCGGGAGTCATGGTGTCGAGGAAGGGCCTGGCCATCGCCGGCATGTTCGACGAGCGACTCCAGCCATTGGCCGACTGGGATCTCTGGCTACGCCTGTCACACGCCGGCATGCCGGCCTGCGTGCCGCAGCCCCTGGTCGCCTACCGGGTGCACGGCCAGCAGATGTCGCTCGACACGTCTCGCGTCGAGGCCGAGTTTCGCATTCTGTCCGAGCGCAACCCGGCAGCGAGCCCGGCAATCCTGTTTCGGTACCTCGGATGGTGGGCGCTCAGGGTCAAGAACCATCGCAGCGCGCTGCAGCTGTTCGTCCGGGGATGGCGGCAGCGGCGGAGCGATTACTCCACAGCCGTGCTTGCGGCAGACATCGCCGCGCTCGCGCGCGACTTCCTCGAGCATCGCCTGCGCGTGCGCTGGCCAATTGTCCACGGTCCGGCGGAGTTGTCAGAGGAGCATCGAGCGTGGAGACGTGAGGGCCAGGAGTGGATCGATCGGCTGGTTGCTGGCGAAGGTGTAGGCAGCCGTGGCATGGAATGAGTCGCGTGGGCTGGTCGTCTTAATTCTGGTCGCTTGTGTTGGCAACGCGATCTGGATTCAGCGGAACAACGCGCCCCCCCGGAGTTGGGATGACGCTGAGTACCTTGCAGAGAGCGTTGCGACATACCACGCACTCGAGCGCGGCGACCTGATCGAGTTTCTACGGATGTCGAGCAGACCTGCACGAGGTGTGCACCCGCCGATGCCCAAACTCTTCCCGATCGCGGCGTATGCCCTGGTCGGCCCCGGA
>Ga0207701_10005367_pt1 | contig 12895 bp, 16 predicted proteins | sample KBSSwiSSwithPhiX_FD_184294 | JGI IMG/M metagenome (GOLD analysis project Ga0207701, IMG submission 184294) | Switchgrass rhizosphere bulk soil microbial communities from Kellogg Biological Station, Michigan, USA, with PhiX - S5 (SPAdes) (version 2) | ecosystem: Environmental > Terrestrial >...
GATCGAGCATCGGAATAACGGTCTCACAGCCCTCAAGCGAGAAACGCTTCTGCCCAAGATATTTTTTATGCAGGAACTGCTCGAATTGCTCGGCCTCTATCAGCTTTTCCAGCAATTCCTTTTTTACATCCGCAGGCAGCGGTCCGGCATCGACAAACTGCTGCCTTACCTGGCTGCGGATCCAGACCTTTTCTTCCTTGCTCTGGATATGTCGATATTCAATACCGACCTTTCCGCAATAAGCTTTGCGAAGAATGTCGAGAATGCGGCGAAGCGTTGCGACCTTCTCGTCATGCAATCCACCGGTTATGAACTCACGATCGAGGTCCCAGATCGTCAAACCGTAAAATTCGAGCTCGAGGTCCTCGGCGTAGTGCGAGGTCATGTTCAGCGGATCGATGTCGGCAAGCAGGTGGCCGCGGGTCCGATATGCGTTGATGAGCTGTAGAACATTGGCTTGCTTCTCGGCCTGTTCAGCAAATCTGTCGCCGCCCAAAAGGCTGGGGTTATAGTCGGGTGCCCAGCGAAGCGGCAAGTAGTTCATCTCAAGATCCTTAAAGATCTCGTCGTAGAAACCATCTTGCCCGATCAGGTACTGATGTATCTTTGCCAGGAACAGGCCGCTTTCGGCTCCCTGGATGACGCGATGATCGTAGGTGCTTGTGATAGTTACGGTCTTGCTGATCCCTAGCTGTGACAGCGCCGCGGCGGTCATCGCCTGGTACTCGGCAGGATATTCGATCGCGCCAGTAGCGATGATCACGCCCTGGCCTGCCATGAGGCGCGGGTTCGACGCAACGGTCCCTATCGTTCCGGGATTTGTGAGAGACACGGTCGTGCCCTGAAAATCCGCTATCTCGAGTTTTCCGTCGCGGGCACGTTTAACGCGGTCATTATACTCGGCAAAGAACTGAGCAAAATTCATCTTGTCCGCGTTCTTGATATTCGGAACGAGGAGCGTCCGTGAGCCGTCCTTTTTTTCGATATCGATAGCGATGCCGAGGTTGATCGACGCGTGCTCGAGTCGCGAAGGCTTACCGTCGATTTCGCCGAAACCGACATTCATGTTCGGATAGGCTTTAGCCGCTTTGATAAGGGCCCAGGCGATAATATGAGTGAACGAAACCTTTCCCCGGCCGCGGGCCTGCAAATTTTCGTTGATGATCCGGCGGTTCTCTTCAAGAAGTTTTACCGGTATGTTTCGAGAGCTCGTTGCCGTTGGAACGGTCAAGCTCTGTTCCATATTGTCGACGATGATCTTTGCAGGTCCGACGATAGGCCTTGCTGAGGTATCGGCACCTAGAACGGAAGGTTTTTTTACGTCCTTTGCCGGCTGCGCAACAGGTGCAGCGGACGCGTCTGGCCGCTGCTGGGCAGGAGCGGACTGTTTCGTCCCGCCATTAAGCAGCTCTCCAAAATACTCTTGCCATGATTCGTCTACGGACGCAGGATTTGCCTGATATCGTGCCAGCAAGCCCTCTACGTAGTTTGCGTTGGCACCGAAATTTTCTTCAATAAAAGCGGATAATTTGCTTGGCTGATTGCTCACGGTGTAATAAACCCCTTACACCATAGATTGGTGTAAAAGATGATTTTATCGCAGTTTGCGGGAAAAGATAAGGTGAGCTAAATCGACGACGCCTGCGACTTTTCGGCTGTCTGTTCGGGAGGGTCGCCGCCTTTTGAAGCCTCGAGGTCGTGTTTTATCGCGTCAAGGATACCGTTTATGAACTGCGTCGCCTCAAACGTGGAAAATCGGCGGGCTATCTCAAGGGCTTCGTTTATCACGACAGTATCGGGCGTGTCTTCGAACAAAAATTCGTAAACCGCGAGTCGAAGCACGTTTCGATCGACAATGGCCATTCGCTCGATCCGCCAGTGTTCTGCTCGTGTCTTAATGCGGCCGTCGATCGTTTCAAGCTCGCGAAGAGTACCGTGGACGAGCTTATCGGAAAATTCCCTGGTCTTGGTATCGACCCCTGTGTCGCCGAATTCATTCCAGTAATCGTCGGTCAATTTAACCGGATCATGCTTGTAGAGGTCCGCCGCGAATAACATCTGCAGGGCAGCCTCGCGAGCCTTGTGCCGGGTACCGGAACTTTTTACTGCTTTTTCAAACGACATGCGGAAAAACCTTGTCTTCGCCTTGATCCAGGGCTTCCATCTCACGCATGAGATTTGCCATCTCGATCGCCGACATCGCGGCTTCGTAGCCCTTATTGCCGATATCGCCGCCGCATCGGGCCTTTGCTTGTTCAACTGTGTCAGCCGTAACCACGCCGAACATCACAGGGATGCCAGTGTCCATAGATGCCTGCATTATGCCGGCCGCTGCCTGCCCGGCGACATATTCAAAATGAGGCGTCTCGCCTCTGATAACTACACCAAGACAGATCACAGCATCGAACGTGCCGGTCTCTGCCGCCTTCATTGCGGCGATAGGCAGTTCGAACGTGCCGGGAACATTGAAAACCTCGACCTCATCCTTTGATGCTCCCGATCTCTTCAATGCATCCAGCGCACCCTTGGCCAGCTTTGCAGTCAACTCGCCGTTCCATCGAGCCACAACGACGGCGAAACGGAAACCCTCGGCGGAAATATTTTCAAACTGGACCTGAGACTGCATCGCTAATGCTTTTATCGACTATATGAAAGTATAGAGAACCATTTTCTATTATGACAAGTATTTTGAGATTTTGTTTGCTCGCGCGAATAATATCTCGTTCGAATGTCTCAACAGCTTATCGAAACCGAAGAAACACTCGTTATAGAAACGCCCGAGCGCGTGCCGCTTGCCTTTGCTCTGGCCTCGATCGGAAATCGTTTCCTTGCCGTAGCTATCGACCACTTTATACAGTATTTTTCGATAATTTTGATCGCCTGGTTCTTTCTTTGGATCTCCAACACGGGTATCGGCCAGACCGGGTCGACAGCCGGTGAGTGGATGGAAGAAATGCCAAAATGGACGCTTGCCATCATGATCATCGCTGTTTTTTTGGTATTTGCCTCGTACTTTATCGTCTTCGAATGGCTTTGGAACGGCCAAACGCCCGGAAAACGGATAATGAAGCTTCGTGTCATTCGAGACGACGGCCGGCCGATAACTTTATGGGAAGCGGTTGCCAGAAACCTCCTACGCGTGTTCGACGCTGCACCGGGCTTTATTGTCCCGATATATTCGGTCGGGCTGATCGTTATATTTATGAGCGGCCGCGACCAGCGTGTCGGCGACCTTTTCGCGGGGACGGTGGTCATTCGAGAGAGAACGGATGAGGCACCGACGTTTGCTGAAACATTTTCAAATCCTGTCAGCGATGCGGCATTCCATCGCGTTCAGAAGAGAGTAGAGGTCAACGCCGATGTTGGAAAGATAACTGAGAATGAGATCGAGGTTGTCGAGAGCTTCCTCCGCAGGCGATGGGACCTCACCGACCGGCAGCGGCTCTGGATGGCGTGGCGTATCGCCCTGCCTCTTATGTACAAGCTCAAGCCAAATTATAACGTGGAGAATTTTACATATGAGGGCTTTTTAGAAGAGATATTGCACCGTTTCCACGCAAAGCAGCGTTTCCTTAATTGAGATGCGCGGGCTCGCGGCATAGTAGAGCCGATCATTTCGAGCATCCGGCAATCCGCATCCTGCTGCATTGCGAAGTGCACCGCTCAAATGCTATTTTCAATGACTGTTGATCATTCATTCCACTCACATTAATTAACTCGTGATAAAGAATCTTCTTCTTACCGGTGGTGCTGGTTTTATTGGCTCGCACCTGACTGACCATCTACTCGCTGAGGGCAACTGGCATATCACTGTCGTTGACGACCTCAACGATTTTTATTCTCCCGACATCAAACGGTCGAACATAGCTCCACATCTAAATAGTTCCAATTTCCGATTTGTCGACTGCGATATCCGTGACGCGAAGCAATTAAACGCGGTCTTTCATGACAGCGAATTTGATGTGATCGTGCACCTCGCTGCGAGGGCTGGCGTCCGCCCATCATTAAAGGAGCCGATGCTCTACGTCGAGACAAATATCAACGGCACGGCCAACCTGCTCGAGCTTGCTCGCCAATTTAAGGTACGGCAGTTCGTTTTTGGCTCGTCATCGAGTGTTTACGGCATCAACTCTAAAATTCCGTTCGCGGAAAATGACCCGATCTTCAATCCCATCTCGCCATACGCGGCAACAAAGGCTGCCGGCGAGCTGCTGTGTCACACATATTCACACCTTTATGACATTAGGACGGTATGCCTGAGATTTTTTACTGTCTACGGAGCGCGTCAGCGGCCGGATCTGGCTATTCATAAATTTACAAAGCTGATAACCGAGGGGAAGCCGATACAGGTTTTCGGCGACGGCTCGACCCGTCGCGATTATACGTATATTGATGACATCGTCCAGGGCGTTCGCGCAGCGATTGATTACAAAGATTCAATGCACGAGATTTTCAACCTTGGCGAATCGGAAACCACGGACTTATCGCGCTTGATAGGGTTGATCGAAGAGGGCCTCGGAAAGAAAGCGGTCATTGATCGCCAACCTATGCAGCCTGGCGATGTTCCGCTTACGTATGCCGATATTTCAAAGGCCCGCAAGATGCTGGGTTACAGTCCTCAAACAAAGATCGATCAAGGTATCACGAGATTTTTAGATTGGTTCTTGTCCAGCCGAGTCTCAAGCGGTCACTCAGTCTGAACAAGTTTTTATCGATCTATGGCGAAAAGCAAAGAACGATGTGAGGTCCACGGAACTGAATTAATTCGACAGAAAGTTCCTTTGTCTTACGGATTGCCGCGATATGATCCAGCATGGGAAGTAAAAAGCGAATTGTTTCCCAATTCGTACAGCAAGGTGCTTGGCGGCTGTAGCATCGACTTTAGTTTGCGTTCAGAAACCTTTCGGCTCATTTGTTCTGATTGCCGTGACACTGAAGAAAAATGGCGTCGTGAAAATAATGCCTAATAGCTAATGTAAAGAGTTCCTGGGTACGTCTGTCAGCGCATTTTTGAATGCTCGATCCAATCACCAGACGAGATCACGCGATCATTGGTGCATACTTCCGGATCAGGCAAATAGATCCAACAATTTGTTGTTTCACCATTGCACATTACATCGTACCGCTCGCGGTAGTACTCCGCAGATGACTCAATAGCGTCGAGCTTCACCAGCGTCTCATCGCTAACGTCATATACGGCTCCGTGAACCACGGACTCCGTTCCGTCAATGACGAGCCCGGGAAAACGTCCGAGATCAAAGAGCTTTCCCCTGACAGTGGCGTCTCCTATAAACTTCGAATCGGGAAAGGTATCGTCGAGCGGCAGGGCTCCGCCTTTGCGCAATTTGCCGTAAACAAATATCAGGTTTTTGCTCATTTGAGACGATGATAATACGGCGGAGAGCCCTCGTTGTAAACCGCATCATCGACAAGATCGGAAGATTTGATCGTTTTCTTGAAGAAATCTTGACAGCCTCTCGGCGCTGAACTACTATTCTCGCACACCCCCACTAGACGGCAGCGCAATTTAGGAGGTTACTTCCGTGATCGGCAGGACCATCTCACATTATAAAATCACCTCACAACTCGGCGAGGGCGGCATGGGCGTCGTCTACGAAGCCGAGGACACCAACCTTGGCCGGCACGTTGCACTCAAATTCCTTTCGCCGGCGATGGCCAGCGACGACAATCTCTTGCAGCGTTTCCAGCGTGAGGCGCGTGCCGCATCGGCACTGAATCACCCAAACATCTGCACCATCCACGGGATCGAACAGTCCGAGGACGCGGACCATTTCATCGTGATGGAACTTCTTGATGGCGAATCGCTGTCGGACCGCATCCGCCGGGGGCCGATCGATGTCGAAGAAGTTTTGACGCTGAGCGTCCAGATAGTTGACGCATTGGAATCCGCACACTCGAAAGGGATCGTCCACCGCGACTTAAAGCCGCAGAACATATTTGTGACATCGCGCGGCCAGGCAAAGATACTTGATTTCGGCCTGGCAAAGATCGACCGGCAAAAACCGAATGCAGAGTCGATGATGCCGACCGCAAAGCTTGACGACCTCACAACGGCCGGATCGACGATCGGAACGGTCAACTATATGTCGCCGGAACAGGCACGCGGCGAGGTGACGGACGCGCGAACAGATCTCTTTTCGTTCGGAACGGTGCTGTATCAGATGTCGACCGGTTTTCTGCCATTCCAGGGTGATACCTCGGCAGTGACGTTCGACAATATTCTGAATCGCGATCCAAAGCCGATCAACGAGCTAAATCCCGGACTGCCGGCTGAGCTTGGCCGGATCATCTCTCAGGCCCTCGAAAAGGACCGCGATCTCAGGTACCAGAACGCCAACGATATTAAAACCGCGCTTAAACGGCTCAGACGAGACCTGCAATCGGGCAAGCATTCCGGCGAGACCAGCAGTGCGATCCACCGGACTGCGACACCTGTCCACGAACACTCGATCGCTGTGCTCTATTTCGACAACCTAAGCGGAATGAAAGAGGACGAGTATCTTCGTGACGGCATTACTGAGGACATCACGACCGAGCTGTCAAAGATAAAACGGCTAAAGACATTTTCTCGTGCAGTCGTACTCGGTTATCGCGATAAACCAGTGACAGCCGGCCAGGTCGGCAGTGAGCTGGGAGCATCATATGTGTTATCGGGGAGCCTTAGACGTGCAGGGAACCGCCTGCGGATAAATGCCCAGCTTGTCGATGCAGCGACAGATTTCCCGCTTTGGTCCGAACGATATGACCGCGAAATGGCAGATGTTTTTGAGGTGCAGGACGAGATCGCTTCTAAGATAGCGGCCGCTCTTCGCATTACTCTGTCGCCGCAGGAGCAGCAGGCCCTTAAAGCCAAACCAACAGAGAACCTTCAGGCATATGATCTTTATTTGAGAGGCCGAAACTACGCAAGGCGCGTCGGTCGCCAGGACATGGTTTTTGCATTGCAAATGTTTGAAAATGCGGTCGCCCTCGATCCAAATTTTGCATTAGCTCATGCGGGCCTTGCGAACGTTTGCGCCGAATACTATTGGCATTTTGAGCGAAACCAGAGCTGGCTCGATCGGGCTGTCGCCTCGACCGAGGTTGCGATCGCCAAGGGCATCGACGCACCAGAGGTCAAGCTCGCTGAGGCATGGGTCGACTATGCCGAAGCCAGATACGAAAAGTCGATAAACACGATCAGGGCGGCGTTGTCGATCGACCCTGACCTGGATGGTGGTTATTACCTGCTCGGCCGCGCTCTGTTCGAGGCAGGACGTTACCAGGAAGTTGTGGACATGATGGACACGGCACTTGCTCATGCCGGCGAGAACTACAATACGGCCATGCCGATCCACAATGCGTTGGGGGCTTTAGGTAAGCCCGAGGCTCTTAAGAACTACGTCTTTCGTGAGATCGCGGTGTACGAAGAGGCACTAAGAAAGACGCCTGAAGATGCGCGCGTCAGGGTGCTTTTGGCCGGCGGATACGCGTCACAGGGCCGGTTCGAAGATGCCAAGCGAGAAGCCGACATGGCAATGGCGCTGCGGCCGGACGATGCGATGATCTTGTATAACACGGCGTGCGCATTCTGCGCGATGAACAATGCTAAAGACGCGATGACCGCGATCAGAAAGGCGTGGGAATCGGGCTATCGAAACGCGACTTGGACGCGCCAGGACCCTGACCTCAGCCTGCTGCACGGCGATCCTGAATTTGAACGACTTTACCCTGCCCCCGCTGCTGCAGCTCCGTAATTCTTTCAGCGCAGGCTCCGAAACGTTATCGAATAACGCAGTTGCTCGACCGGTGGAATGCTATGTTCCCATTGAGTTCGAACAATGCCGCGCAGCAGGTACGCCGAGCGAGGCTCAAGCGTTTTCGTGAAACGCTCCCAGCCTGTTTCCGTTTTGCGTCGCAATCGAAACGGACATGACGACAAAAGCGAAATCCCAATAACATCCTCGAACACACCTTTGTCACGATGCCACCCGATCGGAGTGCCCGGACTGTATTCGGTAACTAAAACATGCGGAAGGTCATCCGGCGCCAGACCGGCAAATAACGCGGCTTTGCTCTTTAGCGGCAGTAAAAATTCAGGTATCGTCTCGGCATTATTCAGCGACTCATCAGCAAAACTATAACGCCAGCCGAAGGACATTGTACGTCGCTTGCCAAGATAGCCGTGAAACTCAAACTCCTTTAACGGAAGTTTTTCTATTTGATTGATCAGGCCTGCCTGCTCAGCCAGGGTTATTAGGTTTTGTTGATAGATAAAACCGGCGGGCGGTTCGGGGATCTTTATGGTTTTACGAAGGGATGAAGCCATGCCCGCCTTCTATTTTCGCAATGTTGGCGGCAGAGGCAAATCTGAATTCACGTTCTAACGGACCAAAATGTTATAGGGCCCTGCAGACCTCCTTTCCCCATGGCGTCGAGGTCAAGCGTTTGACGGCGGGATCATGATCTTCCAGCTTCCAATTTCCGCGCTGGCGAAATGTGCCGTCGGCAAACTCAATGCGGTTGACGATCACTTTCTCGTCGAACAATTTTTCCGATGATCTTGCCAGGCTATCAGCGGCGATCACGTCGCTGGGCCCTAAAAGACTGAAAACAGGCAGGTCTCTCGAGTCACCATTCTTTACATTTACCGAGCAAAGAAATTCTCGACGCACGACATTCTCCGGCTTTGCGATCTCAACAAACCGATATTCCCAAAAAATGATCTTTACGGCCTTGCCGCTGTCGTTGCGAACGGTAGCTTTGTAAAGATAACCAGCGACATCGTCCTTCTTTATGGCTCTCGATTCTTCGACGGCCTTTTCCATCGCTGCGCGCCGACCGTCCGGCGTCAGCTGGTTCGGGTCATTTGGATTGTCAGTTCGCTGCTCGCGAGCTTGTCGCTGAAAATACTTGTCGTCCGGGACAACAGATCTCGCCGGTACATTTGAAGAGGTTTCGCCAGTCTGCGCTTTTTGAACTGATCGCTGCCAACTGGAGCTCAACACAGGCATTGGGTCCTGGGCCGTGCAGACCTCGATCGCAAAAAGTAGCGTTGCTCCGATGGACATCGCCCTGAGCAACCCTTTCCAGCTTTTCATTATGGACTACCTCGTGACCCCTAGATTATAACGCCAAGGTCAACCCGAGGTTGTTTCGCTTTTTTCCTTTAGCCACGGAAGCGATCTTAACTGCCATTCATTGCCGGCATACTTTTCAGTCAGTGCCGCAGCCGTTCGTGCAAGCTCGGCGCTGTCATGCGACACCGAATAGCGGCTGACACCTCGATAATATATGGCCTCGGGAACAAACTTTGAATTTGAATGTTTATCGATAACGTTTGTTAAATGGCTTTCGGCGGTTGCCCACTCCTTTTTCATAAAGGCAACGCGAGCCAGGCCGAGTTCGAGAAATACCGCGAATTCCTCTTTCGGCAAATAGCCCTCAAGACGTTTGCGTTCATGGCCATCCGCGTCCATTACCAGAATGGTCGGGGTCCAGACAGATTCGAACCGGCGAAAGTTTTTCGGATTTTCCTTGATGTGGACGTGAAGCGGGACGAATTGTTCGTTGATGACGGACGCCAGACCGGCGTCGCCGTACGACTCATTTTCGAGTCGCTGGCACGCGCCTCAGGCAGGCGCTGCGCTGAAATCAATAAGCAGTGGTTTATTCTGTTCTTTCGCTTTAGCCAATGCATCGTCGGCATCAGTGATCCAGTTGACGGACATGATATACCTCCCAGACTCAAATTTTTCTATTCATTAATCTTATCAGATTCACAGAAGTGTTACTGGCAAATTCACTTTGCAGATTCTGCTAGTTTTTCCATAAAGTTGTCGGGTATCGCGATCTGATTCTTTTCGGCGAAGGACAAAAAATCCCTTATCGTCAGCGGCGAACGGATGTTATCGCATTGATCTTTACGATCCACTTCGTACCAGTAGATCATTCCCTCAAACAACAGATAGCCATTTTCGCTCCATTGATCTACGTGCCCGACCGCAAAATGCGGGCAGTCGAGATAATTGATGTGTTTGAAATTATCCACGCTTGTTAGGTTTATATGGACTGTCCCCATTCCTTGTTCCAGAGAGATCTCAGCGCGAGAATTAATGAGAATGCCGAGATCACGCACATTACCATGTTTTGCCATACCCAAAAGAATGAGCCGCTTGAGTCGGTCGCGATGCGGCCGCCGACAAGACCGATTCCGGACATATGCAGTATAGGAATGCCGGTTCCAAAGATCGCGATCAAAAGCATGATAATGTAACCCGATCGGCGTCCCGAGAGCACCAGCGCTCCATACAGCCAAACCGACAGGATAAGCAGCGGAATAACCATGTTTAGCCCGCCATGTTCCATTCCACGAGCAACCTCGTCCGATATGTGAAACGTTAGTAAGAGAATTGTGAGCAGCGACGTGATGGTTAAAAGAACGCTGTGTTTCATTGAAGTCTCCTCAATAGGTCATGTGTGCATCCTGCCAAGGAGTACGGCGGTAAACTGAAAGCAGTTCCGCAATTCGATTAGTTGATAGGGAACGGAGGGTGATTTCCTTTTCGGTTGTCGGGACTTGCCTTTCTAATTCGGACGTCCGAAGTACAGAATGTAGCCGTCGCGGTCCTGCACCTCGAAGCCGCGCAAGTTGTCGGAATTATCTGTGAGCGGCGCAAAAAACTCGACGTTGCGCGAGGTAAACTCGGCGGCCAAGGTGTCCGGATCGGCAACGTAAATGTACGCGTCCCAGCGAGCGATGCCGTGGCCAATGTCTCGCGTGTAATTCGGCACCGGTTCGACATCGACAGCCTTGAACATGATCATCGCACGGCCACGCTGCACGATCCCGAAAAAGACATCGTCCCGCTCAGGCCCCTCGTATGTGACGTCAAAGCCGAGTTTGTCGCGATAAAACCCAAGGGTCCCGGGCACGTTTCTGACTATAAAAAGTGGTGCGGCACTACCGATCTCGACATGTTCTGGCATAATTCAACTTTGGCGGATCACTTCCGCCGTCAGGCGATCAAGATTCTGCTCATTTGCCGGACGCACGATCTTTTCGATGCGACGTGCAACATCATCATCATCGAACTGCTGCGACCAGGAGACGGTCGTGCCGGATATAGAAGGCGTAAGGTCGATAGTCAGGCGATACAGCGGCAGCGAAATGTGGCGGATGACGATCTTTTGCGGAGCATCGATCGTTTCAAATATGATCTCGTTCTTAGGATTTCCGCCATTTGGCGAATGCATGGTGAACGACCATCTTCCGCCGGGCTCGAATTCGCAAATGTGAAACGTATTAGTAAATCCGGCCGGTCCCCACCAACGTTCGAGCCGGTCAGCGTTGCTGAATGCGGCAAAGACTTCGTCGATCTCCGCGGGGATCTCTCGTGTCGTTTTGAATGGTTCCATCGAAAATGTTTTCAGATCGGCTTAACCTGGATCGTTTTATGCAAAAGTGACGTCAGTGGTGTCGTTGATCGCAGAATTCATTGCCGCCACATATTCGGACTTGGCTATAGCTTAAGATCTTTTTTTAATTCCTTCGGACTTGCCGGCTTCGCGAAGACTGCATCCGGAATGGTCTTGTTGAATTCGATAGTGTCGTAGTTGATCCGCGAATTTTGGGCCCCGTTCGTATAACGGTCGATAATAAAGGGTGCTTTGATGCCGCCGACATCGATGAATTGAGCAAAACGATCTTCTTCGGTGATCTCGTTGCCGTCCGCATTGGTGTGTTTGTAAACGGCCTTTGCCGGGGTGCCGTCATCGGCAAATTCGAACTCGATCACGAAACCATCGTTGTAGGTCAGGCGAACGACATCGTTCCGCTTTCCGAGCGACGCCGGCCGGCGTCCGACGTAGCTCATCTTCGCGGTGCCTTTCCAATAACCACGAAGAATACTGTCAAGGCTGACACGAATGCCCCGGCTGAAATTCTCGATCTGCTCCGTCGTCTGATTCTTGATCGATTCCTGGTCACTGTCGTACATCCAACCCGTCTTGCCGATGTTTGCCTGAATGGATTTTGAACCCCCCGATTTGAACTCGGTTCGTTCCTTGTCCGGAAAGACGATCACGTCGGTAAAGCTCTGGAATGAGGCAACCATGTTGTCACGGATAACGCTGTATTTGCCCCGTCCGACCTGTGTGCGTATCTGCAAATACCGATCGCCGCCAAGAAACTGAACGGCTTTTGCAACGACACCATTAGCTTTGTCGTCAGTTGCCGTTTGAGCATTGGCAACTGAGAAAGAGAACGTCAATAATAAGCCAAAGATAACTAGCTTGGATTTGAACATATTCGATCGAATAGAAAGTGAGTGCTAGACCCTTTCGCCGATTATATCAAAGACGAATTTGATCGTATGGCGGACTTTTACAAACCCGTGAAATGCCTCGGTCGCATTAACGCCAAAATTCTTTCTGTTCAGGCTGAATTCGCCCCGTGCCCGCATCACGTCGCCGTCGACCCGCACCGTCGCTGGTATCGCAATACGTCGTGTAACACCGTGTAGCGTAATGTCACCGCGGACGACAACATCATAAGCACCGTTCTTTAATTTTCCTTCTATGCCGGTGCTTTTGAAGGTTATATTAGGAAACTTGGCAGTTTCGAGGACGATGTTGTTGATCTCGCCGTTAATGATCTCTTTTTCCTTTGCCGAGAACACAGGGCTGGTTTCACCAAGCGAAGCTGACTTGATATCCAGGGTCAACGAGGCTGGGTTGATCGCATCAAGCGAAAGGGAAGCTTCGCCGCTAAAATCTTTCACTGCAATACGGTGACTCTTACCTTTGAACCAGGCTACGCCCGCACGATTTGCAAGCGCGAGAAACGTGCTGCGATTCGGATCGAGCCGGTATCTGATGACGTCGGGCGTCGATA
>Ga0207701_10005368_pt1 | contig 12891 bp, 8 predicted proteins | sample KBSSwiSSwithPhiX_FD_184294 | JGI IMG/M metagenome (GOLD analysis project Ga0207701, IMG submission 184294) | Switchgrass rhizosphere bulk soil microbial communities from Kellogg Biological Station, Michigan, USA, with PhiX - S5 (SPAdes) (version 2) | ecosystem: Environmental > Terrestrial > Soil...
CAAGCAGGGGCGCGACCGGCGCAACCAGGCGATTCTCCCCCTCAAAGGCAAGATTCTCAACGTCGAGAAGGCGCGTTTCGACAAAATGCTTTCGTCCCAGGAAATTCGTCTGATGATTATGGCGCTCGGCACCGGCGTCAAAGAGGACTACGACCCGGCCAAGTTGCGTTATCATTCGATCATCATCATGACCGACGCCGACGTCGACGGCTCGCATATCCGCACCTTGCTGCTGACTTTTTTCTATCGCCAAATGCCCGACCTGGTCGAAAAAGGGCATCTTTTTATCGCCCAGCCGCCGCTCTACAAAATCAAGCGCGGCAAGCAGGAACGCTATCTGAAAGACGAGGCGATGCTCGAAGATCATTTAATCGAGCTCGGCACGGACAAGGTGCGCTTGCGCGCGACCCAGGATGGCAATGGACTCGTCGGCCAACCGTTGCAGTCTTTTATCAAAAAAGTCGCGCGCACGGAAAAATTGATGGGCTTGATCGCGCGCAAGCGCAAAAATCGTACAGTCGTCGAGGCGCTTTTGCTGGATGATAGTTTTAGCGATGAAACTTTGAAAGACGAGAAAGCACTCATCAGCCTGCAGAGCCGTTTGGCCTCGTACGTGAACCTCACGGCGCCCGAACAAGCGCCGCTGTCCTGCGCTCTGGAAGAAGACGCGGAACATAACTGCTTTAAGCTTATTGTTTCGACCCGCGCCAACGGCACCGGCCACCAAACCGTGATCGATCGCGAGTTTCTCACTAGCCCTGAGTACAAAGAGATCAAAAAACTGTTCAACGATTTGTTAGCCATTGGTATGCCGCCCTATTCGATCGACGAGGGCGAGAGCAAAACTCAATTAAAATCATTCCCTGAGATTCTCAATTACGTCATGGAGGGCGGCAAAAAAGGCCAGTACATCCAGCGCTATAAAGGTCTCGGTGAAATGAATCCGGCGCAGCTTTGGGAAACCACCATGAATCCGGAAACTCGGGTGCTGCTGCAGGTGCGCGTCGAAGACGCGGTGGAAGCGGACGAGATTTTCTCGACGCTGATGGGCGATGAGGTCGAGCCGCGCCGAAAGTTCATTGAGGAACATGCTCTCACGGTCAAGAATCTCGACATCTAGAAGATAAAAGAGTTCAAACCGTTCAATCGGTTCAATACATTCGCACTTTAAAATCCTGCACCAATCCTGACAGGCGAGCAATTCATGGAAGCGACAAGTAGACCGCAAAAGGTACCCGTTTACATCGAAGAAGAGATGCGCGAGTCGTTCATGGCGTACGCCATGAGCGTTATCATCAGCCGCGCTCTGCCCGATGTGCGCGACGGCTTAAAGCCGGTGCATCGGCGCGTGCTCTACGCGATGTACGACGCGAGCAATACTTCCGATAAGCCGTACAAGAAATCCGCCCGCCTGGTCGGCGATATCATGGGTAAATATCATCCCCATGGCGATACGGCGATCTACGATACCATCGTGCGCATGGCGCAAGATTTTAACCTGCGTTATCCGCTGGTCGACGGCCAGGGGAATTTTGGCTCCATCGACGGCGATAATCCCGCGGCGATGCGTTATACGGAAATTCGCATGACGCCGCTGGCCGAGGAAATGCTCGCCGATATCGAAAAGGAAACCGTCGACTTCATTGCGAACTATGACGATTCGCTCAAAGAGCCGGCGGTTTTGCCGTCGCGCATTCCGAATCTCTTGATCAATGGCTCCGCGGGAATCGCCGTCGGCATGGCGACCAACATTCCGCCGCATAATTTGAGCGAGGTCATCGACGGCTTGATCGGGTTGATCGAAAATCCCGATATCACGATTAAGCAATTGATGCGGCATATTCCGGGGCCGGATTTTCCCACTGCGGGATTCATTCACGGCAAAGAGCCGATCGTGCAGGCTTACCACGAAGGCAAAGGCATCGTGCAGATGCGTGGCAAGGCCTTCACCGAGACCGTCAAGCGTACGGGGAAAGAACAAGTCATCATCAGTGAAATCCCCTACATGGTCAATAAAAAGCGTCTAATCGAGCAAATCGCCGACCTGGTCAACGACAAAAAGATCGAAGGCATCGGTGACCTGCGCGACGAATCCGACCGTGAAGGGATGCGCATCGTCATCGAGCTAAAACGCGACGCGGTCGCCGAGATCGTCATCAATCAACTTTACAAGCACACCGCCCTGCAGGATTCCTTCGGCGTCAATATGCTCGCAATCGTCGACGGCAAGCCCAGACTGCTGAATCTCAAAGAGGCGCTCAAAGCCTTCCTCGATCATCGCAAGGAAGTCGTCACGCGGCGCACGGCCTACGATCTGCGCAAGGCCGAAGAACGGCTGCATATTTTGGAAGGCTATCGGATCGCTCTCGACAATCTTGACGCCGTGATCGCTCTGATCCGGAATTCTTCGGATCCGAGGGTCGCCAAAGAAGGCTTGATGTCGAACTTCGCCTTGAGCGACAGCCAAGCGCAGGCGATCTTGGACTTGCGTTTGCAGCGCTTGACCGGTTTAGAGCGCGACAAAATCATGGAGGAGCACCGCGAGACCGTCGAGTTGATCGGTAAGCTCAGCGCCATCCTCGCCGACGAAAAGGAAATCTACAGAATCATCGTCGAGGAGCTGAAGGAGATCAAGAAAAAGTACGGCGATGAACGCCGCACGCAGATCGTTGATCGTTCCGACGAGATTTCCATAGAAGATACCATGGTCGACGAAGACATGGCGGTGACGATCTCCCACGAAGGTTACATCAAGCGCAATCCGGTCACCCTTTATCGCGCGCAGCGGCGCGGCGGCAAGGGCAAGATCGGCACGACGACGAAAGAGGAAGACTTTGTCGAGTACCTGTTTATCGCGTCGATGCATTCCTACATCCTCTTTTTCACCACCATAGGAAAAGTCTACTGGATCAAAGTGCACGAGCTGCCGCAGGCGAGCCGGGCGGCGCGGGGCAAACCGATCGTCAATCTGCTCAGTCTTGAGCCCGGTGAAAGAGTTTCCGCCTTTCTCACCGTGCGAGAGTTCCAGGAAGGGCGCTATATCGTGTTTGCGACTAAGAACGGCTTGATCAAGAAGACCGAGCTAATGGCCTACGCCAATCCGCGCGCGTCGGGAATTCGCGCCATCGGTCTCGAAGAACGCGACGAGGTGATCGGCGTGCGCCTCACCGACGGCAATCAGGAGATTATCTTGTCGACGGCAGAAGGGCAGTCGATCCGCTTCAAAGAGGAGCAGGTGCGTCCGACGGGTCGCGGTACCTTCGGGGTCGTCGGCATGAAACTCGACCCTGAAGATAAGGTCGTGAGCATGGAAATTCTCAGCCTTGGCGTCGATATTCTGACCGTTGCCGAAGGCGGCTACGGCAAGCGCACCGCGATGGACGAGTATCGCCTGCAATCGCGCGGCGGCAAAGGCGTCATCACGATGAAGACGACGGACAAAACCGGTCGTGTCATCGGCGTTCAGCTCGTGACCGAAGAGGACCAGCTCATGATGATTACCAACATAGGGAAAATCATTCGCCTGCGCATCAAGGATATCCGAGTGATCGGCCGCAACACTCAGGGCGTGCGGCTGATCGAGCTCGAAGAAGGCGAGCGAGTCGTGTCGGTGGCGCGCCTGGCAGAAAAAGAAGAAGAGGACGAGGAAGAGAAGACCGACGAATAATCGGCAGTCTTCGGCGGCGCGGGCGCTGTTGGGCCTCGCCAACATGACTTCTCTCAATATTGATCATGTCCAGTGATATCGGAGTGGTGGGAGCCGGTGGCTGGGGCACCGCACTCGCCAAAATTCTCGCTGACAGAGGCGAACGGGTAACGCTCTGGTGTCATGGCGCCGATAGTTTCCGCCAAATGGTCGAAACGCGGGAAAACCGCGCTTACCTCGCCGGTATTTCCCTCCCGGCCGAGCTCACAGTGACGCAGTCGCTCGGTGAAACCGTCTCGAACAAGCGCCTGGTGATTTGCGCGGTGCCGTCGCACGTGGTTCGAGAAGTGTTTTCCAGAGCCATGGACGACCTCGCCCAGACGACAATGATTCTTTGCGGCACGAAAGGCCTCGAAGAGGGAAGTCTGAAAACGATGGGCGAGCTTTTTGTCGACCTGCTTGGCGCCGGGCGCAAAAAAAATCTCGCTTTTCTTTCCGGACCGACGTTTGCTCTCGAGGTCGCCAAAATGCTTCCCGCAGCGGTAACCGTCGCCGCCGCCGATGAAAGCATCGCCAAATCCATCCAACAGATTCTCAGCACCCAAAATTTCCGAGTTTACACGTCGGCCGACGTGATCGGCGTTCAGATTGGCGGCGTGGTAAAAAACGTGATCGCGATTGCCGCTGGTATCAGCGACGGTTTGAGTTTGGGCCACAACGCTCGCGCGGCATTAATTACCCGCGGTCTCGCCGAGATGACCCGCTTAGCCGTGCGCATGAAGGCCGACCCTGTGACGCTCGCCGGGCTGCCGGGTCTGGGTGATTTGATTCTTACCTGCACGGGTGATTTGAGCCGCAATCGAGCCGTTGGATTGCAGATCGCGCGCGGTAGAAGCTTGCACGAGATTACCGCATCGACCCGGACCGTGGCCGAGGGTGTGCGCAATACGCGTTCGCTGTACGCCTTGGCGGAGCGGCTTGGCGTCGATATGCCAATCGTCGGGCAAATGTATCAGGTGCTTTACGCGGGCAAGGAGCCGGCCGACGCGGTGCGTGATTTAATGCTGCGCTCGCTCAAGCCTGAAGCCGGCTAAAATTGACAACAATAAGTTGGTATGATTCTAATAAACACTTGGCCCTTTAAAAGGCCCGAGGGAGTCTTCTTTTTATGAAACGAACGTATCAGCCCAGCAACATTAAGAGAAAGCGAACGCATGGATTTCTCGCCCGCATGGCAACGCCCGGTGGCCGCAACGTGCTCAGGCGGCGCCGCGCTAAGGGGCGAAAGCGATTGACGGTGACCGTGCCGCCGAAACGCGCGCGGACTTGATCGCGACCGAGCGCATGTCGCTCGCCGGCTCGCAGCAGTTCCCGAAAACGGCGCGCTTAAGAAAACGAGCCGAGTTCCTAAAGCTGTCGCGGACCGGTGTTAAAACCCAGACAGCCAATTTCGTGATCATCACCCGGGCCAATAACGGGGCAGAGAATCGATTAGGGGTAACGGTCAGCGGCAAGGTCGGGAACTCGGTGACGCGCAATCGCATCAAGCGACGGATTCGCGAATACTTTCGGCGCCACCGCGCCGATCTGCCGCCGGCAACCGATATCCTCGTCATCGCGCGCAAAAGCGCCGCCGGCGGGGCCAACATCGTCGCGGACGAACTGCAACGGGCTCTGGTGGGTCAAGGCCAACGGCGCAAATAGTGAATCGGATGGCGCGTATAGTTTTGGCCTGGCTCATTTTCAGCTATCGCAAAGCGCTCTCGCCGTTCTTGCCGCCAGCGTGCCGCTTCTACCCAAGTTGCTCGGCTTACACGGAACAAGCCATTCGCAGATACGGAATCCGCAAAGGAGTTGCCAGCGGAATTAGCCGGATCCTCCGTTGCCATCCTTGGCATCCCGGCGGATACGACCCAGTGAAGTAAATTTTCCATGGATAAGCGCGCACTCATCGGCATCGCTCTCTCGATACTCGTGCTGGTTGTCTATCAACAATTGGTGACGCACTTTTACGGCCCGCCCCCGTCCGCTCCCATCCCTGAAACGGAGACGAGTCAGGCGGAAAAAGCTGTGCCGGCGGCGCCAAGCGCCGCCGCGCCGTCGGCCGCATTGCCGGCTGCTACCCCGGCAACGCTTTCTCCGGCCAAATCGGCCAAAGAAATTACGGTCGAAACGGATCACTATATCGCCGTATTTACGACCCAGGGGGCGAGGCTCAAGAGCTTTAAATTCAAAAAATATCGCGGCTCGGTCGACGAACAAAGCCCGCCGTTTGAAATCGTTCGCACGGCGCCCGGCGTGCCCTTACCGCTGGGTGTTCACTGGCAAGCGCCGACGCCATTCGAAGACAGCGAGATCGTTTATTCGGTACAAGGAAACGATCTCAAGCTGAGCGGCGACGGCAAAGGGAGCTTGGTTTTCCAGGGACAAAGTGGCAACGGCGCGGTCATCACAAAATCTTTCACTTTCTCAGGCTCGTCTTATCCGATTCAGTTCGAAGTTTCTGTGAAAACTGCGGACGGAACGGCGCCGGCCCCGGAAATTTTACTTACAGATCAGAGCGATCCGGTGCCTAATCACGACGCTCCATTTGAGGGATTCATCGCCCTGGTCGATGGCAAAATCAAAAGAGAACCACCGGCCGAAGCCGCAAAGGGACACGAATTTACTGGCGATATCTCCTGGGCCGGGTTTGGCCACACCTACTTTCTCTTCGCGCTGCTCCCCGAGAACGGTGCCGGGTACAAAGTCTCAGTGCGACAGGCCGGCGCCGCTCTGGTGAGCGCGCTCGGCGGGCCGAGCGCGAGCGAGCGATACACGATCTTCATCGGCCCGAAGGAAATCAATATTTTAGAATCGGTCGGCAAAGGCATCGAACGCGCGATCGACTTCGGCTACTTCGGCTTTATTTCGAAGCCGCTGTTATATGTCCTGCATTTTTTCCATCGCTTCACGGGGAGCTACGGCCTCGACATCATCATCCTGACGGTGCTGATTAAACTTCTGCTGGCGCCGTTAACGCATAAGAGCTACGTGTCGATGAAGCAAATGCAAAAGCTGCAACCCCAGATGGAGCGGTTGAAAGAGCGCTACGCCGACGACAAGGAAAAGCTCAATAAAGAAATTATGGAACTGTACAAGCGCAACGGCGTCAATCCGCTCGGCGGTTGTCTGCCGATGGTGCTGCAGTTTCCGGTCTTTATCGGGCTGTACAACGCTTTGAGCACGCCTATCGAATTACGCCATGCGCCGTTTTTGTGGATCAAAGATCTTTCGCGGCCCGATTGGCAGTCGTTGCCTTTTGCAGTCCCCACTTGGTGGCCTTCTGCCTTGCCTTCGGGTATTCCAGTGCTGACAATTCTCATGGGCGCCAGCATGTTTTTGCAACAATGGATGACGCCGACCGCGGGGGATCCAAATCAGCGTAAGATGATGATGCTGATGCCTTTGATGTTTACGTTCATGTTCGTGTCTTTTCCGGCAGGATTAACTGTTTATTGGCTGGTCAATAATGTTCTCACCATCGGTCAGCAGTATTGGATCAACCGCAGTGTGAAATAAGCCCCTTTTGCAGAGGTTTGACTTATGGATTCCGTGGAAACCGAGGGCGACACCATAGACGCGGCGATAGAAGGCGCGCTCAAGTTACTCGGCGTCGGACGCGACAAGATCACGGTCGATATTATCGCCGAAGGACGCAAGGGAATACTAGGCTTCGGCGCGCAGAAAGCGCGCGTTCGCGCCGAACTGCGAAAATCGCCACTCGAGCATAAAATCACTGCAGAGCCGCTGCCAGTCAGCGGCGAGCTGGCCGCAGCGCCGATCGATAACTCCGCGATGACGGAAAAGGCCCAAGCCGCGTTACAGGAAATCTTAAATCTCATGGGAGTGAAGGCGACGGTGACGCAGAGCGCTTCGGCCAACGGCGAAGAAACCATTCTCGAGATCCGCGCTGATGACAGCGGCTTACTGATCGGACGCAAAGGCCAGACACTCGAAGCCCTGCAATATCTCGTCAGCCGGATCGCCGGCGAACGCTTCGCGGGCGAAGGCCCGCACATCGTCATCGATATCGAAAAATATCGCGAACGGCGGCGCAAAACCCTTGAAGATATGGCACTGCGCCTCGGCGAAAAAGCCAAACGGCAGAGAAAGACGGTCACCGTTGATGCGCTCAGTGCCGCCGACCGTCGGATCGTTCATGCCGCCTTGCAAGACGACCCTTGGCTCTCGACCCGCAGCCTTGGCCAAGGCTCCTATCGGCGTCTTTTGATCATTCCCGAAGGGGACCGCAGAAAAAAGGAAGGCGAACCAGCGCAAGCCGAAAAATCGGCGGCGCCGTCCCTATCGAGCGGCGGCAAAACGCCGGCAACTGCGGAGTCCGAGGACGATGAGTAGGATGATCAACAAGCGCCGGGCCGCCATCCGTCCGCCCATTTCAGTTTGTTGACCCGCCGCTGTCGGTTCTCTATAGTGGACAAAATGATACAACGCCGTAAAACCAGACCCATCCAGCTCGGCAAAGTCAAAGTCGGCGGCGACGCGCCAATCACCGTGCAGTCGATGACCAAGACCGACACGCGCGACGTGCGCGCCACGGTGCAGCAAATATGGGATCTCGAGGCGGCCGGCTGCGAAATCATTCGCTGTGCCGTGCCGGTGCGCGAAGCCGCGTTGCAGTTGGGCGATATAAAAAAGAGAATCCGCATCCCGTTGGTCGCCGACATTCACTTCAACTATAAACTTGCGCTGATCGCGATCGAGCAGGGAGTCGACGGCTTGCGCCTCAATCCGGGCAACATCGGCGCGCGCAAATACGTCGAAGAGGTGGTGCGTGCCGCCTCCGAGCGCAAGATCCCGATTCGCATCGGGGTCAACGCCGGCTCGCTGGAAAAAGATTTGCTGCAAAAATACGACGGACCGACCGCTGCAGGCATGGTCGAAAGTGGCCTGCGCCATATCCATATCCTCGAAGACGTCGGCTATAACGAAATCAAGATCTCGCTCAAAGCCTCCGATCCGCTGATGATGATCGAAGCCTATCGCATGCTCGCTGAGCAGGTCGAGTATCCGTTCCACTTGGGTGTCACCGAGGCGGGCACGCCGTCGATCGGCACGATCAAATCCGCCGTCGGTTTGGGGACCCTGCTCGCCGAGGGTATCGGCGACACAATTCGGGTTTCGCTGGCCGCCGATCCGGTGGAAGAAGTGCGCGTCGGTAGAGAAATCCTCAAATCGCTCGGGCTCAAAAAGGAAGGCTTGACCTTCGTTGCGTGTCCGTCTTGCGGCCGCGCCGACGTGGATCTGGTCGGGCTGGCTAAAACCGTCGAAGAAAGAATGCTGCCTTACAGCAATCTCGACATTCACGTGGCGGTGATGGGCTGCGAAGTGAACGGCCCCGGTGAAGCGCGCGCGGCCGATCTTGGCGTGGCGGGCGGTAAGGGAATCGGCCTGATCTTCAAGCGCGGTGAAATCATCCGCAAGGTCCCCGAAGCGCAAATCGTCGACGCGTTGATGGAAGAAGTCGAAAAATTCGCCGCCGAAAAAAAATTGGAACAAGCGGCGGCGGCCGACGCCTGATTGCTCTCTTCTCTTTCCCAATCAGCTCGATATCGCGCGGCGGCGCCGCGGCCGAGGAACAAGACGGAAATTTTTATCGCCAATGGCACGAAGGCCAAACTTCTTTTTTATCCGAAACCTTCGCGTCCTTTGTGCGTTTTGTGGTAAACACTGACTTCATTGACGAAGCGCAGCGCTAGGAACCGGCGCTAAACAAAGTGCGCAAGCCGCAGTCAATCTTACGAATCGTCAGACAACGTTATGCTTTGGAGCAAAATCCTCATACCCACGCTCAAAGAAGATCCGGCTGACGCCGAAGTCATCAGCCACAAGCTTCTGGTCCGTGCCGGCTTTATTCGGCAAGTGAGCCGCGGCGTCTATGACTACTTTCCTTTGGCGCTGCGCGTCATTCGCAAGATCGAGCAAATTGTCCGCGAGGAAATGAACCGGGCGGGCGCCCAGGAGCTGCTCATGCCGATCACGGCGCCGGCGGAACTTTGGCAGGAGAGCGGCCGATGGGAGATGTACGGCAAAGAGCTCTTGCGTTTCAAGGATCGCAATGAGCGCGACTTCTGTCTCGGTCCGACCCACGAAGAAATTGTCACCGATTTGGTGCGCCGTTCCGTGCGCTCCTATCGCGAGCTGCCGTTCAATCTTTATCAGATTCAAACAAAATTTCGCGACGAACCACGGCCCCGCTTCGGCTTGATGCGCGGTCGCGAATTCATCATGAAGGACGCTTACAGTTTTCACACGGATGTCGAAGACTGCCGTCGGGAATACGACAACATGTACCAAACCTATAAGCGGATCTTCAGCCGTTGCGGTTTGCGCTTTCGGCCCGTTGAAGCCGACACCGGCACGATCGGAGGAAGTCAATCCCATGAATTTCAAGTGCTCGCGGAGTCCGGCGAAGACGCCATCGTAAGCTGCAATACCTGCGATTATGCCGCCAACGTGGAAAAGGCGGAAGTCAAAGCCGCTCGCCCCACCGGGCGCGACATCGCCGAAGTGTCGCCCAAGCTGGAAAAAGTTTCCACGCCGGGAAAGAAAAGCGTCGCCGAAGTGGCCGAGTATCTCAAGCTGCCGAGCGAAAATTTTATCAAGACGCTGGTCTACAGGACCGATAGCGGCGAGTTCGTCGCCGTTCTCGCGCGCGGCGACCACGAGGTCAACGAGCTCAAGCTCAAGACGGTTTTAGGCTGTCGCGAGATTGCTTTGGCGGATGAAGCTTCAGTCGCCACGGCCATCGGCGTGGCACCGGGATTTCTCGGGCCGATCGGCTTAAAGCTCCGCGTTCTGGCCGACCTCTCGGTGCACGGTATGCGCGCGGCGGTCACCGGCGCCAACGAGCCCAACGCCCACTTCATCAACGTCGATCAGGAGCGTGACTTTACGCCGACGGTGTTCGCGGATCTGAGACTCGCGATCGCCGGCGATCCCTGCCCACGCTGTGAGCACGGCCGGCTCGAAGCGCATCGCGGCATCGAAGTCGGCCAAGTATTTTATCTCGGCACAAAATACAGCGTCGCTATGGGCGCTACCTATCTCGACGCCGAGGGACGCGAACGGCCGATCGAGATGGGCTGCTACGGCATTGGCGTGAGCCGCCTAGTTGCCGCCGCCATCGAGCAGAATCACGACCAAAACGGCATCATCTGGCCGTTTTCCGTCGCGCCATTTCAAGTCTTACTGTTGCCGATCAATTACAAAGACCAGTCGATTCGCGAAGCCACTGACAACCTCTACGGCGAGCTGCAAAAGCACGGTGTGGAAGTTTTGCTCGACGACCGTGACGAGCGCCCCGGCGTGAAGTTCAAGGACGCCGACTTGGTCGGCATTCCCTTGCGCGTCACCATCGGCGCCAAAGGTCTGGACAAGGGTTGTCTTGAGCTGCGCCTGCGCCGCGATGGCAAGACCGAAGAGGTGCCGGTCGCCGACGGTGCAACAAAAATTCGCGCGATCGTCAACCAGGCGCTGCAGGCGTAAAACATGGCTTCCAAGCTCGAGCTGGTTCGTCGACACGGGTCCATGCGCGAGCGATTGATCGTTGCCCTCGACGTTGACAATCTCGAACAAGCGGAAGAATTGGTCCGCCTGCTTGCCCGCGAAGTCGGCATGTTCAAGATCGGCAAGCAGCTCTTTACCCATGCCGGGCCGCAGGCGGTGCGTTTGATTCAGCATCTCGGCGGCGAGATTTTTCTCGACTTAAAGTTTCACGACATTCCCAACACGGTCGCCAAAGCGGCCATCGAGGCAACCCGACTGGGCGTCAAGATGTTTAATGTCCACGCCTCGGGCAGTCTCGAGATGATGCGCACCACAGCCAAGGACGTGGAGCGCGTCTGTGGCCGGACAAAGCTGCGCCGGCCGATCATGCTGGCGGTGACGGTGTTGACGAGTCTGGGCCAGGACGATTTGCAACGCGTCGGGGTGGAGCACAAAGTCGCGGATCAAGTCGTGCGCCTGGCGCTTTTGACTAAAGAGGCGGGGATGGACGGCGTGGTCGCGTCGCCGCACGAAGTCGCTGATATTCGCGCCGCCTGCGGCCGCCGTTTCGTGATCGTGACGCCGGGTATCCGGCCTGCCGAAGCCAACCGCAATGATCAGCAGCGCGTGATGGCGCCGTCTCAAGCGATTCGGGCCGGCGTCGATTATATCGTCGTCGGCCGGCCGATCCTCGAAGCCAAAGATCCAGTTGGCGCTGCGCGCGCGATCGTCGCTGACATGGAAGACGGTGGCAAGTAATTCTGGGTAGTTAAATTTGCCCTATTCGATAGCCGATGTCAGGTGAGAATCGATAGAGGATCGAAGTCGCGATTCTCAATCCTCTATGTCCAATCTTCAGTTTCTCCAAAACCGATAAAAGTGATGCACCGGGCTATGACCGGCGCCGACGACAAAGCCGGCGCGAATGGCGCGGGTGATGTACTGCTTGGCCAGTGAAACGGCTCTTGCCGATGTTTCGCCTTTAGCGAGGTAGGCGGCGATCGCCGCCGAAAAAGTGCAGCCGGTGCCGTGCGTATTCTTGGTGCGAACGCGGGCCGCGTGCAGCGAGCGAAATTTTTTCCCGTCAAAAAATAAATCCACCGCCGGTCCGCGGCGATGACCGCCTTTGATCACGACGGTCTTTGCGCCCATCTCGACGATGCGCCGCGCCGCCTCTTCGATGTCTTGGGGCGTGCTCAGCTTTAAACCCGTGAGCTCTTCCGCTTCCGGGATGTTGGGCGTTACCACGGCGGCGAGCGGGATTAGAACCGACCGAAGCGCAGTGACGGCATTTTTTTTGATCAACAGATCGCCGGAAGTCGCCACCATCACCGGATCGACGACGAGATTTTTCAAGCGATGCTGCTGAATTTTTTTGGCGACCATTTGAATGATCGCCGTATTGGCCAACATGCCGGTCTTAAGCGCATGCGCGCCGATGTCTGAAATGACCGCGTCGATCTCAGCCGCGACGAGATCCGGATGTAACGCCAAGACTTGGGTTACGCCGATCGTGTTCTGCGCGGTGATCGCGGTAAGCGCCGAAGTGCCGTAGACGCCGAGGGCGGCAAAAGTTTTCAGATCGGCTTGAATGCCCGCGCCGGCGCCGGAGTCGGAACCGGCGATCGTCAACGCTTTACGGATGACTTTCATCGACTGGCATCGTAGCAAAGCCGGACGGTCGTTGCGAGGATACT
>Ga0207701_10005369_pt1 | contig 12890 bp, 5 predicted proteins | sample KBSSwiSSwithPhiX_FD_184294 | JGI IMG/M metagenome (GOLD analysis project Ga0207701, IMG submission 184294) | Switchgrass rhizosphere bulk soil microbial communities from Kellogg Biological Station, Michigan, USA, with PhiX - S5 (SPAdes) (version 2) | ecosystem: Environmental > Terrestrial > Soil...
GCCACCCAGGCCGTCAATCGCGCCGCCGTCGCCGCGGCCCCCCACTCCGACGCCGCCGGTGCCCACCCCACCGGTGCCGCTGCCCCCGGTGCCCGTCCCCCCGGTGCCCACGCCGCCGGTGCCCGTCCCCCCGGTGCCCACGCCGCCGGTGCCCGTCCCCCCGGTGCCCGTGCCCCCGGTGCCCGTCCCCCCGGTGCCCGTGCCGCCCGTGCCCGTCCCCCCGGTCCCCGGCGCACCACCGGTACCGACGGTCACCGCGCCATCCATCCCGGTTCCGCCCGCCCCCGCGTCCACCGACCCGCCGGTGCCGGTGCCACCCGAGCCCGAACCGCCCGAGCCCATGCCGCCGGCCCCGCTGCCAGCATCGACCGAGCCCTGTCCGCCCCCGCCACCCGCGCCGCCGCCACCCGAGCAATCGTCCGCGATCGGCAGGACCAGGTCGGTGCCCGCCGCGACGTCGACGCGCGCGATGGGCTGGCCAGCGTAGCGCACGTCGGCACCGCCGCGATTGCAGGTCCCGGTCACCGAGACCCGGGCCGCCTGGCTCACGTGCAAGGTGATGGTCGCCCCCGGACCAACGGTGGCGCTGACCCCCGAGGCATCCTGGCTCATGCGCCCGGCCATCAGGCCCCCGAGCTGGTCCATGGTCGGGCTGACCATCGGCGCCCGCAGGCGCGCGTCGTACTTGGCCAGCGTCCGGTCCAGCAGATCGGTCAGCAAGGAATGCCCGCCCCCGATGTCGCGCAGGTTCCCCTGGTGAAACATCCAGGGATCCATCGCGCCCTTCAGCAGATATGACAGCAGGACGTCGCTCTCCTTGCTCAGGATCTCGTCGTAGGACAGGTCCCGACCCAGGGTAGCGCGATACAAGTCGTTGTACTCGGCCAGCCACTGGTCGGGCGTGGACACGTCAAAGTAAAGGTTGGTGGGCTTGCGCGGGATCATCAGGATCTCCGGCTGCAGCGGGCTGAAGAACCCGGCGTTCGGCGACGGATTGTCGCAGGTCGCGTTGGGCACCCCGCAGGTGGCTCCCGGCTGCGAGGTATCGGTCACCACGTAGCGAACCCCTTCGTCGTGGATGGCCTGCATCACCGGGACGCTGGCCAGGCCGGTCACGCCGGGCGTGACCAGGTTCAGCGCGGAGTAGGGCTGCAATCCCAGCTGGGCCATGCGCGCGTTGTTGCGGCTGACCTCGAGCACGCTGTCCGCGTAGTTGAGGTTGGTGAGATCTTTGTGATCGTAGGTGTGGTTGATCCACTTGAACCCGGACCCGATGTCCTGGGCCGCCGCCGCCAGCGGGTCGGGGGCAAAGATCACGGTGCCCTGGGTGTTCACTACCATGTCCATCCGGACCTGGGCGGTGGTCGGCTGCTGGCGCCGGGCGACCTGCCAGGCGTACGCCGACTGCAAGTCGGTGGGCGCCACGCGGAAGCTGGGCCCCAGCATCTTGTAGGCCACGCTGGGGATGAACATGTCGTCGACCTGGACGCCGAAGTAGATCTGCCGCTCGCCCAGGAAGATCCCCCGGGTGACCCAGTTGACCACGCCGTAGAGCAGCTGCAGCGAGTGGGCGGCGTACTTGGATTGCCCGAAGGAGAGCTCCAGGACCTCGCGGCCGCCGGGCAGCTGCTGAACCGAGGCCAGCGCGTTGCCGCTCGAGTCCGTCAGCAGCGCCGCGGTGGTGGCGGCGTCGCGCACCGGCGCTGGATAGGTCCACACGGTGCCGATCGACACCGGGTTGTCGCAGTTCACGTCGAAGAAGACCGCCCGCCCGGCCGTGGTGCAGCGGGCGCTCACCGGGGTCACCGTGGCGTCGACCGCGGTGGCCAGGCCCAGTCCGTAGCCGCCATCGGGCAGGGTGTAAAGGGCGGCTTCGCGCACGCCGAAGCTGGCCTCGTAGTCGGTCAGGATGTCCCACTCGTCAGGGGTGAACGCGCTCTGCGGGCCGCTGGCCGCCGCGTAGATCAATTCGCCGCGGGTCAGGATGATGCCGTTGTACTTGCCGTGGTTCCCGGTGGCCAGCTGGGCCTCGGTCAGCGCCGGCGCCGTCGCACCGACCATCACGTCGAAGGGCGTGCCCAGGTAGCCCAGCGCCTGCTGCAGGGCCGGCAGCTCTGCTTCCAGGCCGTTGGTGGCGATGACCAGGATGCGGGCATCGACCACCGCATCGGGGATGCGATCGGGCCCCGCCTGCAGCTGGCCGCGCACCGTGGCCCCCAGGGCGCGCCCGGGCAGGGGCTGCCCCATCTCGCCGGGCAGCTCCGCGGGTCCATGGCCCACCGGATAGCCCCGGCTCCAGATCCAGCCCTCCGTGGATTCAGCGCGATCGCAGCCGGCGGCCAAGGACGCCACACACCCAAGCAACACCCAAGACGACATCCTATTAACCTTGCGAACGCCGGCCATGGTCCCCCTCCAAGATCGCCTAAAGACAGCGAGGTCCCATCTCTGCGAAGCCGGTACCAAAGTGCGAGGCCGCCAAGCAAAAACGCTAAATGCGCGGGACGCGCCGAAAAAGCTCACCCGACGCCACCTGTCACTAAGGTCACAATCGTACCGAGACGTAACATCCCGCGCGTTTCGTCCCGGCGAAGAAACGAACGGCGTGAACGCTGACGCGGGCGCTCACGCGCCCGTGGGGGGCCTACTTACCGGGGAAGGTGCCAGCCGTCCGGCGCAGACTCAGGTCGGCGACGGCGACGTCGAAGTGGGCCTGGGCCAGCGATTCCTGCACGGCCACCAGGCTGTCCTGCGCCTGCAGCAGATCGACCTGGGTCACCGTGCCGGCCTCGTACTGGGTGCGTACCAGGTCCAGGGTCTCGCGCGCCAGGCCCACCGAGCGCTCGGCGGTCTCGGCGGCACGCTGCCGGGTCTCCAGCACCAGCCGCCCGTTGGCCAGGTCGTCGCGGATGTTGTCGCGCAGCACCTCGGCGCGGGCCTGCGCCTCGTCCTCCTGAGCCGCCGCCATGTGGCGCTGCGCGTCCCGGGTGCCGCCGTCGTACAGGACCCAGTCCAGCTGCAGGCCGACCGCCCAGGTGTAGTCATTGAGCGCGAAATTCTTGTAATTGAACCGGCGCGCCAGCCCGAAACCCGACAAGGTCGGTGCCCAGCGCCAGCCGTAGGCGCGCCGCTGCGCATCCGCGGCCTGGCGGGTCTCCTCGATGGCGCGAAACTCGGGCCGCAGCTGCAACGCCGTCTCCAGCGTGGTCGACTCGGCGCGCACCGGGGCGGCCGGCGGGGGCGCCGAGACCGTGAACGCCCCCTCGGCCTGGATCAGGGTCGCCAGCGTGCGATAGGTCTGCTCGCGGGCCGACCGGGTGTCGCGCTCCGCCTGCTCGTTGCGGATGACCGCCAGCTCGGCGCGGTCGACGTCGACCTTGGTCACCGTGCCGGCGGCGAAGCGGGAACGGGCGTTCTCCAGCGTGGCGCGCGCCACCGCGACGCTGGACCGGCGGGCCACCAGGACCTCGTCGGCGCCTGCCGCCGCGTAGAAGTACTGGGCCACGCTGAACAGCAGCTGGGTCTCGGACACCTCGAAGTTGGCCTCGGCCGCCCGCACGTTGCTCTTCACCGCCTGCAGCGCCGGGTAGGCGGGCGGCGCGATCAGCGGCACGCTGGCGTTGATCGCGCCATCCAGCTGCTCTTGCGGCTGGATGATGACCGGGACGCCGGTGCCGCCGAACGGAAAGGCGATGTCGTGGAAGTCGTTGTGGGTGAACTTGCCCTGCGCGGCCACGGTCGGGAACAGCGCCGCCCAGGCCTGGTCGATGTTGGTCTGGGCCTGAGCCAGGCGCGCGCGCTCGACGGCCAGGCTGCGGTTGCGCTTGCGCGCCAGGGCCAGCGCCTGGTCCAGGGTCAGGGTGGCGGGCGTCGGCGCCGCGGTCGGCGCCGGTGCGACGCCGGCCTCCGCGGCCTCTGCCCAGGGTGGGGCCACGCCGAAGGTCAGAAGGCCGATGACCAGGGACAGAGACGTGGATCTGGATCGGATCACGATCGGACCTCCGAAGGTCGGTGCCCGCCCTTGCCGTCGATCACGGCGGGGGACGGCACCACGTGGCTGGGCGGGCCCATGATCTCGTCGGCGCCGGTCTCCTCGGGCGAGCGCGGGCGGATGCGGAACAGACGCTTGAACAGCACCGACAGGTCGTCGAACAGCGAGTAGGCGATAGGGGTCGCCATCAGGGTCAGCAGCAGCGACAGGATCTGCCCACCGACCACCGGACCGGCGGTGGCGCGGTTGAACTCCGCGCCGATGCCGCGCGACACCACCAGCGGCATCATGCCGGCGACGAAGGCCAGGGTGGTCATCAAGATGGGCCGCAAGCGATCGCGGTTGCCGTGCAGGATCGCGTCGCGCCGCGAGTGCCCCTCGGCGCGCAGCTGGTTGATGTGGTCGATCTGCAAGATCGAGTTCTTCTTCACCACGCCGAACAGCACCAGGATTCCCAGCATGGTGAAGATGTCCAGCGACTGCCCGAAGATCAAGAGCGACATCAGCGCGAACGGCACCGTGAGCGGCAGCGCCAGCAAGATGGTCACCGGGTGCAGCCAGGACTCGAACTGCGCCGCCAGGATCAAATACATGAACACGAAGGCCAGCGCGAAGGCGATGCCGAAGTTCTTGGCCGTGCGGCCGATCTCCTTGGACTGCCCCATCGGGACGAAGCGATAGGTCGCCGGCAGCTTCATGCCGGTCACCACCTTCTCCAGGGCGGTGCCGACCTCGCCGGCGCCGACGCCCGGCGCGGTGTTGGCCAGGAAGGTGACCTGGCGCTGCCGACCGTAGCGGTTGATCTGCGACGGCCCCTCGGCGCGGTGCAGATCGACCACGTCCAGCAGCGGCACCACGCCCAGCTTGCTCGACGGCACGGTGAGCATGCTCAGCGCCTCGGTGCTGGAGCGGAACGACTCGTCGGCGCGCACCAGGATGTCGTACTCGCGCCCCTCTTCCTCGTAGCGCGACACCTTGACGCCGCCCACCAGCAGCTGGGCCGCCGACGCCACGTCGGCGACCGCGACCCCGAGATCGGCCGCCTTGCGCCGGTTGACCACGGCCACCACCTCCGGGTTGCCGGTCACCAGCGTGGTGTCGGCGTCGGTCGCGCCCGGGATGGCCTTCAGCTTCTTGACGATCTCGTCCGAGTACTTGGTCAGCCGCGCCAGGTCAGGACCGGTCAGGGTGTATTGCACGGTGGCGCTGCTGAAACCGCCGCCGCTGAACGCCGACACCGCCAGCACGCTGATGCGGTAGCTGGCCGGCTGCTTGCTGACGATCTCCTTGCGCACCTTGTCCTGCAGCTGGTCCTGCGACAGCTTGCGGTGGTCGGGCGGCACCAGGCGCACGAACACCTTGGCCAGGTTGGGCGTCTTCTCGTTGTTGTCGCCGATGGTCATCAGCGTCGCCGAGACCTCGGGCCACTCGCGCACCTCGCGCGCCATGCGCTCGGCGGCCAGCGAGGTCGCCGCCAGGCTGTTGCCCTCGGGGATGCGCAGGTTGATCTCGAACTGCGCCTCGTCGTTCTTGGGCAGGAAGCCCTTGGGCACCTTCTTGACCAGGGGCACGCAGGTGCCCAGCGTCGCCAGCGCGGCGATGACCACGATCCAGCGCCGGTCGATGACGTAGGCCAGGATGCGCATGTAGATCTTCTCGATCGGCCGGTAGAAGACGTCGACCACCCGCTCGAGCAGGTACTTCTTGCGCTCGCCGGCCGGTCGCGTGTCCAGGCGCAGCCAGCGCGAGGCCAGCATGGGCGTCAGCGTGAAGCTGACGAACAGGGAGATCGCGATCGCGAACGCCATGGTCAGGCCGAAGCTGCGCAGGAAGCGCCCCGGGATGCCGCCCATGAAGGCGACCGGGGTGAACACCGCCAGCAGCGACAGCGTCGTCGCCAGCACGGCCAGGCCGATCTCCTTGGTGGCGTAGATCGCCGCCGGCATGGGCCGCACCTTCTTCTCGTCGATGAAGCGGAAGATGTTCTCCAGCACGACGATGGCGTCATCGATGACGATGCCCACCGCCAGCGCCAGCGCCAGCAAGGTGATGGTGTTGATGGTGAAGCCCATCAGCCACATGCCCATGAAGGTGCCGATGATCGAGGTCGGGATGGCCAGCGCGGCGATGATCGTGCTGCGCAGGTTGCCCAGGAACAACAACACCACCATCGACGCCAGGAACGCGCCCAGCACCAGGTGCTCGCGCACGGCGTTGACGCTGGTGCGGGTGGTCTCGGTGTTGTCGCGGATGACCGACAGCTTGGTGTTGCCGGGCAGGGTCTTCTCCAGGTCTTTCATGCGCTCGCGGAGCGCATCGACCACGGCGACGCTGTTCTCGCCCGACTGCTTGCGGATCGACAGCACCACCGCCTGCCTGCCGTCCAGCACCGCGGCGGTCTCGGCCTCCTCCTCGCCGTCGACCACGCGCGCCACCTCGCTGACCTGGACCGGGTGGCCCTCGACCTGGCGGATGATGATCTCACCCACCGCGGGCACGCTGGACACCCGCCCGCGCACCCGGAAGGTCAGCCGCTGCGGACCGGTGTCGATGGTGCCGCCGGGCGTGGTGACGTTCTGGGCCACGATCGCGCGCCGCACATCGGCGGCGGTCAGCCCGTTGGCGCGCAGCTTGTTGGGGTCCAGGTAGACCTGCACCTGGCGCTTGCGGCCGCCGATGATGGTGACCTGCCCGACGCCCGAGATGTTCTCCAGCGACTGGCGGATCTCGTGGTCGGCCAGCTCGGTGACGTCCCGGATCGGCCGGTCGGACTCGACCGCCACGAACAGCACCGGGGCAGCGTCGGGGTCGAGCTTGCTGACCACCGGCGCCTCGGTGCCCTCGGGCAAGTCGCGCAGCACGGTGGCCAGGTGGTCGCGCACCTCCTGCGACGCCACGTCGACGTTCTTGTCGAGCAGGAAGGTCACGAAGACCTGCGACACGCCCTCGGTCGAGATCGAGCGCAGCTCATCGATGCCGCTGATGGTGTTGACCGCCTCCTCGATCTTGTCGGTGAGCTCGGTCTCGATCTCCTCGGGCGCCGCGCCCGGCAGGGTGGTGATGATCGACACCACCGGCAGATCGACCTGCGGGAAGCGGTCGACGTTCAGCTTGCCGTAGCCGACGATGCCGACGACGACGATGGTGAGGATCAGGACCGTCGCGAAGATCGGTCGGCGAACGCTGATGCTGGCCAGCCACTGCATGGCGTCCTCCCTCTCACTTCACCCGCGCGCCGTCGCGCACGTCGGGGGTCAGCTCCGCCACCACCGCCTCGCCGGCCTTGAGGCCGCTCAGGATCGGGACCTGCCCGTTCTGCGGCTCGGCCGCCTGCACCAGCCGGTCCTCGAGCCGGCCGCCGGCCGCCACGAAGACGTGGCGCAGGTTGCCGTCCGTGCGCACCGCGGCCTGCGGCACCGCCGGCAGGGACTGCTCGCCCAGCGCCATCCGGGCGGTGACGAACATCCCCGGACGCAGGTCGTGGCCCTGATTCTCGACCACCGCCTCGACGATCGCGTCGCGGGTCTGGCGGCGGACCGAAGGGCCGATGTAGCGGATGCGGCCGCGGTGGGCGCCGTTGCCGTTGCTGGAGGCGGTGTGGAAGTCGACGACCATGCCCGGGCGCACGTTGGCCACGTCGGCCTCGGGCACGGTCAGCTCGACGCGCAGCGCATCCACCGCGACCAGGGTCACCACCTGCGAATCCGCGCGCACGTACTCGCCGGCGCTGACCTTGCGCTCGACCACCAGGCCGGAGAAGGGCGCGCGGATCTCGGTGTCGCGCAGCGCCTCGGCGGTCATGGTCTTGCGCGCCTCGGCCGCGGTCACCGACCACTTGGTGGTCTCGCAGGCGGTCTTGGTCTTGTCGTAGTCGGCGCGCGAGATCGCGCCCTTCTTCAACATCTGTTCGGTGCGCTCGCAATCGAGCGCGGCCTGCGCTTGCTGCGCCTTCAGCGAACCGAGCTGGGCCTCGGCCTCCTGCGCCTGCGCGCTCAAGGTGCGGGCGTCCAGTCGGACCAGCACCGCGCCCTTCTTCACCACCGACCCGCGCTCGACGTGGGTCGACAGGATCTTGCCGGCGGCGCCCGCGGCCACGTCCGACTCCTCCGAGCCGATCAACGTACCGGAGAAGGTCAGCACCTTGGGCACCCTGACCTCCTGGCTGGGCACGAGCTTCACCGCGACCGGCGGCGCCTCGGCGGCGGCGGTCCTGGGCGGCTGCGGAGGTGACTCCGCCGCAGAGCGGCGGCAGCCGGCGACCAGCGAAATCGACAGGGAAATCAGGACGAAGCCAACACCCCACCCGGGAAATGAGCCCCGTCCCAGCGAACGTCCTGACTGGTGCATTAAATTCATGGACTGGACTATAGTCGGAAGCCACAATAGTTGAAGTGGTAAATTGTTAAGATTTGTGAAAGTATTGTTTCGCCATGGATGACCACCGCGCTGACAGGGATCGCTCGCCGCCCGAGTCGCCCAACTCTCTGGAAGGATTGGGCAGATCGGCCTCAGCACCGCCTCTGTCGGGCGCGCCCCCTCCCGCCGACGACTGCTGGGAGGCCCTGATCGAGTTCAGCCTCAGTCGGCGCGCGTGGTGGATCGAGATCTGCGAAGCCTTCGATCTGACCCCCATGCAGGGGCACACCCTCCGCTCGCTCGATCCGGAGCGCCCGGTCGCCATGAGCGTGCTGGCAGATCTATTGATCTGCGACGCCTCGAACGTCACCGGGATCGTCGACAAGCTGGAGTCACGCGGCCTGATCGTGCGCCAGAGCGCCGAGAACGACCGCCGCATCAAGATGCTGGCGGTGACCCCCAAGGGGAGTGAGCTGCGCGAGCGGCTCAACGCGCGCCTGCTGGTGGCGCCGGCCGCGATCGCCGCGATGCCCGTGGAGTTTCGCGTCCAGGTGAGCCGGATGCTGCGCGCGATCGTCAGCGAGCAGGCCACGGCGAAGCCGCCGCCGCCCGTTAAGGAATGATGACCACGGGCGGGATGTTGTAGCTGTCCCACGAGGGGGTGTGGTTGCCCTCGGCGGCAGGTTGGTTCCACAGGTACAGCGCGGGGTAGGTTTGCAGCGCGGCTGCGCCCTGGGTCACCACCGCCGTGATGAACAGCTGGGCCCGGCCGTTGCGGGTCGACGAGAAGACCAGCCAGTTATAGGTCTTTCCGTCGACGGTGGTCGCTGAAGGCGCCCACTTCGACCAGTCGTTGGTGATGCCGGGGCTGGACCGGAACAGACACGCCGGGGGATCGTTGGCCGCCAAACGAGACGCGGGCCCACCCGACAGGCGCACCACGAACAGCTCCGACTGGCTGTGAGCGTAGGTCCGCTGCACCGGCGGTGGCGCGGGCTGCGAGGGGCTGGGGATCCGGGTGAAGGCGACCAGATCGTCGTTGGGCGAGAAGGCCGGGTAGTACTCGGTGAACTCGCTGTCGGCCGCTCCCGCCAGCGCGGTCGCCGCGCCCCCGGCGCGATCGGCGTAGGGGACCACCCAGAGATCGGCCGGGCTGTTCTCCAGCCGCCCGTCGTGGATCGAGGTCTGCGGGGTCGATACGTAGACCACCGTGCGCCCGTCGTGGCTGAAGGACGGCTCGACCGCGCCGCGCGCATCGCCGGTGCGCGCGATCGTGCCCGACAGGGGCTCGGGGGCCAGGCCGTTGAGCTTGACCCACAGCAGATCGCCGTGATTCAGCTTGTCGGTCAGCAAGACGATCCGTTCCTGGTCGGACCAGTGGCTGATCGAGAAGGCCGGGATCCCGCGCAGGTTCTGGATCAGCGCCAGCGCCTCGGGCGTCACGTAGCCGGGCAGCGTCCCCTCGGTGTTCACCTGGATGTCGGCGATGTTGTTGAAGTAGGTGTCCAGGTTGATCTTGGGCGCCGGCGGCCCGAACACGAACTGCACGCCGTCACCGCCCGGCGTCGCCGAGTGACAGCCGATGCAGCCGTCGTCGGCGGTGCGGTTCACCACCTGCGCGGGCGCCAGCACGTCGCGCACCCCTTCCTCGCCGATGCCGAAGCCCTTGAGCGCGCCCATCCCCAGGCTGCCGTCGCCGGTCAGCGACCAGTACACGATCTTGCCGGGCGCGTTGACGGGCGCGATGGTGAAGGTGACCTGGGTCGGCGCCGACGGTCCCTGCTGGGCGGTACCGGTGGAGGTCACGGTCATGCTGCGGATGTTGACGGTGATCGGCTCGTCGTTCACCGAGCGCCGCAGGCCGTCCCACAGGTCCTTGTCGAGCTTGTACGAGGAATCGCTGGTGTAGATCAGCAGCGGCGTCGGAAACTTGGCGACGGCGATCTTGATCTCGGTCAGGTTGTCGCCGCCCATGGTCCTCCACTCGAAGCGGGGACGCAGCCAGTTCTTGGGCATGAGCGTCCCCTCCTGCGGCGACAGCACGCAGGGCGCCGACCCGTTGCGCGGCGTGCCGGCGAAGAGGGCGGGCGCGTTGGGCGGCGTCGCCGGCGTTCCGATGATGGGGGTCGGGGGGAAGTCGGTGATGGGCGGCAGGCTGTCGTTTCCGTCGTCCGCGTCGGGACGCATGCCGCTGCCGCCGATACCGACGCCGCCGTCGCGCCGCACCACGCTGCCGCCGGTGCCGGCGCGCGCGCCTCCACCGCCCCCGCCGCTGCCATCAGCGCCGGGGTTGACCTTTGCGCAACCAAGCCCGCTCCCCACCATCCCCACTAGCGCGACCACAAGCTGACACCGGAGGACGTACGACATGCAGCGGTGCTCCCGTCGGATCTATCGACCGATCGATCGGTAAGTCGACAGTCTGCCGGAAAGCCGCCTCGATGGCGAGCGTTACGGAATTTCAGGGAATGTTCGGGGGCGGCGGCGGGGGGGGCGGCGGCGGCACCGACGGCGGCCGATTCACGTTCGGCGGCGGCGTGGTCGGCACGCCCGGTGGCGGCGGCGGCTCGGGGACTTGCGTGTCGGGCAGCACACACGCGGCCAGGTCGAAGAACAGGAACTCCAGCGCCTTCTCCTGCGGCGACAGGACCGTCGACTTGCACGACCCGGGAAACGGCACGGTGTTGGACGAGGTGTCCTTGCCGTTCTGGGTCGAGACCACCGCCTTGACATGGATGTCGGTCTCCACGACCCGCCCGCACTGCGCGGCCTCGGCCGCCTCGACCGGGGTGTTGAAGGTCAGGTACTCGACCGAGCGGGGTGTGGCGATGTTGATCCAGGACTGGGTCGGCGCGTTGACCCCCGCGACCGTCGACTGCGCGCCGTAAAGGGTCAGCGCGCCGCGCACCGTCGAGGCGCCGACGGTCACCAGCCAGTCGGCCAGCGCCGCGCCCTTGGGGAAGGCCGTGTTGATGGTCGCCGGGGTCGGATCGGGCAGATCCGACTGCGGGTCGAGGTAGATCGCCGTTCCCGGCCAGGGGACGGGTCCGTTGCGCAACCAGTAGTAGTGCAGGTGGCCGTTGAAGAGGCGCCCGCCAGCGTCGGCGTAGGCCTTGATGTTGGGGATCAAGGGCCGCTTGACCGGATCGAACTGGCTACCCTCGCAGGACATCATGATGATGTCGTAACCAGCCATCTTGGTCGGGCTGTTCCACAGCGCCGTGGCCGCGAAGGGGAAGGTTGCCCCGCCGCCGATGCCCGCGGCGAAGGCCGCCGCGCCCTGCCCGCCACCAGTGGCCGCCACCGGCTCGCCACCGGTGAACATGTTGACCCGGCCGGTACCGGAGTCGATGGTGAACTCGCTGTCGGCGATCCCGGTCTTGCGAATGAAGCACTCCAGCGCGTCCGACTTGCCGGTGGTGAGGGCGATCTTGGGCATGTGCCCTTCGCTCTTGTCGCGCGGCAGGTGGGTCAGCCCGGGATCGACCGGGTTGTCGACGCAGGGATTCACGTTGGGAATCGTCACCTGGCGCCGCCACTTACCGATCTGGATCACCAGGGGGATGTTGGCCCCCGACGGCGCGTTGGTCAGGGTGAAGTGCCCCGCGGTGTCGGACAGCGCGGTGGCGATCGGCGAGCCCGACAGGGTGACGCTGCAGCGATCACAAGAGACGCCCTCCGGCACCGGATCGAGGGGCGCGTTGGGAACGTAGACCAGCGCGTTGTATAGCGGTCTCAGGCCGGCCGGGTCGAAGACCGTGCCGCTGATTCTGGTCTTGGTGGTGGGCGTGCACGCCTGGATCTGGCACTGCAGGCGCTGGCAAGCCGTGCTGGTCGAGCCCGGACAGATCCCGTTGGGCTGGCAAGCCATCCCGCCCGGGCAGGCGGGGCAGGTCTGCACGCCGCCGCAGCCGTTGCCGATGGTGCCGCAGTACTGCCCGCCGCCGGCCGGGTTGCAGGTGATCGCGGTCGGGCAGTTGGTGCTGCCGCACACGCCGGGCAGCCCACCGCCGCCGCAGGTCCCGGTGGTGCAGGTGCAGTCGAGCGTCCCGCCGCAGCCGTCGCCGATCTTGCCGCAGTACTGGACGCCGGTGGCGGTGTTGCAGGTCAGCGGCACGCAGCCGTCGGCGACGCAGATCCCCGACACGCAGCGCTCGCCGGTGGCGCAGTCGCCGCACGGCAGTGAGTGCCCGCAGCCATCGCCGATCGAGCCGCAGTAACGCACCGGCCCGGTGGTGGGACAGGTGGCCGGGACGCAGGACGCTCCGGCGACGCACACGCCCTTTTCGCAGATGTCGCTGCCGGTACAGGCCCCGCAGTCCTGGGTGCTGTTGCAGCCGTCGCCGATCATCCCGCAGTAGCGCCCGGTCGGCTGCACGCACTCCACGCGGGTGGTGCAGGCTGCGGTGTCGGGCGTCACTCCACCGCCGTCGGGACGGGGCGGTCGAACCCCGCCGCCGCCCCCGTTGCCGCCGTTGCCGGTGTTGACCGGCGTGGTGCCGCCGCCCCCGCCGCTGCCGTCGACCGGCGGCTGCGTCGGGCG
>Ga0207701_10005370_pt1 | contig 12890 bp, 9 predicted proteins | sample KBSSwiSSwithPhiX_FD_184294 | JGI IMG/M metagenome (GOLD analysis project Ga0207701, IMG submission 184294) | Switchgrass rhizosphere bulk soil microbial communities from Kellogg Biological Station, Michigan, USA, with PhiX - S5 (SPAdes) (version 2) | ecosystem: Environmental > Terrestrial > Soil...
CTCGCTTCCCGGCAAAAAACTTGTGTTCCGCGGCTGGCAGGAATTACATGCGCGACTGCGGGAAGCGCTCGACGCGCCGGCGAAGGGATCGAAGCGTCGCATCGCCATGCAGTATTCGCCGATGAACGACATCCCTTACATCTCACGCGTCGATGCCGGGACGATCGAGCTCGTCCGCTCGTTTGGGGTCGAACCTGTCACCAGCGCGGAACTGGTACAAAAATTCGAAGCTGTGTTTTCTCCCGCTCAATACCAGATGCATGTCGAAGCATCCGACAAAATGCATCGGATCATTCAGGAGGCGTTTGCCGAGATTGCGCGCCGTATTCGGGCTGACGAACCAACCACTGAGTGGGACATCGCGCAGTTCATGCAGCGTCGTTACAGCGAAGAAGGGATGGAGCAGGAGCCGATGATCGTGGCGGTAAACGCAAATGCCGCCAATCCGCACTACATGCCGACGAAGGAAAAGAACTCGCCGATCGAGCGCGGCGATTTTGTGCTGATCGATGCGGCTACGAAACTGAACAAGCCTGATGCGGTTGCGACCGACCAAACCTGGACTGGTTACGTGGGCGAAAGTGTTCCCGACGAATACACACGGATCTTCAACATTGTGCGTGAAGCACGCGATTCAGCGGTCGATTTCATTCGCAAAAACGTCCGTGCTGGGAAACCGATCCGTGGCGCCGAAGTGGACGATGTGTCGCGCGGCGTAATTACCCGCGCAGGGTTTGCCGAGCAATTCACACATCGGACCGGACATTCGATCGGTGAAGAGACGCACGGCAACGGCGTTAATATCGACGATTTCGAGACGCGCGATTCGCGACGCATCATTCCGGGCGTTTGTTTTTCAATCGAGCCCGGAATCTATCTCGAAGGAAAGTTTGGGGTGCGCTCGGAAATTAACGTTTACGTTTCGGATAAAGACATCGAAGTCACCGGGCAACCAATTCAAACGGAGATCATCCCGATCCTAAAGGCTCCGTGAGGTCTGAGCCGGACTAGCACTGGCTCACATTACCGGGGCCGGCTCGTCGCCGACCTTTAAGACGATCTTTCCTCGGGTGTGGCCCGTCGCGATTTGGTCCTGCGCCTGCATCACCTGCGCCATTGGAAAAGTCTGCGAAATCACCGGTCTAAGCTTTTTCGCTTCCATTAATTTGCTCAACTCGTCCAGCACTCCAGCCTTCGGCGTACAGCGCAGCGTCACGCCGCGGATGCCATGCGCTTCGAGCGCCTCCGGTTTCGGTTCGTCGACAATCGACACAATGATTCCCCCTTTTTTCACCACACCGTAAGAACGTTCGAGCGTATCTCGACCGACCGTATCCAGAACGACATCCACATTTTTCGCGACGTCTTCGAACTTTGTGCGGGTGTAGTCGATGGCGACGTCTGCTCCCATTTGCCGCAGGAACTCCTGATTGACGGTCGATGCTGTCGCGAAAACTTTTGCGCCTCTCGCTTTCGCAATCTGGATGGCTAAATGACCTACTCCACCTGAACCGCCATGAATCAACACCGTCTGGCCTGCGCGCAAATTCGCCGTATCAATCAATGCCTCCCATGCCGTCGCGCCGGCCGCTCCCGCACCAGCAGCTTGCGCGAAACTGACGGTGCCCGGTTTAGGCGCGAGCTCGTCTTCCTTTGCCGTGACAAACTCGGCGTAGCCTCCTTCACCTTTCAAAGTGAAGAACGCGAAGACTGGATCGCCCGTTTTGTATTTAGTCATCTTGTTCCCGACTTTTTCGACGACACCGGCCGCGTCCATCCCCAGAATGAGCGGAAAATTGCCGACTAGTTCCTCCAGGTACCCTTTGCGAATTCCCACGTCGACCGGGTTAATCGACGCTGCAGCGACCCGGATAAGAACTTCATCGTCCGCTGGCTCCGGTCGCGCCACGTCTTCAAGCTTCATCACTTCCGGGCCACCGTAGGCATGAATGACAATGGCCCTCATCTTCGCGCCTTCAGAACCCTGCGCGGCTCCTAATGCTGTCACCCCGCAAACGAGCACTGCAATCAATCCGACGACCTTTACGCTTGTCATGGATTGACACTCACTCCTATAGGCCGTGGAAGCGAGCTGAGAGTTGCCCTCAGCGACTGAACTAACCGTGTGCATCGGACATGCGTTCATCAATTGCGCAACACGCACTGCATCCCAATGCGTATTCCTGTTTGTGCATAAGAAGGGGGTTCTGTAACCTTCCCGCCATTGTCATGGACCCGGCTACGTTTTTGACCGAGCTGAAGCGGCGCAAGGTTTACCGGGTTGCCGTTGCTTACGCGATCGTGGCGTGGCTGCTGATTCAGGCTGCTTCCATTTTGTTCCCAACCTTCGAAGCGCCTCTTTGGGTGATGAAGGTGTTTGTCACCGCAGTGATTCTCGGTTTTCCAGTCGCGCTGATCCTGGCGTGGGCGTTCGAGCTGACCCCGGAGGGAATCAGGCGCGCGGAAGAAGCTGCGCCGCAGGAAGCGAAAACGCCGAAGGCCGGACGCAAATGGACGGCTATCATTGTCGCCGCCGCCGTGCTGGCTGCTGCGTTGCTCGTGTTTCAATTTGCGCGAACACGATCATCGCCGCCTGCAGAGCTGCCAAAACAAACCGCGCCAGCGGCAGGCATGGACAAATCAGTTGCCGTGCTGCCATTCGAGAATCTCAGTTCAGACAAGGAGAACGCGTTTTTCGCGCAGGGGATTCAGGATGAAATTATCACCACGCTATCGAAGATCAGCGGGCTTCGCGTAATCTCACGCACTTCGACCGTCCACTATAACAGCGCTCCTGAAAATCTGTCTGAAATCGCGCGCCAGCTTCGCGTGAGCAATGTGCTGGAGGGCAGCGTCCAAAAGGCCGGCGATCGCGTGCACATCAACGTGCAGTTGATCCAGGCTGACACCGACGCGCATCTTTGGGCGCAAAGTTACGATCGGGAATTGACCGATATCTTTGGAGTAGAAGCCGAGGTCGCAAAAAGCATTGCTGATTCGTTGCAGGCCACGCTTTCGCCACAGGAGAAAGCGCGCCTCGAAGCCAAACCCACAACGAACCCCGACGCCTACGTGCTCTATTTGCGGGCTCGCGATTATCAGACGCGACCGGATAACCTGCTGCAGGATTTTCGGTCGGCGAGAAATCTTTATGCTCAAGCGATCAAACTCGACCCGAACTTCGCGCTCGCTCATGCGCGGCTCTCGGCCGTCATGAGCCAGATCTATCATTGGTTCGAACCGACCCAGGAGGTCAAAGAGACCGCACGTCGTGAAGCAGACGAAGCGCTTCGACTCCAACCCGATCTGGGCGAAGGGCATCTCGCCCTCGGCCTCTATTTCTATTACGAGGACAGCAACTATGAGGAAGCTCTGCGCGAATTGAATCTGGCAGCAAAGACTCTTCCAAATGATGGCGATGTCGGTCTCTACATTGCGGCGGTGCAACGGCGGCAGGGACACTTGACCGAGGCGATTGCCGCCTATCAAAAAGCTGAAGCAATCGATCCCCGGAATTCGGTTACGCTCTACGATGCGGCGCAGACCTACTTCGGAATTCGCGACTGGCCAAATGCCGTTAAAGGAATGGATCGCGTCCTCGCCCTCGCGCCCGATTCGCTCAACGTGAAAATACAACGCGCCTATATGGAGTTTTTTTGGAAAGGCAGCACCGCCCCGATTAAGGCAGTTCTGGAGAGTATCGTGCCAAATCTCGATCCCGACGGGGTTGTCACCTTCAGTCGCTGGGATGTGGCTCTCATGGATCGCGATCCGGATGCGGCCGAACGCGCGTTGACGTCGGCTCGGCTGGAGAACTTTGTCGCGCCCACCGGAGTACCGTTGCCAAAAAGCTATCTCGCGGGGTGTGTAGCGGTCGTGCGTAAGGATCCAGCGCGGGCGCAGCAGGAGTTCGAAACAGCGCGGCCGATATTGGAACAAGTTGTGATGAGGAGTCCCCAAGACGGCATTCGCCACGCGCAGCTCGGTTTTCTTTATGCGTTGATGGGACGCAAGGATGACGCGTTGCGCGAAGGTCAGCGTGGAGAGGAATTGACGTCTGCTTCCAAAGACCTAATCAACGGAGGCACAGTCCAGGGGTTTCTCGCGTTGATTTATGCGCGCAACGGCGACGCCGATCACGCGATCCAACTGATCGAGCGTCTTCTCACCACACCGTTCGCGGTCGATTATGCCGACGACAGCATCACGCTTTCAGACCTGCGACAGCGCTGGGAGTGGGATCCATTACGAAACGATCCGCGTTTCCGAAAAATCCTGGCGTCGTCTGAACCAAAGACGCTGTTCCAGTAACATGGGTGCTTATTTGTGGTGGCAGGCGTGCCGCCTGCGAAGCGGTCGTGCTGCAGCCGACACGGCTGCCTCTACAGAAAATCGATATCATTTGCCAACGCGTTGAGGAGTCGCCGCGGCGACCGTTCCACCTTTAGTCGATGAAGAACTCGCGCGCTCTCTTCAATACCTCTTCGAGTTTCGCTTCAGTGACCTTTCCGAGTGAGTGAAGAATGAGGTGATGTTCGACGCTGAAAAGCCGTTGCGGGCGAATGTGGCATGGCTGATCGATTTGCCCGCGCTCACAATCGCTACTATCAAGCGTGACCGCGAAACCATCGAGGTGCGCACGGCTGGTGATCTGGCAGAGAATCAAGTCCGCGCCTGGTAGATCGGCAATCACGAAAGCCGGTCGGCGCTTTCCGCTATCGGTTCGCGGAAATGCAATGACAACGATTTCACCGGCTACAGGTTTGACCATGCGGCCTCCTCTTCTGGTGAGCTCCAATCCCGTCCGAGAACAGATTCGCTTAGCTCCGCGCCGTTGAACGGCTCATCGACGTCGTTATCGACAAGGTCAGGCGTGCCCATGGCGTGTTATTACGCCAATCCTGTTCCTGTCGCTAGCAATCAATTTCGTTTCGAGAGAAGACCCCGATTCGGTTTCGCTGCGCATAGTTTTCCTCTGAACACGCCTGTGCAACATCGGCTCTCGATGCCGATCATTCGGCGGCACGCGTTGAGGCTGACTTGATGTCGACCACCGGTGTGCCGTCGAATACCTCGATCGGCCCAATCTTTATGCGTGTGCCGTCAATCTCACGCACGGTCACCGGATGCAGCCCGAGCGGATTCGGTCGCGCCGGTGAGCGCGTGTAAAAGACGCCGGTGAGCGGGCGGCTCTCATCGCTGCGCGGATGATTCTTCAGCACGTCACGCTTCGCCTGGTGCAACCACGTGATGACGATCACTTCGTGACCGACCTCCATGCCCAACAAGGCTTCGGCAAATCGCGGTTCGATCTCGAGCCACGCGTCCGGCGCGCCTTCCGCTCCCTGCCGGGGCGCCTCTTCCCGTCGCTTCAGCGTCGAACGAATGAAGCCAACCGGCTCCAGTGTGTAAGAGCTCATTTCGTTTAGCGACCGGTACGGAATTGATCGTCCTTGTTTTTGAACAGGATATTGAACGTCGTGAGCGAACCGTAACAGCGGGTGATATATTGCTGCAGGTCGAACTTGTCGGCATCGCTTAGTTTGTCGCTCGCGTTCACCTTCTGCTCGAGAACTCGCAGGTTGTTCCGGATCATGACGATTTTGTGGAAGAAAGTCTCGAGCGGGACTTCTTTTGGCTGAAGCGAACTGTCGGCCGATTGCATGACCAGGGTTCCGCGCTGCCATCGTGTGGCCAAACCTTCTACGACCACATCCTTTTGTTCCAGGCCGAGTGCCTCGACTACAGCGTGCGCAGTATCGCGGATCAGATTCGCGAGCGGCATCTCTAACTGGCTCAAAGTAGCGGTGGCTTCCGCCGGTTGGAGATCGGCAGAGGCCGGCGCGATTGTTCGCGGCGCGTCCTCAAACGCGATCTCGGCTGTCCGTTCGGTCAGCGATTTCACAGTACCAACGCCGTATTGAGGATGGCGCACCTTCATTCCGATATGGAGCATCTCGATATTCATGTTCCTCTCGAAGCCTGCGACATCGCCATCGAAAGCGCAACCATCGTTGCGATTCGGCCTTGAAGACAAAAATTCTGCCGCTCCGGGGAGCGGCAGAAAAACGAATGAGCTGCCGGGCACTAGTATGTCGCCCCGCAGCACATTTTGTTCTCGTTAGGTTCTATGGGTTTGGGGCCGTTGTATTCAGGTTGAGCGGCGCTTCCATAGTATCTACCGCGGAATGTGATCTTTCCTTACTTAAAGGAGCTGTGGCTCGCCGTAGATGAAATCGTCCATCACAACGACGTCATGGCGTTCATCGTCGTTTGGACCCGGGGCAACGTCGCCGGCCTTGATCCGGACCGACGCGATGCGGGCGTCATCAAATACGATGCCGAAGAAGGACAAGCTTCCATCGCCCGGGGAGGCCGGGACGAAACTGCTGAATAAAAGCCTGCCGTCCTGGTCGAAGTAATCGATCCGCGTGCTGGCTCCGCGATTTCCGCGCCTTCCCGCAGGACCGTCGCCATTTGGCTGGTCAACATCTGTAAATACCGCGCCGAAGCCTCTGACTTTCGCCGGGACGGTACCATTCGTGCCCGGTATAAAGAACACAGCTTCAGTGATGTTGCTGCCTACGGGTGTAAATAGCCGCGACGGGCTGAAGGTCGTGAATATTTTGCCGTAGGTAGGATTAGCGAAGAGCACAGCCAAGCCGCCCTGGGGTCCGCCTGACGGAGGACCTTGCGAAAGGCCTAAGCCCGGTGTGGTGAACTGACTGCCGCGCGTGTTCAAGAACACGTTGAACGGCGTTACTGGCGCCGTCGTATCCAGAACGTCAGGGTTGCCGCCGTCCCAATTGATCTCGCGGCGACCGTTTTTGAGCGGCCCCGGATTATTGAGATTGTTGGGATCCCCAAGACGAGCGCGAAACGCATCGACCGTACTCTGAATGGAGGCAACGTTTGTCCCAGCCGCCTGGAAAACGGCCGGTGCAACAAACTGCCTGGACTGGACGTCCTGTGCCTGTGCAGTCTGGCTAACTGCGAATAGCGTCAATAGCAGGCCGAAGGCCGCTACGACGGAGTTGGTTACTGATTGTTTAGTTTGCATAGGTTTTTTTGCTTTCTGTTTTGGTTTTTCCGGCGTTTGTGTTTGTGCCGGTTCATGTGGTAATGCGGAAAGGCCGCCTGAAACCCGCCACGACCGCGCAGTTTTTTTTGATCGCATCCCGGCTGCCCTGTTAAAACCCATCGATCGTGTTAGAATTTGCGGCGTCGAGCAGCCTGTATGACGACGCCCCCAACCACGCGACAAGCGGTCACTCAACTGCTTGGCGACTGGAGCGGTGGAGACGACGGAGCGCTAGAGAAGCTGTTCCCGCTGGTGCAACCCGAATTGCACCGGCTCGCCCACCATTACATGAGCCGGGAGCGCGCCGGCCATACCCTGCAAACGACTGCCATTCTCAACGAAGCTTATCTGCGGCTAGTCGATAATACGAAGCCGGTCTGGCAAGGACGCAGCCACTTTATCGCGGCGACCGCGCAGTTGATGCGGCGCATCATGGTTGATCATGCCCGTGAACGCCGCTCACTCAAGCGTGGTGGCGGCGCGTTGAAAGTAACCCTGGATGAAGCTGCGTTAGTAACAGAAACGCGTTCGGAGGAATTACTCGCTCTCGATGAAGCGTTGGACAAGTTGGCCGCGCAGGATGCGCGTAAAAGTCAGATTGTTGAACTTCGTTACTTCGGCGGTTTGACGGTCGAAGAGACGGCTGAATTCCTAAAACTCTCTCAGCGGACGGTGGAGCGCGAGTGGACCATGGCCAAAGCCTGGCTCTACCGGGCGCTAAGCGGGGAAGAGACCTGATGAAGGCTGAGCGCTGGAAACAGGTCAACGATCTTTTCCAGTCGGCCGTCGAACGCGCGTCCGGAGAGCGGGCCGCATTTCTTCACGAAGCTTGCCGCGGTGACGAGGGATTGCGGCGGGAGGTGGAGACCTTGCTCACCTCTTATGAGAGATCGGCGAATTTTATTGAATTACCGGCGTTCGAGGTCGCTCCCGAGCTGGTGGCTAACGACAAAGCCGGCGCATTGATTGGAAAAGTGATCGCTCATTATCGGATCGAGTCACTTATCGGCGTGGGCGGAATGGGCGAGGTGTATCTCGCGCGAGACGAGCGACTCGGGCGCAAAGCCGCGCTCAAGCTTCTCCCGGATAGCCTAACGACGGATGAGACGCAGTTGAGTCGCTTCAAAAATGAGGCGCGGAGTGCCTCGGCCTTAAATCATCCGAACATTCTAACGGTTTACGAGATCGGCGCGGAGGGAAACCGGCTCTTCATCGCGACGGAGTTCATCGAAGGCGTCACGCTGCGCGCATCGCTCGCGCACGGGGGGATGAAACCGCACGCTGCGCTGGAAATTGCCGTGCAAGTGGCCTCGGCGCTGGCTGCCGCGCATGAAGCAGGCGTCGTGCACCGAGACATCAAACCGGAGAACATCATGCTGCGACCGGACGGGTACGTGAAGGTGCTCGACTTCGGGATTGCAAAACTGACCGAGCAAAGGCTGGGTTCGGACGATCATACAGGCGAAACAACGGCAGCGCTGCAAACACGACAGGGATTAGTGTTAGGCACGGCGCGTTACATGTCTCCGGAACAGGCGCGTGGCCAGAAGGTAGACGCGCGCTCGGATATTTGGAGCCTGGGCGTAGTGCTCTACGAAATGGTGGGAGGAAACCCGCCGTTCCGCGGCGAAACGCCGAGCGACTGTATTGCCTCCATCCTAACAACAGAGCCACCACCTTTATCGGGCGTGTTGCCGGATGTTCCACCCCAACTCGAATCCATTCTACAAAAGGCTTTGCGCAAAAACAGTGATGAACGTTACCAGACGATCAAGGAGATGCTCGCCGAGCTCCGCGCTCTCAAGGGCGAACTGGAAACCGACAGCTCCTTTCCGCAGACCAAAGCGCGGGCGGGATCTATCATTAGCAAAATCAAACGTCATAAGCGGGGCGTGTTACTCACTCTGGCCGCCGTGCTCCTCGCGGCCGCGGCAGTCGCCCGCTCTTTTTTCTTTGTCGCCCCTGCGCCATTACCAAATGAAAAATCCATCGCCGTTTTGCCATTTGAAAACCTGAGTGAAGAAAAATCCAACGCCTACTTCGCCGATGGGATCCAGGACGAAATTCTGACCCGGCTCTCAAAGATCGCGGACCTCAAAGTAATCTCGCGCACGTCCACGCAGCGTTATAAGAAAAAATCACAAAAGCTTTCTGAGATTGCGAAGCAACTCGGTGTCGCCAATCTCCTGGAAGGTAGTGTCCAGAAGACCAATGATCAGGTGCGTGTGAATGTGCAATTGATTCGAGCCGCGAATGATTCACATCTCTGGGCAGAGACCTTTGATCGCAGAGTGACTGACATCTTTTCCGTCGAAAGTGATGTGGCCAAAGCCATCGCCGATCAGTTGCGGGCGAAACTTACTGGTCAGGAAGAACAAGTCATTGCGGCCAGACCGACAGACAATCCTAAAGCTTACGATGCCTACCTGCGGGGTCTGGCTTACACGCTGAAAACGGGAAACTCACCAGCCAATACGCTTGCGGCACAGAAACATCTTCAAGAAGCGGTGCGACTGGATCCGAAGTTCGCGCGTGCCTGGGCGCTGCTGTCATACGTCGATGCGCTCGGCTATCTCACACAGAGTCTTCAACCAACGGTTGCCCTGCGCGAAGAGACGGGGCAGGCAGCCGAGACGGCGCTCACTCTTCAGCCCAATCTCGGCGAAGCCATTCTGGCCAGGGGATATTACTACTACGCCTGCCTGAAAGATAATGACGCGGCAGTGCGTTACTTCGAGCAAGCACGTCAATTTCTCCCGAATAGCAGCCAGATTCCTGAATCACTGGCCTACGTCGCGCGCCGGCGAGGTCAATGGGACCGGAGCGAGTCCTACTTCAACGAAGCTGAGCGGCTCGACCCGCGCAACGTTTCTCTGCTCACCCAACATGCCCAGTCCTACATGATAGTCCGTCGTTTTTCCGAGGCGCTGCGAAAGTTTGATCAGGTGCTCGATATCATACCGGACGACCTGGATACTCTCGCGCAGAAGGCGGGCATCGCACAAGCGCAGGGAGACCTTCCGCGGGCTGCCGCACTACTCGCTCCGCTGCATCCGCCCGCCGACGACACCGGTGCCTTAGAAATACAGGTTTACCAGTCGATCCTGGAACGTCGCCCTGCAGAAATGATCTCTCGACTAAAGGAAATACTCGCCACGCCTGATCCGGCGTTGGGTTATAACAATGGCGAACTGCGCTTTTGGTTGGGCTGGGCGCAAGATGTCGCAGGGGATCATGCCGCTGCCCAGGAAAGTTGGCGACAGGCGCGCAGCGAACTGGAATCGTTCCTCAAAGAACAGCCGGATAACTATCTACTCCTTGGAGATCTCGCGTTGGTCAATATGGGCCTTGGTGACAAAGCGCCGGCGTTAGCCCTCGCGCAGCAGGCGATGACCGTGCTCCCGCTCGAGAAAGATGTAGTGGACGGTCCCGCACCGATCGAGATTCTGGCCAGAGTGGCGGCACAAATGGGAGAACGTGACCGCGCCATCGCCGCGTTGGAGAAACTGTTATCGATACCGTCCGAGGGCGCATTGGCTTCACGCGTGCCGCTCACTCCTGCGCTGCTGCGGCTTGATCCGATGTTCGATCCGCTCCGGAACGATCAGCGCTTCCAGCAATTGACCGTAGAACCCGTCACAAAATCTCCCTAAGCTACAAATGCGCCAAGCGAGATGCATTACGTTTTGGCGTAAATTTCGGCGCCGGCCTCCTGAAATTGACTCGGCTGCTCCCGCATCCTCGCCCTTCGGGCTGCCCGTCCATCTCGCGTCGTCCCACGCCGATCGATTCTGTCGCAACTAAGCTTTTGAATATACGTCGGCGCCTTTTTCAAAAAACTCACGAGATTTCTCGTTTAAGCCGCGTTCGATTGCTTCTTCTTCGTTCAAGCCTTTTTCCGCAGCATATCGCCTGACGTCTTCCGGGTGATCGGGGAAGCCGTGGAGGAAGAGCAGCGGGCGCGCATTGACCGAGCCGCCGACGAGCGCGTGAACCTCGCCGAGCGGCAGCGAGAACGTGGTGCGGATCAGCCTCTCATGCGGTGTGTTCATAAACTAGATCACCTACAGGCAGAGCAGGTTTAATCACGGTTGCGACGAGCGGCTGCCTCACGCGGAACCAGATGGCGTAGAGCGCGGGAAGGAAGGCAAGCGTCAACACCGTGCCAACGGCTGTGCCTCCGATCAGCACATAGGCCATGGATCCCCAGAACACTGAATGCGTGAGCGGAATAAATGCCAGCACTGCGGCCAGTGCGGTCAGGATGACTGGTCGCGACCGCTGGACGGTGGCCTCGATAATCGCATGATATGGATCAAGGCCGTCTGCTTGATTGGAATGAATCTGACCGATCAAAATGAGTGTGTTCCGCATCAGGATTCCCGACAGGCCAATCAGACCGAGAATGGCATTAAATCCAAAAGGCTGCTGAAAAATAAGCAGCGCCGGCATTGCGCCGATCAGTCCGAGCGGGCCGGTCAGCATCACCAGCCACATGGCCGAGAAAGAGCGCACCTGAATGATGATGACGGCCAGCATGAGCAGAAGCATGATCGGAAAAAGTGGAGCGAGTGCTGAGTTGGCTTTGTTTGCTTCCTCGATGGAGCCCGCCATCTCGATGCGATAGTTTTCCGGCAGCGCTTTTCGAAGTGGAGCAAGTTTGGCCCAAATCCGGGATGAGACATCCGGCGGTTGGGTCGTCTCAACATTGTCACCTCGCACGGTAATGGTGGGAACACGATCCCGCCGCTTAACGAGTGGATCTTCTGGTTGAATCTCGACTCGTCCGATCTGGCTCAAAGGGATCGGCTTTCCATTCCGGGTTGTGAGTGTGAAATTTTCGAGCTTGGTTGGATCTAATCGCTCGGGTCCCGCACTTCTCGCAAAAATGTTTACCGCTCGAATGTTCTCACGAACCTGGGTGATCGTTTGACCGTTTAGGAGAAACTGCAACTGCTGCGCCGCCTCTTCGGGTGAAAGCCCGATGAGTTGCAATCGCTCTTGATCCAAAACGAAGTGCAAGATGGGAACGCGTTCTCCCCAATCCATATTCACCGTGCGCATATTCGGGTCGTTGCGCATGATTTCTTCGACACTGCGAGCGATTTCCCGAAGTTTTTCCGGATCAGGCCCCATCACCCGAAAAGCAACAGGGAAGGGAGAGTAGGGTCCAAATACCAACTGCGTCGCCCGAATCCTCGCTTCCGGTGCCAGGCCATCGGCGGCCCCCTGGCGCAGGCGCAATTTGAGATGATCCCTTGCCTCCGCCTTCTGGGTCAAAACCACAATTTTGGCGAAGGAGGGATCGGGTAGCTCCGGGTTGTAGGAAAAGAAAAACCTTGGCGCACCCGCTCCGATATAAGAAGTCACGATTTTCGATTCGGGTTGTTGCGACAGCCAGTGTTCGATCTTTTTTGCCGCCGCGCTGGTCGTCTCGATGCTGGTTCCCAATGGAAGCTGAACCTCAACCAACAATTCAGGCCGATCAGAGTTTGGAAAAAACTGTTTTTTCACGACAGCCATCCCTCCGCCGGCCATTAGAAACGCCCCCACTACAATGCCGGCTACCGTATATTTTTTCCTCACGCACCACGCGACAAGTTGGCGAAGCCGCTGGTATCGCGGGGTGGAATAGATCCCCGCATGGCCTCCTTTTACGGTTTTGATCTCCGGCAGAAGTTTTACTCCAAGATATGGTGTGAAAACCACGGCCACGATCCACGAGGCAATCAAAGAGAATCCGACAATCCAGAAGATGTTTCCGGCATATTCTCCCGCGGTCGAACGCGCAAAGCCGACCGGCCAAAAT
>Ga0207701_10005371_pt1 | contig 12888 bp, 12 predicted proteins | sample KBSSwiSSwithPhiX_FD_184294 | JGI IMG/M metagenome (GOLD analysis project Ga0207701, IMG submission 184294) | Switchgrass rhizosphere bulk soil microbial communities from Kellogg Biological Station, Michigan, USA, with PhiX - S5 (SPAdes) (version 2) | ecosystem: Environmental > Terrestrial >...
CAAGCCACCGACATTGTGGTGGCTCTTGATCGTCACCGACGGGCCGCCGGTGAAGCTGACGCTTTCGATCACGTCCGGATAGAGCGTGCCCTGCGCAAGGAAGTCGGCGCCACCGATCTTCTTCGCTTCGGCCTCGAACACGTTGATGAACTCGGAGCCGATGAACTTACGCTTGGCCTCCGGATCTCTGACGCCTTCGAGCCCGCCAAGGAAGTCGGCGCTCGCGTCCACGTGGACGAGCGGAATGTTGTAGCTGTTGCGGAACAGCGAAACGACTTGGCTTGCCTCGCCCAGGCGCATCAGACCGTGGTCGACGAAGACGCAGGTGAGCTGATCGCCGATCGCTTCGTGGATCAGGACCGCCGCGACGGCGCTGTCGACGCCGCCACTGAGGCCGCAGATCACCTTGCCCTTGCCGACTTGCTCCTGGATCTCGGCGATCTTCTGGTCGCGATAGGCGGCCATGGTCCAGTCGCCCGCGCAGCCGCAGACATGACGAACGAAATTGGCGAGCAGCTTCCCGCCGTCGGGCGTGTGCACGACCTCGGGGTGGAACATCAAACTGTAGCGGCGAGCCTCTTCGTCCGTGGCGATGGCGTAGGGCGCGCCTTCCGACCGAGCGACCACCTCAAACCCCGGCGCGAGGGTGTCGACCCGGTCGCCATGGCTCATCCAGACCTGATGTTTCTCACCGACATTCCACAGGCCATCGAACAAGGCCGACGGCGCGACGATGTCGATGAACGCCCGCCCGAACTCCTTCTGGTTCGAGGTGACGACCTTCCCGCCGAGCTGTTGGTGCAAGGTCTGCTGGCCGTAGCAGATGGCGAGAAGCGGCAGTCCGCTGTCGAACATTACCTGCGGCGCGCGCGGACTCTCGGCGTCGATGACCGAGGCCGGCCCCCCGGAGAAGATGATCCCTTTGGGGTTGAGGCGATGAAACGCCTCCGCCGCCGCGTTGAAGGGAGCAATTTCGGAATAGACGCCGGCTTCGCGCACGCGCCGAGCGATCAGCTGCGTGACCTGGCTGCCGAAGTCGATGATGAGGATGGATTCGGTGGGCTGGACCGTCATGTCGGGCGGATAGAGAGCCGCCGCACAAGAGTAAAGCGGAGGGGCCGCGCCTTACCGCACGACCCCTTCCGCTATGGCTTTTAGATCAATAGCCCTGCCAGTTGTACGAGCGGCGCCGGACGTCGATGTCGCGGATCTGGCCGCTGCGATAGACCTTGCAGGTCCAGCTGAGGTCTGCGCCGGAGCCATAGCCGTACGTACCGTAGCCGTTGCGGTTGTAGCCCTGGTAGCCGCCCCATCCGGAGCTGGCGACGCCGGAGACCTTGAAGCCGTAGCTCTTGCGCTCGACTCGGGTGATGCCCTCGACCCTGCCGAAGTTGCGGTAGCGGTTATAGCCTTGGCCACTGTAGCCCCAATTGCCATAGCCATTGCCGTAGCCACGCCCGTTCAGGCGGGCCTCGACGGCGCGGGCGCAGCGGTCGATCCCGAACTGCTGGCCGCCGTACTGATTGTAGCCGTAATTGCCGTACGGATATTGGCCGTAACGATAGCTGTTGATGATTGCGCCGATCACGCCCTCGGGGCTGTTCGGCGCGGGATAATATTGACCCGATGCGGTCGTGGGGAGCGCGACCGCCGCTCCGACCAACGCTGCGCAAATTCCGACCCTCGTGGCGTTCCCCATGGCCCATCTCCTCGCAATGGAAGCAGAGACTCGTTGCGCTTCTGTAGCGACCTACGGCTGTAACCGCGAGCAAAGAAAAAGCGCGGACGCTTTCGCGCCCGCGCTTCCTTTTGACCGTTAAGATCGATGCTTAGTAGCGGCGGTAACCGTACTGCGAATAATCGTACGGGCTGTTGTTGTACGGTGAGTAGCCGTAGCCATTGTTATAGCCGTTGTAGCCGTATGCACCCTGCGCAGGATCGACGTCGATGTCGCTGACAAAACCGCGATAGTCGACCTTGCACTTCCAGGTCAGATCGGCCTGGTTGCCGTAGCCGTAGCGGCCGCTTGAGGCGACGCCGCGGACGGTCAGGCCACCGTTCGAGCGAGGCTCGACGCGGCTAACGCCGAGGACTCGGCCGTTGGCATAACCGTAACCACCACCGTAGGCGCCATAGCCACTGTACCCGGCAAGGCGCTGCTGAACGGCGCCCATGCACTGGTTCACCGCAACCTGGCTGTTGGCGCCATAGCTATAGCCGTTGTAGCCATAGCCGCCGCCCAGCACCTGGTTCAGGACCTGGCCGACGACGTTGCCGCCGCCATAGCCATAACCCGGATAACCGTAGCCGGGGTAATATTGCGCGGACGCAGGCGCCGCAGTCATCAGCGCAGCAGCGGCAGCGCCGCCCGCAAGCAAGAACTTCAAAGCCGTCATGGCCCCTGTCTCCTCAAACTATTCACCGCGCAAAACGCACGGCACTACAGTTGGGGTCAATATCGTTACGCCGCTGCATAACGGCTGAACCGCAGGATGACCTGCGGTTCATAATCGTTAACGAAAACCCTTGGTGTTCAGGGACTTAGAAGCGCCTCTTAGGCGGCTTCGAATTCTTCCTCGGTCATCACCGGTCCGCTGTCCTGGCCCTTGGCATCGACGTCGCGATCCACGAATTCGATGACTGCGATCGGGGCGGCGTCGCTGATGCGGATGCCGGCCTTGATGATGCGGATGTAGCCGCCATTGCGGGCCGAATAGCGCTTCGCGAGAATGTCGAAGAGCTTGGTCAGCTGCGCGTCGTCCATCAGGCGAGCGTGGGCGAGACGGCGGTTCGACAGGCCTCCACGCTTCGCCAGCGTGATCAGTTTCTCGACGTACGGGCGAAGCTCCTTCGCCTTGGCCGTGGTCGTCGTAATCTGCTCGTGCTTGATGAGCGCGGCTGCCATGTTGCGGAACAGGGCCGCACGGTGGCTCGAGGTGCGCTGAAGCTTACGGCCGCCAACACGATGGCGCATAGGTCATTCCTTTCGTTCGTCGGGAGCCCGTATGAGGTAGCTCCGGCCACGCAGATCTTCTCAGGGCGCCTGCGCATTGCCCAAATGACAACGGCGAGCTCTTGGGCCCGCCGGACGTGGCCCCTCAAGCGGACAGAGCGTTGAAAGTCAAGCTTTGTCGTCCACCCAGTCGGCACGGAGGCGGCTTGCGGCCAAGAACATCAGCACCGCGGCGACCAGATAGAAAGCGGTGCAACCGACCGCGGCATAGCGCAGGGATTCGACGCCGTAGGTCGACTTCAGCGCGTCCGAAATGCGGCCCATCAAGAGCGGACCAACGCCGAGCCCGATCAGATTGTTGATGAAGAGAAAGCTGCCTGAGGCGGTTGACCGCATGCGCTGCGGAACGAGGTGCTGGACGGCTGTCACGACGGGCCCGAGCCACAGGATATTGAGCGCATTCGGAATGAGCAGCAGCGGCCAGGCAATCCAAAGGCTCGGCGCCAGCAGACCAAGCGCGAAAGTCGGCGCCGTGACCAGCCAAGCGATGGCGGGAAGCCACGCATACCAGGCGCGATCCTTGTGTCCGAACCTGTCGGCGAACCAGCCGCCGGCAAAAACTCCGGCGGTCCCTCCGAGGAGCAGCAACGACGCAAGGAAATTGCCCGCTGGAACGAGCTCCATCCCGTAGCTTCGGATCAGCACGGAGGGCACCCACAGGGCGAGCCCGTAGCCGCAGAGCGAGCTCATCGAAGAAGCGAATGCCATTAGCCAAAAGGTCGGCTTGCGCGCGATGATCGGGAAGGCCTGCGACAACGGCAGGGCGTCGACTGCAGGCGCCTGCCGCGGCAAGTCGCGAACTAGGAACTTGAGGACCGGAGCGAGTGCGATGCCGATGACGCCCATCACCAGGAACGCCGCGCGCCATCCGAACCAATGCGCGAGGTGCGCGCCGATGTAGGCACCCGCGCCGAGGCCGATCGGAACGCCAAGGGAGAAGATCGCCAGCGCTCGGGCGCGCCGCTCGGTCGGAAAGTAATCCGCGATCAGCGCGTAGGATGGGGCCACGCCGCCTGCTTCGCCGACGCCGACGCCGAGGCGGTAAAGAAACAGCTGCCCGTAACCCGTCGCGGTGCCGCACAGTGCCGTGAACGCGCTCCACACCGTAAGCGCTGCCGTGACGACACCGCTTCGGCTGGTGCGGTCCGCGAGATAGGCCAGCGGAATACCCAAAAGCGAATAAAGCATCGCAAAGGCCAGTCCTCCAACTGCGCCGAATTGCGTGTCAGTGAGGTTGAGGTCAGCCTTGATCGCCGGCCCGAGGATGCCGAGGATCTGCCGGTCGAGAAAATTGAGGATATAGGCCAGTAGCAGGAGCACGAGCACCGCGTTGGAATTGGGCCGCCGGATCGCAGTGTCGGGCTGGTTCATCGCCGCGAGGTCGCATGACGGCGGCGGAGCGGCAAGCCCCGCCGCCGCCCCGACTCAATAGCGCGCCGTCAAACGGAGGGTGACGGTGCGCGGTGCGCCGTAATAAACGGTACGGATATTGCCGACGCTGGAGAATTCCTGGGCATCGGTCTTGTAAGCCTTCTTGGTCAGATTGTAGCCGTAGAGGCCGACCGCATACTTCTTGCTAGAATCTTCCCAGACGATCCGGGCGTCGTGGACCCAGTAAGCGTTCTGGAACAGGCCTTCGATCTTGGTGTCGGTGTTGGCGAAGGTGTTGTCGACGGCGAGCGCCTGGCGCGACCGGTACCGGCTCTGGCCGCCGAGCGTGATGCCGCCGGCCGAGCCGAGGTTGAACGCATACTGTGCGCCAAGGCGAAGCGTCCACTTCGGCGCAAACGCCGGCGTCTGGAATGCGCGGCTGCCTCCGAACGCGGTGAAGCGCGCATCGTCGAACGTCTTATATTTGGCGTCGAGGTAGCCAAGCTGGCCGTCGATCAGCAGCTCTTTGGTCGGCGTCCAGGCCGCTTCGAGCTCGGCGCCGCGGATGCGCATCTTTCCGGCGTTGAGCACCGACAGCTTTGGCGACGGAAGGCCGGTCACCGGATCGGTATCGAGGCCCGAAACGCGCGCCTGAAAGTCCTTGTACTCATTGTCGAAAACAGCGCCGCTCAACCGAAGCTGGTTGGCGAGGGTCGTCTTCACACCCGCTTCATAGGACCAGGTCGTCTCCGGATCATACTCGGTCGATTCCGCGGCGCTGTTGGCGCGGCCGTTGAAGCCGCCCGACTTGAAGCCCTTTGCAACGCGGGCGTAGACCATCGTCTCCGGCGTCACCTGCCAGTCAACGCTCGCCATCGGCGAAATGTCATGCCACTTCCCCTTGGGCGGAGCGAAGACATAGGTCGAATTGAACGCCGGTAGCAGCGAGAAGAAGGTGCTGGTCGTGCGCCAGTAGTCTTTCGTTTCCTTGGTGTAGCGGATGCCCGCGGACAGCCGGACCCTCGGCACGATCTCATAGCTTCCATTGGCGTAGGCCGCGTAGCTGTTGGTGTGCAACTTGTCGTCGACGGTGCGCAGGAAACCGCTGTTCAGGAAGGCCGGGCCGAGCAGATCGTCGGCATAGGCCTCCTGATGGGAATCAACGTTCTCATGCAGGTAGTAGAGGCCTGCGACGCCGGTGAACTTGCTGCCGGTATAGGTCGCCTGGAATTCCTGGCTGAACTGGTTCTGGTCGACCCCGACGAAGACGTCGCCGACTTCATATTGGGTCGCGTCGATGTCGATGTAATCGTCGGTGTTGAGGTTGCGGTAGGCGGTGATCGACTTGAGCGTCAACGCCGGCGTGACGTCGACCGCCGCAGTGCCCGCGAAACCGTAATGCTTGAGTTTGGTCGAGTTGGGCAGGCCCGGAGTCGTCCTGCCCTTCCAGTGATAGGAGCCGGAGCCGACCGGATTGTCGACGACCAGCACACCGCCCGAGAAGGTCACCAGATTGTTGACCGGACGTCCGACATTGAGGTGCGCGTCGTCCTGCGAATAGTCGGCAGTCAGATCGACGCGCACGTTCGACGTCGGATTGAGCGCGACGGCGGCGCGACCGGCGAACGTCTTCTTGTTGTTATACTCGCGGTCGTCGGCCGAATCCTCGACGAAGCCGTCGCGGCGCGAGCCGAGCAACGAAACGCCGACCGAGAAGCCGTCCGAGATCGGGCCGGACAGATCGCCTTTGGCCTCGAACTGGTCATAGATTCCGGCGGCGATGGAGCCGTCGGCGCGAAGCGTGTTGCCGGGGCGCCGGGTCACGAACTTGATCGCGCCGCCAATCGTGTTCTTGCCATAAAGAGTGCCCTGCGGGCCACGCAGCACCTCGATGCGGTCGAGGTCGAGCAGGTCGAGCTGGCTGCCGCGGATGCGCGAATAATAAACGTCATCGACATAGACCCCAACCGCCGGGTCGAACGTCTGGAGCGCGTCCGGCTGGCCGATGCCGCGAATGAAGATGTTGGTTGCGTTGGAGGAGCCGCGGCCTTGGACGATGTTGAGGTTCGGCACTGCGCCCTGAAGGCCGGTCGTGTCCTGCGCCTGGATGCGGTCGAGAGCGCGGGCGTTGAACGCAGAGACCGACGCGGGAACGCGCTGCAGTTTTTCCTCGGTGCGACGGGCGGTGATCACAATTTGCCCGGTCGCGCTGTCCTGGCCTGAATCATTGGCCGCTGCGGCTGCCTCGGGAGCCGGAGGTTGCTGGACAGACGCCTCGGCATTCGTTTGCGCCGCGGTCTGGGCAATGACCGGAGTGGCGAAGAGCGCCGCGGCGGCAACGGTGCCGAGCATCGCGACGCGAGCAGAATGAACGCGCATGTGACTGGTCTCCCCCCTTGCCAGCGACTCTTGATCCGCCAGCCGTCAAACGAAGTCATAGTGAAAGTTGAAACAGCTTTCAACTTGCGAATAAACTCGCTAGAACGCTATCGCGACGGGATGGGGGAATCCGTGGATCAGCAGGAGCAAATCAGCCCGGCAAGCGACGGCAAGGCGCCGCGCACAGCGCGCGGCGAACGGACGTTGCGCAAGATCCTCGATGCCGCCCGCGACGAGTTTGGTGAGCGCGGATTTTCGGACAGCTCGATCGTCGCGATCACCCAACGCGCCGGCGTCGCGCTCGGTACTTTCTATACCTATTTCGATTCCAAGGAATCGGTGTTCCAGGCGCTCGTCAGCGATATGTCGGCGCAGGTCCGCGATCATGTCGCTCCCGCCTTCGCTGACGCCACCGACGCGATCGACGGTGAGCGCCGGGCGCTCGAATCCTTTCTCGGTTTCGCGCGCACCCACCGCGACGTCTACCGAATCATCGATGAGGCGGAGTTCGTCGAGCCGGAGGCTTATCGCAGCCACTACGAAACGACGGCGACGCGTATCGCGGCGCGATTGAAGGCGGCGCGCGACAAAGGCGAGATCGCGGCTGACCTCACGGATTCCGATCTCGACATTATTTCATGGGCCATGATGGGTGCGAATGTGTTCTTGGGATTGAAATTCGAAGTCTGGTCGAGCGCCGACCCCGGCAATGTCGCCGACGTGACCAGCCGCCTGCTGCGTAAAGGCCTTTGCGAATGAACGATGTTGGGGTTGTGGCTACACGTTACGAGGACCGCTTTTTCACCGTCAAGGACGGGCTGAAGCTCCACTACCGCGACTATCCGGGTAGCGCGGACGCGCCGCCCCTGTTGTGCCTGCCTGGGCTGACCCGCAATTCCCGTGATTTTGCCGAGCTGGCGGAACGCTATTCGCCGGCCTTTCGTGTGCTGGCGCTCGAATTCCGCGGCCGCGGAATGAGCGAATATGACCCGGTCCCAGCCCGGTACATGCCGCCGACCTACGCGCAGGACGTAATCGAGCTGCTCGGCCAGCTGGCCATTCCAGAAGCGATATTCGTTGGAACATCGCTCGGCGGCCTTGTGACCATGGCCGTCGCGGTCATGCAGCCGCAGCTCATCGCCGCGTCGATCCTCAATGACGTCGGGCCGGTCATCAACGATGTCGGCGTCGACCGCATCAAGACCTATGTCGGCAGCGGCCAGCGCTTCAAGGATTGGGACGAGGCGGGCGAAACCATCGCGCGCAACACGCAGGCCTTCGACAATTACAGCCATGACGATTGGGTGAGGATGGCGAAGCGCAATTGTCGGGAGGAGAACGGGGAGATTGTGTTCGATTACGACGCCGCGATTGCGACGCCGTTCAACTCCGCTCCATCGACGCCGACCATCGATCTGTGGCCATTCTTCGCGGCGCTGGCGCAAAAACCGCTGCTGGTCGTTCGCGGCAGCCGCAGCGACCTGCTGTCAGCCGAAACGCTCGAGAAGATGCACGAGATTGCGCCAAACATGCGCTCGGCCGTGGTGGCCGGCGTCGGCCATGCGCCCGACCTCAGCGAGCCGGAAGCGTTAGCCGCGATCGATAATTTCCTGAACGATCTTGGCTAGGCAGCGCCAATCGCGACGGCAGAGGCGATGAACAAGGCCGCGGCAATGAAGCAGAATGTCAGCAGCGCCATGGTCCGCATGATCGCGCTGAACCGGCCCAGTTCATAAGACTGCTTCAAATGGCGGTACATGTGGAACGGCGGCACTAAGAACAGCAGGCTGGCGATCGTCGTCGCTCCGACCTCGACCAGCGCTCCGCCCGCAATCACTAGCATCATCATGAACGACAACGAGTATGTGACGAACACCATGTGGTCGTAGGTGTTGTACTTCCGCCGGAACGGGAACAACAGCCACATGAACGGCACAGAGATCGGGATCAGCAGCCAGCTGAATTTCGACGCCGCGTCCTGAACTTTCATCGAAACCATGTCCGGGTTTTCGCGGATGTTATTGATGAGAGGACGTAGCCATCCGGGCGTCTCGTCACCCGCGTCGGCCCGAACGAGATTGCCACTAAGCGCCATCTGGCTGTCGGCAATATCGTTCTTGCGCTTGGTGATGCGGTTATCGAGGTTGGAGACGTCTTGCTTCGCGGCGAGCGCGACCTTCCGCTTCAACTCCAGCTTGGCAAGCTCGGCCTGGTTTTCGGCGATCTCGGACTTCAGCCCCTCCTTCAGGTGCGTGCCTGCGTTTGATGAGCCCAAAGCCCCGGTGAAATTGAGCACGGCGAACATTGCGAAAACGGTGAAGAGGTAGAGTGCGACCGGCGAGATGAACCGCGCTCGTTCGCCAGCGATATAGCGCCGTGTCATGACCCCGGGCTGCCAAGCGAGCATCGGCAGGGTCCGCCAGATCTTCCCTTCGAAATTGAACAGGCCTGCTACGAAGTCCTGCAGGAAGCCTCGGACCGAGCGGTGGACATGCGCCTTTTGTCCGCAGACATGGCAATAGGAGCCCGCCAGCCGCGTTCCGCAATTGAGGCAGGCTTTCTCGTGAGTATGCCCGGTATCGGCCTCGCCCGCCCGCGGCTCGACTACTCGCGCCAGCAGCCCGCCGGTCACCGCATCGCCGATTGCGTCGAAATCGCCCATCGAACCCCCTTGCGGTCGATATTATGCTCGCTTGTGCCACCATGCTAGCCAGCAGCTATGGCGCGCATCGGCCTCCTCGGTGGATCCTTCAATCCGGCACATCGCGCGCATCGCGAAATCAGCCTTCTTGCAATGGCGGGGTTGGATCTGGACGAGGTCTGGTGGCTGGTGTCACCCGGAAATCCGCTGAAGGAAGGAGCATCGGACATGGCGCCGTTCGAGGTCCGGTTCGCGTCCGCCCAAGACCGTGCCCGACGATCGCGCATTCGGGTCAGCGATTTCGAGCGCCGCGAGGGCACACGCTACACCGTCGACACCGTCAGAAAGCTGAAGCGCCGCTTTCCCGGCGACCGCTTCATTTGGTTGCTTGGAAGCGACACCCTGCAAAATTTTCACAAATGGCGCGATTGGCGGGGGTTAGCACGCGAAGTGCCGATTGCGGTGATTCCCCGGCCCGGTTATGATTCAGCTGCCCACGCGGCACGCGCGATGGGCTGGCTGCGGGGGTTCGTCCGGCCTTCCGGCCAGGCGAAAAGATGGACGGAGTGGAGTGCACCGGCGATCTTGATGCTTCGCCTGCCGCGAGACCCCACGTCCGCAACCGCCATACGCGCGCACCTCCCCAACTGGCATAGCCGAATCTCAAAGCGCGCCCCGAACGCGCCCCATCTCGGAATGCCCCTGTCCTCCAGGAGACCACTTGACCGATCGTCCAGCTGAGACCGGCACTGCCGCGCCTCCTCCCCACGAAGACGTCGAAGAGCTCCATCGCCTTGTTCTTCAATCACTTGACGATGATCAGGCCGTCGAGGTCGTCACTATCCCCCTGTCGGGAAAATCGAACATTGCCGACTATATGGTCGTGGCTTCAGGCCGCTCGACGCGGCAAGTCGCGTCGATGGCCGTTAAGCTTGGCGACAAGATAAAAGAGCGATTTGGAAAAAGTGTTCGAATCGAGGGGCTTCCGGCTGCGGATTGGGTTCTGATCGACGCGGACGACGTAATCGTTCATATCTTCCGTCCCGAAGTAAGAAGTTTTTACAATTTGGAACGAATGTGGGCGTTTGGTGATTCTGACTCGAGCCGAGCGGCTCAGGGGTGAGGCAAATGCGGGTACCGGCAGTCATTGTCGCGCTCTTCGCGTTCCTGGCGCAACCCGCCGCTGCGGCCTCGAGCCCGAGCCTTGTCAGCCTTGAGCAGCAGCTGAATTCGATGGTTGCCGGAAGCTCAGCCGACGTCGGCATTGCGGCTCTCGACCTCAACACCGGCGAGACCGTCAGCATCAAGGGCAGCACGCCCTTCCCGATGGCAAGTACGGTCAAGGTTGCGGTCGCCGCGCTCTACCTGTCGCAGGTCGATCACGGCCGCCGCTCGCTCGATGACACGATCAGCGGACAATCCGCACGCAGCCTGATGTCGCGGATGCTGATCCACAGCGACAACCGCGCGACGGACGTCCTGATCCGCGATCTCGGCGGCCCGAGCACGATCCACGCGTGGCTGCAGCAAAACAACGTCACGGGCCTTCGCGTCGACCGCAACATTGCGCAGCTGCTCGCTGCGAAGCGCGACCTGTGGGATCATCGCGATTCCAGCACCCCGACGGCGATGGTCGATTTCCTGAAGCGCATTTACCGCGCCGAGCTGATCAAACCGGCCAGCCGCGACTACCTTCTCGACCTCATGGCCCAGTGCCAGACGGGTAAGAACCGGATGAAAGCGCTGCTCCCCGGAGTTCCGATCGAGCATAAGACGGGGACGCTCGACGGCCTGACCGATGACGTTGGCTTCATCACCATGCCGGACGGCCATCGCGTCGCGGTTGCGATCTTTGCTCGCGGCGGCAGAGACCGGCCGCGCACGATCGCCCAGGCCGCCCGCGTGATCTACGACGGCTTCACGCGCGTCCTGACCTGGCCGTTCTCGACGCCTACATCTGCCTACTCCGGCAACTAGTTGCTGCTTCACATCGTTGCGCGCGGGAAGATCGGCCGTTCTCCGGAAGCCGAGCTGGTCGAACGTTATCTGAAGCGCATCAGCTGGCCGACCAAGGTCACGGAATTGCCCGATCGCGGCGGCAAGGCTCCTGAGCCAGCCATTGGCGCTGTGAGCGTCGTCCTCGATGAGCGCGGCAAGACGCTCTCCTCCACCGAACTGGCGAAGAGACTCGAAAACTGGCGCGACGGCGGCAAGCGCGAAGTCCGCTTCCTAATCGGTGCCGCCGACGGCCACGACGAGGAGCAGCGGCAGTCTGCCGACCTCCTCCTGTCGTTTGGCGCTGCGACGTGGCCGCACATGCTCGCTCGTGCGATGCTCGCCGAGCAATTGTTCAGGGCGACATCAATCCTTGCGAACCACCCCTATCATCGCGAAGGTTGAGGCATGATCCGCGCCGCGCCTTTCCTGCTGATTGCGCCGCTGCTCGCGGCGGCAAGCGCTCCGGTGCAGCCGCAGGGATCGAACCTCAACGACGCGTTGAAGCAGGCTCAAAAGGAGCAAGCCTTCGCGGAAGCAGAGACCGCGCGGCTGGAGAAGATCGCCGGCGGAGCGCGGGACGAGGCGGCTCGGCTGCAGGCCCGACAGGCCGCCGCCGCTCAGGGCATCGAAGCGGCCGAAGCCCGGATTACCGCTGCGGATGCGAACCTGCGGCTAGTCTCCGCCGCGACCGAGCTCCGCCGCGCCCAGCTTCAGCGCGAGCAGCAACCGATCGCATCGCTGCTGTCGGGTTTGGTTATGATGGGCCGTCGTCCACCGTTGCTGGCTGTCGCCGACGGCGGCGCCAGCGCCGACGAGCTTGTTCGGGTGCGGGTACTCCTCGATTCCACGCTGCCTGTAATCCGCGCACGCACCGCGACCCTTTCCGCCCAACTCTCGGAGCAGCAACGCCTTCAGGTGCAGGCCCAGCTGGCCAGCGCCGAGCTGGTGAAGAGCCGCCAGCAGCTTTTCGAACGCCGCCGACAGTTCGCGACGTTGGAGGCAAAGGCACTGCAGGCTTCGGCGTCGGCCCAAGGGCAGGCACTTGCTTCCGGAGACATCGCACTCGCCGCTGGCGAGAATGTCGGCCAGCTGAAATCAGCAGAAGCCAATAGCCGCGGAGCCTGGGCGATCGCGTCCGAGCTCGCCGCCAGCGACCCCGCTCCCGCCCGGCCGATGGTGCCCGAGGGTCAAAGCAGCGCTGTATCTTTCGCCTATATGCTCCCCGTCCGCGCCGGCGTCGACCAGGGGCTGGGGTCCATTGACGCCAATGGCGTCCGCTCCCGCGGGCTGACGCTTTCGACCGGACGCGGCGCGCCGGTCGTCGTGCCCGCCTCGGGAATGGTCAAATTCTCCGGCCCGTTCCGAAGTCATGACGGCGTCGTGATCATCGATCACGGCGGCGGGTGGATGAGCCTGATCGTGAACGTCGCGTCGCCGTTGAAGGCGGGCGATCGCGTCCGCCTCGGAGACCCCCTCGGGCGAGCGC
>Ga0207701_10005372_pt1 | contig 12888 bp, 14 predicted proteins | sample KBSSwiSSwithPhiX_FD_184294 | JGI IMG/M metagenome (GOLD analysis project Ga0207701, IMG submission 184294) | Switchgrass rhizosphere bulk soil microbial communities from Kellogg Biological Station, Michigan, USA, with PhiX - S5 (SPAdes) (version 2) | ecosystem: Environmental > Terrestrial >...
CGGCGCGCGCTGACGCTGGCCTGCCAATTATCGCCGAGCTGGCGCCGGGCTTCGATGTCGAGGAAGGTGCTGGTCGAGCCGCCGCCGCCGTAAGCCGCACCGAGGCGGCCGCCCAGGACCGTGTTCTTCTCTTCCAGCTTCGACACGCTTGCCGACAGCCACGTCTTGCCGAAATTGCGATCCACCGAGACAGACGACATGCGATAGGGCGAGCCGGTGGCGGTCGTCGTCGCATCCTGCCAGACCCGCCCGCTTTCAGAGGACAAGGTCATGCCGACGGGGCCGAGGTTCCGGCGCAGTGCCATGCTCGTCCCGCGCTTCGCGGCGAACCCGGGGTCGCCACCGATGTCGCGGGCGACGAGGAACGCGCCGGACTGAGCATTGGAAAGCCGCCGCTCCAGCGCCTTGGCGCCTTCAGAGAAGCCGAAAGCGGCGGCGGTCTTCTGGTCAAGCCGGGCGACGGCGGCGCCGGCGATGACTCGCGCCTTGCGGGCGTCCTCCGGGCCGATCCCGAAGCGCTCGGCTTCGAAAACCCCATTCACCTGACGGTTTTCGGCAACAGTCATAGCCACGCTGAGCGGGCCGATCGACAGAGCGGAATCGCGGACCGTCTGGCCGCCGTTGAGCGCCCGGGTCAACGGTTTGTCGGCCTGCGCGGTCCTCAGCGATTGCGCGAGGTTCATCGTGAAGGCGCGATTGTAGCCGTCGATGATGATGGCGCCGAGCTTGCCGTCGACCAGTCCGCCGTCGCCGGCAGCCGGGGGCAAATCGCCGCTCGTCCCCTCGCCAACGGCGACCTGGCTGTTGGCGAGCATCGTCGTTCCACTGGGCTGGAACGCGCGGGCGATGTTGAGGCGGCCTTGTCCATAAATGGAATCGACGCCAGCTGCGCCCAAATCATCCGCGCTGGTGTAGAGCAGCGAAATGATCTGCGCAGAGCTCAGGTTCGGGAAGGCCTGGGCAAGCAACGCGACCGCGCCCGTGATCACTGGCGCCGAGAAGCTGGTTCCCGACCACAGGAAAAGCGTGCCGGTGTTGTCTGGCGAGAGAACGCGTGTGCCGATCGCAGTCAAATAGTGCTGAGCACTTGTGCCGGCCTTGTTGGAGAAGCCGGCCAGCTGATCGAGGTTTGTGCTGGTGCCATTGTAGACGCCCACTGCCCCGGCGATGATGACGTTGTTTGGGTAGTTCTGGGCAGGGATGGCGGCGAACGGGTCAGCGTTATTCCCCTTGGCGGTGTCGCCGTCGTTGCCGGCCGCGATAACCAGAATGATACCGGCATTGACCGCACGCTGGATCGCCGCGCTAAGAGTCGGGCCGGGCGCCGATCCGCCAAGCGACATATTGATGACACGTGCGCCGGCCAAGCGCGCTGCATCGACGCCCGCAGCAATGTCGCTGTCAAAGAACACGCAGTCGTCGGTACCGGCACAGCTCCCTGGATCGTCCGCCCGTTCCGATATGATTGTCGCGTTGAATGCGACGCCCATCGAATCGAGATTATTGCGAGCCGCTGCCGCAACGCCCGCCACCGCCGTGCCGTGGCCGTCGGAGTCGCCGACGCCGCGACCGCCTCCCGTCGCGTCACCGGATCCAGGATCGATCCGTCCCGCGAACTCCAGCGAGTTGGGATTGATGCCGGTGTCGACAATGCCAACCTTGATGCCCTGGCCGGTCGCGCCGGCATCATAGGCGACAATCGCCCCGTGCGAATTAGCGCCGTTCGAGCGCTGGTATTCCGCCGTGTAATAGGGGCTCGTCGTCGGCGTCGGGGTAGGTGTCGGCGTGGGGGTGGGAGTAGGCGTCGGAGTCGGAGTCGGAGTTGGGGTCGGCGTCGAGTTGACGGGCGGGCCGCCTGCGCCACCACCGCCGCCGCCGCATGCTGACAGCATCAGCACCAGCGCGCAGCCGCTCGTCGCCAAAAGCTTCTTGGTCATTCACCCCACCCCGCCCAACTAGCTGTAAATCAAAGGCTTTCTGCACATCTTATGCTTAACAAAACCTTTCATTTTGATGAAGGCCTCATTTGCGGCTAGGCGCGTCCCCGCATGCTGGACCCGCGCTTCGCCCATATCCGCGACTGGATCTTCGACCTCGACAATTGCCTTTATCCGGCGTCGGCGGGTCTGTTCGCGCTGATCGACGAGCGCATGGGCGCCTATATCCAGCGCTTGATGGACGTCGACCTTGTCGAAGCGAAGCGCATCCAGAAGGCCCATTTCCACGAGCATGGAACGACGCTCGCCGGTCTGATGAAAGAGCATGACGTCGACCCGTATCACTTCCTGGACGAGGTGCATGACATCCCGCTCGACCGGATTCACGCCAATCCGAAGCTGGCAGCCGGCCTCGCGCGCTTGCCGGGCCGCAAGTTCGTCTTCACCAACGGCGACGCGCCTTATGCGCGCCGGGTCCTCGAAGCGATCGGCGTTCACGTCTATTTCGACGAGCTCCACGACATCCATGCCAGCGATCTCAGGCCCAAGCCCGACCCGCACGGTTACGAGCTGCTGCTGAGCCGCTACGGGATCGACCCGAAGGCAGCCGTGCTGGTCGAGGATATGGCGCAGAATTTGAAGCCGGCGAAAGCGCTGGGCATGACGACGGTCTGGGTCGACAACGGCTCGGAACGCGGCGCACATCTGGCCGAGGACGGCCAGGTCGATTTCGTCATCGCCGACGTCGGCGACTGGCTCGAAGCAATCGTAGGGGACGATAATGACGATTGAGAGCGTGATAGATGCGGCCTGGGATGCTCGCGACAGCATCGCCGCCGACACAAAGGGTGAGGTCCGGCAGGCAGTCGATACCGCACTCGCCTCGCTCGACAGCGGCGAAGCCCGCATCGCAGAAAAGGCCGATGGCGAGTGGCGGGTCAACCAATGGCTGAAGAAGGCCGTCCTGCTCTCGTTCCGCTTGAACCCGATGGAGGCGATCTCCGGTGGGCCCGGGGGGTCCCACTGGTGGGACAAGGTACCCTCCAAATTTTCCGGCTGGGGCGAGCGCGAGTTCGGCGACGCCGCCTTTCGTGCGGTGCCGGGCGCCATCGTCCGTCGCGGCGCCTTCATCGCGCCGGGCGCGGTGCTGATGCCGAGCTTCGTCAACATCGGCGCCCGCGTCGGCGAGGGCGCGATGATCGACACCTGGGCGACGGTCGGCAGCTGCGCGCAGATCGGCCGCAACGTCCACATCTCCGGCGGCGCAGGCATTGGCGGCGTGCTCGAACCGCTACAGGCCGGACCGGTCATCATCGAGGACGATTGCTTCGTCGGTGCGCGTTCGGAGGTGGCCGAAGGCGTCATCGTCGAACAAGGCGCGGTGCTGTCGATGGGCGTCTTCATCGGCGCATCGACCAAGATCGTCGACCGTGCCAGCGGCGAGGTGGTGTACGGCCGGGTGCCAGCCTATTCGGTCGTCGTGCCCGGCACGCTTCCGGCAAAGGACGGCGGCCCGAGCCTTGCCTGCGCGGTCATCGTCAAACGCGTCGACGAGCGCACCCGGTCGAAAACCAGCATCAATGAGCTGCTAAGGGACTGAGCAAAAAATCGATAAGTCTAGCTTATCGTTCTTGCCGAGCCTTTTGTTGGCGGATGGTCCATGATTCCGGCAGATTCCGGGGATGGCACGCGACGATCCCTTTGACCGCAAGGCGCAGGATGCTCAGGCGAATCCGCTCGTTTATTCGGCGCCGATGATCAACAGCGAAATGACCGGGCGCGAATGGGCCATATTGTTGGTATTGGCCGTGATCTGGGGCGGCGCCTTCCTGTTCATCGGTGTCGCCGTGAAGCACGTGCATCCGCTGACTTACGTCTGGCTACGGCTGACGATTGCCGCCGGTGCGATGCTGCTGTTCCTGAAGCTCAAGGGCGGTAAACTCGGTTTGCCGCGCGAGGTCTGGGGCTCGATGCTCCTGCTGGCACTGCTCAACAATGCCTTGCCGTTCACGCTTTTCGGCTGGGGCCAAACCCATATCGCCAGCGGTCTCGCTTCCATCCTCAATGCGACGACGCCGATCTGGGGCGTCCTCGTCGCGCACCTCTTCACGGACGACGAGCGCATCAACCCGCGCAAGCTGGCCGGCGTGCTGCTCGGTTTTGGCGGAGTCGCCGTGATGATCGGCCCGGCCCTGCTCGCCAACGTCGGCACGGATGCGCTGGCGCAGCTGGCCTGCATCAGTGCGTCGCTCTGCTATGCCTTGGCCGCCGTCTGGGCACGCCGCTTCCGCAAGATCGGCGTTTCGCCGATGGCGGTGACCACCGGCCAGCTCAGCGCCGGCGCGCTGATGATGCTGCCGATGGCCATGCTGGTCGACCAGCCCTGGACGCAGCCCTTGCCGCCGCTTTCGGCCTGGGCCGCCATAGCGGCGCTGGCGATCTTCTGCACCGCGCTTGGCTATGTCCTCTATTTCCGCCTGATCGAGACGGCGGGCGCGACCAATGCGCTGCTCGTGACGTTGCTGGTCCCGCCCTTCGCAATCCTGTTCGGCAGCCTGTTCCTGGGCGAAGTGCTGGCCCCGCAGGATTTCATCGGGCTGAGCCTGATCGCTCTCGGGTTGGCGGCGATCGACGGACGACTGGTGCGCCGCTTCCGCCTCTACCCAGCGGTTACTTCGCTTCGCTGAGCAGCTTCTGGGCTTCGGGACCGGTCCAGTCGAGGTCGCCGATGTAACGCCAGATTTCCTTGCCATCCGAGCCGTAGAGCACGGTCGTCGGCATGGTCTGCACGCCAAGCGCGCTTGAAAGCGCCATCGACCCGTCGTGATAGGCGCCGATGTCCTTGACGCCGAGATTGGCGAGGAAGTCCTTCACCGCTTTCTGATCGCTCGTGTCCTGGCTGACACTGATGACGCCGAGCTGGCCGTCGACCGCATGGCTTGCGGCCAGCTTGTCGAGCGTCGGCAGCTCCTTGATGCAGGGGCCGCACCAGGTCGCCCACAGGTTGACCAGGGTCGGCACGCCCTTGAACTGGGCAATGCTGATGTCGCCGCCGTCCGGGTCCTGAAAGATTGTCGCCGGGGCGGCCTTGCCGGCCTGGCTGCGGTCGACGCCCTTCTCGACGAAGTCGGTCGCCATTGACGCATTTGCCTCATTTGCTTGAGGCGCTTCGGGCTTTTGCCTATCGCAACCGGCGACAAGGGCGAGGCCAAGGAGCAAGACGATCGAGCGCAAGGACAACTCCGCGAACCAGATGTGGGGCGGCCGCTTTGCGGGCGGCCCGGCCGCGGTGATGCGTGAGATCAACGCCTCCATCGCGGTCGACAAACGCCTATGGCGGGAGGACCTGACCGCGTCAAAGGCGCATGCGGCCATGCTCGGCGCCCAAGGCATCATTCCGGCAGACGAAGCGGCGGCGATTGCCAAGGGGCTCGACCGGATTGCCGAGGAATATGCGGCGGGGAAGCTGGTCGAGGATCCGGCGCTCGAGGATATCCACATGCACATCGAGCACCGGCTCGGTGAACTGATCGGACCGGCGGCGGGCAAGCTGCACACGGCGCGCTCGCGCAACGACCAGGTCGCGACCGACTTCAAATTGTTCGTCCGCAATTGCGCCGACGAGGCGATCGCCGGGATCGATGCGCTGGAGGATGCCTTACTCGCGCGCGCCGAAGAACATGCGGCAACGGTCATGCCGGGCTTCACCCATTTGCAGTCTGGCCAGCCCGTGACGCTCGGCCATCACCTCATGGCCTATGTCGCCATGTTGGCACGGGACCGCAGCCGGTTCGTCGATGCGCGAGCGCGGATGAACGAAAGCCCGCTCGGTTCGGCGGCGCTGGCCGGCACCGGCTTCGACATCGACCGCGACGCCACGGCGAGAGCGCTCGGCTTCGACCGGCCGACGACCAACAGCCTCGATGCCGTGTCCGACCGCGATTTCGTCGTCGACTACCTGCACGCCGCCGCGCTCTGCTCTGTGCATCTGTCGCGCCTAGCTGAAGAAATCATCTTATGGGCATCGCAGCCCTTCGGTTTCGTCAAGTTGCCCGACGCATGGTCGACCGGCTCGTCGATCATGCCCAACAAGCGAAACCCCGACGCCGCCGAGCTGGTGCGCGGGCATAGCGCTCGGATCGTCGGCGACCTGGTCGCGCTACTGGTGCTGCTGAAGGGCCTGCCGCTCGCTTACGCAAAGGATTTGCAGGACGACAAGCCCCCCTTGTTTGACGCGCACGACTTGCTGGCACTGAGCCTTGCCGCAATGGCGGGGATGATCGCCGACCTGGAGTTCGTGCCGGCGAAAATGCGAGCGGCGGCCGCTGCGGGTCACGCCACCGCGACCGAACTGGCCGATTGGCTTGCCGCCAATGGAGTGCCCTTTCGCGAGGCGCATCACATTGCCGGCCGCGCCGTCGCTCTCGGCGAAGGGGCGGGCAAGGCGCTCGACGAACTCAGCCTCGCCGACCTTCAAGGTATCGACCCGCGCATTGGCAAAGACGTCTTGCCTCGCCTGTCGGTCGAGGCGGCGGTCAAGGCACGCGGGTCGGCTGGCGGGACGGCCCCGGACAGGGTAGCAGAAGCCATTGCGGCCGCCCGCGCCGCGCGCCGGAGTCGCTGATGAAGCTTGTTCGCCTCGTTCCGTTGATCGCTTTGGCGCTGGCCGCCTGTGGCAAGGTCGCGCCCTTGAAGCCGGCAGCCGGCCAGTCGCTGCCCGTCAGGCCGGCAATGGCAACGGTCACACCAACGGCCGAGCAGCTGATGACGCCGCCGACCTATGCCAAGCCGGAGCGTGTTGACGAACTGATGAAGCGCTCGCAGCCGCGCCAGACCGACCGCTTCGACCTGCCCCCGCCAGCCGGTGAAGCGCCGCCTCCTCCGACGGCGCCAGAAGAGAATTCTTCCGAAAACGTCACGGTGTCCAACCCGCAATGAGCTGGAAACCGGTCCGAAAGGCGGTCTTCCCGGTCGCTGGCCTGGGCACGCGCCTGCTGCCCGCCACCAAGTCGATCCCGAAGGAAATGCTGACGGTCGTCGACCGGCCGCTGATCCAATATGCAGTCGACGAGGCGCGCGCGGCGGGGATCGAGCAGCTGATCTTTGTCACCGGCCGCGGCAAGGCGGCGCTCGACGATTATTTCGACATCGGTTTCGAGCTCGAAGCAACGATGCGCGAGCGCGGCAAGAGCCTCGATGCACTGGCGTCGTCGCGGTCGAATTTCGGAGAAATCGTCTCGGTGCGCCAGCAACAGCCGCTGGGCCTCGGCCATGCGGTCTGGTGCGCCAAAGCCATCACTGGCGATGAGCCGTTCGCGGTGCTGTTGCCCGACGATCTGATGGCGCCGGGTGCGCTGAAAGACATGGTCGCGGCCTATAACGAGCTTGGCGGCAACATCCTGTTGACCGAGGAAGTGCCGAAGGAAAGGACCGCTAGTTACGGCGTGATCACTCCGGGCGCCACCAAAGGCAGGGCGGTCGAGGTGAAGGGCCTGGTCGAGAAGCCCAGGCCCGAAGATGCGCCGTCGAACCTCGCCGTCATCGGGCGCTATATCCTGCAGCCCGAGTTGATGCGCATTCTCGATTCCGGCGAGAAAGGTGCGGGCGGCGAGATCCAGCTGACCGACGCCATGGCGAAGCTGATCGGCACGCAACCCTTCCATGCCGTGACGTCGAACTCCGCCCGCCATGATTGCGGGGACAAGGCAGGCTTTGTGCTGGCGAATCTTGCGCTAGGCCTCGAGGACCCGGCGGTTGGGCCGAAGATCAGAGACTATTTGGCGGGTTGCGGCGCGAAGTAAATTCGCGCCGTCGGTCCTGTCGCCCTTCGACAGGCTCAGGACGCAGGCCGTCCGCTGCTCGGCATCTCTTCGCGCTACTCCGGCGACGCTTCGCGTCGGCGTCGCTACGCTCGGTGCCTACGCCTCCAGTTCCACATCCCAGTAGAGATAGTCCCGCCAGCTCTGGTGCAGGTAATTGGGAGGGAAGCGCCGCCCGTGGTCCTGTAGCTGCCAGCTGGTCGGCCGGATCGGTTCGCTCTCGATATGCATATGCGCCTGCAGCGGCGTCCGCCCGCCCTTACGCAGATTGCAGGGCGCGCAGGCAGTGGCGACATTCTCCCATGTCGTCCGCCCGCCCTGGGCGCGCGGGATGACATGGTCGAACGTCAGCTCCTTGCGCGACCCGCAATAGACGCAGCGGAAGCGGTCGCGGAGGAACAGGTTGAACCTCGTGAAGGCGGGATATTCGTTCGGCTTCACGAATTGCCTGAGCGCGATGACGCTGGGCAGCTTCAGCGCCCGGCTCGGGCTGTGCACCTCGCGGTCGTAATGGGCGACGACATCGACGCGCTCGAGGAACATGGCCTTCACCGCGGTCTGCCACGGCCAGAGGCTCAAGGGATAATAGCTGAGCGGCGTATAATCGGCGTTGAGCACCAGCGCCGGACAGCTGTCGGGGTGGCGGATGAGGTCCGGATGATACATGACGCGGGCAATGGCCTTTCCGTGTCCGCCCGCTCGAACACCGCTCCGGCCCTGTCGCACGCAAGGAGGAGTGAGACCGAACGGGCTCGCTTCCCTTGTGACCTGCCGGATGCCAACCCGGCGTGACAAAGCCATGAATCGAACATTGCAGATTCGCCGTCAAGCCCGCGTGATTCTTCATCTTCATATTTGCATGTCGCAATCCTGGCCGATGTTGCAGCCGGGACTCACTGCGCGATGACGACGACCCGGTTCGCGCCCTCGCCTTCCGGTCGATTGCACCTCGGTCATGCTTATTCGGCGGCGATCGGCAGGCAGGCAGGCGATCGGTTCCGGCTGCGGATCGAAGATCTTGATCCCGCGCGCTGCCGGCCCGAGTTCATCGAGGGCATATTGGAAGACCTGCGTTGGCTCGGCATCCATTGGGACGGCGAGCCCCTCATCCAGTCGCAACGGACGCATTTATATGCCGATGCCTTGGGCCGCTTGCGCGAGCGTGGCCTTGTCTATCCCTGCTTCTGCACGCGCGCCGACATCGCCGCTTCGCTGACCGCGCCCCATGGCGATGCAGGTGCGGCTTATCCCGGTACCTGCCGCGGCCTCCCTGACGATCCGGAGCGGCTATCGACGACACCGCACAGCTGGCGGCTGGATAGTGCCAAGGCGCTGGCCATCACTGGAATGCCGACCTGGACGGAGCATGACGGCGTGCATTTCGAAGCGAAGGCCGGCGACATCGGCGATGCCATCCTCGCCCGCAAGGACGCGCCTTCATCCTATCACCTTGCCTGCGTGGCCGACGATGCGGACAGCGGCGTGACCGAGGTCGTGCGGGGTGCCGACCTGCGCCCGTCGACGCCGGTCCAGCGCCTGCTGCAGCAACTGCTCGGCCTACCCGAGCCGACCTACCGCCATCATCCGCTCGTCCTGCATGATGACGGCCGCCGCCTCGCGAAGCGCGACATGGCGCCGACGCTCGCGGCGATGCGCGAAGAGGGTGTCGATGGCCGCGCCCTCGCCGTCGATTTGGCCAAGGGCAAGCTGCCCCTTGGTTTCATCTTCTCCGCGGACTAGGAGCGCGCCATGAGCATCTTCCTCGTCATCCTGCTTGTCGCGGCCATGGCGGCCACCGTCTACGTCCTGGTCCGCGGGGTCATGACCATGGCCCAGGGCAAGGAGATGTCGAGCGAGCAGCAGCAGAAGTGGATGCAGAAGCGCGTCCAGTTCCAGGCGCTGGCGATCGTCATCGTCATCCTCATCCTGCTCGCCGCCGGCGTTTCGCGGGGCTGACCTGGTCAAGCTCAACAAGATTTACACGCGCACCGGCGACGCCGGCTCGGCCGGGCTTGTCGACGGTTCCCGGGTTTCGAAATCATCGCCACGCATGCACGCGATCGGCGAGGTTGACGAAGCGAACAGCGCCATCGGCGTCGCTTCCACGCTCGTCGAAGGCGATCACGCTGGGCGCCTGCGCATGATCCAGAACGAGATGTTCGACCTCGGCGCCGACATTGCGACTCCGGGCGACATGGAAGGCGCACTCCGCATCACGCCCGGCCAGGTCGAGCGGCTGGAACGCGAGATCGATGCGATGAACTCCGATCTCGAGCCGCTGACCAGCTTCATCCTGCCCGGCGGATCGCCCGCAGCGGCGTCGCTCTATTTGGCCCGCGCCGTCGTTCGCAGGGCCGAACGCGCCGCCGTCGCACTGAATGAGAGCGACGCCATCAGTCCGCATGCGCTCGCCTATTTGAACCGACTGTCCGATCATCTGTTTGTATCGGCGCGGCACATTGCCCGCGACAGCGGAGGGGATATTTTGTGGCGACCCGGAGCCACTCGCTAAGCGACCAGCTCGCCGACCGGCTCGCCGCGACGCGGCGGCTGAGCCTCGACCTCGCGGCGCCGCTCTCGGAGGCCGACGCCAACCTCCAGCCCTTCCCGGACGCCAGCCCGGCCAAGTGGCACCTCGCGCACACGACATGGTTCTTCGAGACGTTCGTTCTGCGCGATCATGCGCCCAGCTATCGCCCTTTCGACGAGCGCTTCCACTTCCTTTTCAACAGCTATTACGAGGCCGAGGGCGACCGCCACGCCCGGCCCAAGCGCGGCATGCTCAGCCGCCCGTCGCTGGCCGAAGTCCGCGACTGGCGCCGTCATGTCGACGAAGCGCTGGCCAGGGCCATGCCGAACCTGCCTCCAGAGGCGCTGGAACTCATCGAGCTCGGCATCAATCACGAACAACAGCATCAGGAACTACTGCTGACCGACCTGCTCGCCGGGCTAGCCGAGAACCCGCTAGAACCCGCCTATGACGAATTGCCGGCACCGGCTTGCTTCGCGGTTGAGCCTCTCGCCTGGCTGCCCGGCCGCGAAGGCGTCGTCCAGATGGGCGCTCTGGACAGCGGCTTTGCCTTCGACTGCGAACGCCCCCGGCATGATGCGATCCTCACCCCGCACCAAATCGCCGCACGCCCTGCCACCAATCGCGAATGGTCCGAGTTCGTCGTGGACGGCGGCTATTCCAATCCGTCCCTGTGGCTCAGCGATGGCTGGGCCTGGGTTCAGCAGGAGCGCATCGCCGCGCCACTCTATTGGCATGGCGACGGCACCATGTTCACGCTCGGCGGCCGACGCGAAATCGACGGTGCCGCGCCCGTCGCTCATGTCAGTTTCTATGAGGCGGACGCCTTTGCCCGCTGGGCAGGCGCGCGCCTGCCGACCGAAGCCGAATGGGAAGATTTCGCCGGGAGCGCCGACCCCTGGCTCGGCCATCAGCTGGACTCCGGCGGCCCGGTCATCCCGCGCCCGGGCGGCGACGTTTTCGGCGACGTCTGGCAATGGACCGCCAGCGCCTACCTCCCCTACCCCGGCTTCAGGACAGCCGAGGGCGCGGTCGGCGAATATAATGGCAAGTTCATGAGCGGGCAGATGGTGCTGAAGGGTGCCAGCTGTGCGACTCCGCGCGGGCATAGCCGCGCCTCCTACCGCAACTTCTTCCCGCCCGCCGCGCGCTGGCAATTCACGGGAGTACGCCTTGCTCGCGACGCCTGACACCGGGACCGACGTCGATCCCGCCTTCCGCGCCGATGTGCTGGCGGGCCTTGCCGAACCCACTCCGGCCATCCCCGCCCGCTGGTTCTACGACCGGCGCGGATCCGAATTGTTCGACGATATCACCCGCCTGCCGAGCTATTATCCGACACGGACCGAGACGGCGCTTCTCGAAGCGGTCATGCCGGAAATCGACAGCCTGTCGGCCGACAATTGCGCAGTGGTCGAACTCGGCTCCGGCTCCTCGACCAAGACGCCGCTTCTGCTGCGCGGCATCCGGCCCAAGGCCTATGTCCCGGTCGACATCAGCGGCGATTACCTCCGCGAAAGCGCCGCGCGGGTCGACGAGGAATTCCCGGAAGTCCTGGTCTATCCGGTCGAAGCCGATTTCACGAAGCCCTTCGACTTGCCCGCCGAAGTCGCGGACCTCCCCAAGCTCGGCTTTTTCCCCGGTTCGACCATCGGCAATTTCGTTCCCCGCAGCGGCACCGATTTGCTGCGCCACTTCCGCGACATCCTTGGCACGGGCGCGCGGCTGCTGATCGGAATGGATCGCGTCAAAGGCATCGAGCGCCTGCTCGCCGCTTATGACGATCCGGAAGGCGTGACCGCGGCATTCAACCTCAATCTCCTCCACCGCATCAACCGCGAGCTTGGCGGCGACATTCCCGTCGATGCCTTCCGCCACCAGGCGCGCTGGAACGACATATTGTCGCGGATCGAGATGCACCTGGTGGCGAAGCGCGATGTCAGCTTCACCATCGACGGCCATAACTTCGCGTTCACGCGCGGTTCCAGCATCCACACCGAGAACAGCCACAAATACGGCCCTCGCGGCGGCCGCGTGCTGTTGCTTGCCGGCGGCTGGACGCCCTTGCGCGAATGGACCGACGAAGACGGCGATTTCGCCCTGATCCTCGCCGAAGCCATGCCCAATCGTTTCGCCCCCTGATGCGCGCTGTGAAATTGCCCCCGGCAATTCCGCGCTCATCAGTTGCGGGCCGATTCCGCCCCGGCTAAGCGTCGGCCATGATATTCATCACGATCATCCAGATCCTCATCGTCCTGCTCGACGTGCTGTGGTGGGTCATCATCGCCCAGGTGGCGCTGAGCTGGCTGATCGCATTCAACGTCCTCAACACGTCGAACGACGGCCTGCGCCGCTTCCTCCAAGCGCTCGATCGGTTCCTCGACCCGCTCTACCGGCCGATCCGCAAGATCCTGCCGGACTTCGGCGGGCTCGATTTTTCGCCTTTGGTGTTGATCCTGATCATTTCCATCCTTGGCCAGATCGTGCTTCCGAACATCGCCATGAGCCTGCCGCCGGCGGGCGGGGCCTGAGCCGATGGCGGCCCGCCTCATCGACGGGCGCGCCGCCGCCCAGCAAGTCCGTTCCCTTGTCGGGCAAGAGG
>Ga0207701_10005373_pt1 | contig 12888 bp, 10 predicted proteins | sample KBSSwiSSwithPhiX_FD_184294 | JGI IMG/M metagenome (GOLD analysis project Ga0207701, IMG submission 184294) | Switchgrass rhizosphere bulk soil microbial communities from Kellogg Biological Station, Michigan, USA, with PhiX - S5 (SPAdes) (version 2) | ecosystem: Environmental > Terrestrial >...
GCCGGACGTGCCGCCGCTCGCGTCGGCCATCATACATGCCGAACTCGGAGATATGAAAACAGGGTTAGACCTCTTCGAAAAATCGTGGGAATCGAGTGTCTGCCACTTGATGTGGATGAAAGTAGATCCTGTATTCGACGTCTTTCGGTCCGAGCCGCGATTTCAAGCAATTCAGCAGCAAATAAACTTCTGACAAAAAGTTATCGACCACTATGAATAAAGCCATCACCCGACTCACTTTCATCTTAATCGCTTTTGTGCTGATGACGTCTCTCGCATATGGCCAGAGCAATATCGACTCCTTCGATAAGTACATCGAATCCGCGCGTCAGCAGTGGCAGGTTCCCGGCCTCTCGATCGTCGTGGTTAAGGACGGCAAAGTTGTGTTCGAGAAGGGATATGGAGTTCGTGAACTCAATAAGAGAGATCCGGTAACAAATGAGACTCTTTTCGGCGCGATGTCGACCACAAAGGCGATGACGGTCGCCTGTCTTGCAATGCTAGTCGATGAGGGAAAATTGGGTTGGGATGACAAGGTCGTTAAATATTTACCCGACTTTCGGATAGGCGACCCTTACATCACAAGTGAGCTTAGAGTGCGCGACTTATTGACACACAGTGCCGGTTTGGGAAACGCCGATTTCTTATGGGCGTGGACTCCTACGATCTCGAATGCCGAGGTTCTGCGTCGAATGCAATATGCTAATCCTGCCTATTCACTTCGAAGCAGTTTTATTTACCAGAACATAATGTATTTGGTAGCTGGCACCGTGATTGAAAGAGTGAGCGGAGTGCCTTGGGAGCAATTCATACGAGATCGTTTGTTCACACCGCTGGGAATGAAGAATTCGTTTCCGAATCTTTCGCTTTCAAAGTCATATCTCGATCGCTCCGCGTCGCATTTCGAGGTCAAAGGAAAGATCGAGGCAATTGCCGAGATGCCGGCAGATTCGATCGCTCCTGCCGGTGCCGTTTGGTCTAACGCTGATGATATCGGCAAATGGGTAACTTTTATGCTCGGCGACGGCACGTGGAACGGAAAAGTGCTTATCAAGCCTGACACTATCAAAGAGATCTTTAAGCCTCAGGTAATAGTTCCGGGGCCGCAATTCTATCCCACTATCGCGATCACGAAACCGCATTGGATGACATACGGACTTGCATGGTTTCAGCATGACTATCGTGGCGAGATGGTCAACTTTCACACCGGAAGCCTTGATGGCAGAACTGCGATCATCGGATTGATGCGTGATAAAAAGCTAGGTGTTTATATTTTCGGCAACCTTGATCATGCCGAACTTCGTCATGCACTGATGTATAAGGTCTTCGATGTTTTTGCATTCGGCGACAACAGCCGAGATTGGAGTTCCGAATTCAAGACTTTGTACGACGGAATCAAGGAACAGAGTAGAAAACGCACCGAGACGACCAGGGCGATGCGAAAACTTGGCACTGCGCCCAGCCTTCCGTTGGCCGCATATGCTGGACGCTATTCGGATCCGTTTTATGGTTCCATCGATGTCGAATTTGTCAGCGGCAAGCTGCGAGCCAGTGTGGGAAACGGGTTATGGGCGGATCTCCAGCCCTGGCAATTTGATAGTTTTATGGGCACTTGGAACAAAAAATGGTGGAGCGAAAGCTTGTTTAGTTTTTCCATCAGCCCTGTTGCGCCGAATGTTAGTTCGATCAATGTTGAAGGGGCAACTTTCAAAAAGGAACAAGCCGCGAAAAACTAGTACGGTAAAACTCAAATGACTCGAATAATTACGGTCGTCGTCTTTGTCGCTTATCTGATCTGTGGTGCAGCACTTGGCCAATCTGGAAAAGACTTTGATGTGGTCATTCGCGGCGGCACGGTGTATGACGGTTCTGGCAAGACGCCGGTAAAGGCGGATGTGGCAATCAAAGGTGATCGTGTCGTCAAGATCGGAGACCTCAGCAAAGCAAGTGCTAAAACGGTTATTGATGCAACAGGAATGGCCGTTTCGCCTGGCTTTATAAACATGCTCTCCTGGTCAACCGAGTCGCTGATCATCGATCCGCGATCGCTCGGTGAACTCAAACAAGGCGTTACTACTCAGATCTTTGGTGAAGGCGATTCGATGGGGCCGCTCAACGATCGAATGAAAGCCTGGATGAAGTCAGAGCAAGGTGATCTAAAGTACGACATAACCTGGACATCACTAGCGGACTATCTCAACTTTCTCGAAAGGAAAGGTGTCTCGCAGAATGTTGCCTCGTATATCGGAGCTACAACGGTCCGCCGTTATGTTATCGGCGATGAGGACAAGCCGCCGACGCTTGAGCAGCTGGATCAGATGCGCGAGGTTGTTCGGAAAGAAATGGAAAACGGGGCGCTTGGCATTGGTTCGTCTCTGATCTATGCACCGGCCTTTTACGCAAAAACAGATGAGTTGATCGCAATGTGCAAAGTCGCATCGCAATACAAGGGTAAATACATTTCGCACATGCGCAGCGAAGGCAATCAGCTGATTGAAGCAGTAGATGAATTGATCCGTATTTCTCGTGAAGCCAATATCCCTGCCGAAATCTATCACTTAAAGGCCGCCGGAAAGGAAAACTGGCCAAAGATGGAACGGGTACTGAAGATGGTCGAGGACGCCAGGAAGAGCGGTCTTAAGATAACTGCCGACATGTATACATATCCTGCAGGAGCGACAGGCCTCGACGCGTCGATTCCGCCGTGGGCACTGAGCGGCGGTTATCCCGAATTATTCAAACGGATCAAGGACACGGAAACAAGAAAAAAGATCCTTGACGAAATGCGAACGGAAACTAACAAATGGGAGAATCTTCGGCTTGCAGCAGGTTCCCCTGACCGAATTCTGCTCGTTGCGTTCAAAAACGACAAGCTTAAGCCATTGACCGGAAAGTCTCTGGCCGAGGTGGCCTCGATGCGCGGAACAGATCCAGAAAATACCATTCTCGATCTAATGCTTGAGGATGGTTCGCGGGTTGGCACCGTTTACTTTTTAATGAGCGAGGACAATATCAAAAAGCAGATAGCCTTTCCGTGGGTTTCGTTCGGGTCCGACGCGGAATCGGTCGCTCCCGAAGGAGTATTCTTGAAATCTAACCCTCATCCACGAGCATACGGTAATTTCGCGAGGCTTCTGGGTAAGTACGTTCGCGAAGAAAAGGTGATCCCGTTGCGAGAGGCAATACGCCGATTGTCCAGCTTGCCCGCTGGAAATCTCGGACTTGCAGATCGCGGACTGTTAAAGGAAGGTTACTTTGCGGACGTTGTCATTTTTGATCCAGCGACTATTTCGGACCGCGCGACATTCGACAAACCGCATCAGTTCGCTGTCGGTGTTCGTGATGTTTTCGTAAATGGTGTCCAGGAACTGCGAAACGGAGAACACACAAATAGCTTCGCGGGTAAAGCACTTTGGGGGCCGGGCAAAGTGAAATAACGTAGGAGATCAACACACAATCAACTGATTTTAAGATTATCGAATCAGCGGTTATTCTTGATTGAACCTGACCTCTCGCACGATCGCTGTTAAATATACACAGCTGATAAAACATGAAGCGTTGTCCCGAATGCCTGCGAAACTACGCCGACGAGACTTTGAATTTTTGTCTTGATGACGGCGCTCGACTCGTCGACGGCCCGTTTACCGGTCAGCTCGATCCAACAGTAATGTATCCGACGATCCCGAATTCCATTGAATCGTCGGTTAGAGAGTATTTCGCCTCGTCTCAGATCAATCAAGCGGCCGCAAACACTATCGCTGTTCTACCTTTTCTCAACCTCGTTAAGGATGAAGATGGTGACTACTTCTCTGATGGGTTGGCAGAGGAGCTTCTGAACGTCCTGTCCAAAATAAAAGCTCTGCGTGTCGCGGCCCGCACGTCTGCGTTTTCTTTCAAGGGCAAGCAAACGACCATTGCTGACATCGGGCAGATCTTGAATGTCGCGTCGGTACTCGAAGGCAGCATCCGAAAGTCCGGCAAACAGCTTAGGATCTCCGTGCAGCTCGTCAAAGTTGCAGATGGCTATCATCTTTGGTCTGAAACATATGACCGAACGATGGATGACATTTTCGCTGTCCAGGATGACATAGCCCGTTCGGTTGTTGAGGAGATCAGAGTTCGTCTTCTGGGCGAAGCTCCGGGTAACAGTGTGAGCCGTGAGGTCGTTTCTCAGGTAGCTAGGGCCGTCAGGGGACGATCCGGAAACCCCGAGGCCCAGAGACTGATGCTGCTGGGCCGTCACTTCCTCGATCGAACCACGCGCGAAGATACCGCTCAGGCTGTTTCCTATTTTGAACAGGCACTAGCGATCGATCCCAATTATGCATTGGGCTTTGCAGAGCTTGGACGGGCGTTTTCGATCGAGGCAGGGCGTGGTTGGGTCGCTGTCGAAGACGGATTCAAACGTTCGCGTGAAGCTACATTGCGTGCTTTGTCGATCGAGCCCGATCTGGCAGAAGGACACGCGCAACTCGGCCGCATCCTCGCTACTCACGATTGGAACCTCAGGGAAGCAGAATCTTCCTATAGGCGGGCGCTTGAATTAGCACCGGGCAGTTCGTCTGTTCTTGATGGCGCCAGCGTATTGTTCTATAAGCTGGGACGACTCGATGAGGCGGAAGAGCTTGGAGAAAGAGTGCTCCAGCAAGATCCGCTGAGCGCTGCTTACTGGCACAATTTGGGACTCACTTATCACGCCGCCGGGAAATTGGAGAAGTCAGAAAATGCTTTTCGTCGAGCTTTGGAATTAGCTCCTAAAAGACTCGTAAGCCGCGCCCTTTTGGCTCTCGTTTTATTAGAAGATGGTAAAACTGAAGAGGCTGTTGAACAAGCAAAGGATGAACCTGATGAGTTCTGGCGTTCGTGGTCGCTTGCTATAGTCTTCGAATCGATCGGTGATCGTGACAAGGCCGGCCCCATCACAGAAGCTCTTGTATCTAACTTTTCTGAGGGCAATTCTTATCAGCTGGCTGAGCTTTTCTCGATGCGGCAGGATGTCGACGAGGCATTCAAATGGTTGGGGCAGTCAATAAGAGAAAGAGACCCGGGACTCACCCATGCGAAGGTGAATCCCAGGTTTCGAAATCTATACAACGATCCTCGCTGGCAAGATCTGCTTGAGAGCATCGGCCTAACCGAGCCTAACGAGATGGGAGCAAAACAATGATCGTTAGTTGCCGGTGTTCGGTTCCTGCTGAATGCTTTCCGTGTTCGGCTCTTGAATGCTTTCCGTATTTGGTTCCTGGATGGATTCTGTGTTCGGTTCCTGAAATGCCTCAACGTCGGCGTCGATAGTGTTTGGCTCTTGTGGATTGTTCATAATTCTCCTGTAATTGAAATTTCGATGCTGATTTGAAACCGCCGTTTTGCTGTAAACTTATCCCTCGCCGGCTTGCGGCCGCGCTCATGTGTAAGTCTTGCAAGAAATGCTGTTTAGGGCTCATACTGTATCGCTCGAGACTCCCGATGTCAATAAAATTTATATAACGCTCAGGTTGCACGAGGTATAGAAAATGCCAGCTGCAGAATTGATCAGCCACGCTGACGGCCGTGTCGAACTCAGCGCTGAAGCGCTCAATGAGATAAGGTCCTCCCCGATCTATAACGAGGACCTGGCGCCGGTACCGGTTGCTCGTCGAAACTGGTCGACGTACAACTACGCCGCTCTGTGGATCTCGATGGCGCACTGTATACCTACATATATGCTTGCGGCCGGACTGATAACCGCGGGCATGAACTGGTGGCAGGCGCTGATCACGATCCTTCTCGGAAACACGATTGTCCTTGTGCCGATACTCTTGAACTCTCATCCCGGCACTAAATACGGAATACCATTTCCTGTTTTTGCTCGTGCGGCATACGGTACTGTCGGTTCAAATTTGCCGGCTTTAATGCGGGCTCTCGTTGCATGCGGTTGGTTCGGTATACAGGCATGGATCGGGGGAGCCGCTTTACACACATTCTTTGGTTCAATCATTCCAAATTGGAACGAGCTGTTTGGTGGGCCGGTCGATGGCCATACGCCGACGGAATGGGTTTCATTTCTTCTGTTTTGGGGCCTCAATATTTTCATCATCTATCGCGGCATGAACCTGCTGCGTGCGGTTGAGAATTGGGCTGCGCCGTTCGTGTTGATAATGACCGCCGTGCTTTTGATCTGGATAGTGTACGAAGCGGGCGGGCCAGGATTTTTACTCCAGCAGCCCGACCAATTCCATTCTGTGGGCGAATTCTGGAAGATCTTCATTCCATCGTTGACCGCAATGATCGGATTTTGGGCCACCCTATCGCTCAACATGCCTGACTTCACCAGGTTTGGCCATAGCCAGCGTGAGCAGGTTGTCGGCCAGACCGTCGCTCTGCCTACAACGATGACGATCTTTGCCGCTATGGGCATCATCATTACTTCCGCTGCGACGATCGTGTTCCCGAATATGAAACATGATGACCTTTGGGACCCCGTTAAATTGGTCGGGCAATTCTCACAGCCATTGGTCGTAGCTGTCTCGATGTTCACAGTTGTCGTTGCAACCCTGGCTGTTAACATCGCGGCAAACGTTGTCTCGCCTGCGAACGATTTTGCGAATGCGTTTCCCAAATGGATCTCATTCCGAACAGGCGGTCTCATTACGGGGATCATCGGCATATTGATACAGCCGTGGAGATTGCTGGCGGACCCGAGCGGGTATATTTTCGGCTGGCTTGTCGGGTACTCGGGCGGCTTGGGGTCGATCGCGGGCGTGTTGATCGCCGACTATTGGGCCGTGAGACGGACCGGGCTAAGACTCGGTGACCTCTACCGCGTGCGAGGGGCATACAGCGGTTGGAACTGGCGAGCGGTCGCGGCGACGGTTTTGGGTTGCTTTTTTGCTTGGATAGGGCTGATAATTTCAGAACTTCGCCCCTTGTACGATTACGCATGGTTCGTCGGATTTGGAGTTGCATTTTTTGTATATTGGGGCTTGATGAAAGCATTGCCGCCCGACGATCTGAAGGCGGCGGAGGTAGTTGAATGAGTGCGCCAATGAGCATGAAATATGGCCGCGTTCGTAATTATTACGACGGCAAGTTTGTCGAAAGCAGCTCGGGCGAGTGGCTGGAGGTTACTTCGCCGCTCGATGGCGCATTGTTGTCTCAGGTGCCGATGTCTGCCAAGAGCGAACTTGACTCCGCGGTGACATCGGCTGAAAGAGCCTTCGAGAGTTGGAGCAAGACAACCATAAAGGAGCGCGTACAAGTTTTCTTCCGATACCGAGCTTTGCTTGAAAAGCACTCTGACGAACTTACGGCTTTGATCTCTGAAGAGAATGGCAAAACCTGGGACGAAGCAAAGGCAGAAGTTGAAAAGAGTATTGAACTGACCGAGTTTGCCTGTTCGATGCCGCAGCTTGTTTCCGGCGAGATTCTCGAAGTTTCTAAAGGTGTTGAATGCCGCGTCGAGCATTTTCCGGTTGGCGTCGTTGCTTCCATCGTACCGTTCAACTTTCCACTGATGGTGCCAAATTGGACTATGCCCAATGCGCTGGTACTCGGCAACACAATGATAATGAAGCCGTCCGAGCTTGTTCCGCTGTCGGTCCAGCGAATGGCGGAGCTGCTCAAAGAGTCCGGTTTGCCCGATGGCGTTTTCAATATCATTAATGGCGGAAAAGAGATCGTTGAAAATATCTGTGGCCATCGCGGTATCGAAGCAGTCAGTTTTGTTGGTTCGACACACGTCGCTAAGATCGTTTACCAGCGAAGCACCAATACCCTTAAACGCTGTGTTGCTCTCGGAGGCGCAAAGAATCATCTTTTTGTACTGCCTGACGCCAATCCGGCAATGACAGCGTCGAACGTCGCTGCATCGATGAGCGGATGTGCCGGCCAGCGTTGTATGGCTGCATCGGCAATGCTCGCTGTTGGAAACGTCGACTCGATCATTGACCAGATCTGCAACGAAGCCCGAAAGATAGTCCCCGGCAAAAATCTTGGAGCGGTAATTTCGAAAGCAGCCAAAGAGAGGATCGAAGGATTCATATCCGCGGCTGAGCGTGACGGAGCGAAGATCCTCGTTGACGGCCGGGGAGCTAAAGTCGAAGGGAAAGAGAACGGAACGTATGTCGGCCCGACCGTGATCGATCATGTAAAGCCGGAAATGTCCGTCGCGCGAGAAGAGATCTTTGGTCCGGTCATTTCGATCATTCGAACGGATACTCTGGACGACGCCATTAAGATTGAGAATGAAAATCCGTATGGAAATGCCGCGGCCGTCTTCACGCAAAGCGGCGGCATGGCTCGATATGTGATGGAACACGCCAGTGCCGGCATGATCGGGGTCAACATCGGCGTTCCGGTCCCTCGCGAACCGTTCTCGTTCGGCGGATGGAACGAGTCGAGGTTTGGGTCCAGCGATATTACAGGTAAAAGTTCCATCGAATTTTGGACAAAACTCAAAAAGACAACAACCAAATGGAATCCGGAATCCCGGACAAACTGGATGAGCTGAAAAATAATGACTAACTTCGTAAAGCTTGCGGTTATCCTTACAGCCGTTCCTTTTTTCGCACTTCTTTTCATTAACCACTGGCCGGTCGATGCTCAAACCGCGACGCAAACGGCCAAGGTTGAGACCGCGGGTGAGAGATTTAAGAACATCAAGGTTCTTAACGATATGCCCGCCGACCAGCTCGGACGGGTAATGAATATCATGTCCGCTTCGCTGGGCGTTAAATGTTCGTTCTGTCACAACACTGAGAACTTCTCTTCGGACGAGAAACGCAACAAACAGACAGCTCGAAACATGATCAAGATGACCTTTGATATTAATAAGAATAATTTCAATGGCCGTCCGCAGGTTTCGTGCAATACATGTCACAACGGATCGGAACATCCGCAGGCTTCGCCCGATCTCAAGCCTGAACCCGAGCCTGAGCGTCCCGCGCAGCCTGAAACAAAGCCGACCGTTGACGAGATAATTGGTAAGTACGTCACTGCACTTGGCGGTTCGGTAAAACTCGCTGCTGTCAAGACCCGACTTGTTAAGGCTAATCGTATCGAGCCGGGCGGCGCGGTAGTCGAGCCGGAAACGATCTGGTTTGATGGCAATAAATATGCTTTGGAAACGGTTTATTCGCAGGAGACCGTTTCCGAAGGGTTTAACGGCACCGATGCCTGGAAGACCGGCGGCGGCAAACTGATCGGCCTGCGTGCCGATGAGCGCGAACAGATCAAGCGTGAAGCCGACCTTTTTATGCCGGCGAATATCAAGTCGATCTACAGCCAAATGGATTACCGCCTGGTTGATCTCGTGGACGGTAAGCCCGCTTATCTGGTAACGGCTACGACTGCTGGCGGCGCTCGCGAACGGCTCTATTTCGACGTGCAGACAGGATTGCTCGTTCGGCGCGCTGTATCCAACGCAACGGTCCTCGGCCCATTCGTGTATCAGGTCGATTACAAGGATTACAAGTTGTTTGCCGGCGTAAAAGTGCCTACGACCATCGAGTATTCCATGCCGAATATTCGCTGGACGCGCAAGGTCACTCAGGTGCGAAACAACACGCCTGTCGATGCGGCGAAATTCAACGCGCCGGCCAAATAGGAGATTGTTAGATGTCACGAATAATTAAAGCCGGCCTGATCCAGGCGAGTAATGTCGCTCCACAAGACGCCTCCATCGACGAGATAAAAAAGGCGAACCTCGATCATCAGATGAAGTTCGTCGAGGACGCTGCCAAGCAGGGAGTTCAAATACTTTGCTTTCAGGAAATCTTTACTACACCGTATTTTTGTGCGGAGCAGCAAACGCGCTGGTACGAGGCCGTTGAGCGTGTGCCCGACGGCCCAACAGTGAAGCTGATGCAGGCTGTTGCTAAGAGGCACGGGATGGTGCTGATCGTTCCGATCTACGAAGAAGAACAGACAGGCATCTATTACAACACTGCAGCCGTGATCGACGCCGATGGCAGCTATCTTGGCAAATATCGAAAGACACATATTCCTCATGTCGCGCCCGGATTTTGGGAGAAGTTTTACTTTCGCCCGGGAAATCTCGGTTATCCGACATTCGATACCGCGGTCGGTCGCATCGGCGTATATATCTGTTACGACCGGCATTTTCCCGAAGGAGCTCGGTGCCTCGGCTTGAACGGTGCCGAGATCATCTTCAATCCTTCGGCAACCGTTGCCGGGTTGTCGGAATATCTTTGGAAGCTCGAGCAGCCGGCGCACGCTGTTGCTAATGGTTACTTTGTCGGCGCTATTAACCGCGTCGGCACGGAAGCCCCGTGGAATATCGGCGAATTTTACGGACAAAGTTATTTCTGCGATCCGCGAGGCCAGATCGTCGCCGAGGGATCGCGCGACAGAGATGAACTCATTGTGGCAGAGCTCGATATGGACATGATCCGGGAGGTTCGCAACACCTGGCAATTTTTCCGGGATCGGCGGCCGGACCTCTACGGACCGATCGTGGCCGATTAGTCTGCTCGCATCTTGTTTTAACTTTCTATGACACGCGAATACTGCACGCCGCTCGATATCAAAGATATTGAGCGCAACTTCGCTGATATTCATCCGGCCCTTACGGCGGCTGAGGCTCTGCATGAAGCAAACCGCTGCCTTTATTGTTACGACGCTCCATGCATGCACGCGTGTCCGACCCATATCGACGTACCGGGATTTATCAAAAAGATCGCGAGCGGAAATCTGAACGGTTCGGCTCGCGTCATCTTTGATGCCAATCCTATCGGTGCGACATGTGCCCGCGTATGTCCGGTAGAGGTCCTTTGCGAAGGCGCCTGCGTTGAGAAAACTTTGCTTCAGAAACCTATAGAGATCGGCCGCCTGCAGCGGTACGCGACCGATCATGCTCTTGCAAACGGAAAGCAGATCTTCGAAAAGGGCGAGTCTAACGGCAAATCGATCGGCATTATCGGATCGGGTCCAGCCGGCTTGTCGTGTGCGGCATATCTCGTTCGCCTGGGATACGATGTCACCGTTTATGAGAGAAAGCCGCTGGCAGGCGGGCTCGATACCTACGGCATGGCCGAATACAAGATGCCGCAATCGGTATCTATCGCCGAGGTCGAGCGTGCAGCCGCAATGGGCGTAAAGTTTTTGCTCAATACCGAGATCGTTGCGGGGGATGACACGACCGAGATCCTCGGTGAGGTCAACCGCGTCAGCGTTGATCTGCTCAAGGAATGGCACGATGCAGTATTTGTAGGCGCCGGCCTCGGCAGCATGAACCGACTTGGGATCCCCGGCGAAGAACTTGAAGGCGTTTACGACGCGCTTCACTTTATCGAAAAGGTAAAGACTCGAGACTGGCATTCGGTTCCGCTCGGCCGATCTGTTGCAGTCATCGGCGCCGGCAACACGGCGATCGACGCTGTAACCCAGGCAAAACGACTCGGTGCCGAGCGGGTGATGCTGGTCTATCGAAAGAGTGCTAAGGAAATGCCTGCGTACAACTATGAGTATGAGCTGGCAAAGCAGGACGGCGTCGAGTTTGTGTGGCAGGCGGCTCCGGTCGGAATAGTATCGGACGAATCGAATCGCATAACTGCTCTCCGCTGCGAGAGGACCGACGGCTCGCTCGAGCTTTTCGAAATTCCATGTGACATGGTCATTAAGGCCGTTGGCCAAACCAAGCGAAAGACATTTTTTGAAAAGGTCATTGGCGTGGACACCGACGAGCGCGGCCGCGTAATGGTAAACGAGCTGATGCAGACGACCGATCCAAAGATCTTTGCCGGCGGCGACTGTGTAAACGGCGGCGGCGAGGCCGTCGAGGCGGCACAGATGGGCAAGCTCGCCGCTCAGGGAATTCACGTTATGCTGACCGGCGAAACGGTTCAATTCGCTGGTGCTAACGTTACTTAACCGCCGATGACGCAAATTACACAGATAAAAACCGAGACAGCGAAAAAAGTGAGCGACAATCAAACCAATGAACAATTCCTTCACCAAGGCCTGACCAGGGACATCATTGGTGTTTTCTATCAAGTTTATAACGAGCTTGGTCATGGATTTATCGAATCTGTATATGAGAATGCGTTGTGTATTGCACTGCGCGAAAAAGGTTGTGAAGTTCATCAGCAAATAGCTATTCCTGTTTGGTTCCGCGGGAAAAAGATTGGTGATTTTGACGCTGACCTTTTAATAAACAAAACCGTTCTTCTCGAATTGAAAGTAGCTCGTGCGATTGAGCAGGCGCATATTGCACAACTCCTTAACTATCTAAAAGCCACGCCCATTGAGGTCGGCCTTCTTTTAAATTTCGGGCCTAGACCTGAATTTAAGCGCGTTGTCTTCGGTAACAGCCGCAAGATTTGCAATCCGATAGAAGCGCCATCCGATATTTTTCAATCTGTGTCATCTGAGTCATCTGCAGTCTAATTAGCTTGAGGTACGACAAACCATGGCCGACTTGAGTGTAAATTTTGCTGGCATAAAATCTCCTAACCCTTTCTGGCTGGCCTCGGCACCGCCTACGAATATGGGTTCGATGGTCGAACGTGCGTTTGACGCCGGCTGGGGTGGTGCTGTGTGGAAAACCCTCGGTGAGCCGATCACTAATGTTTCGTCGCGATTGGCCGCTATCGACCACGGGGCAATGCGGATGATCGGCCTTAACAATATCGAGCTGATCACCGACCGTCCGCTCGAAGTAAATCTCAAAGAGATCTACGAGTGCAAAAAGAAATATCCTGATCATGCTGTCATTGTTTCTCTGATGGTCGAGTCTAAACGTGAAGCCTGGCACGATATCGTCAAACGCTCGCAGGACACCGGATGTGACGGATTCGAGCTTAATTTTGGATGCCCGCACGGCATGAGCGAGCGGGGAATGGGCGCCGCCATGGGCCAGGTCCCGGAATACACCTGCATGGTGACGGAGTG
>Ga0207701_10005378_pt1 | contig 12881 bp, 11 predicted proteins | sample KBSSwiSSwithPhiX_FD_184294 | JGI IMG/M metagenome (GOLD analysis project Ga0207701, IMG submission 184294) | Switchgrass rhizosphere bulk soil microbial communities from Kellogg Biological Station, Michigan, USA, with PhiX - S5 (SPAdes) (version 2) | ecosystem: Environmental > Terrestrial >...
CAATCGTTGTCCCAGAGTCGGTCCCTCTGGAAATTTGAAGATGCGACTGTCGTAAACGATACCGGCGCTGACATCGCCGCCCTGCAACGGAATGATCCAAACCCACCAGCCGCGTCCGAAAAGGTGGTTCGTGGCCCATTCGCGTCCCGTTCGGCAAGAGTTCGCGTAACCGGGAAAACGTTCGCGCCATTCGTAGCTGTCCCATTCTTTGACGCCGCTAAACCGCGCCCACACCGCATTAATTGGGTGTTCGGTATTCGGTCTGAAATACCCGAGCTTTCGTGCGATCATCGCCGCGCGGCCCGTAGCATCGACGATCCAGCGGCAACTGGCCGCGCGCTGAGTATCACCGACGACAGCGTTTACTCTTTGTCCATGACCGCCGTTTAGTTCAAAACTCGCGACCTTGGCGGGGCGCCATAAATCGCAGCCCGCGTTGCGGGCGAGCTCAAGCAGGTGCGAATCGAGCTTCGCGCGGTCCACTTGAAAACCGGGCAGGCGACTCTGATAACGCGTGCCGATCTCAACACAATCATCAAACCGTTGATCATTCCGGTTTGAGAACCAGAGGCGCAATCCCTGTTTGGGTAACTGGTGATGACCGAGATAATGCGTCAGACCCAGTATCCGGGTCATATAGCAACTGCTCACCTCGGTGGTCGACTCGCCCACCTTGCGATCGAACGCAGCTCCCTTTTCGATGATCAGGACACGCGCTTCGGGGCGTTTGCGTTTCAGCATGAGGGCCGTTGCCGCGCCGGAGAATGCGCCACCGATGATCACGACGTCGTAATCGAAATTCATCGCTCGAAGAGGATGGCCTTTATACAGCTCCAGAGCAAGCGGGGTCGAGTGACCCAGACAATCTTTAGCTATTGCCATAACCGCAGCGACTATTTCGATTGAGCCCCCATCACGGTGCAGGCAGGATTGCCTGCATCACGAAATGATCTTTACCAACGCGCGTTTGATTTTGCCCGATGGAATCCGCGACGGGCTCGAAATTGTCGTGGAACAGGGAAGAATCGCTGAGATCCGTCCGCCCATGCCAAGGCTGCGGCAGACAGGCGAGCGGGTACGCGGAAAAGAGGTCATTGATCTCAATGGAAATTATCTTGCGCCCGGTTTTATCGATCTTCACGTGCACGGCGCGCTTGGCCGCGACGCGATGGAAGCGTCGGCTGAAGCGTTTCGCTCTATTTGCGATTACCACGCGAGTGGCGGCACGACATCGCTTCTGCTGACGACAGCCACGGCGCCTCTCAACGAAATCGTCAAGGTCTTGCAAGTGGTTCGCGATTTTCGATCAGCAATCAGAGCAATTGCCGGTGTTCATGTCGAAGGACCGTTCATTTCGAAAGCGAAGGCCGGAGCGCAACGCGCCGAATTCATTCAGGATCCGTCACCGGTTGGTGTGCGGCAGTTGCTCGAATACGCGGAAGTACTCAAGCGCGTGACGTTGGCGCCCGAACTGCCCGGAGCACTCGAAGCGATCGAAGACTTCCGTGCGCATGGGATCAGCGTGAGCGGCGGACATAGCAATGCCTGGGATGAAGACACCCGGGCGGCATTCGATCGCGGTATGCGCAGCGTGACACACACATTTAACTGCATGTCGAGCGCGCGCCGTCGAGGTGTTTATCGGGGCGCCGGTTTGCTCGAGTTTGCGTTGAGCGAGCCTGAGATCAGTTGTGAACTAATCGCGGACTCTTATCACGTATCGCTTACGTTGATGAAAATGTTGTATCGGGCGAAAGGCCCGCAGGGAATTTGTCTGGTGACCGATGCAACCGCTGGTGCCGGATTGCCGGAAGGATCGCAGTTCGCGCTCTTCGGCAAAAATTGCATCGTGGAAAACGGAGTCTGCCTCCTGGCTGATCATTCAGCGCTCGCCGGCAGCGCTGCGCGTATGATCGACCTCGTGCGCGTAATGGTCCGCGATGTGAACGTTCCGTTAAATGAAGCCATCGCGATGGCGGCGGAAAATCCCGCACGCGCTATCGGTCTCGAAACGAAAGGTCGCCTTGTTGTCGGAGCCGACGCCGATTTGGTTGTACTTTCGCCGCTGTTGGATGTAGTACGAACGTTCCGCTGCGGTGACGTACGGTGGTCTCATTAACACCGTGGCTTCAGCCCGGTGAACAAGAAGCGCACAGCGAACGCAAACCCTTTTCAACGGTTTCTTGGATTTAAGCCATTAAAACGGCTCGACTCACATACTGCTCAAAAACACCGGGCTAAAGCCGCGGTGTTAATGAAAACCTATAGCGACATCAGAAATTCCGCGATGTCGAGCGCTGCGCGTGGGCGGCTGAGCTTGCTGATGTTGCCGGCCCATTCTTGCCATTGTTTCGCGCCGTCATCGAACGCGTGCTGCACCTGCGCGACAACTTCTCGCGACGACTGGACAATCACACCTGAATTCGTTTCGACGATCAGCCGGGCGTTGCCTTCCTCCTGACCAGCGACGACGTGGTTGATAATCATAGGACATTTTGCAGCAATCGTTTCCTGCACTGTCGCGCCACCGGCCTTGCCGATGAGCAAATGGTTCTCGTGCATAATGCGGGGGAGTTCGTTTGTCCAACCAATGATCTTTATTCGGTGACCATCTGCGGCCGCGTCAATAACGGGACGGAGTTCATCATTGCGACCGATCGTGACCGTGAGATCCAGATCAAGTTTCACGAGCATACGCACTAGTTCTGCCGCGCCACGCTTTGCGGCATTGATCATGTACAAAACCCGCCGGCTGGAATTACTCGAAGGCAATGGCCGATCTGCGGTGAGATCTGCAAATGTGGGACTGACAGGAAAGCCGAAGACCTTGATCTTGTCCGGCGCAACTCCGCCGCTCCGTAGTACGCCGGCGCTTTGTTCGTTCGCAACGAGGAAATAATCTGCCGGGCTCCGGTACCAGGATGCGTTGATAGTGATCGAGTCCGTGACAACCACCACACATTTGCAGACTCTCTTGGCTCCCAAAATTTCCTGGAGCACATTCGCGTAGGCGGGAAAAGAGCAGACGACGATGTCCGGCTGAAAACGGTTGAGCACGGGACCAAACTGCGCCTTCAACCTGGTCAGTCGGCGAAATTCCGTGTTGTAATCTGTCTTACGATCGAGCCACCGATAAACGATTCCCCAGGCGCGCGGCGTAGAATTCACCAGCGCCAGATAGCTTCGGCGCACCAATTCGTTGATCTGGCCGTAGGCTTCGGCAAACAGGTCCCGCAATTCCACAGTAGTCTGATCCGGAGCGACGCGAGCCAGCCCGTCGCGGACTCCTCTTGCGGCGCTATTGTGGCCCTCTCCGAAACCGGCGGTCAGGATCAATATTTTCTTCTTCATCATTCGTTAGGGGAAACGGACCACGCCCAAGCGTCGAAGGAGATGAAAGTCACTAGTGAAATCCCGCGACTGCGGGAGACTTTAATGGATATTTGTGCCCGGCAAAGTAAACTCCCGCGGAGATGAAATATCTCAGATTGATTTGGCGCGTTGCGCGCCGGCTGGTTTGGGAAACAGCGATGGACAACACCACTGGCCTTGCTGCGCAGATGGCATATCTGCTTCTTTTCGCGCTCGCTCCCGGCACATTGTTTTTCTGGCATCTGCTGGGCCTGTTCGGCACCGATCCGACCAAATTGCACCGAATGTATCTTCTCTTACGGAGTTTCATGCCGCCGGATCCAAAAGTGCAGGACATTCTGGATTCCGCCATCGCGAGTGTCGTGGTGACAGGCACGAGCGGGCTGCTAGCAAACGCTGGTATCATCCTTGGAATTTATTTCGGGACCATGTTCATCGCCACGGTTTCACGCGCACTCAGCCAGATGCACGGAGTCGAGGAAGACCGCCATTGGTGGTCCAAATACATCATCTCATTCTTCATGCTTTTCTGGTTTGGGATTGTCATCGTGTTTAGCTTCAACGCTGTCGTTTTCGGCGAAAAGCTGGCCGGCATTGCAGAGGTAAATTGGCAACTCTCATTTCCGCTACAGGCGTGGATCGCCGGGTTGAATCTGCCATTGACTGGCCTGGCGCTGGTCGGGCTCGCGCTGGCGCTTTACCTTCTCACACCGGAAAACTATTTGACCATTCGTCAGGCGCTGCCGGGAGCAATTTTCTTTGCGGTCTGCTGGATCATCGCGACAAAACTTTTCCAACTTTACGTGGCGCGGTACGATCGTTACAACCCGACCTATCTCGCACTGGCGTCGATCATCGTGCTGCTCACGTGGATGTATCTGACTTGTCTATTGCTGTTGCTAGGAGGCAAATTGAACGCCATCATCCGGCGCGAGCGTCAGAAGATGCGGGTCGCCCAGCCTCTCGCGCCCGCGCCAGCAGCGCCACCGGCCTGATCGAATGCATTAAAGTTAACCAGTAACAACGGCGAAAAAACGCAGCTCTTTGTGTTTTGTAACTTTTTTAACAAATCAATGCTGTAAGCGTTGATCGCATCGCGCGCTCTGTTACGCTCCGTCGCAGTGGTGCGCTTTCGCATTTGGCTGGCAACTGCGCTTGCTTTTGGCGCATTGGTCGCGGGTCTCCTTCGCGCGCAGGTCAATGAAGAAAAAAAGCGCGATCAATCCGAGGAAACCGAGACACGGGCCGCGTCGACTCCGAAACCAAAGAAATCTCCAACGCCGAAAACGAAACGCCGCCACACCCCAACACCGAAACCAAAAACGAAGAAATCCGGTGCGAAGAAGAGTGCGAAATCGAAGTCGGCACAAAAAGAGGAGACGCCTAAGCCACGAAAAACGCCGGCACCGCAAGTAGAAGAAGCGCGCGCGGCGTCCGAAACCACACCGTCGCCGCCACGGGCGATTGCCGTGGCAACGCCAACGCCTTCGCCGCAGCCGAAGCCTGTGCGTGCCGTTCCAGCGAGCGGGCAGCCTCAGGTAGTGATCGAAAAATCAGGCATTGAGGAGGACCAGGGGTTCGAGCCTCCACCGTCGCCACCGCCGCGGCGAGGTTTCTGGCCGTGGGGTCGCTCAGTCAGCTACCGTTACCTAACAAGTTCGGTGATCGATGCGATCCGGCGGGCGCCGGTGAAACGGCGTCGCTGGCAGTTCATTGTCGTGCACAATAGCGGCACACGGCAGGGCAATGCGCGTGCGTTTGATTATTACCACAAGCATGTTCGCCGCATGCAGAACGGTCTCGCCTATCACTTCGTTATCGGGAACGGCACCTCAACTGGCAACGGCCAAGTCGAAGTCGGCGATCGATGGCGGCGTCAGATAAACGGCGGTCATGTGCACAGCGATTATCTGAACAACATCTCGCTCGGCATTTGTCTTGTGGGCGATTTCAATCGAGACCAGCCGACGCGCGCGCAGCTCGACGCATGTGAGGAACTGATCCGTTATTTGCGGCAGCGTTGCGGCGGCACCGGCAGGGGCGCCATTCCTGTGAAACCACACCGCGAAATCAATCCGCCGCGATGGCCTACGGATTGCCCGGGCGACGATTTTCCTTATTCGTGGTTCCGCAGGTTTTAACGGCTCTACGTCATCCTGAGCGGAGCGTAGCGGAGTCGAAAGATCCCGCGAAGTTAACGATCGGTTTTTCAACGGGATTTGAAAGCCTGGCCTCGCCCCGAAGGCATTCGGGGCTGCGTTGCAACTCGACTTCGCTCGAGATGACAAGAGTCACTTGCGCGTGGCGACGAACAGATTCGCTTCCTTGTAATTCCAGCGGTAACCGAATCCGAAGTCGAGTGGCGGCGGATTTGTTTGTTGGTAGAGTTCGCGCAGCCGGGGCTGATAATGTTGTTTGAACATTTCGATGGGGCCGAGATAAACGCCAAAGAAACGCAAATTCCACTTGCCGGGATCGAAGTAAGCCAGCGGAATGCCTGAATCGTCCTGCACAATCATGTTGCTATGATCGAGAATAAAATTGCGAATGGTACCAAAACCGTTTTCGAACAACAGATACGACGGCGATTTTAGAAAGCTCGCGCCGGTGCCGAGGCGCTGGCAAAACTTCAGGAAACCGGGACTCGCTTTGATGCCGCCGTCAGAAATATCGGTCGTGAAATAATATAGCGTCTGTGAAGTGCCCGATTGATTGTCCGTGTAACGGATTCGCACCCCGGGACTGCCGCCACGCCCGCCTTCCTGAAAACCGCCTCCGGCATTAAGCGAGCCGAACGAGACGTTGGTGATCGATTTGTCCGCGCGCGCAATGCAAGTGTAAAGAATCGGCAGCACGCCGTTCAGGTTCTGGGCGTGCAGATCGACCTTCATATCTTTTGTGATGAAGTACGTCGTGTTGAGCGAGGACTTCATCGCGTTTTCCAGATTTCCCAGCGCGCCGGCCAAGTTTGCAATGCGCAACGGGTCGGGCGGCGGCCCGAGAGCTTCTTTTCCGCAGAGCACGTACACCGCCGCCCTTGGAAAGAATTGATCCACATACAAAAAATCGGGTCCACTGAACATGTAAAACACCACGGGCTTTGGTTGAGCGGATTCTGGGAGATATGTCCTCTGCCATCCCTGCAATTTCTGGAGCTGCCTGAGGTTTACTTTTGAGAATTGCTCTTCAAAGAATGCGGCGTGCGACTGCCACGCTGGATCGCGCGTCAGCGGCGCGAGCGCCGAATTCTCCGACACCGGCATTCCAGCGAGAAAGCGTGCAACTTCATTTGGTCCGGTGTTCACCGGAATTGCGCGCGGCGCAACTTGCGGATTTTCCTGCGCGCAAACCGTCAGTGCACTCACAAGGCCGAGAACCATCGATAGAGCGGTGCAATTTGTTTTCATGGCGAGCGATCACGGCGTTTTTGCGCACAGAAATAGAGCAACACACCCGACAGCGCGGTTGCCAAACCGGCCAGCGATTCCGCAGTGTGCGAACGCAATAGATAAAACATCATCCAAATCGTGATTATGGAAAAAACAACAGGAGGAATGGGATAAAGCCAAACCCGGTATGGTCGCGCAATTTCGGGGTGCGTGAAACGAAGCACAATGACCCCCACCACAGCAAGCAACGAGCAAAGCAGCAAACTGAATTGCGTGTAGCGGACCACGTCCTGAAAGCTTCGGGTCAGCAGAAGTAGATTGACGAAGAGCAGTTGCAGAAAAATGGCGTTTGTGGGGATGCCATGTTTGTTTTTGCCGCCGAGCCATCGCAGCAACCAATGATCTTCGCCCATCGACATGGTCACGCGTGGCCCAATCCACGTCATCGAACTGATGGCGGCAACCAGGCCGAGACAAATGATAGCGCCGGCGAATCGCCCGCCGTTGTCGCCAAAAATGTGTTTACCAGCGATTAATGCGATTTCGATTTGGCCTTTCAACTCCTCAGCAGGAGTGGTCGCGAGAAAGATGGCGTTGAGCAGCACATAAATCACGATCACTACACCTGTGCTTGCGAGGAGTGAGCGCGGTACGTTTTTCTCAGGTCGCTTGATCTCGCTGCTGATATAGGCTGAAGCATTCCAGCCGGAGTAGGAATACATCACGTAAACCAGTGCGACCGCGAATGCTCCGCTGAGGATCGCAGCCTTGTCGCCAGGAGCAGGCGAGAAACTGATCGGCTGTTTTGATGGAACAAAGAAGCCCGCCCCGATCAGTGCGCCGATAAGAAGCAATTTCACGAGCGTGGAGACATTCTGGAATGCGCTCCCGATTCGCAGGTTCCCCACATGAAAAACGGTGACTATCCAAACAACGATGAATGACAGCACAACCGGCGAACCCGCGCCGAAAACTCCATTGAAATATTGCCCAAACGCCATCGCTGCCAGTGCAACGGGCGCTGCAAATCCAACGGTAGCAGACACGAATCCCGCCATGAACCCAAGCGCTGGATGATAAATTTTGGAGAGAAAATGGTATTCGCCACCGGAACGCGGCATTGCAGCGGCGAGTTCACCGTAACAGAGCGCGCCGCAGAGCGCGGCAATTCCACCGATGACCCAGAGCATCAGCAGCGCGAACCCAGACTGAATATCAGTCAATTGAAAGCCAAGGCTCGTGAAGATTCCGGTGCCAATGATGTTGGCAATGACGATCGAGCACGCAGTTACGAAGCCAATGGTGCGCTTCGGTGGTGCAGACTTAACAGCAGCAGGCTGGGTAAGTGTGGTCATCCGTCAGGAATTCTATTCAACTTTCTTACTCCAGAACGCCGAACATCCAAGATTCAACGCCCCAGATCGAACGAAAGGCGACGAGTGGCGGTGTTCCATTGTTGTATGCTTCGCTAGAGCACTTTCGTCAGTTGTCAGAAACGCTTCCAGGCATCAGTTTGCAGCAGCATGAACGCACATCCCAAGCTCTCCGTAGAAACGGCCACCCAACTCGCAGTTTTCCTTGCTAATCGTCCCGGCGCACTCGCGCGGGTGTGTGAGGCGCTGGCCAATGCCGGGATCAACATTTACGCGTTGGCTACATCCGATACTGTCGATCACACCGTTGTGCGGATGGTGGTGAGCGATCCGATGAAGGCGCTCATGCTCTTAGGCGAAGCCGGAGTACTCGCGCTTGAGACCGACGTGCTCACTATCGAGACTGCTAGCGAGCCCGGTGTTCTGGGTAAAATTGCGGAGCGCCTCGCCGAGGCCGAAGTGAACATTGAATACACCTATCTCGCCGCCGGCCGCGAAGCGGAAAAAGGTCTAATCATCCTGCGGCCATCGGATGTCGAAAAAGCGCGACGTGTGCTCGAGCAGCTTTAGGAAAATCGTTGGGCCCGTCTGGCCGCTCAAGGACGAATCTCGATTGTCGTCCCCTCCGGCGTAACCCGCCAGAGTTCCTCGATCTCTTCGTCGGTAACTGCGATGCAACCGGCGGTCCAATCGTTCCAGCGATGGAAGGCGCCAATCCAGCCGCGTCCGTTTTGAATTCCGTGGATCATGATGTCAAAGCCGGCCGAGACTCCCCGCGCCGCCGCACCCTTGTCGTCTTCATCCGATGGATAAGAAACATGCAGCGCAAGGTGGAAATTGCTTTGCGGATTTCGGCCATCGATTTTGTAGACCCCTTCCGGCGTCTTCATGTCGCCTTCTTCCCGCTTCGCTCCTACCGGGTTTCGGCCCAAAGCGATTCGGTAGGTCTTTATCTGATTGCCATCTCGAAATATCGATAATCGCCTCTCTGATTTCTTTACGACTATGCGGTCGATCATGGTTCCGGCGGGCAACGGATTCCAATTGTGATGGGCATAGAGGTAAATCGTGAAAGCACAAATCAGAATTAGGGCGGCGAACATTATCGTGCGTTTCACGTGGTGTGGTTTCGACCGGGTTTCAATCAAACACAACTGCGTCAGGATTTGTCCCGCGCGCCATTCCTCATTGCTAACATGGGGTCAATGCCGGATAAATGCGTCCCGCAGTTGCGGGATTTATGACTCCGGTGCGAACGTTTCTCGGTCAGCCGTATCCGCTGGGCGCAACCTGGATGGGGAACGGCGTGAACTTTGCGATTTTTTCCGAGCACGCCAGCGGAGTTGAGCTTTGTTTGTTCGACAGCGTCGAAGCAGCCGAAGAAAACGTCCGCATCCCGGTGAAGGAGCAGACGGACCTGGTTTGGCATGTTTTTCTGCCTGATGCGCGGCCGGGGCAGTTATACGGTTTTCGCGTATTCGGCCCATACGAGCCAGAGAGGGGCCTGCGCTTCAACAGCTCGAAACTCCTCCTTGATCCATACGCGAAAGCGATCGTCGGAGCGGTGAGCTGGGCCGATGAAATGTTCGGTTATGTCATCGGAAGTGAGAAGGAAGATTTGACCCAGAATTTTCGAGACGATGCGTGGGGCGTGCCGAAATCGCTCGTGATCGATTCCGGATTCGACTGGCAGAATGACAAGAGGCCGGCGATTCCATTGCACGAATCCGTGATCTATGAAGTGCACGTGAAAGGTTTCAGCAAACTTTGGCGGAACTTGCCTGAGCAATTGCGCGGCACTTATGCGGGCCTCGGTAGCCCGCCTGCCATAGACTATTTCAAGAAGCTTGGTGTGACTGCGGTGGAATTACTCCCTGTCCACGCGCACATCGATGAGAAACTTTTGGTCGAGAACGGCCTAACGAACTACTGGGGCTACAATACGATCGGCTTTTTCGCTCCGCATGCAGAATATTCCGGCAGTGGACAAATGGGTCAGCAGGTCGCCGAGTTCAAAGCAATGGTGCGCAGCCTGCACGCCGCTGGCATCGAAGTGATTCTCGACGTGGCTTACAATCACACGGGGGAAGGAAATCATCTTGGCCCAACCCTCTGTTTCCGCGGGATCGATAATCTCTCCTACTACTGGCTGCACCCTGAGAATCCCCGGTTCTATCTCGATTTTACAGGCACTGGTAACAGCTTGAATCTGCTTCATCCACGGACGCTACAATTGGTGGCCGACAGCTTACGGTACTGGGTGGAGGAGATGCACGTGGACGGATTTCGATTCGATCTCGCAACCGAACTAGCGCGCAATCATTCGGGATTCAATACGCTGCATCCATTTTTCCAAGTAATTCAGCAGGACCCGGTGCTGTCGCGGGTGAAGTTGATCGCAGAACCGTGGGATGTCGGGGAAGGCGGCTATCAGGTGGGCAACTTTCCCCCGCCCTGGTCGGAATGGAACGGCAAATACCGCGACTCGGTCCGCGGTTTTTGGAAAGGCGATGAAGGCCGCATTGGTGACATGGCGCATCGACTCACCGGAAGCCCAGATCTCTATGAACATCATGGCCGACGGCCTTACGCGAGCGTCAATTTCGTTACAGCCCATGATGGATTCACACTGACCGATTTGGTCAGCTACAACGAAAAACACAACGAGCTGAACAAGGACAACAACCGCGACGGCGACAACAATAATCAGTCGTGGAATTGCGGCGTCGAAGGTCCGACCGATGACGCGCAGATCAATGCGCTGCGCGACCGGCAGCGCCGCAATTTTTTCACGACACTGTTCCTTTCCCAAGGCGTGCCGATGCTCTGCGGCGGAGATGAGTGGGGTCGGACACAAAACGGCAACAACAACGCTTATTGTCAGGACAATGAGATCAGTTGGTTTAACTGGGAGCGTGACGAGAAGCAGAATCAGTTTTTTGAGTTCACGCAGGCATTGATACAGCTCCGAAAAGAACATCCGGTTTTACGGCGCCCGAAGTTCCTAAAAGGTCGTCGCATCCCCGGCTCTGAGATTCGAGATGTGATGTGGTTCAATCCCGGTGGCAACCAAATGACGGAGGAAGAATGGACGTCGCCGTTCGTGCGCTGTCTCGGCATGCTTCTCAGCGGCGATGCAACCGATGTGCTCAACTTCGAGGGCGACTCAATCCGGGACAATACGTTTCTGCTATTGATCAATGCGCATCACGAGTCCACCGCCTTTGTGTTACCTGGCCAGGAACATCTCGAATGGCAATTGATTCTCGACACAAGCGACGCGGCAGGTTTTCTGGCAGCGCCCAAGAAATTTGCCTCGGGCGACGATGTCGACCTTGTTGGGCGAGCTTGTTGTCTGCTGCAACTTGTTGGCGGCACGCAAGCTCAAGCGCGCGAAGAATCCTGGAAAAAGCGTCACGTCGAATTTCCCCAATTCACCGCCGAGGAAGAACGGGCGAGAGGCAGTGGGTAACCGATGCGCTCTTCACTTGTGGAGCACACAAGTTTCGAACAAGCGCAATGTTGCAACGGCCAACGATTTTAGTTATAAGAATAGCATACATATGCGCGATCGCGCGCGCCCCCAGCGATTTGCCATGACACCGAGTTCTCTTGTGATCGTCACTGATCGTGGCAGCTTGAAAGCTTACCGGGTAAACGAAACGCCGACGCGCGGACCTAGCCTGCAACTCGTGCAAGCATTTAACATCACTGACGCGCACGGAAGACTCATCGATAAAGTGAGCGACATGGCCGGACGCTTCCCAGTAACCGAAGGCGCGGGTGCGCACCGCGGTCCAGCGTCAATTGCCGAACGCACGCAATTGGCCATGGAAACGGACCGGCGGATCCAAAGAGAGTTGGCCAACCAAATCGCGAAAATTGTCTCGCAAAATGGAAAGGATGGCTGGTCGTTTGCGGCGCCCGCGGAAATCCACACGGCGATCGTAGATTTGTTGCCTGCCGGTGTGCGACAGCGAATTGTCGAGCACGTGAAATCGGATTTGGTGAAGGTCGAACCGGCCAGACTGATGAGCCATTTCCGATCGTTGCGGCAAATTTGAATGGAATGCTGTACCGAGATTTTTTGTTCCCTCAAAAAGCCATTGCGCCGTAGTATCCTAATTAATTATGCAACTGCCTGTTAAGCTAACGTATCGGGGTCTGGAAAAATCTGATCAGATCGACAATCTCGTTTTGGGTTATGCAGAAAGACTCGAGAGATTTTGTGATCACATCAACCGCTGCGATGTCGCAATCGAACAAACCAATCATAACCATCACAAAGGGAATCCATACCGGTGTCGGATCGACGTGACCGTGGCGCCGCGGCACGAGCTTGTGGCTGATGAAAGGCAGATGGATAACGTTACTCACGAAGCGCTCAAAAAAGTTATCCACGATGCATTTAAAACCATGGAACGCGAGCTGCGTCGCGTTGTGGAAAAACAAAGGCGCGAGATTAAAACCCACGCCAAGATGCGTTCGCCGAAATAATCCCGGCTCCCAGAGCGGAACGCATTGTTCTCGAGACATTGCCAGCGGTCGCAGCTTAACGCCGGGACGAGTCACAGAGCTATCCAAACTCTGACGATTTCAACTTCTCTTTGGCAAGCTGCGACGACTGTAACGCGGTGTCGCATTTCGGGTTGAGTTGACCGAAAGTCGCGACAGGAACGAAGATAAGCGCCGGCTCATGCATATCACCGAAATCATGCGGGGACATTCTCCTACGTTTTCGTTCGAG
>Ga0207701_10005381_pt1 | contig 12878 bp, 11 predicted proteins | sample KBSSwiSSwithPhiX_FD_184294 | JGI IMG/M metagenome (GOLD analysis project Ga0207701, IMG submission 184294) | Switchgrass rhizosphere bulk soil microbial communities from Kellogg Biological Station, Michigan, USA, with PhiX - S5 (SPAdes) (version 2) | ecosystem: Environmental > Terrestrial >...
TGGAATCCTTATCTATTTACCGAGATTGAGATACTCGCTTAGATTTTTGACATAGTCTTCAAATGCCTTGATGCCGACTTTTGTAATGCGGCACATGGTCTGCGGATAATTGTCCTTGAATTGTTTTGTTATTTCGATATATCCTGCGTCCTTGAGTTTTTGCAGTTGCACACTGAGATTACCTGCAGTGGAACTGGTTTTTTCCCGAAGAAAAGTAAACTCCGCTTCCTTCACACTTACCAGCAGTGAGATCACTGCCAGCCTTAACTGTGAATGCAGAATGGGATCAAGGTCCTTGAATTCACTCATAATTCAGTTGAATTGTCAATCGGCCTGTTTGCCATCCTAAACCTGTGTTGTGCAATATGTCCTGGAATAATATATCCAAGCGCCACACAGGCAGCATGTACCAATAAAATATCTATTCCTAATTTCTTGTGCCAGATAAAAATGATCAATGCACCGGCCCAGTTTATAAAGGCACCAGCCTTGAGAAGGTTGAACCGGAATGCCGAACCATGAATAAACATCCAGAAGCCATATAACAGCAACAGGTAACCGAAATTTGTACCCGACACATTGGCACCCGAAAAATAGTTTCCGACTGCAGTGACCAAAAGGCTGATAAAAAACGCAATACCCAGCCTGTTCACAAGCTCGTTGGTATATGTTTTGACTTTAGGTTCACGAGGAAAGAAAAATGGCCTGACAAAAACCGAATAGACGGCAAAAACAACCGCACCGATTCCAAAAATGCTCCAGATGATAAACTTATTCGGAGCATCCATCATGAACATCACATAATTGATAATGCTGGCCAGGAAAAGCATCCAGCCCCAGATAACCCATCCCATACCATTATCAATTTCTTCCTCTTTGGCCCTTCCTATCATCTGTTCAATGATACGGATACTATCAGTGCCGGATAGTTGATCTTTTTCCATTTTATTGATTAGTTTGAAGGAATTTCTTTTTAAGAATATAACCTGGAACGATCCATGCCGCAATAACTGCCAGGGAAACCATTAATGGATGATAATGAAAATCGATAAAAGATGAAGCGAAGGCAAGGACCCAGCAAAATATTCCACCATAAATTAACGGCTTGAATTTTAATATTGAGCCGGAAAGAAATGTGGGTATCCCGTAAAAGAGAAGCACAAACTGGTAGTTGTATAAATAAAATTCCGGGATCCTTCTAACGATAACCGCCCCAAGCAACATTAAAACAACAAAAGCAATCCACACAAAACCCAGTAGTTCTTCTGTATAGGTTTTTACTTTCCGGCGTTTTTTTTCTTTCTGCAGGTAATACAACATATAACCCACTGCAAGCCAGGTGGTCATCCAAATGAGATATGGCCTGGGATAATGAAAAACTGTATCAAGGACAAAATATCCGAGGCTGCAAAAAAGAATTACCCAGCCCCATAGAAGATACAATTGTCCATTTTCGCCAAACTGGTTTTTGGCCTTCAGTATCATACTTTGGATCACCTCCAGGCTTTGCTCACCAGTTAAAGAAGATTCTTTCATAATTGTTGGTTGATATTTCATTTCACCTGGGCGAGAAAGTAATTAACCTGTCGCTTGCCCCATTGTGGATCAATTGGTGAAGCGGGTTTGCCCGATGCATACAATATTAAGGATTCTTCAAATAAAGCTTTGGCTTCAGTTTTGCTTCCGCCGAATTGTTCAGGTGTAAAAAATTTGTCCTGTCCTTCCAGAAAATATACCCTTGGATTTTTAGGATTCAGTGTTTTTGCTTTTGCAAGTGCTTCTGCAGCTGTGGCACCATAAGTTTGATACCTGGTTTGGGGGTCAACCATCATACGTAATGTGGCAATCATTTTCTTAATACAATAGATGTCAGAATTTTCTTTTTCCATTGCCTCTGCTTTGTTTAACAGGACTTCAGCTTTGTCGGCAATCTGGTCCGACTGAGCAGTGCCACCCCCGGGTGCGTTGCTCAACATATAACCATTCATGACGTTACATAGTGCGGCGTAATAATAGGGAAGCCATTGTGTTTTTTCAGATTCTGCGATCCTTTCAAAACTGTTCCCGAGCTCCAGCCATCCTGTTGAAGAAACGGTGGTATCCACTGCTGCAACCTTAGGAACCATTGCAGACATGTATTTATCGTTCTGGGCATTTGCGCTGAACGTAAAGGCAAATAAAATCAAAAATGACATTAGCTTTTTCATGATGTTTCTATTAATAATTAAAAGTTATTGTAAGCGTTTCGAGGTCTTGCTTAAAGTTTATTTTTTTCTTTTAAGAGTTTCTGGTATTCAGCTTCCGTTGAATTTGTGGAATGAAATAAATAGGCGTCAGCATAGTTAAATGCGAGTCCTATGCCCCATCCTATTGAAGACCAGGCAGGCCATGGAATTCCGTCGCGTGAACTATTTCCCATAATGGCCCAAAGCAGCCAGAGAAAACTATTCACTACGATATAAGCAAAAAGATGTCGGCGAAATCCGGATCTTTTACGGGCGATTGTCCATAGTTCTTCATCGCGTTGTCCGGTGGTTGATTGATTAGTACTGCTCATATAATTTCGATTAAAGGTTGCTGTTTATAACATCATCTGTCCTGTCGATCCCAAAACTGATAAATGCTCCGATAAACACGAATACTTTCGAAGCGGGAACTACAGGTTGTTTCCTGAAACCATTGTACGAATACTGGTAATTGTAGATTTGGTTAAACCCAAATACATTACTCACGGAAAGAACATATACTGCAAATGCTTTCGCGTCTTTTTTACCAATAGAGGGAAGGTAATTCACGCTCAGACTTACATTATGATAATCGGGAGTTTTACCGTGATCAGAAAATTTGAATTCTCCGATGATTGGTGTTGGTGCTATAAAATAATACGGTCTGCCACTGGCATAATTATAAGCAGCATTAAACTGTGTTTTCCATTGCGTGACAAATCGCTTAAGAACAATCGATGCTGTATGTGTAGCTGCAAAACTTGGTTGAATAGCCGCAGGAAAGTTCAGGTAGTCACGTTTTGTATCGAGTAAAGAATAAGAAATCCAGTAGTCAAAATTTTTAAAACTGCGTTTATCCCTCCAGAACAACTCAAACCCTTTTGCATCTCCAAAACCACGATTGTTGATGGCAATATGCTGACCATTTATGTAGGCTGTTTTGGTGAGACCGGTATATTTTTTATAGAAAACTTCTGCCCTTAGTGTAGACAGTTTACTGACACGTTGATATTGTGCTATATAATGTGTTGCCTGTGAAAAATCTAAATTAGCGGGTGAAGGCAGGTATAACCTTTCAGGATTCTGATAAAACTGTCCATAGGCAATGGAGGCCTGCCCGCTTTTTCCCAATTTATAAGCAAGCGATATGCGTGGAGCAATATTATTTTTCCCTACAACGGAAGCATATTCAAAACGCCCGCCAATTTTTGCAGCCAGGTCGTTGGTGATGTATAGATCAGTTTCTGCAAAAACGGCACTGATATATTGTTTTACATCTTGCGTGTATTCATGTCCGTTACTTAAATATGCTGATTCATCCCGAAGGCTATTATATTCGGTTCCAAACCGTATTATATTCAGACCTTTTATTCTCCTTTCAATAACCATCTTGCCATTAAAATAATAACTGTCGCTTTGCTGCTGGAAATTTTTGAACTCCAGTCCGGCTATATGATTTTCATTTTTATCATCATCATAAATTCCGCTGATAATATCATCGTGATTGAAAGAAAAGGAAAGACCAGTGAAAAACTTCCATTTACCAAAACTTTCCCGGTATGACAGATTGTGGTAATGGTTGGTGTTTTTAATGGAGAATCCATCGAGATATCCCAGTGTATCGATACTTGGGGTATAAAATTTCAATTTGTTGGTACTAAATAATCCATAATATTTGATCATACCCGTTGTAGAGGTCTTGATCCGGAAATTGACATCTGCATTATGATATACAGGGATCGTCTCATATTCCTGTTGTTGTTTGATCAGGTTAAATGCAAGGGAAAGATTTGTATATCCATAATTCGCTCCAACGGAAAATCGTTTTTTCTTATCGAGGTGTTGATAACCGGCACTTGCACCAATTATGGTAATTCCGATATTGGCTGAAGACTGTTCCGGAAGATCGATGGATTCAAGAATAAGGGCAGAGGACATGGCCTGTCCGTAAAGTGCGGAATATCCACCGGTACTGAAAACAGTTCCCTTGAATATAAAAGGAGAAAATCTTCCTCTTGTGGCAACATTGGGAACAGAACTATAAAAGAAATTATTGACCAGGCTTCCGTCGATAAATGTTTTTGTTTCTGTAGCAGTTCCACCTCTTACAAATAATCCTTCTTTCTCACCAACCTGTTGGGCTCCCGGTAAAGTTTTCAATGCACCTGTTATATCTCCGTTTGCGCTTGCCGTAGTAACGATGTCAATTGGATTGAGGACGGTAGTTTTTTTCCTGTCACTTGCTTCAAAAGTTCCGGCTGTGATCACAACTGCATTCAATTCACTGATCGCTTCTTTCAATATTATGTCGACAATAATATCCTGTCCCGTTATGGTATACGACTGGGCAAATGTTATATAGCCAGCCAATTCGGCTGTCAATACTATATTTCCTTTATCGGTAGTTGTAAAACTGAATTTTCCTTCTGTATTGGAAGTTGCGCCATCGTAACTATTTCTGATACCCACACTCACTCCCTGTAATAGCTTTTTCCTGTTGCTGGTTATTTGCCCCGAAATTTTGATCTGGGCTTCCGCAATTACAGAAAGCAACAAAAAACATATGGAGAGGCAAAAAGGCTTCATAACTTCTAAACTTATTGTAAATGTAAAGTAGTTTATAATATAAACCAAATAATCATTAAAAAACCCTTTTCAGGGAAAGGGTAACTAATCAAAGCATATTTCAGCCTCGGGGTCAGCGGAAATTGCTTTAATGGCGCTATAAAAAGGGAAGTATCATTCTCATTTCTCATTTCCACTTTCACACTACCGCACTATCAAACTACCGCATTAAAAAAGGCCTCGCTATGCGAGGCCTTTTTTTTAGAATTTCATGATCTTTTCCATGACCTTATCTGAGGTTCCGGCCACTTCCAGGATATAAATACCTTTCTTTAATGATGATAAATTATTCAGTACCACCTTATTAGCCCCTCTTTGCAAGGATTGTTGAACTGATTTTACCAGTCTGCCCTGCTCGTCGATCACCCTGATGGTAACTGTCTGGGCAGCTTTGGTTTCCAGTTTAAATTCTACCTGGCTCTGAAATGGATTGGGCCATGGTTTGAGGGCAATGCCTAGATTATTACTGAAACTAAGTTTCACCACATTGCTGTAAATTCTTTTATCAGGCATTACAGATCTAACGCGGTAATAATAAGTAACTCCCGCAGTAGTTTCAGGATCGGTAAACTGATAACTTGCTTCTGCTTTGTCACCCTTTGGTTGAACTGTTCCAATAACTTCAAAATTTTCTGCGTTTCCTTCCGACCGCATCAATTCATAGTTCAACGCTTCCACGTTATTGAAAACGCTGAATTTTAAAACTGCTTTCCCACCAATATTTGAAGCATTGAGTTGAACCTGCTCATTGGCCAGAATGGTCAATGGAAAATAACAACTGCCAACGTCAGCTATTGAGAAACCTACAGGTTTTGGGCCAAAACTAAGTATCTCATTAGCAACACCGGGACTTGGTGATCTGAACATATTATTTTGAAAGGTTGAATTTGGTTGCGGACCGTTCCAGACTCTGGTTGCAATATACATTCGACCGGCAGGATCAAAGGCGATTCCATTAACTACACTGCTATCAATTGAATTATAATCAGCCAAAAGTGTCATCGGAATAGTGCCTGTACCAGCAACTGTTGGAATGTCGGCAGCATTTATCATGAACATTCTCGCATCTTTATATCTCCCACCGCTCAGCGACCCAACTTTGCCATATGATGCTGTAACAAAATATAAATTGCCGGCATTATCAAAAGCGATATCTCCATTAAAAAGGTCATAACGTGTCATATTAGGCCCGGGCGCCAGATATCCTAATAATTCGATTGTAGAACAATTCAAGCTCGGTGATCCACCGCAAGTTGTAAACCGGATCAAAGGGTTGAAAGTAGCAGCAGTTTGCAATGTGGTATCTCTACCCACACCAATTGCATACCCATAGCCATTGGAAGCCATTCCCAATTTCACGATATGATGGAAACCCACAATTGGTGGTGTTGTTCCAATCACAGTTCGTGTATTGGTTACCGTGTTAATGGTAATAATATCCTTATCCCGGTTTGCATTGCTGGCCATCTGTGTGGTAACATAAAAACGGTTGGTGAGAAGATCAACACCCAGGGCCGCTGAACCGTAATAAGTCGAAGATCCATAAGTTTTTGAGATCATAAAACTAGTTCCTCCCATCAACGGACCAACTGCTCCTGTGGTATAATTAACAGATCTGATCTGGGAAGGAACAGCAACTGATGAACCCAGAGAGTCATTCCAAATTGAATACATCACAGTACCGGAACTACAATCAGGCAATTGTGCCTGAGTAAAGACCGGCAGGGCTAATAGTAAAATACACAGGGTGGTGTCTTTCACATTGATTAATATTTGTTTCCAGGGTTTCATAATTATGGGATTATGGTAATTATTTTTTAATGATCGTTGTTGATTTTTTCGTTCCATTATATTCTAATACAATCCGGTAGCTACCTGAGGCAAAGCCACTGACATCAATACTGATATCCTGTGCACCTTTCATCAGCGAAAGGCTTTTCACTGCCATCCTGCTTCCTGCTGTATTATAAATTATGTAGCGTGCCTGTTGGTCCACGGTGGCTGTAAAGCTCACATGTATACTCGATGAAGTCGGGTTTGGATATACTTTGAAGACTGGTATATTATTTTCAGCCGAGATCAATTCAGTTGAAGAGAATTTAACAGCGCCGTCTATGTCAACAATTTTTATCCTGTAATAACTGTTGGCATTATTAGAAATATTATGCTTGTATGAGTAAGATTGTTGTTCTCCGGTATTTCTTGCATTAAGTTTCGAAATGGAAGTGAAATCTCTTCCATTAGCACTGTATTCAACCTCGTAATAAGACACATTGTGTTCACCGTTTATTTTCCAGTTAATCTCATTTAACTGATTAACCCTTTTTGCTTCCAGTGAAATAGTATTAAATGGCAATGCGATATAAGGAGCAAGATCCCTTTCCCATAGTCCGCGTCCGAAAGTAGCCAACCTTATTTTTCTTTGAGCTGGCAGTGGAGGTTTTGGAGTGAAAACAAAATCACTTACCATTACTCCGTCAGGAAATCCTTCATTATAAGATGACCATGGAATAGTTAAACTAGTAGCCGATGTACTCAGTGGAACATTCTGCGCATAGTATACACCGTTATCCGTACCTACGTAAAGCACGCCCACATTATCCGGATCAAATGCAAGTGTATTTGCTGGAACGTCCGGCAAACCTGTACCGATATCTGTCCAGTTGGTCCCGCTGTTAGTACTTAGAAAAACGTGTGAAGAACCAAAACCCGATAAAGTGATGGCAATACGACTATGATTGGTAGGATCCACTGCAATCTTGCTGTAAAACCTATCAGGCAGCGTGCCTGTAATTTCAGTAAAACTGGTGCCGCCATTGGTTGTCCGGAATATCCTACTCCTGACAGCATACCTGGGAACAGTAGAAGCATATACTACCTGGTCTGATGTTTTTGAAATACCAATGGTAAGTATTGGCTGACTGGGACCCGACAAATTTGCGCCACCATTCATCGTAGTTTTTACTGGTGAGGCGCTGGTAACATTAGTAAATTTAAACATCTTCACTGTTCCTCCATACATAATGGTCGGATTTGAAGGCGCCAATACAAACGGAGCATTAAAACATGCCGAGTCTGTAACAGCGAGACTGGAACCATTTGTATTGATTGCAATTCTGTTTCCCGAGTTTATCCATTTATCAGTGGTCCTGTCGATACGCAGAAAATAGGATTCCATATAGCTCCTATTATCATTGCCTGGATCGATGGCAGCATGAAAACCATCCCCAAGGCTTCCAATTCTCCTGCATCCGGAATCACCAGCATAAATAAAGGCTTCATTATCCTGCAAACCCATGACCATAAAATCTTTGTCGGTAGCAGATATCGCAGCATTTGCATAGATCTGTGAGGTGTTCAATCCACCATTAAGTGATTGGTATGCTGATCCTCCATTTGTTGTTCTGAATAATCCTCCATCGGTGCACACAAAAAATGTTTGTCCGGTCGCGTCATGCGGAGAAGACACTATTGAATGTATGTCTGCATGAACGTATGTTGCGTTAGTTCCTTCAGATATATCACCCACCGTTGTATTATTGATATCCCATCGATTCCAATAACCCACCTGTAAAACATTATTTCCGCCATCTGTGGAGCGGTAAAAATCGAGTTCTCCCCAGAGTACCAGATTTGCATCAGCCCTGCTAACAGCAATATCATGACCATACCAACCCTGGTTGCCGATTACTGCGGCAGTATTGGGTTTAGTCCAGTTGTCGCCCCCGTCAATACTTTTATACATTCCTTCAGGGCCGTTAAGGGGAGCAGGGAGATTGCCAATACTTGCATAAATAATATTACTATTAGCGGGAGTAACCGAAATTTCAATTTTCCCGAGTATACCTGTAGGTAACCCGGCACTGAGCTTTACAAATGTTGGGGTTGCGGAACTAACATTGGTAATCCGATATATACCTGAACCAGTTGATCCAAAATTTCCTGAACCACAATACAATATGTCCGGATTTCCCGGCTTGAAAGCCATACTGTTGGCTAAAACAACATTATGAATAAGGTTCCAGTTTGCTCCTGCATCCATCGTTTTGTAAATACCATCGGTAGTAGCGGCAAAAACTGTATCGGGATTATTTGGATGGATCGCAAGGTCCATTACACCTTTAAGGTTTGATGCAGCAAAATCTTTTGATTTGGTCCATGTTGTTCCACCATTGGTAGTCTTCAAAATACCAATTCCATAAGAACCGCGAAATGTTCTTACTGCACCACCATGACCAATAGTACCTGTCGCTAAAGGACCAATCGAGTATACTTCACCGGTACCAATATATATTTCGTTAGGGTTTTTGGGGTTAATTGCAATTGATGCAACAGCATTTACTGGAAATCCGGTAGGTATATAGGTCCAGCTAATCCCATTAGGACCGCCTGTTCCACCAGTAGTGGTTTTCCACAAACCGCCGGAAGCACTTCCCACATACATGATGTTGGGATTTGTGGGATGGAAGGCAACACATAATATCCTGCCTGAAAAGTTCATAGGAGCAAGATTAACCCAGTCAGCAGTATTAGGAAGATCCATCTGGAGATCATCATTTCTCGACTGGATGCTCATTGCCTGGCTTTGTGTATATGCGCGTGAAAATCCCGAAGCATTTATTTCGGCATTGGGATATGCCCGCATTTCGGTCCATAAATCAAATCCTCTCAGTATTTCACCTTCTTCAAATTCCTCTTCTTCTTCATTTTCAAACTCAAACAAATCACTTCCTCTTTCACTGCATGAAAACAAAACAGAAAGGATAACGGCAAACACCAACAAAAATCGAATAGGTTTATTTACAAATAAGTATTGGCTAAATTTCATCCAGGGATTGTTTTTTTTAACAGGGATTGGATTTATCTATCAGGGTTTTTCTGTCCATTACAATTAACCCCTTGTTATCAAGGAGTTATTATATCGACTATGTATAAACGAAACCCGTAGTTTTAAATTGTGGGGAAAATTCCCTACAGCCGAATAGTAAATTCACGATGCCTGTTGGCTATCAAACTTTAACGCATAAAAAAAACCGGTACATTTCAGTGTACCGGTTCGGCTGTGGAAAACTTATTGATCGATTATTTTCTGTATTGTCCCATGATTCCTTTTGCCATCTCCACCATTTTTTTAACGGCCTCTTCAGGCAGGGCTCCTTTTTTAAATTCAGCAAGAAGCTCAGGCATTTTGTTTTCCATTTCCAGCAGGAAATGTTCTTCAAATTCCTTTACCCTGTTAACAGGTACTTCTGTCAGTAATCCCTGTGTTCCAAGATATATAATGGCTACCTGCTTTTCAACTGCAACAGGTTGATACTGACCTTGTTTCAGGATCTCCACGTTACGTGCTCCTTTGTCAAGTACATTTTTTGTAGCAGCATCAAGGTCACCACCAAATTTGGAGAAGGCTTCCATCTCACGATATAGTGCCTGGTCAAGTTTCAGTGTACCGGCAACTTTTTTCATTGATTTGATCTGCGCATTACCACCCACACGGCTAACCGAAATACCAACGTTGATAGCAGGTCTGATACCCGCATTGAACAGGTTGGATTCCAGGAAGATCTGTCCGTCTGTGATAGAAATTACATTCGTTGGAATATAAGCAGATACGTCACCGGCCTGAGTCTCAATGATCGGAAGTGCGGTGAGTGATCCACCACCTTTTGCAAGATGACGAATAGATTCAGGAAGATCATTCATCTGACGGGCAACATCATCATTATCAATGATCTTGGCAGCCCTTTCAAGTAAACGGCTATGCAGGTAGAATACGTCACCAGGATAAGCTTCACGTCCCGGTGGGCGGCGAAGCAACAAAGACACCTCGCGATATGCAACAGCCTGTTTTGACAGATCATCATAAATGATCAGTGCGGCATTACCGGTATCCCTGAGGAACTCACCGATAGATGCTCCGGCAAATGGTGCATAGAATTGAAGTGGGGCAGGATCAGAAGCAGAAGCAGCTACAATGGTTGTATAAGCCATCGCACCTTTATCTTCCAGGATCTTCATTACACCAGCGATGGTGGATGCTTTCTGTCCGATTGCTACATATATGCAATACACAGGTTTTCCTGCGTCAAAAAATTCTTTCTGGTTGATGATAGTATCAACAGCAATAGCCGTTTTACCAGTCTGGCGATCACCAATGATCAATTCCCTTTGTCCACGACCAACAGGGATCATTGCATCAATAGCTTTAATACCAGTTTGAAGTGGTTCTTTCACCGGCTCACGAAAAATTACACCCGGTGCTTTACGCTCAAGTGGCATTTCATAAAGTTCACCGGTAATGGGGCCTTTTCCATCGATAGGATCACCAAGGGTATTGATAACGCGTCCAACTAGTCCACCGCCCACTTTAATAGAGGCGATTTTGCCAGTACGACGTACTTTAGAACCTTCTTTAATTTCACCGCTTTCACCCATCAATACAGCACCAACATTGTCTTCTTCGAGGTTAAGGGCGATGGCACGAACACCATTTTCAAATTCCACCAGTTCACCTGAACCAACATTGTTCAGTCCATAAATACGGGCAATACCATCACCTGCCTGCAACACAGTTCCTACCTCTTCAAGTTCAGCAGAGGTATTGAAGTTGGATAGCTGCTGGCGCAGTATCGCTGAAATTTCGTCTGGTTTTATATTTACCATAAAGGGGTTTTTTTATCTTTTAATTATCTCAGTTTCTGAACATACATGTTCTCAATAAATTGTTTCTTGATGACCTCAAGGTCGTGGCGGACAGAAGCATCGTACAGAATATCATCAGACTGCAACACAAAACCGCCAATTACTGATTCATCAACTTTGGAAACCATTTCCAGTTTGCTTTCTTTAAAGCGCGGAAGACCCTGCATTTTTCCCTGGATATACACCAGAATTTCATCGTTAACCGGTATAGCCGTAGTTACTTCGATGATCTTTATTTTATGATGTACCCTGTATTGTTCGTGGAAAGATGCCAGTATTTCTTCAATAGCGATCATTCTTCCTTTCCGGAACACCAGTTTAAAAAATTCACTGGTCAGCTTGGATATCTTACCGTTGAATATTGCCTCGAATATGGAGATCTTTTTGTCTTCGCTGATGACTGGTGATTTAAACACTATCTGCATCTCCTTATTATCCACACCCCGAATAGTATCAATGTCATTGTAAACATCTTCCAGTTGGTTGGTTTCTATCGCCAGATCAAAAAGTGCTTTAGCGTAACGCTGGGCAACTTTGGGTTGTCGCATGTGCTGAATATTCTAGATTAGTTATTTGTATTTCTAATGGCGATAAGATCGTCAGCAAGCTTGTGGATGTAACTATCCTGTTCAGCTTTGGGCGACAATTCACGGCGGATAACTTTTTCCGCAACTTCAATAACCATATTTCCGATCTGATTTTTTACATCAGTCAGTGCGGCCATTTTCTGGTTCTGGATGGCGTTATTGGCATCAACAATGATTTTGTTAGCTTCAAGCTTGGCCTGCTCCTTAGCTTCATTGATGATCTTGTCTTTGATCTCTTTGGCTTCTTTCAGGATCTGTCCCCTTTCTTCACGTGTCTGAGCCATGATCGCTTCATTCTCATTCTTCAACTGAGCCATTTCTGTTTTAATGCGCTCTGCAGTAGCGAGTGAATCTGCGATAGTTTTTTCCCTTTCGTTCAGTCCATTGATAATGGCCGGCCATGCAAATTTCTTAAGGATGAAAAATGCGATCAGGAAAGCCAGCAATGTCCAGAACAGCAAACCAAACGCGGGTGTTAATAAATCCATCGTGGTAATGTATTAATGTTTCTAATTATTCAATTTCAAAATGAATTTGCATATGCGTAAATACGAATATGTGTCTTTAACTTCTCTCGTCTCTCCTCTCTCGTCTCTCACACCAACCAACAACTCCCAACCATCAACCGTCAACTAATATGTGTTCTCCTCTCGTCTCTCCTCTCTCATCTCTCAAACCAACCAACAACTAACAACCAACAACCAACAACTAAATTACCGCCCCTCGGCCCTTTGCGTTG
>Ga0207701_10005382_pt1 | contig 12878 bp, 10 predicted proteins | sample KBSSwiSSwithPhiX_FD_184294 | JGI IMG/M metagenome (GOLD analysis project Ga0207701, IMG submission 184294) | Switchgrass rhizosphere bulk soil microbial communities from Kellogg Biological Station, Michigan, USA, with PhiX - S5 (SPAdes) (version 2) | ecosystem: Environmental > Terrestrial >...
ACGCCCTTGACGACCTGCACCTCGGCGACCGCCTCGACGCTCAGGATCTCGATCTGGTTCTGGCCGCCGTAGTTGCCGAAGCCGCGGTTTTCCGGGTTGGTCTGGGCGCTGCTGCCGTCGACCGTGATCGCGCTGCCGCCGTCGCCGACGCCGTTGACGCGGAACGCCCGGCCGCCGCCAACGGCCTGGTCGCTCGAACTGACGCCCGAGCCCAGCAGGATGACGTTCTGCAGGTTCCGGCGCGACACCGGGATCTCGGTCACCTCGGCGCCAATGGTCTGCATCTGCGCAGTCGAGGTCGTCTGCACGAGCGGCGTCGATTCGGTGACCGTGATCGTCTCTTCGAGCGCGCCCACTTCGAGCTGGTAGCTCTGCCGCACTTCCTGGCCGGCTCCGAGCTTCAGCCCCTCGCTCGTATAGGTCTTGAACCCCGACAGCTCAATCTTGATCGCATATGGGCCCGCAGGCAGCGCAGGCAGCGCGAATTCCCCACGGCTATCCGTCACCGTATCTCTCGTCAGATTCGTGCCCTGATGAGTAACCGTCACGCTCACCCCGGGCAGAACGGCCTTGGAGCTGTCCTGCACGACTCCGTAAAGGGTGGCGGTCGTCACCTGTCCATGCGCAGATGACGCCGCCATGAAGAGCGATGTGAGGCAGACGCCAAAGGAAGCGAGAAATCGGCGCGAGGTAACCATCAGAGATCCTCCAGCTTGACCAGTGTCCGAACGTTCCGCGCGCGTCTTTGTAGCACCGAGGTTGACGCCGTGTCTACGGCAAAGACGAGTCTCGGATCAGGCGCGAGCGAGAAAGCAGGGCGGCGTTTTCCGTGCAGACCGGCGCCGAGCGCCTGATCCGCCGCGACAGCGCACTTCTGTCCGATTACGCGCGCGAGAGTGCGGCCCACGAGCGATCGATACCCGGCAGTATCGTCTTCGACAAATTCAGAAAACTTCGCAGCCGAAGCGAAATGGCGTGTCGTGAGTCGGCAGGGGATCGCTGGAGGTGGTGCTGCACATGCCTGCCGGAGTTCAGCGGTACCAAGGGACGGACGAAGATCGTTCTCGCCTGATCGGCGTATGCAACGAGTAGGCGCCTTCGAGGCAGCTTTGGTCGCGCGACTGGAAGACGTACGCCGCGCCGAGCACTTCCGGCGTGAGTTGCCGACAAAGCGCCACGTTGTCGATGATTTCCGGGGGATGAGCCACGTTCGCACGAGCAGGGACGGCGGGTGGTGAATGGCTGACCAAATGTCGTGAAGATCCCCGCGTTCGAGGAGGCACTGCGACGAGAGACGGTTGGCCGTTTTCTTGCCTCTGTGCTGCGCGGCGAAACACGCCGCGGAAAGCACACATGACAAACATCGAGTGCCGTCGATTCCCGATGCTCATCGCCAGCGCGATGACCGTCCTCTGTCTCGTTCCCTCGACGACCTTTGCGCAGCTGAATGGTTCCAACATCAAGGGCGACGCCGGCGTCAAGGCAGGATCGCAAGCGCCGCCGGGCGCGTACGTCGTGGTGCCGTTGTGGTTCTACACCGCTGATGCAGTGAAAGACCGCAATGGCGACGAGATTCTCACCGGCAACCTGGACGCGGCCGTGTTCGGCGTCGCGCTGAACGTCGTGACCAGGCAGAAGGTCCTGGGCGGCAACTACGGGTTCCTCGTGGTCCTGCCCGGGGCCAATAACCGCGTGCAGGGCGCCGAAGACTTCGACGCCAACCCCGGCGCGGGGTTGACGGACATGTACGTACAGCCGATCAACCTGGGTTGGACGAAACCGCGCGCCGACTTCACCGCCGCCTACGGCCTCTTCCTGCCCACGGGCCGCTACGAAGACGGTGCCAACGACAATACCGGCCTCGGCATGTTCGGACAGGAGATCCTGGTTGGCACCACCGTCTACCTGAACTCGCAGAGGAGCCTGCACGTGGCCACCGCGGCGACATTCGATTTCTTCTCGGAGAAGAAGGATAGTGAAACGAAGGTCGGCAACGTGCTCAACCTCGAGGGCGGCGTCGGCGCGGACTTCCTCAAAGGCGGGCTCGTGGCGGGCCTGGCGTACTACGGCACCTTCAAGCTGACCGATGACCAGTTCGATTCGCCGCTCGCGTCGCGGCTGTTCCGCGACAAGAATCGCGTGTGGGGACTGGGCCCGGAGGTCACACTGGCCCTGGCGACGAAGCAGGCCATCTACGGCTTCGTCACGGTGCGCTACCAGTGGGAGCTCGCCGCGCGAACGGCGACCGAGGGCGCCGCGTGGAACATCATGGCGAGCTTCCCGCTCAAGCCCATTCGAATCCCTCAGCCGTGAACGGTGTCCTTTTGTACGTGTGTCCGGCTTCAGCCGGATCGTGAACGGATCCACCTGAAGGCGGACACCACGTACAAATGAAAATTTCTACCGTGAGTGGAGCCGCTGGTGAACGCCGGTGATCATCACCGGTGTGGGCACCATGACCGCCGTCCGGATTTCGCGTCCGTTGTCGACGATCACCAGCCGCTCTTCGATCACGACACCGGGGGCCGCCTGAAATCGAACGACGCCTGTACAGTCGGCGTTCACTTCATACGTCCCGAAGCCCTGCGAATCCGGAACGGTTCCGGTGAGCGAGCCCTTCACGTTGGAGACCTGGCTGAAGCTCCCGTGGCCGTCGTAGTTGCGAAGGACGATACCGATGACCGACTCGATGAGCCCTCCGGGCGCCGGCCGCGTGCCTTGAATCTGAATACCGTAGTCGCCGCGCACGGTGGCCTCGCTGCACTGTTTCCCTCGTCCGCGGTCGCTGTTCTCTTGACCATCGGTGCCCATGATCCGCGCGCCGCCAACAACGACGGCCGCGGTAACGGCCGCCGTGACTACCCAAGCTGTTCGTCGCATACGCTCTCCTTCGATACGCCCGTGAACTCATCGGCCAGGTGGCGCTCGCACTTACACAGGCGGAATCCAACTGAAAAGGGTGCAATCACCGACTCAGCGAACCGGATAGCCTCGGGTCGGCGAACGCCGACGCCGACCTGACCGGTTTGTTTCGGGATTTCCACCTTGAATCCACGACTGTGAACGCCGAATTGCCAAACTCGGGCGGACAGTAGCAGGTCTGCGTTCGGGGTGCCTGTTCCATCTTGCACAGCTCAAATCCATCGCTGTGTAGCCTGTCTTTGAGGTCGATGCCTCATGACATCGCACCGAGACTCTCCAGCAGCGCTCGGGCATCCAGGAGATCAGGGTCCGTCGCGGGCCGCACGAGAACGGATTTCGAACAGAACGAGTCAATTCACATGAACGCGCAGCGGGTCACCGCGCACACGTAGTAAAGGCCCGGCACAATTCGCCGCCAACCGCTGTGATCAGCGGGCGGAAGCGCGCCGGGAACGGCGTTGCAAAGCGTCTCGAACGGGCGAGAGCGCGAACCTGGCGCCGGAAGAGACATAGGCTAGAATTCGTCACCCCCCAACAGGTCCACCTGGCTGCTGCCTGCAGGGGACGGGCGATGAGGCCGCCCTGCGCCAGCTGATCCCGCTGGTGCACGAGGAACTACGGCCGATTGCGAAGCGCTATGTCTGGCGATGACGCCGGGCACAGGTATCTCTGGACAGGTGATCGCGCATGACGAGCGACCGCTGGCGCCGCATCCAGGCGCTGTATCACGAGATGCTGGCGCATCCCGTGCACGAGCGCGCAGGAGCCCTGGCGGCGGCGTGCGCAGGCGATTCGGCGATGCAGGCCGAAGTCCAATCACTGCTCGACCAGCCTGAGGCCGCCGGGGGGCTCGCAACCACCGACAAGAAAGCGGCGGCGCCGCTCGCCGTGCGGACGAACGCGACGTTTACCGGGCAGCGTATCGGCGCCTACGAAGTGAGGACCCTGCTCGGCGCCGGTGGGATGGGCGAAGTGTACCGCGCGTGGGACCCTCGCCTGGCACGCGAAGTGGCACTCAAGGTACTCCCGGGCGACGTCGCCGAGAATCCGGCGCGCCGGCGCCGGTTCCTCGAAGAAGCTCGGGCGGCCGGCAGTCTGAATCACCCCAACATCGTCGCGGTATTCGATGTCGGAGTCGGCGAAGGCACTCCGTTCATCGCCACGGAGCTGCTCGACGGCAGACAGCTCCAGGACGAAATGGATCGCGGCGTCCTCCCGATTCGACGTCTGCTCGACCTCGCCGTGCAGATCGCGGCGGGGCTCCGCGCCGCCCACGAAGCCGGCATCGCGCATCGCGATCTGAAGCCGCAGAACGTCATGGTGACCCGCGACGGGCGAGTCAAGATTCTCGACTTTGGATTGGCAAAAGCATCCGGTGCCGACCGGGACGTCACCGGGGCCCAGTCCGGGACGATCACGGCGCTGGGAATCATCCAGGGCACGCCCAACTACATGAGCCCCGAACAGGCGAGCGGCACCGCGGTTGACTTCCGTTCCGATCAGTTCTCGTTCGGGCTGATGCTGTACGAAATGGCCACCGGCGTCCACCCGTTCCGGCGCGCGACGACGCTGCAGACGATGTCGGCGATCGTCGACGACGAGGCGCGACCAATCAACCAGCTGAACGGCGCTGTTCCGACGATGCTGCGCTGGGTGATCGAGCGATGCCTGGCGAAGGATCCGGCGGATCGGTATGGATCCACCGCCGACCTGTCGAAGGACCTCCTCAACCTGCAGGGGCGGCTCGCCGAATTGACCGGCGAAGACACGCGTGCGGTTCCGGCGCCGACGAGGTCGCGCCGTCGCACGGCGCTCATCGCCGCGGGAGTCGCGCTTCTGGTTGTTTCCGTCGCGCTCGTGGCGCCGTTATCGAGCGGTGGGATCCCGGCGCTGACGTACGCGCCGCTCGTCACCGATGCGAGCTTCCAAGGATCCCCATCGTGGTCGCCGGATGGAACCGCGCTCGCCTACGCGTCAACGGTCAACGGGGTCCAGCAGGTATTCACGAAGAGCTTCGCGTCGTCGATGGCTCATCAAGTGACCGACTCCAGGTTCGACTGCACGGACCCGTTCTGGTCGCCCGACAACACCCGCATCTTCTACCAGTCGCTCGCGCGTGATTCAGAAAGCCTGTGGTCGGTCAGTTCCGCGGGAGGCCCTCCCGAGCTGGTCGTCGAGAACGCCAGTCGAGCGGCCGCCTCGCCCGACGGCGGCACGCTGGCCTTCTTCCGCGAGGTGGACACCCAGCAGAGTCTTCTTGCCGGTACGCGGCTGACGATCTGGATCGCGTCGCCCACGGGGACCGACCTGCGCCGTTACGCCCAGGCACCGTTCGACACGCGCACCTTCGTCGACGGGGCGCTCCGGTTCTCACCCGACGGCTCCAGGCTTCTCATCTGGGTCTGGGGTTGGTCGGACGATCTTTCCACGGCGCCCTCTCCTGAGTTCTGGGTGCTGCCCTGGCCGACCGGGACACCCTACAAGGTCTTGACTACGCTGGCGCGCGCGGCACCGGCCGCAGCATCGTTCGACTGGCTGCCCGACGGCCGGCGCATCGTCGTCTCGTTGTGGGACGAGCGCACGACGGGGATGCACCTGTCGATCGCCAACGTCGAGACTGGTGAGGTGACGCCGTTGACATCGACGCCGGGCAGCGAGAACCGCCCGGTCGTCTCGCCCGACGGGCAGCGAGTCGCATTCGCGGCCGAAGCGATCGATTTCGACCTGGTCGAGATCCCCCTGGATGGGTCGTCCACTCGACGCCTGCTCGCGACGTCCCGGAACGAGCTCGATGCGACGTTCATGTCCGACGGCAGCCAGTATGCCTATGTCTCCGACAAAGGCGGAGTGCTCCAGCTGTGGCTGCGCAGCCGCGACGGGAAGTTCGAGCGCCCGATCGTCGCGCGGAATCAATTTGCCGATGATCAGACGTTGGCGCTGGGATCACCCGCGCTGTCGCCCAAGGGGGACCGCATCGCGTATCAGCGGTACGCGGAGCGCAGCGGCTATCAGATCTGGGTGTCGACCGTGGCAGCTGCGGGTCCGCCCGTCCAGCTGACCTCGGGGGCGCTCTACCAGGATGGGCCGACCTGGTCCCCGGATGGGAGCACGATTGCGTTCATCCAGCGCACCAAGGACAACGTGTCTGCGCTGGCCAAGGTTCGCGTCGGCGCCGTCGAACGACCGACCATTATTTTGCGGGACGTGCCGACGCTTGGGTCGCGTCCGAAGTGGTCGCCAGACGGCCGGTGGATTGTCGCCGACACCTCCGACGGGCTCGTCATCGTGACGCCGGAGGGGAAAGACACGCGCGTCATCAGCCAGGAAATCTGGATTGCCTACAGCTGGAGCGCCGACAGCCGCCATATCTACGGCCTTCGCGAAGCGGACCAGCCAGGCCGCTATGCGCTGACGGCCATCGACATCGACACGATGAAGGAACGGGTGATCAACCCGGAGCTCGGCATGATTCCGCCGGCATCGCAGCCCATTCGGGGCCTGGCCCTGATGGGGGCGGGTTCTCTCGTGACCTCCATTGCCAGCGCGCGCTCGGATATCTGGGTGGCCGAGGGCCTCGAGCGTCCCGGACGAACGCTGCTCTCGCGCCTGTGGCGCGGCAATTAGGCCGGCAATTTCGCGGGCAAGATCCAAGACATTTCCAAGGACTGGCCACTCGCGCCGGCGCTATACTCCCTCGCGCTGGGCCCGGAGGAGCAGACGCGGAGGCAACGGCCGCATCAACCCCGGGAACCACGGAGAACCCATGCGGAAACCCCTCGCGCTCGCGACGCTGCTGTTGTCGTTCACGACCGGACCGGAGGTGCTCTTCGCCTGTGGCGACAAGTTTTTCCTTGTCGGCCGCGGCGACCGGTTTTCTCGCGCGTATGCCACGCTGCACCCAGGCGAGATCCTGCTTTACACCGGCGGTACGACGACCGTCAGCAAAGGGCTGCGCGACGCGCGCCTGCACAAGTTCATCACCCGCGCCGGCCACCGGGTGGTCATCGCCTCGGATCGCGCCGAGCTCGATCGGGCTCTCAAAGCCGGATCGGTTGACGTCGTGCTGGCAGGTCTCGGGCAGGCGGTCGATCTGGTGACGGAAGTCGGAGCAGCGCCGTCCAAGCCGACGCTCCTGCCGATCGAAGGGGACGGGCCGGACGCAGCCGCGGCGTCGCAACCGCAGTTTGGCGCCAGGCTGAAGTCGTCCGACAAGGTCAATCACTTCCTCGCCAGCATCGAGGAGATCATGCGAGGGCGTCCAGCATCCAGTCCGCGGCGACTGCGAAGCTGATTTGAAGGGCGCTCCCATGCGATCGGTCCACAGCATGTTCGCTGTTCGGGTCGTAGCCTCTCTGATCCTCGTGTCCGGCACCGCGGCAACGGCACGGGCGCAAGCGTGGCTGCCGGCCAAGGGAGAGGGCACGGTCTCGGTCCTCTTCACAAACGTCCTGTCGAAAGATCACTACCTGCCGGACGAGCGGTTCGACTTCGGCCACATCGATTCGAACACCATGCTGTTCGACGTAACCTACGGGGTCTCCGATCGCCTTGCGGTGACAGCCGGCCTGCCGGTCGTGATGTCACGCTACCGCGGCAATGCGCCGCATCGACCGATCACGCTGGACGATGGCGCCTGGCATACGACCGCGCAGGACTTCCGCTTCGGGCTCCGTTACGGTCTCGCGCGTGGGCCGGTCATGGTGACGCCGTTCATTGGCACGGATCTCCCGAGCGTCGATTACGAGTTCTACGCACACGCGGCCCCGGGACGGCAACTGAAGGAGCTCAATACCGGAGTCGCCGTGGGCCGGCTGTTCGCGGACCTCGGACTCGTGGTCCAGGGGCGCTACGCGCTTGCGTTCTCGGAAGGCGCGCTCGATCAGTCCCGGCGCTACAGCCTCGCATCGCTGGAGGGCGCGTATTTCCTCACTCCGAACATCCGGCTGCTGGCGATGACCGCCGCGCGAATCGGCCACACCGGGATCGATCTGGCGCCCGACAGCGGCCGGGTCCTCCCGGCCGAAGTGTTCCGCCACCACGATCAGATTTCGCGTGAGAGCTATTTGAACCTCGGCGGCGGCGCGGCCGTTTCGGTGACCGACACCTGGGACCTGTTCGGCTCGTTCACGACGACGATGACGGGCCGCAATACCCATGCGGTCAACCGCGGGATTTCTCTCGGCGTCGCCTGGAGCTTTGGCGGTGCCGGCGTCCTGATACGCGCGTCGAGGGATGGGCGCGAGGGCAGACTCGTCAAATGCCTGTGTCAGAAGGCGGGGGGCTAGGACAACCGCCCACCGCCGGGTGCCGGGCTGGACAGCGATTGCGTGCTGGCGGCGCCGTTGGTGCGGTGAAGCTTGAAGGTGAGCAGCACGGCGCCCAGCCGTACGCGATCGCCGTCGGCGAGCCGGACTGGCTGCGTCACGCGGAGGTCGCCGACAAACGTGCCGTTCTTGCTGCCAAGATCCTCCAGCCAAGCTTCGCCGGTGAATCGAATGGCGGCGTGACGGCGCGAGACGGTGGGCGACGGCACGTCGATGACATCGTCGAGATCGCGGCCGAGCAGATTGTCGCCGTCGAACAGATTCACCCGGCCCGTCGGGCTGACGAGCCAGCCGCGAACCGGACGAGCGACCGCAAGGCCGCCGTCCGGCGATTCGACCGGGCCGACAAACGCGTATCCGAAGCCGTGGACCGTGCGGATGAAGCGCGGCCGTTCGGCGTCATCGCCGAGCACGCGCCGGAGCTCTGACATCAGGCTGTGCAACGTGACCTCCGAGACGAACGTATCGGGCCACAGCTGCGCATGGATGTCGCCCTTCGACACGGCGGCAGGCCGCCGCTCGACGAGGAGCGTTAGGAGATCGAAGGCCTTGCGCGTGAGGTGATGCTCGACGCCGTCACGCCACAGCCGGCGCGCAGCGGAATCGAGCTGGATGCCTTGGCACACGGTTCCCGATTAGTGCAGCCGAATGACGCTTGTCAAGCATTTCGTGCCGAGTGACAGGGCGGGGGGCAGAACGCGTGACCAGAACAACCGAACGAACCGGAATCGGATCATGTCGCCTGTGGTTCGCCGCTATCGCCGCGCTGGCGATACTCGATGCGAATGGCGGCGGCTCGGTGCGCGCCGCTGCCATCGACCCGTTCGATGTCGAGGTCCGCGATGCCCGCGGACGGTCGCTGCGGCTGGCCGAGTTTAAGGGAAAAATCGTGCTGGTCGATCTGTGGGCCAGCTGGTGTCCCGACTGCCGGATATCGTTCCCGGCTCTTGACGCGCTGTCTCGCGCGTACCGCCCACGCGGTGTCGAGATCGTGGCCGTCAACCTTGACCAGCGCCAGAAGGATGCCGCGGCGTTTCTCGCAGCCCACCCGCACGAGATGGTTGTGGTCTTCGATCCACGGGCCCGCATGCTCGAGGCCTTCGGCGCGACCGGCATTCCGAGCTCCTACTTGATCGACCGTCAGGGAACGGTGCGCTACCGGCACAGCGGCTACATGGCAGGCACCGATGCGCAGTATCGGCAGCAGCTCGATCTGCTCCTGGCCGAATGAATACTCACAGCGCCGACTGGCTGGGTGTTTCCGTCGTGGCGCCGGCGGCCGACGTGCGGTAGACGAGGCGGCTGGGACCGATGTTGATCACGTCGCCGTCCCGCAATGAGGACTCGCCGACGACGGCGCGGTCGCCGATCGTCGTGCCGTTCTTGCTCCCCAGATCCCGCAAACGGACGCCCTGGCCGTCGATGACGATGCAGGCGTGACGGCGCGAGACGGCAGCCGAATCCAGGCAGACGGTCGAGGCAGGGTCGCGTCCGATCATGTTCTCTACCGCTTGCAGCATGATTCGCCGCTGGTCGACGATCACCCAGTGCGCCAGGACCGGCCCGGGAGTTTTCGATCCGACAACCTCCCGGCAGAAGGCGTATCCGACGCGGTGGGCCGTGCGAATGATCGGGCGATCGGATGACCGGTCGTCGAGGACCCGGCGCAGTTCCTTGACGACGCCGACCAGCGTAGCGTCCGAGACGAAGGTTTCCTTCCAGAGCCGTTCGTGGAGTTCCCTCTTTGGGACCACTCTGGGAGCCTGATCGACGAGCAGCGAGAGCAGATCGAACGCCTTCGGCGTGAGGTGAAGTACCTCGCCCTCCCGCGTCAGCAGGCGCCGGGCCCGGTCGAGCACGAAGCCATCGAAGTGGACCGGCTCGATCTCCCCGCGGATTCCCACGGTTTTCACCCGTTTCTCCCCCGACAGCCCACCGCGCTTCCGGCAGACTGCCCCGTGAAATGCGTGTCGATTCTACAAGCGGGATTGCAGGATCGGCAAAACGACTCGCCAACTTCGCAGTCACGAGGAGACCAGCATGCGAGCCAAGACCCTGCTATCGTCCCTTGCCGCAACCGCGGCGCTGACCATTTCCCTCGCGCCGGGAGCGCTGAGCGCCCATGACTCTTGGTCAAGCTGGAGCGTCGCGACTCCGGTTGCCGGAGTCAACAGTCCGTTCCCCGATGGCTGCCCGATCGAGTCGCGGGACGGCCTGAGCCTGTACATCGCGTCGACGCGCACCGGCACACTGGGCGGCAACGACATCTGGGCCGCCGACCGGTCGAGCAAGGACGAGCCTTTTGGCGCACCGACCAATCTCGGCGCCCCGGTCAACACGCCGGCCAACGACTTCTGCCCGACGCCCATTCAGGGTAGTTATCTGATGTTCGTCTCGGAGCGGCCCGGTGAGGGAACGTGCAATTCGGGGCCCGGGTTCGGTGACATCTACATCGTTCGACGGAATGCGGCAGTCGGCTGGGGGGAACCGCGACACCTTGGCTGCGTCGAAACCGGGACCGGGCCGAACAGCGCAGGCGCGGAATTCAGTCCCTCGCTCGTGAGTACGGAGGAAGGCACGTTCCTGTATTTCTCCAGCACGGCCAGCGGCAATCACGACATCTACCGCAGCCGCCGCCAGAACGACGGCAGCTTCGGTCCCCCGACTCCGGTGCGTGAGCTCAACACGGAGTTCGACGACCGCATGCCGAATGTCAGCGCCGACGGGCTGGAGATCGTGTTCAGCTCGACTCGTCCCTTCGACGCGCGCGGCAACGCGACGTTCGGCAGCTTCGATGTCTATGTGTCGCGGCGAAGCAGCACCAGGAAGAAGTGGTCGGCCCCGGTCAATCTCGGTCCCAACGTCAACACTGCGGGCAGCGAAACGCGCTCCACGCTCTCCTGGGACGGCAGGCGCCTCTATTTCGGTCGGGACGGTGACATCTATTCGAGCAGCAGGACCCGCGGGCACGGCTACTGAGAGACAGGCTGGTCGGCCGCGCAGGTGGGCCGGCCAGCCGAACGCCTCGGTAATGTGGGCGGCGCGACTGCGGGGGGTGAATCGTCAGAGCGTTGGGAAAACCGCTCGTACCATACGATCGATCGATGCTATCGGCGATGTGCCGGGGCCAGGCAGGCACAGGGGTAAGCTCTCCGATTGAATAGAGGCGAGCGAGCCGGGTGACGAAGTCTAGTAAGGGTAACCCTTGAGCCTTGGCGTCCTGGGCTTCCACTCAGGCAGGGACGCGTATTTATCCCCGATTGGCATTTTTACCTTCGGCAAACTCTGGGCGTCGAGTACCTGTTCCTCCGGAATCACATCGTTGATGTAGAGCAGAAAGGCCGTCAGCGCGTAGACCTCGTCGGCGGTCAGCGTCCCTTCTCTATTGAGAGGCATGGCGCGGTTGATGTAATCCCACACCGTCGTTGCGAACGGCGCGCGAAGCGGCAGGATTCGTCCCCGGTCCCAAAGCTCGACATCCGGGCCAGCCGGTATCTTGCTTTTCAAATTGGGCGACGTGCCCTCGATCCCCGTCGCCCCGTGGCATCCCGCGCACCCCTTCGCGCGATAGACCAGTGCGCCCTCTTTCACAGTGCCGCGCCCCGGCGGGAGTTCCTCTCCGGTCGGACCGATCGAGATATCCCACGCGCGGATTTCCTCTGCGCTCGGCGTGCGCCCCACTCCATACGTCGGCCCCTGCGCCAGCGCAGAAACGCCCATGAGCCAAGCGAACGCGATCGGGAGAACCCTACGCGTGCCCATTGGTCACGCTCCCGTCTTTGGCGATCCTCCAGGGTTGCATGCTGTTGTCCAGCCCCGGCACGCTGAATGTTTCATCGAAGGGCTTGTTCCAGAACTTGGCGATCTGTTCGCGCGACGGTTGCACCTGACCGATCTCGTCGGTGCAGCGCGACAGGAGCTCCGCCTCGTTTCCGTCCCAATTCCACTGATAGGCGAAACGGGCATGGGCCATACGCTGTGGCGTTGCCTTGAACTCGGCCTTGTTCCATTTCTTGCCGCCGTCGGTGGACACGTCCACCTGCTTGACGGCGCCGCCACCGGACCAGGCCAGGCCGCTGATCTCGTAGAAACCCTTGCCGGGCAGCTGTTGCCCGCCCGAAGGGAACGTGATGACCGATTTCGGTCCGATCTGATAACTCAATGCCGCCTCTTTCGAGTCCTGATCGAGATGTCCGAAATCGTTGTAGTTCATGTAGTAGCGGTCCACCACCTTGATTCGCCGCAGATACTTGGTGTGAAAGATTCCCTCGAAGCCGGGGGCCATCAGCCGTAGCGGAAACCCTTGCTGGGGCCGCAAGGGCTCGCCGTTCATGCCGTAGGCTATCAGAACGTCGTCCATCGCCTTGGCGATCGGCATGCTCGACGCGCCCTTCACTTCCTCCGACCCTTCTGCGACGAACCAGGTTGCCCCGCCTTTCACGCCGCACTCCTTGAGCAGCACAGAGAGGAGCACGCCGGTCCATTCGGCGCAACTGGTCATGCCGTGCGATTCCTGAACGTTCTTCGCCCTGCGCGACGACCGATTCCCCGCGCACTCGATGAAATGCAGGCGGGTCACCGAAGGCAGTCGCTTCAACTCCTCCATCGTGAAGGTCAGCGGACGGTCCACCA
>Ga0207701_10005383_pt1 | contig 12877 bp, 10 predicted proteins | sample KBSSwiSSwithPhiX_FD_184294 | JGI IMG/M metagenome (GOLD analysis project Ga0207701, IMG submission 184294) | Switchgrass rhizosphere bulk soil microbial communities from Kellogg Biological Station, Michigan, USA, with PhiX - S5 (SPAdes) (version 2) | ecosystem: Environmental > Terrestrial >...
TGCCGCTCGCCGATCCGTCGCGCCTGATGGTCGTTTCCGAGACCTACCAGAACGCGCCGTCCGAAGTGTCCGCCGGCAACTACACCGACGCCGCCGCCGGCGTGCCGGCATTCGAAGGCTTGAGCGCGATCCACTTCTCCAGCTTCAACCTTTCCGAGGGGACCGTGCCCGAGCGCGTCATCGGCGGACGCGCCACGGCGAACTACTTCGACGTGATCGGCGTCAGGCCGATGCTCGGCCGAACCTTCACCGCTGCCGAAGACACGCCCGGCAACGAGCAGGTTGTCATCCTGAGCCATCGCCTGTGGACGCGGCGCTTCGGCGCCAACCGCTCGATTGTCGGCAGCACGATCCGGATGAACGGCGTCAGCTACACCGTCCTCGCGGTGATGCCGCAGTCTTTCGACCTCACCACCGACAGCGAAGAGCTGTGGACGCCGATTGCCTTCACGCCGGCGCAGAAGGTGCTGCACGACGAGCACTACCTGACGGTGCACGGGCGGCTGCGCGCGGACGCCACGCGCGCGCAGGCGGAACAGCAGCTCGAGGCGGTGGCCGTGCGGCTCCGGCGCGAGTTCCCGCGCCACGCCGGCGATCTGCGCTACACCACGACACCGTTCCGGGATCGCTTCGTCGGCGACTACGACACCCGCCTGTTCGTGCTGCTCGCCGCGGTGGGCGTCGTGCTGCTGATCGCCTGCGGCAACGTTGCCAACCTGCTGCTCGCGCGCGGCGCGGCGCGGGCGCGCGAAATCGCCGTCCGCTCGGCGATTGGCGCCGGGCAATGGCGGATCGTGCGCCAGTTACTCACCGAAAGCGTCGTGCTCGCGCTCGCCGCCGCGGGTACGGGCCTGCTCCTCGCGCACTGGTTCATCGTCGCGGTCGTGGCGTGGAGCCCGCAGGGCGTGCCGCGGCTCGAACAGGCACGCATCGATCCGCTGGCGCTGGGCGTCGCGGTGATGCTTGCGCTCTTCAGCAGCGTCGTCTGCGGGCTGGCGCCGGCGCTGCGCCTGGCGCGCACCGACGTGCACACCGGGCTGCGCGACGGCGGCCGCGGCGCGACCGGCGGCAGCTTCCGCGATCGCCTGCGCGGCGGCCTGATCGCCGGCGAAGTGGCACTCTCGCTGCTCCTCCTCTTCGGCGCCGGACTGCTCATCAGGAGCGCGATCGCGTTGCAGCGGGTAAACCCGGGGTTCGATCCGCACGGCATCATCAGCGCCCGGATCGCGCTGCCGCAAGCTTCGTATGGCGATCCGTCGCGCATCGTCGACACCTTCGAGCGCATGGCGGTGGACACCGCGATGATCCCCGGCGTCTCGCACGCGGCGCTCACATCGTTTGCCGCAATGGGACCCGGCGGCAACACGAACGGCCTGCTGCCCGACGACGGCCGCGCGTTCGACTTGAAGAACCTGATCCCGAGCCGGCTGCGGATGATCACGCCCGACTTCTTCCAGACGATGCGGATTCCGATCGTCAGGGGCCGCGGCTTCGACGCGAACGACCGGCGCGACACCCAGCGCGTGATGATCATCAGCGAGGCACTGGCCGCGCGGGCGTTCCCCGGACAGGATCCGATCGGCAAGCGCATCGGCTGCTGCGAGCAGACGCCGGACCAGCAGCCGGTCTGGAAAGTCGTGGTCGGGATCGCCGGCGACGTGCGGTCGATGGGCCCCGCGACCGCGCCGCGGCCCGAGTTCTATCTTCCGCTCCCGCAGGTGCCCGATGACGCGTGGAACTGGACGCAGCGCGCGATGTACATCGTCGCGCGCACCGACGGCGAGCCAGCGGCGCTGACCGCGCCGCTGCGCGCGATGGTGGCGCGGGTGGATCCGGAGCTGCCGTTATACGACGTGCGGCTGATGGATCAGCGGCTGGCCGGCACGCTCGAAACAGCGCGTTTCAACACGCTGCTGCTGTCGCTGCTCGGCGCCATCGGCCTGCTGCTGGCGGCGAGCGGCATCTACGGCGTGATCGCCTACTTCGTCAGCCAGCGAACGCAGGAGATCGGCGTCCGCATCGCGCTCGGCGCGTCGAGGGCGAGCGTCGTCCGACTCATCCTGGCGCAGGCGATGCGGCCGGTGGCCATCGGCGCGGCGGCCGGCGTCGTCGCCGCGCTGGCCGCAAGCCGTGTGCTCGCCAGCCAGCTGTTCAACGTCAGCCGCACCGATCCGGTGACGATCGGCGCGGTCGTCGCGGCGCTGCTCGGCGTCGCGTTGGTAGCGAGCGCCCTGCCCGCGCGCCGCGCGGCGGCGGTGGACCCGACGCGCGCGCTGCAATCGGAGTAGCGCGCGGGAGATCAGGAGTCCCCCTCCGGTTTGCACCGCTCGACCACGCTCGCTGCAGCCGCCCAATTCGCGGCGCTCGTGGGAACGAACAGGAGGTCAGGAGGTCAGGAGGCTTGTCGTATGACTCGATTCGACGGTGGGCCGGCTCCGCCGGCCAACATGCGGCCGGAGGCGGTACGCGCGAAAACGAATCGCCAAAAGACACCACGGCGACTCGTTTTCGCGCGTACCGTCTCAGGCCGCGCGGCGCGCAGCGCCGCCCGTCGAATCTCGAAGCCATCGATCGTCACGCTGCGCGAGGAAGCCGCTGAAAGTCCCTTGGTGCGAGATAAGACCTTGGGACAGACCTCCTGACCTCCTGACCTCCTGTTTTCCCGGCTGCCGCGAGTTACCATAGGCGCCCTGAAAGCAGAACACCGCCGCGAGCGGGCTCCTGATCTCCGCACCTCGTTGCTGCTACGATACCCGCCGTGAAACGATCGCTCTCCGCCCTCATCCTCCTCGTCTCTACATCGCCCGCATTCGCCCAGCAACCCGACATCGAACGCTACGTCCGCGAGCATCAGCCGGCGATCGTCAAGGAGTTCCTCGAGCTGCTGGCGATCCCGAACGTTCGGACCGACGTGCCGAACATCAAGCGCAACGCCGAGCTGCTGAAGCAGATGCTCGACCGGCGCGACATGAAGGGCGAGATCTGGGACACGCCGTCGACGCCGCTGGTCTACGGCGAGCGCCTGGTGCCCGGCTCGACGCGAACGGTCCTCTTCTACATCCACTTCGACGGCCAGCCGGTCAACAAGGCAACCTGGAAGCAGGCCGATCCGTTCCAGCCGATTCTGCGCGCCGGCACCCTCGAAGAGGGCGCGGAGGAAATCCGCGACATCAGCGGCCGGACGACGTTCCCCGACGCGTGGCGGATCTACGCGCGCTCGGCCGGCGACGACAAGGGACCGATCCAGATGTTCGTCTCGGCGATGGACGCCATCGGCGGCCGGCCGGCGCACAACGTCAAGGTGATCCTGCACGGCGAAGAGGAGGGCGGCGGCCCGGCGCTCGATCACGTCATCAAGGCGCACGGCGACAAGCTCAAGTCCGACGTCCTGATCATCGTCGACGGCCCGCAGCATCCGAGCGGCAATCCGACCGTCTACTACGGCGCGCGCGGCGGCGCCGGCCTCGAGGTCACCGTCTACACCGCAACCAGCGCGATGCACAGCGGCAACTACGGCAACTGGCTGCCGGACGCCAACGTGCGGCTGGCGCAGCTGCTCTCGTCGATGGTCGGCGCGACCGGAAAGATCGCGATCGAAGGCTTCTACGACGATGTGCTGCCGTTTCCGCCGGCGGCGGTGAAGATGATGAACGAGGTGCCGGACGACAGTGCCGGGATGAAGACGCTGTACGGCCTGGGCTCGACCGACGGCGCCGCCTCATCGCTGCAGGAAGGGTTGAACCTGCCGGCCTTCAGCGTCCACGTGATGAAGGGCGGCGAGGTCGGCGGCGTGATTGCCGCGAGCTCGACGGCTGATATCGCATTGCGGCTGGTGAAGGAGAACTCGCCGCGGGCGATGGTCGATCGTGTAGTCGCCCATATCAGGAAGCAGGGTTACTTCATCGTCGACAAGGAGCCGGACGCGCCGACGATGGCGGCGCATCCACGCATCGCGAAGGTGACGACGCGCGCGGGTGCGGGAATCGGGGCGTGGCGGACCGACCCCGACGATCCGCAGGCGCAGTTTGTCACCGATCGGCTGCGCGCGAAGTACGGCAACGCGGTCGTCCGCATCCGGACGCTCGGCGGCGGCGTTCCAGCTGGGCCGTTCATCGAGGCGTTCCGCGTGCCGACCGTCGGCATCTCGCTGGCGAACTACGACGACAACCAGCACACCGACAACGAGAACCTGCGGCTCGGCAACATGTGGAACGGCATCGTCACGCTGGCCACTCTCATGACGAAGTAATCTGTACTCACGCTCGTCGTGTCCGCTCTCAGTCGGACCTGGGAGGATTCTGATGCTTGGTGTTGTGGTCTTCGCCGCCGCGTTCACGATCTCGAGTTCCGCGTTCACCAACGGCGGAAACATCCCGTCGAAGTTCACCTGCGACGCCGGCCAGACCAACCCGTCCCCGGCGCTGTCGTGGAGCGACGCGCCTGCGGGCACCAAGTCGTTCGTGCTGATCATGGACGACCCGGACGTGCCGATGCCCAACGGCTTCACACACTGGGTACTCGCCGACATCCCCGCCTCGACCAAGGAACTGCCCGAGAACTTCCAGGTGGGATCGGTTGGCGTGTCGGCGAACAGCGGCTTTCGGCGTCCCGGGTATGCCGGGCCGTGTCCGCCGACCGGGGTGCACCACTACCACTTCAAGCTGATGGCGCTCGACGTGGAGACGATCGGCATCCAGCAGGGCGCGTCGCGGCCCGACGTCGAGAAGGCGATGGCAGGCCATGTGATCGGCACGGCCGAAACAGTGGGCCTGTACCAAAAACAGCCCAAGTAACTGCGCCGTGCCTAGGAATTAAGAATTAAGAATTTGGAATTTAGAATTCGTTCTCGCCATTGCATTTCTGGCTGCAGCCGCGAAGAGAGTCACGAATTCCAAATTCCTACTTCTAAATTCTTAATTGCTCAGGTCGTCCTTCTTCCCAGCAGCGGCCAGACGATCGACTTCTCACCATTCACCGTTGCGCCCGCGTGCATGAACATGTTCGCGGACCTGAGGAACGCCGCCGGGAAATTCAGCATCGGCCGCGATAGCTTGTCGAGCGACGCGACCTCCTCTGCCGTCAGCTTGACGTCGAGCGCCGCCAGATTTTGCTCGAGCTGATCGAGCCGGCGGACGCCGATGATCGTCGACGCGACGCCCGGCCTGCTCTGCACCCACGCCAGCGCAATCGCTGTCGCCGTCGTGTCGTGCGCTTTGGCGATGCGGGCGAGCTCGTCGATGATTGCGAAGGCGCGCTCGTCGAGAGACTGTGTCACGCGCTCGCCGCGGTCGGGATTGGACGTCGCCGCGTTCTCGCGCGTGTACTTGCCCGAGAGCACGCCGCCCCGCAACGGCGCCCAGGGCATGACGCCCAGCCCGAGCTCGAGCGCCATCGGGACCAGCTCCCCTTCGACGGTGCGCTCGATCAGCGAGTACTCGATCTGCAGCGCGACCAGCGGCGTCCAGCCGCGGAACTGCGCGATCGTCTGCGCCTGCGCCACCTTCCACGCCGGCGTATCCGAGAAGCCGATGTAGCGGACCTTCCCGGCCTGCACCAGATCGTCGAGCGCGCGCAGCGTCTCGTCGATCGGCGTGAACTTGTCCCAGCTGTGCATCCAGTAGAGATCGATGTAGTCGGTCCGGAGCCGGCGCAGCGACTCCTCGCAGGCGGCGATGATCGCCTTGCGGCTGCTGCCGCCGCCGTTGGGATCGCCTTCGTAGAGGTTGACGAAGAACTTGGTGGCGATGACGACGCGATCGCGGCGGGCGGCGTCGCGGCCGATGAAGTCGCCGACGATCTTCTCCGAGTGCCCCTTGGTGTAGGAATTGGCGGTGTCGATGAAGTTGCCGCCGCGCTCGAGGAAGCTGGCGATGATCGTTTCGGTGTCGGCGACGCTCGATCCCCAGCCCCAGTCCTCGCCGAACGTCATCCCGCCGAGACAGAACGGACTGACCCGCAGCCCCGAGCGTCCCAGCGTCACGTAGTGGTTGAGTGGCATAGCCGTCGAGCGTACATCACAGCGGGCATGGGGAACGCAGAGCTCACAGAGACCGCAGAGAAATCCGTTTCTGTTCTTGTTCTTCGCTGTGCAAGCGCCGCGGCCTCTGCGTTCGAGCGGCAGGCGGCCGACGAAGCGTGCGGTCATTATATTGACCATGAGGTCAATATAATGTATTCCTAGGATGGTGAAGGAACGGCAGCTCCTCGAAACCGTCTCGGCCCGGATCCGCGATCGGCGCCGCGATCAGCGGCTGACGCTCGATCGCCTGGCCTCGCTCTCGGGCGTCAGCAAGGGGATGCTGGTGCAGATCGAGAGCGGCGACGCCAACCCGTCGATCGCCATCCTCTGCAAGGTCGCGGCGGCGCTCGGCGTCTCGGTCGCCGATCTCGTCCAGGTTTCAGGAACGCACCCGGCCGAAGTGATGCCGGCGGCGGCGCCGCGCCTCTTGTGGCGCGGGCCGAAGGGCGGCTCGGCGACGCTGCTCGTCGGCTCGGCCGGCCCCGACATGCTCGAACTGTGGTCGTGGGAGTTGAAGCCGGGCGAGCGCTACGAAGCGCAGGCACACCCGCACGGCACCGAGGAACTGATTCACGTCGTCCGCGGCCGGTTGGCGCTCGCCTTCGCCGACGTCAGCTACGTCGTCGAGACCGGCGGATCGGCGGTGGCGCACACCGATCGGCCGCACGCCTACGCCTGCGACGGCCGCAAGCCGGTGCATTTCACGATGGTGGTCGCCGAATGGCACCAGGGCCGACGCGAATCCCGGCGGCCCCGATAGGAGACGGCGTGATGTCGAAGTTCACACTCGTCGGCCCGCCGCTGCTGGTGATTGGCGGCAGCCTGCTCTATCACGTCGCGGCGAAGTCGGTGCCGAAGACGGTGGCGCCGCTGGCGGCGCTCATCGGCGTCTACTTCACCGCGCTCGTCGCCAGCATCGTCGCCTACGCGGTCGCCAATCGCACGGCGCTGTCTCCGATTTCGGCGATCGGCCACCCGACGATCGCCGCCGTCGGCCTCGGCGTGCTGATGATCGAGCTCGGCTTCCTCCTCACCTACCGTGCCGCTTGGCCGGTCAGCATGGCGTCGGTGATGATGAACGGCATCGTCGCGGTCCTGCTGCTACCGGTCGGTGCGGCGCTGTTCGGCGAAACCATCACGTTTGTGCGTCTCATGGGCGTCGTCCTCTGTCTGCTTGGACTGACGCTGTTGCAGAAGTGACGGCCCGCGGACCACGAAGAACACGAAGGACACGAAGGACACGAAGGACACGAAGGACACGAAGAAGACGACGAGAGAACGCAGAAAACGCAGAACCACGCGGAGGTATCGCGCTCTGCGGAGCCGCGGTCTTCTTCGTGAACTTCGTGGGTTCTTCGCTTCGTGCTCTTCGTGGTTTCCGGCACGGGCGCCACGAGCTACGCGCCCAGTCGGCCCGCCTCGATCCCCAGCAGCCGCGCGGCGTTGCGCCAGCGGATTCCCTCGCGCTCGTCATCGGTGACCGGCAGCTTGTCGATCGCCTCGAGCATCAGCGGGATGCTGCCGATCTGGTGCGGATAGTCGCTGCCGGCGAGGATGTGATCGGCGCCGGCAAAATCTATCGCCAGCTTCAGCGCGCCCTGGTTGAAGTTGACCGTGTCGTAATAGAACTCCTTCAGGTAGGTGCTCGGCGGCCGCTGGATGTTCGCGCGGCAGTCCTTGAAGTTGTGAAAACCGCGATCGAGCCGCTCGACCAGATACGGGATCGTCCCGCCCAGGTGGCACAGCGCCCATTTGATGTTCGGGAAGCGCTCGGGGACGCCGGCGAATACCAGCGACGCCGCCGCCAGCGTCGTGTCGTAGAGGAAGCCGACCAGCGGCATCAGCCAGTATTCCTGCATCATGTCGACATTCACCGGGTGCGCCGGATGGATGTACAGCACGGCGCCCATCTCGTTCGCCGCCTCGTAGATCGGCCAGAACCGCTGGTCGCTCAGCGCGACGCCGTTGATATTGCTGAAGAGCATCGCGCCGCGCATCCCGAGCTCGCCCGTCGCGCGCGTGAACTCCTTCAACGACGCCGCGGGATCGTTCAGCGGCAGCGTCGCGAGCGCGGTGAAGTGCCGGCCGCGTGTCTCGATCGCTTCCTTGAACTCGTCGTTCACGAGCGACGCCAGCCTGACCGCCGTCGCCGGCTCTTCGACGTGTGTGCCCGGCGTGGTCAGCGTCACGACCTGCATCGTCACGCCGTGCTTGTCGAGGACGTCTTCGCGATACGAGAGGTCGCGGTGGCCGCGCACCGCTACGTTGTAGTCGCCGGGATAGTGAAGGTTGGGGTTGCCGTCGCTATCGACGGTCACGCGGACGCTGCTCTCCCCCGACTGCAGCGCTTTCATGTATCTCGGCGGGTAATAGTGATTGTGAAAGTCGATCACGGGCATCGATGCGTCTCCAGACGAAGTAGACCGGCAGGCCGGCGGCAACGAGCGCGAGGCCGGTCGCGCTCTCGCGCGGATCGGTCGCGATCTGATTGAGGACGATGGCGGCGCAGACGAGGGCGAAGAGAATCGGAACGACCGGGAAGCCCCAGGCGCGGAACGACGACACGCTCGGGTGGCGACGCCGCAGCGTCATCGTGCCCAGCGCCAGCGCGGCGAAGAAGATCCACTCGGTGTAGATGACCCGCGAGACGATCACGCCGTAAGTGCCGGTCAGCACCAGGACCGACGACCAGATCGCCTGCATCCCGATCGCGACGTAGGGCGTCCGGTGCTGCGGATGGACGGCGCCCATCCACTTGAAGAGCAGCCCGTCCTGCGCCATCGCGTAGTAGACACGCGGCCCAGCGAGGATGATGCCGCTCATCGCGCCGAACGACGAGACGATGACGAGGATCGAGATGGCGGACGCGGTACCGGCGCCGGCGGTCGCCAGCGTCGCATCGTAGGCGATGTGCGTCGACGCGAGCACGCGGTCGAACGGCAGCACGAGCAGGTAGGCGCTGTTGAGTCCCAGGTAGACGACAACGACAACCGCGGTGCCGAGCATCAGCGCACGCGGAATCGTCCGTTCCGGATCGCGTGTCTCCTCCGCGGCGTAGGTCACCATGTGCCAGCCGCCGAAGGCAAACAGCCCGGCGACCAGCGCGCGCAGGAAGGCGCGCGGCTCGACGCCGCCGAGCGCCTCCGGCATTCGCGGCGTGCCGGCGCCGAACAGCAGCACGAGGAGGATGGCGATTGCGGCGATCTTGGTGATGGTGAGCGCGGTCTGGACGGCGCTGCCCGGGCGCACGCCGAAATAGTTGATCGCCGACAGCACGAGGATGCCGCCGACCGCGACCAGCCGGATGCCCAGGTCGCCCAGCGGCACGATCGTCGCCGCGTAGCGGCCGAAGACCATCGCAATCGCCGCGATGATCCCGGAGTGCATGCTCCAGAACATCGCCCAGCCCCACAGGAAGCCGGCGGCGGGCGAGAACATCTCGCGGAGGAAGACATAAATGCCGCCGGTCCGCGGGTACACCGCCGCGAGCTCGGCGCAGATGCTGGCGCCGAACCAGGTCAATGCACCGGCAACGATCCAGACGAGCAGCATCCCGCCGAAGCTCGGGACGGCGCGGCTGACCTCGGACGGCTGGACGAAGATCGATGAGCCGACGATGGTGCCGACCACCATCGCCGTGGCTTGCGTGAGGCCGATCGATCGTGCGAGTGATGAAGACATTGACGCTCGGCTGAAGCCGTCGCGCTACGGGTGTCGATCGTCTCGCGCCCGCACGGAGCGCGACGGCTTCAGCCGAGCGAACAGCCGGTGAATCGTATCACCGGACCGTCTGGCTGCGATGGATCGCCTGGATGGTCGCAAAGGTGTCGGCGTCGGCGGCGCTCTTGTCGGTGCGATAGCGCTTGACGCGGGCGAAGCGCAGCGCAAAGCCGCCGGGATACTGCGGGCTCGCCTGGACGTCGTTGAACGCGATCTCGACGACCACCTCGGGGCGGACGTGGACGACGTAGTCATCGCGCCCGATCTCGAGCGCGAGAAACGTCTTCGTCTGCCACGCGAGCATCTCGTCGGTGAGTCCCTTGAAGGTCTTCCCGAGCATGACGAAACCGCCGCGCTCGGTGTCGCGCGCGCCGAGGTGCAGGTTGCTCAACGTCCCGCGCCGCCGTCCGCTTCCCCACTCGGCCGCGAGGATGACGAGATCGAGCGTGCGCGCCTGCTTCACCTTCAGCCAGGCCTGCCCGCGGCGGCCGGCGGCGTAGACGCCGGCGGGCGCCTTTGCCATCACGCCCTCATGCCCGCTCTCGAGCGCGCGCGCCGCGAACGCCGCCGCTTCGTCCGCGCTGGCAGTGAAAATGCGCGGGACGAGGTTCGGCCCCGCGACCTGCTCGCCGAGCAGCGCCACGCGCCTCGTCAACGGCTCGTCGACGAGCGGGTCGCCGTCGAGATAGAGCGCGTCGAAGAACATCGGCGTGATCGGCAGCTCCTGCCGCAAAGCCTCCACGTCCAGCTTGCGGCCGAAGCGGCGCATCGTCACCTGGAAGGGATGAGGGCTGAGGTCGGCTCGAAGCGCGATCGCCTCGCCGTCGAGCACGATCTCGCGCGCCGGCATCGCGCGCGCGGCGGCGACGACCTCGGGCACCGCGGGCGTTACATCCCGGAGGTTGCGTGTGTAGACCTTCACCTCGTCGCCGGCCTTGTGCACCTGGATGCGCGCGCCATCGAGCTTGTACTCGAACGACGCGTCGCCGAGCTCGGTCAGCGCCTCGCCGACGTCCGCGGCCGACTCGGCCAGCATCGGCTGGACAGGCTGGAAGGGGCGAAGGACGAACTGGGAAAGCGCCGCGTCGCCGTCGACCAGCGCGGCCCGCGCCACGACGGCAAGGTCGCCGGCGAGCATGGTCGCGCGGCGCAGGCGTCCGGCCTGAATGCCGGCGGCGCGCGCCACTGCGTCCATCAGGACGCCTTCGAGCGCACCCTGCCGAAGCTCACCGAACAGCAGGCGGAAGAGGAAATCCTGCTCGTCGCGCGTCGCCCTGGCGAACAGCTCACGCAGCAGCGAGGCGCGCGTATTGACCGATCCGGCGCCGGAGAGCGCCACCATGCGTTCGAAAGTGGCGTCGACTTCGCCGAGATCGAGCGTCGGCTCGTCGGCGGGCGGCACGTCGCGCATCCCCGAGAGCACGGCGCCGCCAATCTTCATCCGCCCCTGGCGCGGCTCGCCGCTCAGGAAGCCGATGACGATCGGAATTTCATCGGGCGGAATTCTGGTGAGGAGATCGACCAGGTGGCTGATCTTTCCAAGCCGCGCGGCCGTGCCGGCAACTGCCCTCGATGCCGCAACGACCTCGGCCAGGCGCATGACGACGATCGTACTCAAATCCGGCTGCGAAGGTCGGGAGACGGCACCGATCAGGCGCGGCCGACGGCTCGACGGAGACGGACGAACATCTGTGTGAAGGCGGCCGTCCAGTGCGGCGGTTTCTGTTCGGCGGCAGCGGCAGCAGCGGCAGCAGCGGCGGCGCCGCGGCGGTCGCCGTGCTTCACGATCTTCGGGTGAACATGATCGCGATCGCGCCACTGCAGTTCGTTGTGGCCGACAATCTCCGCCTGCCCGCGAATCTGCCGCTCGGCGCGGCGATCGCCCTGCGGGAACCAGCGGCAGAAGTCGTTCACGGTCGTTTCCGGATCGACGCCGATGGCATTGGCGTAATCACGCACATAGGACCGCGCGTAGATGCCGTTGGGCCATTTCGTGAAGTCGTTGCGCTCGAGCCCCTTCCACAACTCGATGCTGACCTTGGTCGAATCCGCGAGCTGTTCGAGTGAGAGGCCCCGCTGAATGCGGATGCGGCGCAGGTTGGGTCCGAAGGCGTCTCTCTCGCTCATATCGGTTGCACACCATCGCAAGAAGCTCACCAGCAGAGCTTCGCCAGACGAGGCTGCAAGGCCTTATGTGAGAGATACTTAGGAACCGGGCAATTTCTACGCGGCGACTGCACGTTCCGTTTTTCTACAACGAGATTACGGAACGGTCAGGGCGCGCGTTCAATCGAACTCGCGCCGCGGCGCGGTCTGATGGGCTCCCACCCGTCCGGCCACGATCTCGGCCCGCGAGTAGTTCTCGCTCTTCATCCGCGTGCCGGCCAGGCGGCGCAGCATCGCGAGCTGCCCGATGTGCGTCAGCGCATCGGCGACGGCGCCCTGGAAGAGGCGCTCGGGCGGCGCGGCGAGCGCCGCGTCCGTGGCGAGGTAGTCGTCGAAGCGCTGCAGCGCGGCGAAGAACCGCTCGACCTCACGGTCCCATTCGAGCGGCGTCGAATCGTTCCACGCCTCCGCACCCTTGGCTTGCGAGAGCGCCCAGTCGAACAGATCGCCGAGGTGGGCGAGGATTTTCGCCGGCGTGCGCGGCGTGCCGTCGGCGCTGTAGGTCGCGAAGCTCGCTGGAGCGTCGCGCACCGCCTTGCCGCCGCGATACGCCACTGTCGCCACGGTGTGCCGCAACAACGCACGCTTGTCATCCATTGCTGCCTCCGACGTTAAACGCGGAACCCGCGGAACTCGCGGAACTTTTTCTTTGAGCAGGTTTCAAATTATCCACGGCCGCTCGTAGCGAAGCCCTACCAATATTTTCGAAACCGCAATCTTGTTCTAGTGCCGTGGACGGTCGAACCTCCACAACGTTCCGATGACCACCGGTGGCGACATTTTGATGCCCATTGAAATTCTGCGGGTTCAGCGGGTTCCGCGTTGATCGTCGTCACGCTCCGAACTGTCGAAGATGGTGATCCATGTGCCGATAGGTGAGCACCCCCCACGCCCGGTGCGACAGCTTGCCGAACGCCGGATGCTCCGGCCACGGCGACGACTCGCGGCCGCGCGCGACGAAGCGATCGACGA
>Ga0207701_10005385_pt1 | contig 12874 bp, 14 predicted proteins | sample KBSSwiSSwithPhiX_FD_184294 | JGI IMG/M metagenome (GOLD analysis project Ga0207701, IMG submission 184294) | Switchgrass rhizosphere bulk soil microbial communities from Kellogg Biological Station, Michigan, USA, with PhiX - S5 (SPAdes) (version 2) | ecosystem: Environmental > Terrestrial >...
CGACCAGATCACCCAGCACGTCGCGCCCGGCACCCGGATTCGCGACGGCAAATACCCGCTCATGTCCGGCCTCGAGCACGACGAGCATGGCCACCCGACCGGCAGCCCGAAGCTCCACATGGCCATGACCGCCAAGCGCCGGAACAAACTCCGCCAGCTCGCCGAGGAATTGCCCGTCCCGGAAATTTTCGGCGACCAGGAAGGCGACACCCTTCTCGTCGGCTGGGGCTCCACCTACGGCCCGGTCCACGACGCCGTGAAGCTCGCGCGCGAACACGGCGACAAGATCGGCGCCATTCATTTCCGCCATCTCCATCCCTTGCCGAACGGCCTCGAAAAAGTCTGGGCGAAATTCAAACGCATCGTCGTCGTCGAGATGAACGACCAGGGCGTTTACGGCTTCGGCCAGTTCGCGACGATTCTTCGCGCCCGCTATTGCGAACCGAAGATCGAAAGCCTCACCAAGACCGACGGCCTCACCTACCGGGTCAAGGAAATCCTCGAAGGCGTCTTCAAAGGAAAGACCTACGCGCGCAACATTCCCCGCGAAGGCCCCGCGACCGTCCACCGTGACACCGCCCCCGAAAACGTAAAGACCCTGAAAGAAGTCGTGCCGCAGGGAGTGGGATAGACAATTTTCGATTCTCGAATTTCGAATTTCGATTTCACAAATGAGCGCCCAACCTGATCAACCCGGACCCGAGGAAAACGCCGAGACCGCCGCCGCCACCGAACGCGCTGCTGCGAAGGTCCCCGATGCCGTCGATCGCGCGGGCGACAATACGCCGACCAAACCCGGCACCGAAGCTTCGAAAGCCTCCTCCGGTCTTGCCGATCATTCCAAGCATCCTCCCGGCGAACGCGCCGAAGGAGCGAAAGTCGCCGTGACCGGCTCCAACCAGGAGAGCGCGCAATGACCACCTCTTCTGTAGCGGCGGCCGTGTCGGCCGCAAATCTTGCGGCAACCCATGCGTCGCACCGAAGATGGGCAACCCCTGTCCTGCGCGAGAGCCCTCAAGCTCTCCCAAGTCCTGCAACGATTCACGCATCATAACCCGCTTATGATGGATGAAGTCTGCCCTGAAGATTTTGTTCGTTTCGCGTCCGTTGCAGCGGCAGGCTACCGAAACGAAGTTTTAACATCGGACAATCAGTTCGCCATTCGAGCAATGTTTGATGAATCGGCCGGGTCGGACGGGGCGGTTACATTTTTATTTGGTGGATCGGCGATCATCCGCCGCGTCCCGTGCATGTTTATGATGATGATGCTATTTCATTACACGAATGAATTTGAAGACGATGCAACCGATGGATGTGGCTAGGAGCCGATAAGAGAATTGTCGATCTTATTCGCGAACTGCAACGGGAGGGGCGGCTGTGAAGGCGGCAAAAGGCGCGAAGGTTCCTTTTGGAACAGCGAAATTTCCCAGAATCAAAAACGTCCGCTACCTGAGTTGGGAAGATGCGTTCGATGTCGAATATGATGACGGTCTTTGTATCTTGGAACCGCATGCAACCATTCGTAAGGCCGACAAAATTTCGCCGTCTGCAAAATTCGATCGCCTAGAAATCGAAGACTGGACTCGTGGTGGCTTCTTAATTCACTACAAGACCGGCGAAACTGCCGAAGTCTCCTGGTCGTTTGTGCGCGAGCTACCACCTAAGACTTCGAGAAAGTTGTAGTCGCCTCGCTGTGTCGAGGCGTTCTGCTGTAGCGGCGGCCGTGTCGGCTGCAAATTTTGCGGGACCATCGTTTCCTCTGTTTCCTCTGTGTTCTCTGTGGTGAAAATCTGAGAAACCAAATGTTAGCGCAACGCGCTTTTTATGCAGGAAAAGGAATACCGATTGCCAAATTTTAAAAAAATGTGATACCACGTTTGAACAAAGAAAATGGCAAACCCGGTTTCGGATAAAGCGGCAGTTGATGTTCCGGCGCGTGTTTTCGAAAAATATCTTCAGGCTCTTGTCGAAGCAAAAGCATCGCCCGAAGTGATTTCGCGCTTGCGTGCAACGCTGCTGGAAGACAAGAGCTTCACTGAACGGGCACTCAAAGACGCCGTTTTCGGCGAGGAGGTACAGCCGTGATTCGCGTGGAGTCGCTCGAGATCATCGAATTCCGCGGAATTCGAAAGCTTACACTAAACTTTAACGGGAAGAACTTCGCCATCGGTGGCCCGAACGGCACGGGTAAAAGCGGGGTAGTGGACGCAATTGAGTTTGTGTTCACCGGAAACGTTTCTCGACTTTCAGGCGAAGGCAGAGGCGACGTCTCGCTAAAGGAGCACGGACCGCACGTAGATAAGCGCAATGACCCGGGTAAGGCACGAGTCAGGGCAACTATCTCGATGCCAACGCTAAACAAAAATGTCGTCATCGAGCGGAGCGTTAAGACTCCCCACAAGCTCACCGTCATTCCTGAAGAGCCAGACGTTCTCGCGGTACTTAAACAACTCGAGACGCATTCGGAAATGGTTCTCTCTCGCCGCGAACTGATTCGCTACGTTCTTGCGACGCCCGGGAAGCGCGCTGAAGAGATTCAAGCGTTATTGCATCTTAGCGAAATTGAACAGGTTCGCGTTGGGCTTCAAAAAATTGCAAATGCTTGTGACAGGCAGGTTCAACCCCTCGCCAATGCTGCAAACGAAGCGCAAGCCAATCTACTTCGTGCGCTTAACTTGACCGAATTTAGTAGCGAAAAAATACTGGCCGCAGCAAATGAACAACGCAGCATTCTAGCGTTGCTAGCGCTGCCGGAACTGACAGCAACAACATCCCTGAAAGACGGAATGGCAGCGCCAAAACCTGGCACGCCTGTTCGCATTCCGAAAGCTCAAGCGCTCGCCGACATCAAAGCTTGCACCGAAGCTCTTGATGAGATCTCAAGCAGAAACACGAGAGAAGTCGTTTTCGACGCGCTGAAGGATCTGAATAGTTTAGCGAGTGATCCGGCGATCAGTCTCGGAGTGAAACAAGAGAAGTTTTACTCGTTGGGCATGGATTTGATGGACACTGCTGAATGCCCGTTCTGTGATACAAGTTGGGACTTGCGTGAGCTTCAAAAGCACATCAAAGGCAAAGTCGACCGATTAAAATTGGTAGCGCAAAAGCGCGCGGCCGCAGAGAAAGAAATCCTGCCGTTGATCGCGATACTAAACAAAGTGGAGTCAGCGTTGGAGAGCGTTTCCGCACATGCCAACAAAGCTGCACCTCGAATTGCGACCGCAAAGCTTAGTGAACACAGCAATACTTGCAAGACATTCGCCGATATGCTTGGCGAGTTTCTTCCTGTCACTGAATCGATCAAGGCGCTAAAGGCGATGGCAACTGTGCCACAGCCAATCCGTGACGAAATCGCAACTCTGGAAAAAGCGGTTTCGGCTCTACCTGACCTCACAAAACAGGATACTGCCCGGGACTATCTCACTCTGGCGCAAGAGAGACTCGAGGTTTGGCGTGAAGCTATGCGAAAGCAAGATGCTGCCAAAGACCGCGCAACAAGAGCACGGCAGGTATTCGATATTTATTCCAAGACGAGTGACGAGGTCCTTGCGGAGCTCTACGCCGATGTCGAGAAGGATTTTGCGGCGCTCTACGGATTCGTAAACAGGGATGACGAAGATGCATTCGAAGCTAAGCTTGTCCCATCTCTTGGAAAGCTTGGCTTCGACGTCGATTTCTATGGTCGTGGCTTTTTTCCGCCTGGCGCGTACCACAGTGAGGGGCATCAGGACGGAATGGGATTATGTCTCTATCTCGCGCTCATGAGACACCTATATGGAGCAGAGTTCACGTTTGCGGTGCTTGACGATGTTCTCATGTCTGTCGATGCAGGCCACCGTCGCGATGTTTGTGCGCTGATGAAGCAAGAGTTTCCAAACACACAGTTTGTCGTGACAACTCACGATCCCATCTGGCTTCGTCACATGAAAAGCGAGGGTCTCATCGGTTCCGGTTCGGCGGTCCAGTTTCGTTGCTGGAATGTCGATGAAGGGCCGACTTCCTGGGACGACCGCGATGTGTGGCAAGAAATCGATGATGACCTTGCCAAGGACGACGTCCGATCTGCCGCCGCCTTGTTGCGGCACTATCTTGAATATGTATCTGGTGAACTGTGCCACCGGTTGCGTGGAGCTGTCGAATATCGAGGCGATGCCCGCTATCAGTTAGGTGAACTTCTGCCAGCTGCTGTTTTGCGGTTACGCAAATTATTCAAGAGGGCAAAGGAGGCTGCCTCATCCTGGAATCAGAGGGAGTTAGTTGAGCAGCTCGGGGCACGGGCTGCTGCTTTCGACGAAGTTGTCAATAAATCAAAGGTTGAGGAATGGCAAGTCAACGTGGTAGTTCATTTCAATTCCTGGGACAATTTAGCAAAAGGTGACTTCACACCTGTTGCAAAGGCGTTTCGCGATCTACTTGAAGCGTTTCGCTGTCCAGATTGCGGCGGATTCCTTCGTGTTTCGCCAGAAAGAGAAGCGATTGAAGCTCTACGATGCGCCTGCGGGAAAATGAACATCAATCTGTGCACGAAATCGCCAAAGGAAAAGGATTAGACCGACATCTTTGATGTTGCCCCGAACAAAGTACGCGCGCAGTGGCGATGTTCGCATCGCTTATCAGATTAGCGGGGACGCTCCGGTCGATGTGGTCTGGGCGCCGGGGACGATGTCGCATCTGGATCTCGATTGGGAAATTCCGGAGCGCGCGCTGTTCTTTGAACGGTTCAGTAAATTTTGTCGCCTGATTCGTTTCGACAAACGCGGCACCGGTCTTTCCGATCGGCCCCTGAAAATGGCGACACTGGAAGAGCGCACCGACGACATCCGCGCGGTGATGGATGATATCGGTCTCGAGCGCGCCAACATTTTTGGCGTCTCCGAAGGCGGCTCGATGGCGTGTCTTTTCGCTGCGACTTATCCGCAACGGGCCAATTCGCTGTTAGTCTGGGGCGCACAGGCGCGCTGGATTGCTTCGCCTGATCATCCGTGGGGCCAGACGCAGGAAGAACATGATCGAATGATCGCGATGATCGACGACGATTGGCCGTCGTTTGATTACATTACCGGACCAGGCGCGGGCGTTGGGGCTGATGCCGATCCTGCATTCATCGAATCGATCAGTCGTTACATGCGCGCTGCCGCGAACCCGTCGGCTGTGCGTGCGTACGAAATAATGAACGGCCAGATCGATACCCGCCCGATTCTTCCGTCGATTCAGGCGCCCACTTTAGTGATGAATCGCACGGGTGATCCGTGCGCTCGCATCGAAGCCGCGCGTGATATGGCCTCGCGGATTCCGGGCGCAAAATTCAAGGAATATCCTGGTAACAGTCATTCGATGATGCTCGATGATATGGAAACGATTTTGTCGGACATCCAGGAGTTCATCACCGGTGAACGACCAATCGATTCCTACGATCGGATCCTGGCGACGGTGTTGTTTGTCGACATCGCTTCCTCCACTGAGCGCGCCGCGACGTTAGGTGACACACGCTGGTGCAATGTTTTGAATTCGTATTACGCGATAGTGAGAAAGGAATTTTCTCGCTTTCGCGGGAAGGAAAGGAACACTACCGGTGACGGTTTTCTTGCCACGTTCGACGGGCCGGCGCGCGCGATCCGTTGCGCACTGGCCATCACGCAAACAGTGAAACAGCTCGGGATCGATGTGCGTGCGAGTGTGCACACCGGCGAATGCGAATTAATGGGCGACAACGTCGGTGGCATCGCGGTCCACATCGGTGCACGGATTATGGCGCAAGCTGAACCGGGTAATGTGCTCGTTTCCGGAACCGTGAAGGACTTGGTCTCGGGCTCCGGAATCAATTTTGAGGATCGCGGTGTCTATCAGCTCAAAGGCGTTCCCGGTGAGTGGAGACTTTTCGCAGCGCGATGATTGGGACGCGAACGGAAGTGACAAGTGAGGAATGAGAAGAAAAGCTGGGAGTTGAGGGTTGAGAGCGTAAAAGCTCTGTTGGAGCGACGCATCTTTACGGAGCTGGGTGCCAGCGGGGAGGCCACAAGTCAGACATCAGAGGTCGGAATTCAGAACCGAGAAGCGAATCCATTAGCCGAAACGTTCGTCAGAATGTCCAAAGTTCCTTTCAGAAACGAAGCCGCCAGAGGAACAGCAGCCTGAGCGAATTGTTCAATTAACGTTTCATTTCGCCGTTTGTAGTTCCAGACTGTGGTATAGGAGTGGAATTTGCTTTCAATCTGCGGGCAAGCTCCGCCGGATTCTCCGTCCATTTGTACTCAGGATCCATTGTGGCGCGGCAATAGATGAGGTGCCCTTCATAGCGCCAGTTATCCAGTATTATGCCCTTATCAAAAGGTTGTCCGTTTGCAGTCACGACGATCACATTGTGTTCCCCCGGTCTTCCTGCATACGATTCTGCCCAGTGAAGATCCAACGTTTGCAGCCTTAGCGCATTCAATCGAGTCAAGAGTTCGCTTGCCCATTGAAAACAGAGGCCTCCCTTTCGGGCTCCGATGTTAACGAGAAAATTCTGGACGCCCGGCATCCAGACAACTCGCCATTCGCGGGCCAGTTCACGTCCGGTGGTGTAGGCGCAGTGCACGACTCGCTCCGCTTCATCTGGGCGGACCGCGGGCGAAAGTGCAAGCAGTCGCTTGCGCAGGGCCGGATCATCGGCTGACGTGGCAAGCACGAGTTCCTCGGTCGGACGGACCTTATTGTACCAGGGAGCGGTACTAGCGACCGCGAGTCTAGTAGCCAGGACGCAACAGACAATTCCTATTGTGAAGGAAGCCAAGGCAGCGCGTGCGCCTTGGAACGGGCCGGTAGGTGCAGTAATCACGACGTCGCTTTTCGGATGCTCCCGCAGCGGTACGATCATTCTAGACAACCTCTTCGGCTAGAGGCAAGACGAATCGAATCCGTTAACCAAAAGTATCGGACTGCGGACGTGAACGAAGAAAGAATTAAGAAGTAAGAAGTGTCGTCGCTTCGCGAGCAGATGAGAAGCAGTTACATTGATTTCGGCCAGAGCCAGCCAAATGTTGCTGCTGTTAGCACGGCGTAAATCACGCTATCGACAAGATGCTCTCGCAGCATGATTTCAGCAGAGCCCGCTCGTTATTGAACATTTTCTGCTTTGTAACATTTATCCTGGATGCGCACGTAACCCGAAGGACAGTTATTGTGAACATCACATTGTGCTTTGCTCACGCAATGCCCCAGCTTAGCGCAATACACAGTCCCCGGTCCGCAATTTGGTTCGCATCGTGATCCGTTTGGTTGGCAAGTTCCACTATGGACACAATAGAACTGTCCGCTTGGACAGGTGCTTCCCCCTCCTGAGCTACCCGAAGTAGACGACTTACACGGAAGGTCGCCCGGGTTATTGCATGGTCTGCAATCAATGCTGAAAGTTAGGTAATGAAATGCGACGCCGAGATAGCAACTTACGAGATCGCCGCATTCACAAGCGGCGTCATGGTCGCGGCAATAAACGTGGCAGCAACAATCGTGGCACACCCAGTCCCAACATATGCACTGCCCGTCCTCGTTAAATGGGCCACATTCACCGAAACATTCCTGATCGCGACCTGCCGGACGTCGACCTTCGCAAGATTTGTTATTAGGACTAGAACCAACTGGCGTGATGGTCCCCGCGTCCGTCTCCCCGTGTTCGTCTCCGGGCTCGCGGGGATAGTCACTATCGCGATCGCGCATCTTGTACACCTGGCAGTGCTTCTTTGTAGCTACAGAGAGAGCAACTCCGTGAATAAGCAGACTCGCCGGGTAGATGTTGCCAGTAACACCCATTTCGACTCCGAGCTTATAAGATAGGAGCGGAAAAAGCAGGAGGGCGTCCCAGTTACCGATTACTTCCCTAACGCTTTTTTGCGTGCCCTTAGTCACCTGGACATTTTTCCCCAAATTACGATAAACGTAGACAGTCTCACTCTGAGGTTTTCGTATCTTGATTTCGAATTGATTCTTAACTGTTGGAGAGGCTGTGATAGACAAACTCATGTCTCTCGACTTAATGATAAATGATTTGAGGGCTGATTTGCCATCGAGCTCCGAGCTAAATTGCAGCTTTCCTGTGCTACCAATCAGTGTGCCAGCAATCTTGTTTGGAGACTTGGCGTCCAAGATCAGCTTGGTATTCCATTCACTAAAACCGCTTTTCGCGTCGTATTCGCCACCATAAGCGATGCATGTTTTCTCTGGTATTCCCCAAACAACCATTCGAGCAGTATCTGCTTGTGGACTAGATCCGACTTTGGGTGTTGATACGACCAACGGTCGTGTCGGAAGCGTTGCTGGAAGCTGGCCGACGGATGGCAGCGACAAAAGATACGAAATGACAAATCCTATTCCAAAAACCCTGGCAGCGCTTTGGGCAAAGTGTGCTTTCATCTTAACGCCTCATCACGAATCGTTTTAGATGAGTTCATTCTGGATCATGGTCCTTGCTTGCAGACGGCTAACGAACTTTAAAAGCTTTATCTAATAGCATACTGGTCAAGGAAGACACCCTTTTTCAAACCGGGGCTCACAGATATCGGGGGTCAGACGGTCGCGAAAACAAAAACGGGTCAGATCTAAAGGACGTAAAGGAGCGCCACGTCCCAAGCATTTAACATTCACCAGCAGCTGAGCAGTTGAGAGTCGTTCCACCTTCGCGCGAGGCTACGGTCGACAGGTAGTTGAGAGCGTAAAAGCTCCGTTGGAGCCACGCACCTTTACGGAGTTGAGAGGGAGTGCGTTGGTGACCGTATTTCGCTGGCTGTACCACAGACGACCAAACGGCAGTGTGACGCAGCTAGGAAATGAAACCCACGTAAAGCCACAAAGCAGTCATGGCAATCATAGCTGCACAATTGAACCAGCCGGCAAACCGAGCCAACGATGTGGGGACGGCTGGCCCGACCGAAGGCAACGCGTCAACACGCGATTGAACCAGGAGCTTTTCGATATGCTCCTGGTCACGTGCCACATGCATCGTATACAGCGCCATTGCGGCGCTTGTTATCGCGGTTAAGAGGGTCTGAATCACAAAAACGATGGCAATAACGTGTTTCGCGCGGGGAACTATCTGAGCCTCAGCAGGACGCGTTAATACCCAGCCGAGCCCGACCACGCTGACAGTCAGAAATACTGTATAGAACTGGATGTAGAGCGACCAACTTGTCCGTACCGTCAAACTCAGATCCTCATGCCGACGTTTAAGGATCCAATCCTGAGAAGATTCGTTCATGACGCTCTGTGATTGTAGCACTAACGAGAATTCTGCCGAATTCTTCCTGCTTCTAAAGCGCAATAACAATGTCCACCCGAGTTTTCCGATCGATGATCTTCCAGATATGAAATCCGCAATCATTTAACATTTCCGGAGGCGAAAAACTGAACGCTGAAAGCGGAAAAGTGAAGGGGATTTAAGAGGACACGAACTGCTTAGACTGCGAACAGAGCGAATCCGTTAACCGAAACTATCCGTAATTCCTACAGGCACAGATCGCGTCAACGGACGTTCGACTGCTGCGCATCGCAAGGAGCGTAGCAAGCCATTCCCCCAACGACGTGCCATGGCCGTTTTCTCGCTGCCAGGTGTGCGTGAGCCGTTCTTCGGTAGTTTTGCCATCCACCGTCGTCTTCGCGCAGTAAAAGGTCATTACGATGTCTTTACCGTGCTCACGGACAGAGAGCGGCGTCAGCTTGTAGTCAGCGATTTTCCAGACATCGATCTGCGATTTGTCTACCGGGCGTGGCGCATCGTGCGGCCATCCGGTGAACCGATCGCTCTAGAGCGTTTTGAACGATTTCGAGTCCCCGCTGCTCACGTAGCGCCAGTACGCTTCTTCCTTTTGCCACACCTCTCTTTCAGCCGAAGTCTCTTGTGCTTGCACAAGCGTACTGAATGCGATCGATACTAAAAGAATTACCAGGCGCTTCATACTCCTACCGTGACAAAATCTCTGCTTGGCCTCAAGGCTGGAATAACTGTTGCAAATAGCAAATCCGTTAACCGAAACGATCCGACTGCGGACACGAACGAAGTAAGAAGTAAGAAGTGACCGATCGCAAAACCCAGTTATCATGCCGGCGCTTCTTTTGATTTCAAAAAGAACGAATACAGAAAGAAAAAAGGCAGAAGGAAGAATTAAGAAGTATCGGAAGTGACCAGCCTTCTTTCCGCATTACAGCAACTTCGAATGGCTCAGCATTGTCTCGGCCTTCGCCGGTCTCGAAGGTGTCGTCATCGCACAGCAATTCAAGAATCCAAGTGAAGCTGCGGATGGGCAAGTAGGCCCCCATCCTTTCGGACTTTCTGATTCCTCAAGCAAGAAGCGCGAAGATTTCGGTTGGGATTTGTTTTCCCTTCACCGCCACTTCGCCGAGCCGACGGGTGCGATACTTCTTTTTCGCTTTTGCCAGCGTGGCGCTGCTGACAATGATCCGCGCTTCATACTCCGGTGTCTTCGTCAATTCTTCGAGGCGGTAGGCGAGGTTTACTCCATCGCCAATGACGGTGTAGTTGAGTCGCTTTTCCGAGCCCATGTTACCGGCAACTACAACACCAGTGTTAATTCCAATGCCGACATCGAACGTGGGCAAGCGGCGCCGGCGCCATTGCTGGTTCAGCTCATCCAGCGCCGTGGTCATCTCCAATGCAGCGCGCAGCGCGCGGTCGGCATCGTCCGCGGACGTGACCGGCGCGCCAAATAATGCCATGAGCGCGTCGCCAACATACTTGTCCACCACACCGCCGTGCTTTTCCACGATGGCGGCCATCCGAGTGAAGTAGTGGTTGAGAATCGCGAGCATCTCTTCGGGAGCGAGGGCTTCGCTCATTCTGGTAAAGTTTCGCAGGTCAGAAAAGAGCACTGTCACTTCCCGCTGCTCACCGCCGAGCGTGACCTTCTTCCGGAGTAGCTCCGACGCGATCGCCGGGGAGACGACCTTGCCTAACAAGTCACGGACACGGTCGCGTTCTGCCAGGCCAGCGCTCATTTGATTGAAGGAGGCGGCAAGCGATCCGATTTCATCCTCCTGCTTAAGTTTTACTCGGTGATTGTAATTTCCGGCCGCAATCTCACGCGCGCCGCTGGCCAGCTCCGATACCGGTCGGGAAACGCCGCGCGCAATCCACAAGCCAAGTACGGCGGATACGACCAAGCCTACCAGCGCCAGGACCAGGTAGATTCGTTCCAGTCGAAGATAGGGCGCGAGTTCGTTGTCGAGCGATCGTTGCAGTAGCGCGATGGGTTGTGCGTTCTCGGCCGGAAGCGGGACAACATAACTAACGAAAACTTCCCGGGCCAGGCGCAGATCAATTACCTTCTTCGGCGGGAGCACGCGATTGCGCAGCATCTGAGTGATGGCGAGCCGGTTCGGCAGCGTCGTGCCAAACAAATCGGCACCGTTGAGAAAAGTGATCTCGAGTTTGGTGTAAACTTTGATTTCACGCGCGAAATCGTTGTCGATCCGGAACATTGGACAAAGCCACGCGATAGGATCGGGCGCGAGCAACGGCGCGGCCGCGATGGCGTACAAATCGCCGTCGAACACAACGAACGCGTAGGTAGTGTCGTTCGTCTCGGCCTTCTCGATCAGTTTTGGAAACGGAAACGGCACGTTGTGCAATTGTGGGCGGCGCGTGTCAAAAAGAAGTTCCTTGTCGAGAGATGAGATCAATACCGCATCGGCCATGACACGGCCGCGGAGGCTCGCTAACGCAGATAGCGTAGTCTCACGGTCCTGATCGGCTCCAGCGAAGGCGTCCTGAAATGCGTGATCGCGCGAAAGAATTGCGGCCGCGGTGGTGATCTGCTGGTTACGCTGTTCGATCAGCTTTTCGAAAATTCGGGCACCGGTGCGGAGGCTGGATTGAATCTGCGCCACGGCATGCTGCCGATTAGCCTGCCGGACGAGAAGGTAGATTGCGCATTGCAACAGCGTCAGGAGCGCAATCAGGAAAAACAGCAGCCGGCTTCGAAAACTGCGGAATCGAAGTTTCAGCGATAGCCTCCCGTGGTTAAGCCGGGCGCCCGCTTGGCACGCACGTCGTGCTTCAGCGGCAGAATGAACTGCAAACTTTTTGTGCCGCCGCCGAGATCAACCCGTTGGGCGAGCGTTTCCGGTTGGCCTTTCAACGCCGGGTGCCATACCTGCACGATGTATTGCCCCGCTGGCAAATCTTTCAACACGGCGCGTCCGTCTTGTCTCGTCGCTTGAAAATACGGCGTCGGCAGCACGGCGATGTAAGCGATCATCCAGTCGTGAATGTTACAGCCCAGAGTGACGAAGCCGACCTTATCGAACACCACCGGTTCAGCGGGAACGCCGCTGTAAAGCGGCAGCTCGAATTTTTTCGCGGGCGAAAACGAGTAAACGTGATGTCGAATGTTATCGCTGTTCGGGAAAATGACCGCGGTGCCCACTTGTACTGGCGTCACGTAAGGAATGAATTGTTTGTCGCGTTGGTCGACGACGGCGCGCTTTTTCAGCGCTGCGCTCGCAGCGCCGGCGGCAGACGCATAGGCAACGGCATCGGAACACGGCCGGCCTTTGTCGTCCTTGACGATGACCTCCAGCGACCCGGCCAGGAGGTCGCCGGCGAAAACCAAAACAGTAAGCAGCACGAATCCGCGCGACAGCCTCATCTCAATACGCCACGGCGATGTTCGCTTCCACCACGTGGTTCTCGTATTGCAACGGATCGTGCGTGGTGAGGGCATACTCGTAGCCGAGCTGAACCGACGCGTACTTCGTCAGTTGATAGGCAGCTGAAAACGAAAGTGCATGGGTGCGACCCAACAATTTGTAGGCAGTACGCAGCGGCTGGCCGAACACGTCTTCGTCTTCGCGTTCGATCGAGAACCGCGCAATATCAGGCCGCGGC
>Ga0207701_10005386_pt1 | contig 12873 bp, 13 predicted proteins | sample KBSSwiSSwithPhiX_FD_184294 | JGI IMG/M metagenome (GOLD analysis project Ga0207701, IMG submission 184294) | Switchgrass rhizosphere bulk soil microbial communities from Kellogg Biological Station, Michigan, USA, with PhiX - S5 (SPAdes) (version 2) | ecosystem: Environmental > Terrestrial >...
AGGGTTCTAGAGTTCTAAAGTTCCAGGGTTCCAGGGTTCCAGAGTTCTAGCGTTCTAATGTCAACACCGCTTCGAAGTCACTCCGGGAAACCGCGAACGGTGCCGTGCGTGGACCGTTCTGATGATCTCCAATGGCCCGCAGCGTCGTCTTCTTGCACAGGCTCTCGATGTCGGCGCCTGTCAGACCCTCCGTGCGACGGGCGATCTCTTCGAGGTCGACGTCCGCGGCGAGCGGGATCTGCCGGCAGCACAGCCGCGCAATCGCCGCGCGATCGGCCGCGTCCGGCTTCGCGAACCGAACGATATAGTCGAACCGCCCGCTCCGCAAGAGCGCCGGCTCGACCTGTTCGGGCCGGTTCGTCGCGCCGATCAGGATGACGCCCTTCACGTCGCGCAGGTTGTCGATCTCGCGCAGCAGCTGGCTGAGGATCCGGTGGTGGACGTCGGCGCCCTGCTGGCCGGGCTCGACCTGTGGCGCGACGGCGTCGATCGTGTCGAAGAAGAGCAGGCACGGGGCGGCGCGCCTCGCTTTCTTGAAGACCTCGCGCAGCGCCTTCTCCGACTCGCCCAGCCATTTCGAATACAGCTGCGGTCCGTCGATCGCGATGAGCGGAATCTGTTTCTCGCCGGACAACGCCCGCGCCATTGCCGTCTTGCCGGTTCCGGACGGACCGACCAGGAGCATGCCGCGCGGCGGTGCGAGCCCGACCTGCTCGTACACCTCGTCGTGCATGTGCGAGTGCTCGACGACCGAGTCGAGAAGCCGCTTCACCTCGTCGAGACCGCCAATCGACGCGAACGTGGTCGTGCTCTTCTCGATGAAGAACTCCCGTGTCGCGCTCGGCTCGACTTCTTTGAGACCCGCGAGGAAATCTTCGCGCGTGACCTGCAGCTGGTCGAGCGGACGTTCTTCAGGCTGGCTCGCCGACGCGGCATCGGCGCGACCGCGGCTGCCCGGATGATCGCGAAGAAAGCGGCGCAGGGCGATCATGCCGACTTCCTGGCACAGCGCCTCGACGTCCGCCCCGACGAAGCCGTGCGAGTGCTCGGCGACTTCCCCAAGGTCCACATCGCCGGCGAGCGGCATCGCGCGTGTGTGTATCCGGAGAATCTGGAGGCGCGCCTGCGTATTCGGGACGCCAATCTCGATTTCGCGATCGAAACGCCCCGGCCGGCGCAGCGCCGGATCGAGCACCTCCGGGATGTTCGTGGCCCCCATCACGATCACCTGGCCCCGCGCCTCGCACGCCGCACTCGCGCCCCACCTCGACCGTTCCACCCCGACCTCCAACCTCCAGCCTCCGACCTCCACACGCTGTCACCAATCCGCTGCTCGCCACTCTTTACCCTGTAAGGAAAGGAGTGGTTCGCATCATGCGACTCATCGGCGCCGCCTCATTGGTCTTCGTGCTCGCCCTCGGTTTTGCCAGCTCGCGCTTCGTGCCCACCGTTCACGCTGAGCACAGTGGCCAGGCCATCTTCCGCTTCGATACGTTCGGTGACGAACAGCTCTGGACCAACGTGCTCCGCATGCACGAGGTCATCCCCACCGTCGACCCCGCCACGGCGCTGGCCGTCGGGCTCAAGGTCGACGTCGACGCCCTGCCCCCCGCCATCGTCGACGCGCTGCGCGCCGGCAAGGTCGATCTCCACGATCCCGCCGTCACGGTCGCGCTGTTGAAGCTCAACGCCGTCGTCGGCGTGAAGGGTACGGTGAACGACGCGAACCAACTTACCAGCGTCGGCATCACCTGCGCGCTCTGCCACTCGAACGTGGACAACTCGTTCGCGCCGGGCATCGGTCATCGCCTCGACGGCTGGGCCAACACGAGCCTCAACGTCGGGGCGATCGTCTCGCTCTCGCCGGCGCTGGACGCCGCGACGAAGGCGCTGTTCCAGACGTGGGGTCCCGGCAAGTACGATCCGCGGCACCACTATTTCAACGGCACCAGCATCGTTCCGCTGCCCGGCCCGACGGTCCCGGTCGTCATTCCGCCGATTTACGGCCTGAAAGGGGTGGGCTTCGAGACCTACACGGCCGACGGTCCGATCTCGTACTGGAACGCCTACGTCGGCGTCGGACAGATGGGCGGGCACGGCAACTTCAGCGACCCGCGCATCGGCGTCATGATCGCGCAGCCGCCGCCGGACCTGGTCACGCCCAAACTGCCGGCACTGCTCGACTATCAGCTCAGCCTGAAGGCCCCGGAACCGGTCAAAGGCAGCTTCGACGAAGAAGCGGCCCGGCGCGGCAAGAAGCTGTTTCGTGACGAGGCGCGCTGCGCGTCGTGCCACCGCAACCCGGACCTGACCGACGTGCTGCGCGGGCCGGACAGGGACGTGCCGTTCCTGCACGACCCGGCGGAAGTGGGGCAGGATCCCACGTATGCCAACGAAACGGCGACGCGCAAGTACCGCACGACCCCGTTGCGCGGTCTCATTCACCGCACCGCGTTTTTCCACGACGGCAGCGCCGCCGATCTGCTCGCGGTGGTGAACCACTACGACACGCTGTTCAATCTGCACCTGACGGCGGCGCAGAAGGCGGACCTGGTGGAGTACTTGAAGTCGCTCTAGATCGGCACGATCACGGCTGCGGTCACGCCGCGCCGCCGGCCTTGCGGCCGACGGCTTCCGGCCGGCCGGCGGGGACCGCAGCCCCCTCGCGTTCCTGGTAGATCGTGCGGAAGAGATTCTTGGCGCGGTGCACGAGCACCCGCAGGTAATCGCGATTGACGCCGAGCTCTTCGCAGATGCGCGTCTTGTCGCGATCCTCGAGATAGATGGCGCGCAGCACTTCGCGATCGCGCGGCGGCAGCGACTCGAGCACGCGGCGCACCGCCTGCTCGCGCTCGCTGGTCATCAGCTGCGTCTCGGGCCCCGGCGTGGTGCGGTCGGGAATCTCGTCGGTCTCCGGCGCTTCGTCATAGCGCTTCGCCGCGCGCCCCGACTCTCGCAGCACGTTGGTGCAGACCGCGTTGACGAACGCGCCGAGCGCGCCGGCGTCGCGCAGCCCGCCGGGCGTGCGCAGCGTGCGGAGCACCCGCATCAGCGTCTCCTGCCGCACATCGTCGACGTCGGCGCGATGATTCGCCCTCGCCTTGATGACGATCAGCTCGCTGAAATAGGCAAAGAAATGGCGCTCCGTCTCCGCGTCGCCTGCGCGGAGCCGTTCGATGTATGCGCGATCAAAGGAATGCCGGTCCACCAGCGCTCTTTTGGAAGTGAACGGCAAAACTACCATAACTTCCCCGGCATTCGATGCTTACCGTTTCGTAAGCCGGCCGGCGTCATGCCGGACGGTGATGGCGTGTGGCGTCGGTTCCCGTGCCCGGTCAAAATGGCAGCCCCCACGGGCCGTCGCGACGGTTCTTGACGACGAGCATGGCGGACTGTTCGGGGACGAGGAGTCCCTGTTCGCCGTGCTGATCGGCCGAGCTTGGCTCCGCCGGCATGGGTGCGCCGGGCCGCTCGTGGCCGTCGAACCAGCGATCGCTGGCGCGCACCGGCCGCGCGCGCCATGGCACTTCCTCGACGAAGATTCCCGGTGCAAAGAATTCGAGTGGCACGGCGGCTCCCAGTCCGGCCGGGCGTGCCGAACAAGCGGGGAAGGTCACGTCCGCCTGCCACGGACGTGACGGTCACCCTGGTGCACTACGACTCCCCGCCCCCGGGTCGTCGCTTTCTTCCTGCCCCGCGGAGATGGTGTCGGGCTGGTGGGATTCGTTACAGGCGCGCGGCCGGCGCCGTCATTCTTTCGGCGCGACGTAGCTCTTGCGCGCGCGCGCCTTCAGTCCGCCCTGATCGACGCGGACGCTGATGTCGTGGACCTTGCCGTCGCGCTTAGGCGGCGCGAAGGCCAGCAGGTACTGCGTGTGCAGCTCGTCCGCGACCGCGGCGAAGGAGGACGCGAGGTCCTGCCCGAAGCGGATTTCGATGTAGCCGCCGCCGCTTTCTTCGGCGACGCGCGCCAGCCCGGGATCGGGCATGTCGGCGAGGAGCGCCGCCTGGAGCCCTCCGGGCCCGCCGCCCATCGGCGGCCGGTGCGTCGTGCGGCTGCGCATCCCGACCGCGTAGATCATCACGTCGTTCTGCCGCGCCCGGTCGATGACCTCGGCCTGGCTGACCGGATGCCGCATCCGAAAACTGAGAGGACCGGTGTCCTTGCCGTCGCTGAGCACCAGGATCACCTTGCGCGTCCCGTCGGCGTCGCCGAACGAGCCGATGGCCTGGTCGATCCCCTCCCACAGGGGCGTGGGCGCATCCGGCGCGATCATCGTCGGCAGCGCCGCCTCGAGCTGGCTCCGGTCGTTGGTGAACGACTCGCTGATGACGATCTGCTTGCCGAACGTGCCGACGCGCGCCACGTCCTCCTTGAGCAGGCGCGAGAAGAGCTGCGCGCTGGCGACGCGCAGCAGCTCGATGTTCCCCTCCATGCTGGTCGAGACGTCGAGCATCACGATCAGCCGGATCGGCTGCGGCGAGTTGTCGAACTGGGTGATGGGCTGCGGCTTGCCCTCGTCCCGCACCTCGAAGTTGTCCTGGGCGAGGCCGGTGGCGATCTTGCCGCTCTTGTCGGTGACGGTCACGAACACGCGCACGGCGGCGCTGCCGCCGCGGAACACGGGCTGCTGCTGCGCCGCGGCGAGCCCGCCGAAGACACACGCGACCATCGCCGCGCATGGAAAACACCACTTCATCGGCAGACGACTCCTTGGTACGGCAGGCCCTGGCAGGCTCACCTCAGTCATACCATGGTATCGTCCCGCCGGAGTGAACCATGGATTTGTCGAGGGTTCTCTTCACTGACGTCTCGCGGGATGTGCGGCTCGCCTGGCGTTCGCTGACGGCGACGCCGCTGGTCACGCTCGTCGCGGTGGCCTCGCTGGCGCTCGGCCTCGGCGCCAACACCGCCATCTTCTCCGTCGTCGACGGACTGTTCCTGCGGACGCTGCCGGTCCGCGATCCCGACCGGCTCGTCCTCCTCACGGACGCCAGCGCGTCGCACGTCCGCGCGTGGAGCTACGCCGTGTGGCGAGAGATTCAGTCGCGTCCCGGGCTGTTCGGGCGCAGCGCCGCGTGGTCGTTCACGCGCTTCGATCTGGCCCCGGGCGGAGAGACGCAGAACGTCGACGGGATATGGGCCAGCGGTTCGCTGTTCGACACGCTCGGCGTGCGCGCGATCGCCGGGCGCACGCTGCAGGAGGACGACGATCGTCCGGGCGGCGGCGCCAACGGGCCGGCGGTCATGATCAGTTACCGCTTCTGGCAGCGCCGGTTCGCCGGCGCGCCAGACGCGATCGGCCGGACGCTGCCGCTCGACGGCGTCCCATTCGTCATCGTCGGCGTGACGCCGCCCGGCTTCACGGGCCCTGAAATCGGCCGCGCGTTCGAGGTGATCGCGCCGCTCGCGACCGAACCGCTGGTCCGGCGGCAGGACTCGTTCCTGGCCGACACCGGCACGACGTTTCTCACGATCGTGGCGCGGCTCGCCGACGGTCAGTCGGCGGACGCGGCCACAGCCTCGCTGCGGACCGTGCAGCCGCGGATTCGCGACGCGACGCTTGGCGAGATCGGGCGGTTCGGCAGCCCGGCCGCGATCGCGCGCTACATGCAGGCGCCATTCGCGCTGGCCCCTGGCGGCACGGGCTTCGCCGGCGCCCGCGATCTCCGTCAGCTCTATCAGCGTCCGCTGCAGGCCGTCATGGCGGTCGTCGCGCTCCTGCTGCTCATCGCGTGCGTGAACGTGGCCAACCTGCTCGTCGCGCGCGCGATGGCCAGGCGCCACGAGCTCAGCCTGCGGCTCGCGCTCGGGGCGTCGCGCTGGCGCCTGCTGCGGCAGCTCGCCGTCGAAAGCGCGATGCTCTACGCCGCCGGCGCCGCCGCGGGCTTCCTCGTGGCGACCTGGAGCGGCCGCCTGCTCGTGCGGCTGATCTCGACCGCCACCAATCCCGTGACGCTCGACCTGTCGATCGACGCGCGCGTGCTGGCCTTCACCGTCGCGATCACCGTGGTGACGACGGTGATCTTCGGGACGGTGCCGGCCTTCCGCGCCTCCGCGGTCGCGCCGATCGAGGCGCTGAAGCAGCAGGGGCGCGGTACGGCCGGCTCGCGTCGCGCCGCCTTCGCCGGATCGCTGATCGCGCTGCAGGTCGCGCTGTCGCTGGTGCTCGTCGTGTCGGCGGGCCTGTTCGTTCGCACCTTCATGGCGCTCGCCGGGCGTGCGCCCGGCTTCGATCCGTCACCGGTCCTGCTGGTCGAGATGGACGCGCGGCGAACCGGCGTCGATCCGGAGCAGCGGCTTGCGCTGTACGAACGCGTCCGCGAGGCGGTGTTGAACCTGCCGGACGTCCATTCGGCGGGCCTGTCGCTGACGACGCCGGTCGGCAGCGGGCAGTTCACGCCGACCGTGGAGATTGCCGGCGTCTCGGACACGCGCGGGCCGGTGTGGGCCAACCTGATCTCTCCCGGCTGGCTGTCCGCGTTCCAGACGCCGCTCGTCGCCGGGCGCGATCTGACCGACGGGGATCGCGCGGGAGCGCCGCGGGTGGCGCTGGTCAACGAGGCGTTCGCCCGCAAGTTCGCGGCGGGGTCGTCCCCGATCGGGCTGACCTTCTCGCTGTATCCGCAGACGCCGCGCAGGCTCGGACCGATCGTCATCGTCGGCGTGGTCGGCGATGCGGTTTACAGCTCGCTCAGACAAACCGCGCCGCCGACGTACTACCTGCCGCTGGCGCAGTTCGACTACCTGACCGATCTCGGCATTCGCCCGATCAACCTGAGCATCCGCTCGCGCAGCGGCGTGCCGCTGGCCCTCTCGAAGGAAGCGCTCGCGTCGGCGGCGGCGATCGATCCACGGCTGGCGCTGACCCCGCGCGCGCTGGCCGATCGGATCGGCGATTCGCTGAGCCAGGAGCGTCTCGTCGCGCTGCTGTCGGGATTGTTCGGCGCGCTCGCGCTGCTGCTGGCCGGTCTCGGCCTCTATGGCGTGACCGCCTACGGCGTCGCCTCGCGGCGCGTCGAGATCGGCATCCGGATGACGCTGGGCGCCCCCGCGCCGCGCGTGATCGCGCTGGTCGTCGCGCACGCGTGCCGCTTTGCCGCCATCGGCGCAGCGGCGGGGGTGGTCGTCAGCCTCTGGCTGGCGCGCTTCGCCGCGCCCCTCGTCTACGGACTCCAGCCGCGCGACCCGGCCACGCTCACGGCGGCCGCCGGCGTGCTGCTGCTGACCGGCGTGGCCGCCGCGTGGATCCCGGTGCGGCGCGCCGTGCGCATCGACCCGGCGGCAGTGCTGCGCGAGAGCTGACCCCGCTGGTCCACGGGCGGTGTAATCTTCGTGGCAGCACCCGCGCATGAGCCGCACGCGCCGGCCAACCCGGCGAGACCCATCCTCAGTCTCCGCGTCGCGCTCGTCCGGATCGCGCGCCGCCTTCATTCCTCCCATGGCGGCCGAGATCGTGGACCGCCTGCCGGAAGGGGACGAGTGGATCTACGAGGTGAAGTTCGACGGCTACCGCGCGGAAGTCATCAAGAACGGCGACACGCTGCAGCTGCGGTCGCGCAACGACAAGGACTTGACTGCGACGTATCCGGGGGTGCGCGACGCCGGCCTCCGCCTGCGCGCGCGCTCCGCCGTCGTCGACGGTGAAGTCGTCGCGATCGACGCCAACGGGCACCCGTCGTTCCAGGCGCTGCAGCATCGCGGCGCGCATCCCGGCCACACCGTCGTGTTCTTCGCGTTCGACCTGCTGCATCTCGATGGCGAGGACCTGGTCGGGCGTCCGCTGAAAGACCGGCGTGCGCTGCTCGACCGGGTGGTCGGCGCATCGGGAATCCTGCTGTCGGAGCCGCTCCGCGGATCGGCGCAGCACGTCATCGACGCGGTGCGATCGCTCGGCCTCGAAGGGGTCATCGCCAAGAAGTGGTCGTCGCGCTACGTCGCGGGGCAGCGCAGCAGCGCGTGGGTCAAGCTCAAACTCGACAAGCAGCAGGAATTCGTCGTCGGCGGCTACCGTCCCGGGCCGAACGGTGTGGACGCGCTGCTGGCCGGCTACTACGAAGGGCGCGAGCTCCGCTTTGCCGGGAAGGTCCGCGCCGGCTTCACGCCGCACGTCCGGCGCGACGTGGCGGCGGCGCTGCGGCCGCTCGAGACCGAACGCTGTCCCTTCGTCGATCTGCCGAGCAGCAAGACCTCGCACTGGGGCGGCGGCGTCACGGCGGAGCAGATGCAGGAGATGCGCTGGGTGAAGCCGACGCTGGTGGCGCAGATCCGGTTCGTGGAATGGACTGCCGACGGCCACCTGCGCCATGCGGCGTTCCTGGGCCTCAGGACCGACAAGGCGGCGCGCGGCGTCCGCCGCGAGACCTAGTCACTCCCGGCCGAAGGGGCCGAACCAGCCGTCCGACGAGAAACGCTGCTGCAGGTGTTCCCACCGCTCGTGCGCTTCCTGCGTGGAGGAATAGCGCTCGACACGCTCGTGTCCGTTCGCTTCGGTGACCACGATTTCGACCGTGCCTCCCTGGCCATCCCGGAGCTCGCAGCGAATGTAGTCTTTGCCCTTTTGAAAGAAGTAGAACATCGTGTACGACGCCGAACGCAGGCGTCCAAACTACTATGGCGGCGTGAATGGAGCAAATCAGGCGAGCAGGAGGGCGGTGAGGACGGTCACGTAGCTGGCGCTGACATACGCAGCCACCAGCACTACGCGACCATGTGCCGGCAAACGCCGCCAGGACAGGACCGGGTGCGCGCAGCACGCCAGGGCCCGGCCGATCACGACATCCATAGGCACACCACCTGTCATAGCAACAACGATTCCAGCCGCGGACGCGCGATTTGCGTGAAGATCGCGCGGCTGGCGCGGCGCCGCCGATGAAGTTGTCTGCCCCGGGTGAGAGAAAAGGCGGTCATCTTCGCCGACCGATGGTAAAGAAGAGCCCACCCTCACGGCCGAGCGTGCGCATCCATGCGATCTGCGCCAGCCACCCCTCGACCCGCCAGTTGTCGGGCGCCGGCGCGAACAGGTCCTCCGGCTCCTCGTCCAGCACGGCGCTGGGGTAGGTGCGCAGGTAGTCCACGCCGTTCTCCTCGAACCATCGCTGCACTTCCGCGAGCGTGTGCCGGTGCTCTTCGGGATGGCGGTATTGATCGCGCAGCCAGGCCTCGCGCCGCTGCGGCTCGCCGCCGCGGTCGCGCAGCACCGGATCGAACGGAATCACGCGGTAGCCGGAGAGGCGCGCGACGACGCGCCGCAGCCGCTGCGGCACCCGCGCGAACGAGTTGTAGACCCCCAGCACGATCGTGCCGCCGCGGCGCGCCAGCCGCGCCACGACGGCGAACGAGGCGCGCGGATCCGGCGTGTGATGCAGCACGCCGGCCGAGTAGACGACGTCGAAGGCGCCTTCGAGCAGGCCGGGCTGGCGCAGGTCGGTCTCGACGAAGCGCACGCGATCGAGCTGGAAGCGGCGGGCGGCCGTCGCGGCCAGGGCCAGCGACGCGGGCGTCAGATCGAGCCCGACCACCAGGCGGTTGCCGCGCGCCATGTACAGGCACATCTGGCCGGTGCCGCAGCCGACGTCGGCGATGCGCGCCTCGTCGTCGATGGCGCGATCGAGGAGGCGCACGAACTGGTTGCGTTCGGCGCGGGCGCGCAGCGCGAACAGGGTGTCGTTGGCCGGATAGCCGGGGAAGGGGGCGCCGTCGTAGAAGCGCCGCACCCGATCGGTGGCCGCGTCCATGCGGTCAGAAGATCGCGTAGATGAACGGCGCGAGGACCTCGACGGTGGTGGCGAGGATCAGGACGAACCCGAACAGGCAGAGGAACACCGCCAGCGGCACCAGCCAGCGCTTGCCCGAGTCGCTGCGCCACAAGCCGCGCGCCAGTTCCACCGTCGTCCCGGTCGCGGTGCCGAGCATGATCAGCCGCCGATGGAAGCCGCTGCGCCGCTTCAGCATCACGCGTACTCCTTGATCGAAGTAGCCGGGGCGGCCACGCGCTTGGTGACCACGGCGTTGCCGGCGACCAGCACGTCGATGCCGCAGCGGCGGAAGGTGAGGTAGCCCTCGACCGCGCGCGAGACGATCGGCTCGCCGGCGAGGTTGAACGAGGTGTTGAGCAGCACCGGCAGGCCGGTGCGGCGGCCGTAGGCCTGCAGCAGATCGTAGAGGCGCGGCGCCATCTCGCGCTCGAGCGCCTGCACGCGGGCCGATCCGTCCACGTGCGTCACCGCGGCGAGCGACTCGCGCCATTCCGGCCGCACCGGGAAGACGCCCGACATGAAGCGCGCGAGACGCGCTCCGCCGGCCGGCATCTCGAACAGCCGGTCCGCGTACTCGATCGGGACGACGGGGGCGAACGGACGGAAGTCCTCGCGGAACTTGATGTCGCGGTTCAGCCGATCGCGCATGGCCGCGGGCTGCGCCGCGGCGAGGATGCTGCGATGCCCCAGCGCGCGCGGCCCGAACTCGCCCGCGCCGTCCAGCCAGCCGACGACGCGCCCGGCGACGAGATCGTCGGCGACGCGCTCGAGGAGCGCCGGCTCGTCGAGCTCTTGCAGCCCCTGCCCGTCCTCGGTCGCGGCCCGCGCCAGCTCGCGCGGATCGATCGCCGGCCCCCAGAACGGATGATCGGGCACGTCGCGGTCCGGCTGCTTGAAGTAGATCCGGTCGGCGTAGAGCGCGGCGCCGACCGAGCAGCCGGCATCCCCGGGCGCCGGCGGCACGAAGACGCGATCGAACCCCGCCTCGTTGAGGATGCGCGCGTTGGCCACCGAGTTCAGCGCGACGCCCCCGCCCAGGCACAGATCCGGGAGGCCTGTCTCGCGCCGCAGGCTGCTGGCGATCGCCACCAGGATCTCCTCGAGCACGAGCTGGACGCTGGCGGCGATGTCGGCGAAGCGACGGCCCTCCGTCGTCTCGAGATCGATCGGCTGGTAGGGGGTGCGCGCGGGCCCGAAGAGGTCGAGGAACTTCGACGAGTAGGAGCGCTCGGCCGTGGTGTGGAACTCGAAGTAATCCAGGTCGAGGGTGAACGTCCCGTCGTCGCGGCGGCGGATCACCTTGCGCATCTGTTCGGCGAAGGTGGGGCGTCCGTAGGCGGCGAGGCCCATGACCTTGTACTCGTCTTCGTTGACCGCGAAGCCGAGATAGGCCGTGACCGTCGAGTAGAGCATCCCGAGCGAATGGGGGTACCTGATCTCGCGCAGCAGCGTGATGTCGGTGCGTCCGTCGGCGTGCCGTTCGCCGCGCCCGACCGTCAGCGTCGCCCATTCGCCGACGCCGTCGGCGGTGAGGATCGCGGCGCGCCGCGCCGGCGAGGTCAGAAACGCCGCGGCCGCGTGCGCCGCATGATGCGCCGTGAACAGGATCTTCCGGCGCGGCACGCCGAGATAGGAGGCGATGATGCCGCGCGCCCAGACCTTCTCGCCCAGCATGTTCTTGGCCGCCGAGGGGAACGATCGCCAGGAGCGCGGGAACGCGCGCAGCGTGCTGGTCAGCGTGCGATCGAACTTCAGCATGCTGCGCTCGTAGAAGACGACGGCGTCGAGATCGGCGGGCTCGAGGCCGGCCGATCCGAGGCACCATTCGATCGCCCCCAGCGGGAACGACGCGTCGTTCTTGCGGCGCGAGAGGCGCTCTTCCTGTACCGCGGCGACCGGGACGCCGTCGACGACGAGCGCCGCCGCCGAGTCGTGATAATGCGCGGAGATGCCCAGGATCTTCATGTCAGTACTGGCTCGTGGGTGCGTCGTCGCGGACGCCGGAGACGGCCGACCAGCCGGGCGGCTCGCGCCGCTCGGCCCGCTTCGCCAGCCACGCGAACGGCGGCAGCAGGACGAAGTAGACGAGCGTCAGGATCGTGTTGCCGATGAGCGCCGCGATGGCCGCCATCGCGCGGACGTAGCGTTTCCACAGCCGGCTGGCACGCGCACGCCATACGTGCCGGGCGTAGCTGTCGGGCGCCACGCGCGTGAGCTGCGTGTAGGAGTAGTTCATGTGAAACACTTCGTCGCGCAGGATCTCTTCGAAGATCGCCCGCGTCTCCGGGTCGTCGTCCACCACGTCGCGGTAGATGGCGAAGCGCCCCGCGGCGGCTTTCTCGGCGACGTGGAGGAACGCGAGCAGCCGATGATCCGGTTCGTTTTCGACGTGCAGGTCGTCGAGGCCGTGCCCGCCGGGCAGCGGATTGCCGCCGAGGAGGACCCCCGTCTTCAGCGCGCGCGCGCGCAGGATCGCGGCGCCACGCTCGCGGAACATGTGGCCGTGGCGCAATTCGTCGAGCGCGTGTTCGAGATAGAGGCGGCGGAGGAGCGGATCCGGCGTGACTTCGGCGGCGCGGAGGATGTCGCGCCCGCCGTCGGTCTCGACTTCGCCGAAGACGAGCAGTTTGCGCACCCGCCGGTCGAGGTCTCCCCAGACCCATCGGTGAACCGGCCGGAACAGGCGGCCGGCGCGCGCGGTACGCGCGGCAGGCATAGCGCGCGCTAAGTTAGCACAAGCGGAAGGAGGTTTGAGGAGTTGGAGGCGAGAGGACAAAAGTCCGGGACACGAACGGCTGAGATTAGCGTGGCCGCGATGGGTCTGCTCTGCGCCGCAACCGGCCTCCTGTCGCGGCAGGCCTGGCTCGACGCGCACATGATGCCGTCCTTCTTCCTGCCGCACGCGTGGTACGTCACGGCGGAATCGGGAGTGCGCGCCGCGCTCGTGGCGATCGGCGCCGGCATCGTGCTGGTACGGCGTCCGCTCGCGCGCGCCTGCGCCAGCCGTCCGTCGATGCTCGTCTCGGTCGCCGTCGCCATCGTGCTCGCGCTCGCGGCGAGCGAGTTCACCCTCCGGCACCTGCGCCTGCGTCCTGCTGAATGGCTGCGGCCGGC
>Ga0207701_10005387_pt1 | contig 12871 bp, 12 predicted proteins | sample KBSSwiSSwithPhiX_FD_184294 | JGI IMG/M metagenome (GOLD analysis project Ga0207701, IMG submission 184294) | Switchgrass rhizosphere bulk soil microbial communities from Kellogg Biological Station, Michigan, USA, with PhiX - S5 (SPAdes) (version 2) | ecosystem: Environmental > Terrestrial >...
CGCAGACGGGCTAGAATACAGACTGTCATGCGGCTCTCACTCAATCGCGCACTGCTCGGGGCGGTCGGGGCAGCGATCCTCGCCGGGATGGTTCCGGCGGCGATCGTCCTCGACCGCCGTCTCGCGTCGGCGCTCGAGGACCGGGCGCGGGTCGACCTCGCGCTCGCGCCACGCGTGTTAGCGGACCGCATGGCGGCCAACGCGACGACGCTCATGATGTACGCGAAGGACCTGGCCCACACCGCCGGGCTCGCGAGCGCGGTCGCTCGAGGCGATCGCTCCACCGCCGTCGCCACACTCGGCGCCGCGAGCGCGGCGCTCGCGGCGGCACCTGTATTGATCGGGCCAGATGGTGCCAGTTGGACGGGTCCCGCTGTAGACTCGGCGCTGATCGCGCGAACACGTGCCGGCCAGATGCCGGTCGTCACCCATCGAAACGGGCGCTCGATCAGCAACATCGCACTCGCCCCGGTCGAACGCGACGGACAGTGGGTTGGCGCCGCGGGCGTCACAGTCGCGTTCGACGAGCGGCTCGCCGGCACGCTCTCTGGTCTCACCCGGGCGGGCGTGATCCTGCTCGGCGACAGCGTTGGGCCGGTCGCCAGTACGCTCGACTCCCTGACGACGGCCGCCCTCGCGACCGCCCTCGGCCGCGCGGCGATCGACAGTGTGCCACGAGAGCTGCGCACGCGGAACCACCGTCTGCTCGCGGTCGCTGCGCGCCTCGATGGTGCCGGCACGGCGGTGTTCGCGCGCCGGCTGGATGAGGAGCTTGCCGTCCTGCCCGAGCTGCGTCGCGTCGCTGCGGCATCTGCCATCGCCGCGCTGCTCATCGCGATCGCGTTAGGCGCCGCGCTCGCCGCCAAGGTTGCGCGCCCGGTGCAGCAGCTGGCGGGAGCGGCCACCGCGCTCGGCGCCGGGGATCTCGCCGCCCCCGTTCCCTCGTCCAACATCCGGGAAGTGGACCAGGTCGGCGCGGCGTTCAGCGAGATGCGCAGTGCGCTCGCCGCGCGGCTCGCCGAATTACGTGACGCGAACGCGGCGCTCACCGATCGCAATGCGCGGCTCACGGCACTTCAGATGGACCTCATGCAGCGCGATCGTCTCGTCGCCGCCGGGCGTCTCGTTGCCCAGCTCGCGCACGAGATTCGTAACCCGGTCGCGTCGCTTCGAAACTGCCTCGAGCTCATTCGCCGGCGCGTCGAGCACGACGCCGAGGCGCGCGAGTTCGCTGACCTGGCCATCGACGAACTGCTGCGGATGCACGAGCTCGCCGAGCAGATGCTCGACCTCGCGCGTCCGCGGGAGCCGGGGGCGTCGCGCTGCTCGCCGGTGCTGGTCGCCCGTGAGGTTGCGCGGCTCGCATCCGTGGGCCCGGAATTCGAGAGCCCCGCCGTGGTCGTCGACGTGAGTGGCGATGACGATGCGGACACAGCGATGGCGCCCGACGCGTTGAAGCAGGTCCTGGTCAACCTGGTCCAGAATTCACGGGACGCGAATACCTCCAGCGAGTCCGCGGCCATCGGCATCGTGGTCCGGGATCACGGGACCCACGTTTCGGTGGACGTCATGGACAATGGCCCCGGAATCCCTCCCGACATTCTCAACCGCGTGTTCGATCCGTTCTTCACCACCAAGGGCGCTGTCCACGGCGTCGGGCTCGGGCTGTTCGTGGCCGAGGGGCTCGTGCGTTCCGCCGGAGGGAGCATTGTGGCGCGGAATGCCGGCGGTGCGCCGGGTACGCCGTACCGCGGCGCGTGGTTTCACATCGAGCTTCCGGTACCTAACGACGCCGGAGCGAACGGCATTGTCGAGCCGCCCGTGTCCACGCGGGCGGTGTCGGACGCTCGCACCTGACGACGCGCCACACGCCACCATGGCTCGACTGCTAGTCGTCGACGACGACAACGCGTTTCGGCTTTCGACAGCGGCCCTGCTTCGGGCCGACGGCCATGAAGTCGACGTCGCTGCCGATGCCACCGCCGCAGTTCAGGCGCTACGAGCGCGCGCCTACGATCTCGTGTTGCTCGATCTGCGCATGCCGGGTATCGACGGCATTCAGCTCGTGGAGACGTTGCGCGTGTGGGGAGAGTCGGTGCCCGTTCTCATGATCAGCGGCTACGGGACGGTGGAAAGCGCCGTGCGCGCGATGCATCTGGGCACGGACGACTTCCTCACCAAGCCGGTCGAGCCCGATGTGCTCAGCGCGCGAGTGGCGGAGCTGCTCGAGCGCCGGCCGGTGACGGCCGGCGATGATGCCGCCGTCGGCGGGATGGTCGGCCGCACCGAGGTGATGCGGTCGCTGTTCGCCTCGCTGCGCCGGGTCGCGCGGCAGGACACGACCGTTCTCGTGACTGGGGAGACGGGGACAGGCAAGGAGCTCGTCGCCCGCGCTGTCCACGAGCTGTCGCCGCGTGCTGCGTCGCCGTTCATCGCCGTCAACTGTGCCGCGTTAGGTGAGGGCGTGCTCGAGAGCGAGCTGTTCGGACATGTCAAGGGTGCATTCACGGGCGCTGTGCGCGACCGTGCAGGGGTTTTCGAGTCGGCACACGGCGGGACGATCTTCCTGGACGAAGTCGGCGAGATGAGCGCGAACGTGCAGCAACGGCTGCTGCGCGTTCTCCAGGAGCGTGAGGTAACGCGCGTCGGCTCGGCGCGTCCCGTTCGTGTGGACGTCCGAGTCGTTGCCGCGACCAACCGTAACCTCGCTGAGCTCGTCGAGTCGTCCCGCTTTCGACAGGACCTCTACTATCGGCTCGCGGTATTCCCACTCATCGTGCCGCCACTGCGGGAGCGACGTGCGGACATCCCGCTGCTCGTCGCCCACACCATCGAGCGGCTCCGCGACCGTGCTCCCGCTGGGGCAAACCTCGCCTGCTCGTCGTTCGCGATTCGGCTCATGCGGAGCTACGACTGGCCCGGAAACGTTCGCGAGCTCATGTCCGTGGCAGAGCGTGCGGCCGTCGACGCCGGCTTCGGCCGCATCGAGGCACAGCATCTGCCGCCTGAGCTGCGCCGCGGCGCCGATGCCGGCTCCGACGCGCGCTACCGGGCGACACGCTCTGCCGACGACGAGCGAGACGCGATCGTGGCGGCCCTCGAGCAAACCGATGGCGCGATCGCGCGTGCGGCCGAATTGTTAGGCATGGGACGGACGACCTTGTGGCGCAAGCTCAAGCAATACGGGCTGACGAGCGACGCGTCATAGGTCCGGCCGGGAACTCGGGAACCCGGTGATGTGCGGGCGACTATGTGTCGGTATGACTTCTCCGAACACATCCGCTCCGAGCGGGACGCGCGCCGGCGCCGAGGCGGTTATCCGGCCGTACCGGGATGAAGACAGCGCGTCCCTGCTCGACTGCATCGTCGAACTGCAGGATGCCGAGTGATCCATCGACGGCCGGCTCCGCCCGGGTCGCGCAATTGCGTCGGACTATCTCGTTGCGATGCTCGAAGAGTGCCGACAATATGCGGGCCAAATCTTGTGCTCGAGGTCGAGGGCGCCGTGGCCGGTTCACGACGGTGTATACGCGTGTCCCGTTCGAGCGACTCGATGAGCCGCCCGGAGATTACGCCATAGTCGCCGAGCTGCTGGTGCGGCGTGAGTATCGTCGGCGCGGCTACGCGCGTGCTCTGCTCGCTCACGGCGAGCGGCACGCGGCGTCCCAAGGCGCGGCGGAGCTGCGCATCGGCGTTCTCAGCGGCAACGCGGCCGCGCGTGCGCTGTACCTCGACTACGGCTTCAGGCCATACATCGAGACACTGTCGAAGTCCCCTTTGCACCGGTGACGGGCCAGCTGTTCGTCGCCGGCGATCGTTAGGTGCTGAGAGTCGTGTCGGATTTCGTCTTCTCTGCTGCCTGCCGTTCAGCTAACAGCTCATCGATTGTCGTTGGCGTCACGCCGAACGTGCGCGAAACCTCGGTCATGTCGAGCGGCGTATCGAACGTCTCGAGCGCAGCCAAGAGCCCACTGACCAGCTGCGTGAGCCCCGGCGCTGGTGGCAGATCCGGAAGCAGCTCGCCCGGCGCGATCCATTGTACGGGAATGGGTCGGCCCAGTGCGCGTTCGTATGCCGCCACAACATCTCGCCACGAGAGCGCTTCCGGGCCACCAACTTCGATTCGCCGATTCAGCGCCGCTGGGTGATCGATCGCTGCCGTCGCAAAGGCAGCGACGTCACGCGCCGCAATGTAGCTGTGACGCCGGCGGCCCTCACCCACGAGTGTTACGGGCTTGCCGACGCTGAGCGGGTAGCCAACGACGAGTGGGAACATGACGTCGGCGATCGCATTCGCCGCGACGATCGTGTACGCGAATGCACTGTCACGCAACGCCGCTTCCGTCAACGCCTTCGCGCGAAGCACGGGAACAGGATGATTGGGGCGGGCGATGAGGGCCGACACAAAGATGAGCTGCTTGACGCCTGCAGCGCGGGCGGCTTCGATCAGATTTGCATTCCCTTCGAGATCGACGGTCTGGGGGGTATCTTCGCCCCCGCGCTCCCCAGCGCTTGCAGTGGTGATGACGGTGCGGACCCCTCGGCACGCCACCCCGAGCGACGTCGGGTCCTTGAGGTCGCCGAACGCCGCTTCCGCGCCCGTTGCGATGAACGCGTGGTGGTCCGACCCGGGTCGCACCAGGATCCGGAGCTGCCGATCCTGTCCCAGCAGCATGCGGGTGATCATGCCGCCAACCCGCCCCGTACTGCCGACGACGAGAATCATCATGACCTCCTTGCTGCCTCAGGAAAGACGCTCGAGAGCAGCGTCGGCGCTGCCCACCCGCAGGCGATCCGAAAGCGTGTCGACCGATCACTCACTCCGGAGCCAGAACTCTCATCGTCCCGGTAGACCGATGTCTGCCGGGACGATGAGAGGCATCAGCCTCAGGACTACACCGGGCCTAATATGCAGCCAGTCCCATGTAACCGGCACGCGCGGCGAGTCCCGGCGTGTCAGGGAGCGGCGTTAGGCTTCCGTCGCCGTTCACCTCGAACGCGCCGACCGTGCCGGTGCCATTTTTCATGACATAGAGAAAGTCGCCGTTGCGGCTCATGTCGAGGTCGAGCGGCTGTGCGCCCGCGCCGAGGTCGCCGGTCACGCCCGACGCCGCGAGTCGAGTCAGCGTTCCCTGCGCGTCGATCGAGAAGCCGGTAATGTTCGACGTGCCGGCGTTCGCCGTGTAGGCAAACCGCCCGCTGTTGTTCACGATCAGCCAGCAGGTCGCCCGCTGCAACGTCGGAGCGGCTGCCGAGACGACGGAGAGCGAGCCGTCGGCGTTGGTCTCGTACGACGAGGCAGACGCGCTCGCCGCCTCGGAGACAATGACCTGACCGCGCGTCGTGAAGTCGAACCCGAACGGCGTCGTGCCGGCCGCCGCCGTCACCACCGGGTCGCCGAGCGAACCGTCCTGGTTGACGGCGAACGACTCGAGTCGGTTGCTGACCCGTTCGGTCACGACCACGAGGCTGCCGGTCGGATTCGCGCGAACTTCCGCAGCGCCGTTCGCGCCGGCGGCCAGCGCCTTCGTCTTACCGGGCAGCGCGGTGAGCGAGCCGTCGTTGCCCAGCTCGAGCACACCGATCGTATTGCTGATCGTATTGAGCGCGTACACGTAACCGTTCGAGATCGTAACGCTCACCGGCCGATCGCCGCCGGACGAGGCGCGGTCAACCAATGTGAGCGAGCCTCCATTTACGGCAAATGAAGAGACATCGTTACTGCCTGCGTTGACGACGACGAGAAACTTCGCGTTGTGCGAGAGCGCGACCGCGAACTGGGAGGCGAGCGGGTCGCCCACGCCACCGATCCCGGTGCCACCAGTCGCGAAGGTGCCGGTTGGCGTTAGGGTGCCATCGGCCGCGCGGGCGAACGCGACGACCGCGTTGCCATTGAGGCCGTTCGTCGACACGAACACACCACCCACTGTCTGAGCCGACTGAGACAGGTTGGAGGCGACCGGCGTGATGGCCGGCGCGGTTGGTTGGACGTCGGAGCACGCGGCGAGGGCGACAGCGCCCGCGGCGAGGATCGAGCGGATCTGCATCTGAGGAATCTCCACTTAGTTCGAGTGATCTGAGCGACAGCGTGTCGCGCGCTGTAAGCGCATCTGGACGTGGAGAGTTCCATAAAGCAGGCGGCAGGCGGCAGGCGACAGGCGACTGCCGGGGACGGGCGACGGGCGACGGGCAACGGGCGAAAAGGCGTGTCATCCCGAGCGTAGCGAGGGATCGCGATCGTCCCGAAAGAGGGCTAAGGTTCCAGTCCCCGTTCCCGTGGCCATGGTCACCATCCATCATCGCGAAACAGGAGCGAAGCTCGCCGAGCTCTCGGTTGGGCGGCTCGCCGGCGCCGAGCTGTCGAGAGCCGTCCTCGCCTATGCGGACCTGAGCGGCGCCGACATTCATGCCGCCGACCTTCGGCACGCGGACCTCTGCAACGCCGACCTGCGCGGGGCCCACTTCGACGACGCGATTCTCACCGGCGCGGACGCGACGCTCTCCGACAGCGCGGGATCCTCCTTCGCCCGCGCGCGGCTGGACGACGCGCGCCTCCAGGGCATGAACAAGCGTCACCGCGGCATCGTCGGCATCGATTTCCGGGGTGCCGACATGACCCGCGTCACGCTCAAGAACTCCAACCTGAACGGTGCGGTCTTCACGAACGCGGTCCTTCGGCGTGCGGACCTAACGCGGTGCAACCTGTCCGGTGCCGACCTGTCTGGCGCCGAACTTACTGACGCCTCCCTAGCCTCGGCGAACCTGAGCGGCGCCCGGCTCCCGTTTGCATCGCTGGTTGGTACAGTGCTTACAGGGGCGAACCTCGACGGAGCAATCCTCGTCGGGGCGGATATGACCCTGGCGAACCTGAGCGGCGTGCGTGTTGCGGGCGCCGATTTCGGTGACACGCTGTGGTCCAAGACGACGCTTGCCCGGGCGACGGGCCTCGAGTCGGCGCTTGGTCTCGACCGGCTTCGTTATGGTGACCCATCGTCGATCGACATTCACACGCTCCGCGCCGCGATCTCGGTCCTGCCGGCTGAATTCCTCGAGAATTGCGGGTTGAACCCGGCGGATATCACGGCCCTTCGGGGCGTCCTTGCCTAACGCCGTACCTCCGACGTCGGAGTAGGGCTAGCCCTTGAGGGGAACAGCGATGAAACGGATGAAACGGAAGCTGCCGGATCCGGCTTTGCAGTTAAACTAGCTCGCGCCACGAACCGGCTTTCTTGGTCACGACCGTCGGGCGCCATGGCTTCCCGGGGTCTGAACCAAAGGCCCAGGCTCGTGGTGTGAGAAGTCCAGCCCGTTAGGCAGTATCCGGCCGTTTCCGTCCTGATCCGCTCAATCGCAGTTCCGGAAGGAGCTTGCCGAACACCGGAATCGGATTCAGAGCTACCCCACCCTCGGACCTGGTCGACTACCGACGTGCATTCCCAAGCGCCGCCAGAATCCTCGCTTGCAGCGAGTCCGGCAGATCGATCTGACGGAGCTTCTCGCGGACACCGCGCAGCACGCTCGCCTCGAAGTTGAACTCGCGCGCACAGCCCGCGCAGATGTCGAGGTGCTCGTGCACGAGCGTCATCTCTTCGGTCGACAGCTCGCGGTCCAGGTAGTCATCGAGGCGTCGGAACGCCTCCTCGCAGGTATAGCGGCTGAGGTGCGTCATACGTCGCCCTCCCGCTGTGTCATCTCCGTCACGACGCCCGACTCCTCTGCCAGGTACCACAGCGCCTTCTGCAGCATCTTGCGTCCGCGATGCAGGCGCGAGCGGACCGTACCGACAGGAACCTCGAGGACGTCCGCGATCTCGTGATAGGCGAATTCCTCCATGAAGTAGAGCGTGCAGACCACGCCGTACTCCTCCGGCAGCTGACCGATCGCCTCCGAAACACGCTCGGTGCCAAGGCGATCAATGAGCGCTCGTGCCGGGTCCTCCCCCTGCCACGGAAGGCCGTGCTCCGCCGAGCGGGCGTAGAGGTAGAGGTCCGGTGTGTCATCGAAATCGACGGTGTTCGGTCGCCGCTGCCGGCGACGGTGATTGGCCCAGAAGCATCGCGTAAGAATCCGGAAGATCCACGCCTTGAAGTTCGTTCCGGCTTCAAACGTCGCCGACGCCCGAAACGCCCGAAGTGCGGCGTCCTGCACGAGGTCTTCGGCATCTGCCCGGTTCCGCGTCAGACGCAGCGCGTAGCCGAACGCTGACGGCAAGACCTCGACGAGCAGTCCCTGAAACTCATCCGCACCGAGCGGCGCAGCCGCGTGCGCGGTCGCGGTTCGTCCGGTGAGACGGTCGTCCATCAGGTTGTCTGACTCGGTGGGCATGTCGTCCACGGTACGGCGCAGGGCGTTCAGGCGACAAGGATTCGCCCGGCTGTAATGCCGCCACGGCCAAAAGAGTTCCAACGAGAAGCAGCTGGTCCAGCCGGCCCACGTCAGGTCGAGAGCCGCGGCCGCCGCGTACATGGCTAGACCGCCGGCGCTGCCAGGGCAACGACGTATCGCCCCTCGGCATCGCTGTTCCAGCTCCGCAGGCTGAGGCCGACGCCGGTCAGCATCGCCGCCACGCGATTCCGCTCGAACACGCACCTCACGGATGTCCTGATCGATTCCCCTTTCCGCAGGCGAACCGCACAGACTCCCGGTACCTCGACCTCGTGTGCCCGCCGCGCAACCAGGTGCGTCTCGAGCCGGCTGTTCTCGGCGTCGACGTTCGCGCGGAATTCGAAGCGCGAGAGGTCGAACCCGCCGCCGACGGCCGAATTGACCACGCCGAGAGCGCCGAGATGGCGAGACGCGGACGCTTCGAAGTCCTCGTCGGAGAGCGCGTGCATGGCGGCGACCTGCCGGGCCTCCAGGCCGAGGACGAGGCTGTCACCCGGCGTCATCGTCGTGCGCAGAACCCGAAGGAGTCTGACCGCGCCGACGGCCATGGTGGCGCCGAGCACGTTGCCGAGGCAGAGGTACACTCGGGGGCGTGGGAACCTGTCAGGGAGCGGCAACTCGATCGTGCAGTCACAGGCGACGGCAGATGAGGACTCACAGTTACTGCTGGACGCGATACGCTCGACCATCTCGACCGCGAGCTTCGAGTCCAGCTCGGCCGCGCCGATCGACGTGACGGAACCACGCTGGCAGAGCGCGTCGGCCAATGTGAGGTTGACGTTGGACGCACTCGGTTGGATGCACACGACGCCGCGTGGACGGGCGGCAGGCAGCTGATCGCGCAACAGTGCGAGACCGAGCTCTCGTTCGAGCGATTCGTACTCGTGGGTCGGCAGTGTACCGCCTTGGCGGAGAGCCGCGGCGTCGACCGCCGCGAGCCACCGGGCCGGTAACTCCTTTTGGCGGCGGCCAAGCGCATCGCGGAGCTCACCCGCGATGTCGGGCGAGAGGGCGCTTCGTTCGGATCCGAGCGCGAGTGAATGAGCCATGGTTCCCCGCCTGTTAGGCGCTCAAGACCGGAACCGGCTACGGCCGATTCCGGTCAGTGAGTTTGGCGTTACTTGGCTGCTGCAGTCGCGACGCTCGGCTTGACCGAGACGCGCACGACCTCGCGCACCGACGGATAGTGGAACTGATCCTTCACCAGCATGACTTTGCCGTGCTCGGCCGGGCCGGTGTTCGGCGCTGCCTGGCGGGGTGCCTGGTTTGGCCCAAGGCCAGGTTCCTCGTTGATCTCCGTGCCGGCATCCCAGAGCTGCAGATGTGACGTGATGTCGGTCGTGAGCGGTTTGCCTTTGGCGTCGAAGAGCGCGATGGCGTCCGGGCCAGGCGCGTAGAACAGGTCGTTCGACTGGCCGAACATCATGGCCAGCGTTAGGCGCTGCCCGGGCGCGGCCGAGATGGTGAACTCATACGCCTTGCCCGGCGTGATCGGGCCGGGGCCCTTGTCACCCGACGGCACGGTCACGACGCCCGAGTGCACGACGCTCTTGAGGTTCTGCACGATGTAGTCGGCGAGGACGCCGGGGTTGCCGTCTTCGGCGAGGCGCTCGAGTCCCTGGCCGCGGTCGGGCTGACCGGGGGTGAAGAGCGGGTTGCCTTCGTCGGTGATCGTCCAGAGGAGCGGGGCCGTCGGCGCGGGCGCCGTCGTGCCGTTGGACAGCTTGAGGGTCTTGGGCGTCGAGACGTTTTCGACGCGGATCGTGAAGGTGACTTCGCGGCCGGCGCTGTACTGCGCGGCCAGCGCGGCTGGGGCGAGCGAAATCGCGGCGATGGCGATCTGCGCGAGACGAGACGGGGACATAGAACTGGTAACAGGTTATTGGTGATTGGTTATTTAGGCGCGATCAGCTCGTCGCGAGCGGGGCACTGCCGAAGTTCACGCCGAATCGTTTGCACCAGATCGTGACAGTGCGGTACTTCTCGAGATCGACCGTCGACGGGATGTCGTAGTTCTGGTCGCCGATGTTGCCCTTCATCGGGCCAAGCTCGACGTGGTCCACGCTCTTGACCGTGGAGTTGTCCTGGACATCAGCCGCGGCGACGAGATAGACGCGCACGTCAGGTCCGTTCGACGTTGCGAAGTTCGTGAGCCTGAGCACCCGATGGCCTCCACCGACGTCGATCACGGAAGCCATGCCGCGCGTGTCGTGCGCGTTGCTGTGGAAGCTGCCCATAGCGAGCGTCGCCGGCGCAGCCGCAGCAGCTGGCGTCGATCCAGACGTGGCGGTGACGGTGCCGAGCGATTCGTTGACGGTCTTGTTCACGAACAGCCGCTCGGGGCGGAAGGCATACCAGCCGCCGACGACGGCGACGATGGCGAGTCCGATGATGGCATTGCGTTTACGCATGGTACTTCTCCTGGGAGTTCCTGTGGCGTTAGGCGCGAGCGAAATGCGCGGTGTTGCTTCGCCGGCTATAAGGCCGCCGTGGCCGAGATGGTTCCAACTTCGTTCGCCGGCTCTTCGCGCATGAGCGACAACGTTTCGCTTCGCGAGATGACCGGAGCGCGCCGAGTGCCGAACTGCACGAGGTCCTTCGCGAACAGCATGTCGAGCGTCCAATCCAGCGCGACGCGGACCTTCTTCTCGAGGCGAGGCAGCTTGGCGAGATAGATCGTGCGCCAGAGCCACCACGCGGCGAAGCCGGAGAACTTGAGTCCCAGCACGTTCGCGACACCGGTACGCCGGCCGATCGCGGCCAGCAGCCCTATCGTCGAGAAGGAGAACGCTACCTTCGGTTTGCCGAGGAGCTCGGCCGCGATGTTCCTGGCGACACATGTCCCCTCGCGCAGCGCGTGCTGCGCGGTGGGCGGATAGGTCTCGCCATTAGCGGGATCGGTGATGCTGGCGCAGTCGCCAACGGCCCACACGTTAGGCATGTCGGGTGACTGCAGGAACTCGTTCACCACCAACCGACCGCGGGATCGCTGACACGGAATGCAATCGAGCAGCGGGTTGGCGGAGATGCCCGCCGTCCAGACGACCGTTCGGGCGTCGATCTCCATTCCGTTGCTGAGGACGGTGCGAGATCCGTTGATACCCGTCACTCGCGTGTTCAACAGCACTTCGACACCGCGCTCCGCCATCCGTGCGTGCGTGTACCGTCCGAGCTCCTCGCCGAGCTCCGGTAGCAGGTACGGGCCGGGGTGGACGACTGCGACGCGCACGTCGCGCTGCGTGATGTTCGGATAGAAGCGGACGGCTTCGCGTACAAAGTCGTTCACCGCCGCGACCGTCTCGACGCCGGCGAACCCGCCGCCCGCGACGAGAACCGTGAGCAACGGCCGGCGAACGTCCGTTGCGCACTCGAAATCCGCTTCCTCGAGTTGCGCGATGAGCTGGTTTCTCAGTTCGATGGCGTCGCCGAGCGACTTCATCGTCGACGCGCGCTCGGCGAGACCGGGAATGCCGTAGAAGTTCGTGACGGCGCCGAGTGCCACGACGAGGTGATCGTATTCGAGCTCGTGACGATGGTGACCACCGGCGTGCGACACGGTGACGGTCTGCGCATCGACGTCGATGTCCTCGACGGTGCCAATGAACAGGCGCGTGCGCTTCAGCATCCGGCGAAGCGGACTCACGATCGTCGCGAGATCGAGGTCGCTTGCCGCCACCTCGTGCAACATCGGCGTGAACAGGAAGAAGTTCTCCCGGTTCACGAGCGTGATCTCGACGTTCGGGTCGCGTGCGAGGAGTCGCTCGAGCTCGCGCGCGGCGGAGAGGCCGCCGAACCCGCCGCCGAGGATGACGATGCGTGTGGTGTCCTGGTCCGGCATGGTCACGCCACAACGGCCATGCCGGCGAGCTCGTACACGTCGGCGAGGTTCAGGTGGCTGCCGGGGCGCTCATAGATGACGAGAAAGCCGCGCTGGTCAGCGGATGCAGCGACGAGGTTGAGACCGGCGCGAGGGGCTCGGCGGTGATGGTCTCGAATCTCGGAAAGAACAGGCTTCGACATTGGTATCTCGGGTCGGGTCTGGCGGCTGTAATGCCGGGCCGACCCGAGAGGTTCCAATGGCGACAGGCGTCACCCCACGTCGAGGTCGGCGATCTCGCAATAGACCTTGATTGCGTTCTTCCCCATGGTCAGCGTGTCGAGGAGCGTCCGGTAATTCTCCAACCCCTTCACCGGATGTGTAAGCAGCCTTCCTAACCAGCCAGGGTGCGAAAGCTCGGCCTGCGCGAGATCGGCGACTCCGGCAAGGAAGTCGGCGCGGCTCGCGTTCACGCTGCCGACGACGACCTTGTTGCCAAGCACGAAGCCTTGGTTGATCCGGTCCGCCGGCACGTCGACTCGGCGATCCCCTCCCGTGACGCTCACGAGAACCAGGACCCCATTCTTGCCAAGCACTTCCATCGCCTCGAAGGCGAGCGGCGAGAAACCCGTGCCCTCGAGGATGAGATCGAAGGGGCCGTGCAACCTG
>Ga0207701_10005388_pt1 | contig 12870 bp, 9 predicted proteins | sample KBSSwiSSwithPhiX_FD_184294 | JGI IMG/M metagenome (GOLD analysis project Ga0207701, IMG submission 184294) | Switchgrass rhizosphere bulk soil microbial communities from Kellogg Biological Station, Michigan, USA, with PhiX - S5 (SPAdes) (version 2) | ecosystem: Environmental > Terrestrial > Soil...
TAAGGCGAATGCCCAGGAACTTTTTATATTCACAGAACCTGCATCGAATATGCCTTCGCATTCTATCAGCGGAAAAGTATCAGGCAAATATTCAAAGCATCCCGAAGCCACCCATTACATGCAGCGGTATGCCCCGGAGATCATGTTCGGTTTGAATAAAAAATGGATGGCGCATTTTTCTTCTACATTTTCTGACATGTATTCCAACAATGTTCGTTGGGAATCTGTAAAAACATACCTTAAATATCGTTTCCTGTCAAATGATGAGGTGCATAAGCATTTCAGAATGGCTGGATTCGGTGAATATTCTTATAGCAGGAATACGGCTATTTATGATGACATCAGCATCGATGGAGACCAGAGCGGCTTCCAGGGAGGTTTGATCATGACACAACTCTGGAATAAACTGGCTGTATCTTCAACTTTAAGTTACCTGCAGACCATTAAAAACAAGAACATTGAAATAGATGTGTTCATTCCCGGTAAATCATTTAATTATACTGTTTCGGCTGGTTATCTTGTTTTCCCGTTTAACTATACAAGCTTTAAACAAACAAATTTTAATGTTTACGCTGAACTTCTGGGCCAGCGGGCGCTCGATATGAAAAAGTATGTCGTCGATTTTGCGCCGGGCATTCAGTTTATTTTCAATAGCAACGCGAAATTGAATATCGGGTACAGGTACCAGATTTCCGGAAACATGTACAGGATGGCTGAAAAAAGCTGGCTGGTCAGTTTTGAAAGAACTTTTCTCGGCGCCTGGAAATAGCATTTTTACATTTCAAAGAATGCAACGCTGCCACCAACCCATGCTTTATCCTTATTATAGCGTGTACCGATCATTTTGCCCTTGCTGAGTCTTGCGAGGTTAATAGCAGGTCCGGGCCTGGCGGCCCCTTCTTTCCATAAATACATTATACGGATCTCGGCTTTTGCAGGCGTGTCAGGTGTTTCTATCACATCGGCATAATTAACCTTCTGCTGCAGTATCCAGTTATGCGGGTCGGTTATGCGGTCGATGTCCTCCTGTTTTACATCTATCACCACGCCTTGTCCCGCGAAAGAAAAAAGCGGTTTCAATACAAAATTGTCAAGGTCTGCCGGTAATTGAATTACCTCATTCAGGAAAAATGTTTCAGGAACGTATGGCTGAACTATGTATGGAAGTGTGAATTTGCTTATCCGGTAGAACCAGTCGGGATGGGGAACCCATTCAACATCCATTTCTTCGCGGATATCTATAATGTTACCGAGGTCTTTTCTTGCATGCAGCTCGTCGAATATTACACGGTTATAAATGCGGGAGACCTTCGTTTTTTTCCCATTCAGCAGGTAAAAAATTTCTTTACCTTCTTTAATAAGTTCGGTTATACAAACAGGTTGTATACCGGTAAGATCGCGGGTAGCATAAAAATCCACTCTCGTTTTTTGTTCGTGCGGCTTTATTTCAAGAAGAATTACATTTTCAGGCTGGTGGTCGCCAAGAATAATCTGCCTGAAAAGTTTCGTGTACGTCTCACGGCTATGGCCACCAAGATAGTGTGTGTAGTTGGATGGAATGTTGAAATGATTTCTAAGTATGTCGGGGTAAATTACCTGGAAAGCGTAAAGACTGGGAAAACCCTGCATTTCTATAAGCTGCGGTTCTAAAATTCCTTCTTTATTCATGCAGACACCGAAATCGAAAGCTATCATCTGGGGAAAACCATAAGTTCCCGCAACTTTATCCATTTCGGGGATACTGTTCACCGTTATATTCTTAAAAGAGGGGTCAATGATCAGATCCACAATGCTCTCACATGCGCTAATCATTTTTGAAGTAAATTCCTTTGGTACAAAAACAGGCGTTTCTGCCAGGCGAAATTCAATTGCCCCCGGATACAGATCATCAAGATCTTTAAGTAGTGCTTTATATTTTTCCTGTGAAAATTGTTCGTTAAATTCTTTGCGTACTGATGACACCATTATAGAAAGTTAAAAAGAAAATATTATACATTTGCCGCAAGTCAAACGAAACGACATTAAGGCTGAGGGAAACGGGCCCACTGCCAATGGAAACCCAGACGTTTTTTTCTCATGCCTGTACTTTAAAAAGGCACCCAGGGATTGTTTTTACTTTCCCTGCTTTTTTACAATATTAATTTCAGTTGCTTCAACAAAACAAAAAAGCCGGTTAGCGATAACCGGCTTAAATGTATAGATTGGATCTAATCGTTTACAGATTACTGAATCTTAGTAGTATCAGGTGTTGGTGTTGGCTGAGTTGTATCCTGTGGAACAGTATCCTTAGTCAAATGACTGATTGGTGCTGTTGCATGGTTAGAACCTGCCATTGTAAATGTTAATACCCCGAGAGCTAAACCTGTTGCTAAAAGAATCTTTTTCATAAATTATTCATTTTTAAATTTAAAAATTTCTATCCTTTTCCGGATAGGTGTCATAAACTTATGGATTGCAGCTATTGCATGCAGTTACTATAAGTATATAACAGGCAATCATCACGGAATTCATAAGATCTACTGCTTACTATGTAAGAATTGTGCCAAAATATTTTCGGGAGAAAAAAAATTATATAAAATATTATGGCACAAATTTTTTAAAAGCCAATTTCCACTAGCGTGGGTAATCAATTACACAAATCCGCTTATTTTATACGGCTTGTTTGGTTTAAATATGTGCTCTCGAATATTTTATCTGCATTTGCTGCTTCGAATCCTTCTCGGCGGTGCTCTCTTTTTATTTCTGATGGTTGAAGATGAGTAAATTCCGGCCGAACTCGCCTTTCAGCAAACTCAACATATGATCCCGGAATACGGTGCTGTTCACCATTTGCAAATGGGGCATTGATCATATGCGCAACAGTTGAGCTCTGTAGCAATCCTCCATCCGGGCTTTCTTTGATTTTACCTGAAGAATCATTTAATACAAATCCATATTTTTCAAGAAAAATGTTAAAATCGAAAATGGTATTATATCCTGGTTTCAGATTATGTACACTTATAGTGAAATGATTAAGGTAATACCTGTTGTATATCGTCCACGCTGCATACTCACTTTCATCAGCAAGGGTACTATAATCCTCCCAGGTGGGCAATCTCCATAATCCACTATGTAAAAATTCATCAACTGCTAAAGCATTGTTAAGATCCAGATCGTTTGATGGATCTGATTTTACTTCATCCGTATAACTTTTGATGATCGATCTTGTTTTAGGTGAAAGATCGTTAACTCTTAATTCACTGATAAAAATTCTTGGATCCTTTGTGCTGGCAGGAGCATACCAGTATGCATCCAATTTCTTCTCCGGAAAATAATAGTGATCCCTGCGCGTATAACCATAGTGCAGAAATATTTTTTCAAGAGACTGTATCCCCAGGAATTTTACACCCATAGTACGGAAAGCAATGTGGTCGTTCTCAATTTCTGATGGATCGGTAATGATCTTTTCCTTGATCATCGCCTGGAATATGCCCGCAACATCTGGAACGCGGTCTTGATAGCGTGTCATCAATCCGTTCAAAACTTGCTGGAGGGTAGATTCATTTTGTGGCATAAGGAAGCAAAAATTGTATAAGCGGTAAAGTTATCAATTCAGCAGTGAATAGCTTACAGCATATATTGCTATTTTTGCGCACCTAATTTAAAGAATCATCTTATGTCAATGGAGCGTTTTTCCCTTATAATTTTCCTGGCAATTTCATCGCAGTTTTCATTTTCACAGAAAACTTCGAATTATGATCCCCATGAAGCTTTTGCGCCTCAATTCTATCCCGATTACGGTAATGAAATCCGTACTGCTGATGGTAGGCCTGGTCCAAAATACTGGCAGAACAGGGCCGATTATACTATCAATGTTTCACTTAATGATGTTGAGAACACCATTTCCGGAAATGTAGTGATCATCTATACAAATAATAGTCCCGGCCACCTTTCATTTTTATGGCTGCAACTCGACCAGAACCTCTACGATCAAAATTCAAAAGGATTGACCGCCTCACCTATTGGAGGCACCAGGTGGGCTGCGCGTACTCCATTCAAAGGAGGTTATGATATAAAGTCGGTTACAGTAACACAGGATGGGAAAACTTCTATTGCAAAAAAACTGATTGATGATACGAGGATGAAGATCAACCTTCCTGCGGCACTTAAACAATCGGGAGGGAAAGTTTCAATCAAAATTGAGTATTCCTACACTATCCCTGAAAATGGTTCTGACAGAACGGGCCGTTTGAAAACTGCCAACGGTGTGATGTACGACATTGCGCAATGGTTTCCCAGAATGTGTGTATATGATGATGTGTTAGGATGGAACACGCAGGCCTACCTCGGGCAGGGAGAATTTTATCTTGAATATGGCGACATCAATTACAATGTAAATGTTCCAGCAAGCCATATTGTGGTGGGATCAGGGGAACTGATCAATCCGCAGGATGTATTAACTGCCAGGCAGCTTCAAAGGCTCGCCGAAGCGCGTAAAAGCGATAAAACAGTTATTCTCCGTTCAGCCGATGAAGTAAAAGATCCGGCAAGCAGACCTGCGAAAAGCAATCGGTTAACCTGGAAATTCAGGTGCCTGAATACCAGGGATGTTGCATTCGCTTCATCACCTGCATTCGTATGGGATGCGGCAAGGATCAACCTCGAAGATGGAAAGAAAGCACTCGCCATGTCGGTTTATCCTGCTGAAGTTGCAACAGATTCTGCGTGGAACCGGTCAACGGAATATACAAAGGCTTCCATCGAGATTTATTCAAAATATCTTTATCCATTTCCATATCCTGTAGCTACCAATGTTGCAGGCATTGTATCAGGAATGGAATATCCGGGAATTGTTTTTTGCGGGGTAAGTGCTGTGAGAGAAAATCTTTGGGGTGTTACAGCCCATGAGTTGGGACATCAGTGGTTCCCGATGATTGTTGGAAGTAATGAACGGAAATATGGTTGGATGGATGAGGGATTCAACACATTTATCAACACGCTCGCTGCCCAGGCTTTTAATAATGGAGAATATGAAGACAGCAGGGAGTTGTCGGCAAAACGATTCACTAAAACATTCTTTAACGATAGATCTGAGAATATTAATACGATAGCTGACGTTGTGCATACATACAATTTCGGTACGGTTTTATACCGCAAACCAGCAATGGGTTTGCAATTGCTCCGTGAAAATATAATTGGCAAGGAAAGATTTGACAGCGCATTCATGTATTACACCCATCAATGGGCTTTTAAACATCCCACTCCTTACGATTTTTTTCATTGCATGGAAAATCATTCCGGTGAAACACTCGATTATTTCTGGCGTGGCTGGTTTCTCAACCAATGGAAAATTGATTTTGGAGTGACTGATGTTGCATATATAAATAACGATCCAGCTTCCGGCGCTGTTATCACTGCCAGGTGTTATGAAAAACTTCCAATGCCTTTAGTGATTGAGGTGAAGGAAGAGAACGGTAAAACAAACAGGGTTTCACTTCCGGTAGAAGTGTGGCAGCGTGGAGATACCTGGAAATTTATCTATAATTCAACATCAAAGGTTCAGCAGGTAACGATTGATCCTGACTCAACCCTTACAGATATTGATCTTTCAGACAATGTATGGTCTGCTAAATAATCTTTCCATTCTTCAGGAATATGCGTTTGTTTACAGCTTTCGGAATATGATGCTCATAATGGCTGACATAGATAACTGTGACCTTAGTATGATCACAGATGTCATCAATTAATTGCGTAAAGAACTGTTGCTGGGAAAGGTCGAGGCCCTGGGTTGGTTCATCAAGTATAAGCAGGGGAGGATTCTTAACAATTGCCCGGGCCAGGAGACAAAGACGCTGTGCACTGGCAGGCACCATATTGAATAGCCTGAACGCATACTGATGAATATGCATCAGCTTCATCCAGCGCATGGATACAGCTTCCTTTTCAGGATCGGTTGGACGGAATAAACCAACAGTATCATAAAAGCCTGATTCAATCACGTGCAGGCACGATGACTCCGTTGGAAAATATTGATACAATTCAGGTGACACGAATCCGGTTTGTTTTTTTATGTCCCATATACTTTCTCCCGTCCCGCGTTTTCTGTCGAATAAAATAATGTCGTTCGCATATGCCTGAGGGTTATCTCCGTTCACTAAACTCAACAGCGTCGATTTGCCGGCACCATTAGGACCAGTCAGCGACCATCTTTCCCCCTGTTTAACAGTCCAGTTTATGTTTTGTAGAATCTTTTTGCCATCATACTCCACATTAACATTGGTCATTTGTATGATGATGGAAAAAGGATTGTTGTGATGGAATGATATAAGATCGAATAACTCTTCTTTATTAATTTGAAGGTGATGACCAAAATTGAATTGGGCGGGATCGTATTTTTCTTTTTCACTGGTAAAAATGATGCTTTCGTTTTGCATTACAGCCACATGGGTAATGGTATCAGGTATTTCCATTGGATTAGTTGCCATGATCACCATCGTTCCTGAATTTGCTATTTCCTCCAGTATTACACTGAATTGATCCCTTATGCTGGTATCGAGGCCGGTCAATGGATGATCGAGCGTGATGAGCTCAGGATTCTTAATGAGTGCCGATGCAATGAGCAGTCTTTTTGTTTCGCCGTTCGAAAGTTTGATGACCTGCTCTTCGAGCAGATCTTCAAGGCGGAGTGTAGCGATCACGTTGTTTAAGTTCCAGAAACCTCTGTTTTCTGCAATAGATGAGAGGTGCTGCATAACGGTTAGCGCGTCTTCGGAGTCTGAAGAATTGAAGCGTTGCTGATAATAGAAATCACGTGTATTGGAAAGATTTCTGAACTGGTGTTTCAGGGAGACATTTTCGATTGATTTTCCCTGTACGGAATTGACAAGAGAACTGTGTCCTGAATCACTTTCGCCTACGATGGCCCATAATTGTCCCTGCTGAATAAAGCTTAGTTGCCCGGGTAGTGTCATCAGATGAAATTTGTAATTGGAAGATAAGGGTGATTGGATTATTTTTGCAACCCGGCAAAAGAAGATTATTTAGATATAAATGATCAGATCTAGGCTGGTAAGTTCCTGTAGCTCAATCAAATAGGGATTGACTACTAATAATATACTGACAACTCATTTATGGCCTCGTAGCTCAATTGAATAGAGTAGCTGACTACGGATCAGCCGGTTGAAGGTTTGAATCCTTCCGAGGTCACAAGTGCCTTTCCATCGAAGATGGGGAGGCATTTTTCATTGGCGGCATAAAGTGTAATTCAGAGGCGAAATTCTTCAAACTGAGCAGAGGATTTCTTTTACATGCACGTAATAGCAATATAATTTTTCCCGGAAAATGTGATAATTCAATTAACCATCATCATCAAACGCTGATCCGGAACAGTTATCCTTAATAGAACCCCGGATCGGGGTTATATTTTAAAGGCTTACCTTGTTGAGATTAACGGAAGAAGACAACCCTTAACCAGGGTTGGATATAGGATCAAGTCATACCAAAACAACTAAACATGAAAAAGTTGATGCTTCTTGTCACTGCCGTAATGTTCTCTCCCATATTCTTACTGGCACAAAGTGGTGATCCGGAACTGGATTATATCAAAGATGTTTATTCGAAAGAGAAAAAAATAATCGTTGACGAATATATGGACCTTGATGTGCAGGATGGCGCCAAATTCTGGCCTATATATGGCGCGTATGAATCCAAGAGGGAAAAACTTGCGACTGAACGTATAAATCTGATTAAAGAATACGTTGATAATTTTTCCAATCTTACGCCTGAACTAGCCGACAAAACAGCCAAGACCGCATTGTCCAATAACATCAGCCTCAGTAAACTGAATCTTGACTATTACAAGAAAATGAAAAAAGCACTCGGTCCAGTAAGAGCTGCAAAGTTCATGCAACTGGAAACTTATCTGCAAAACTCATGGAGAGCATATGTTCAGGATAATGTTCCGGAGATCAATGAACTTGATAAAACTCAAAAGCATTAATTACCCCTAAGAATAAACTTATGAAAAAGTTTTTAACTGCTACCGTACTAATTTTTTCTTTTGGATTATTGAGCGCGCAGGAGTCAAAGACGCTTGGACTGAATGTTTATGGCGCTTACATATTTCAGGACAAAATAAATTTTGATGGGTCCTATGGATATGCCAAAGAAGGAATTCAATATGGAGCCGGCGTAGAGTATTATGTTATCAGTACTGTAGCTTTAGAAGTAAAGTATTTGCGACAGGATACCCATTTTCCACTCTATACGCCTAGCGGCGAACAGGTAAATGAAGGAAAAGATAAAGGGTCTATCAACTATATTCTTATTGGAGGCACTAATTACTTTGAAAAAAATGCTGAATCCAAAATAGTACCTTATTTAGGCACAAGTATAGGTGCGGGTATACTTGATTCCAAAGATGGTGGTAGCTCTACAAAGTTTGCGTTTGACGCAAGTTTAGGATTAAAAATAAGAACCTCATCCAATATATCATTTAAGCTCCACGCAACAATTCAGTCTATCACCTCAACCTTTGGAAGCGATTTTTATAATACAGGATCTGGTGTAATTGCATTACCTGATTATGCTTCACTTTTTCAATTTGGTTTGGGAGGTGGAGTATTTTTCTCGTTTGGTAAATAATAACCCAAAATGTTATAGACAGAACGACCTGGATATCACCGTAAGTAAGTAAATTGGTAAAGATGGTGAGAAAATATGTTCAAGTAAATTTCGGGTTGATCGTTTGGCTCCTATTTTCATTTTCTGCTACCGTAAATGCTCAGGACGTTGTTCCTGATGATACTACATCATCTGATGTCAAAGACCTTGGTGATATGGTCAGACAGGTGCTGAATAAAAAACCAGATTCAACAAAGACCAAATCGTCAAAAGGTATAGCCGTTCTACCTTCTTTAGGATATAATCCAAGTTTTGGTTTCGTGATAGGAGGGAAGGCTTCGGCTATCAGGCAATTCGGGAAAAAAGAAGATACAGATCTTTCAGCTTTTGGATTGGAGGCATTGTATACATCGAAGGGCATTATCACAGCGCAGGCACGTCATAATGTGTTCACGCCTGGCAATACATTAAATTTCCAGGGCAACTGGCAATTATCAAAATTTCTGATTACGGATTATAGCATAGGTACGGGTAATAAGGATTATCTCACTAATAGTGACAGTGCGTTTCTAACAAAATTCACTTTTATCAGGCTAACGGAAAGAGTATACCGTAGAATAGGACGGTATTTATATGTTGGTGGAGGATTAAGTTTTAATATCCGGAATAAAATCAATGATGAGAAACTTGACTCACTTGGCAGTACACCGCATAACAGGTATAGTTTGCGCAATGACTTTGATCCCCTGAGGTATTCTGCAAATGGATTGTTGCTGGCAATGGAATATAATTCAAAGGAACATCCTCTTCGTGCATACAAAGGAATATATGCTGAATTTGGTTTTCTCTTCAACCAGAAATGGCTGGGCAGTACTAAAAATTCTGTGCAACTTATATACGATCTCAGGAAATATGTAAGTCTTAGCAGTACAAGTCCTGAGCATGTTTTAGCTTTCTGGCACATTGGTTCTTATAAGTTCGGAGGTTCAGTACCCTATCTTGCATTGCAGGCAACCGGTTATGATGCCTACAACCGCAGTGGGCGAGGTTATACGATTGGACGCTTTAAGGGACCATCCTATGATTACTTCGAAACTGAATACCGGTTTCCAATTACACGCAATAAATTCTTAAGCGGAGTAGCTTTCATTAATATACAAACAGCGTCGGATGATCTTGGAAAAAAATTATTTCAATATTGGGACCACGCAGCGGGAGGAGGACTTCGTATCCTCTTACAAAAACACAGCCGATCAACTTTATGTATAGATTATGCTAAAGGAAAATATAATTCTTCCGGTTTCTTCTTTGGATTGAATGAAGTGTTTTGATTAGAGCTTTTACAATGAAAAGAAAATTATTCGCATTTTTTATTTTAATATTTAGTGGCGTAAAGGCATACTTGCAGGATGTGATATTTCCCAGGCAATTGACCAATGGAGGCTCCACGCTCGTAATGTATCAACCACAGGTTGACACCTGGGAAAAGTATAAAAAACTTGCATTCCGTGTTGCCTTTTCTTTGAAACCCAGTAAGGGAGAAGAGATTTTAGGTGTGATGTATATGGAGGCCGATACCGAGACTGATATGGATACACACAGAGTGTTGATGGATAGCATATCAGTTTTAAAAATATCTTTTCCTTCATTGGAAGAAGCCAAAATAAAAAAAATGGACGACCTGGTGCGTACGTTTATCACCCCGGATCGTTCCCTGTTGTTGTCTGTTGAACAGGTAGTAGCCTGCACACCTAAAAAAGACAGTACAAAAACCGTGAAGTTGAATAATGATCCGCCAATAATATTTGTCAGTACCCGCCCAACTATTTTACTCTCGCTGGAAGGAGCTCCTGTAAAAGCAACTGTTGTAAAAGACAACCTGGAATATGTTATCAATGCCAATTACCCGCTTTTTTATTATATTCCTGATAGTACCTGGTTCCTGTATGATGGAATGGAATGGCAGAAACGAAAAGAAGGCAGGTCTTCATGGTCTTTTGTTAGCAGTTTGCCAGTTTCGTTAGTGAATCTTTCAAAAGATACTATCTGGTCTTTCCTTAAGGGTACAATCCCTGCAGTTACAAAACAAGACCCGAAAATGCCTCAGATATTTTATTCAGAAAAATTAGCTGAGTTGATTTTGTTCGAAGGAGAACCGGCTTACAAAGAGATCAGTGGAACCGGTTTAAAGTTTGCGACAAATACTTACAGCGATATCTTTTTCTGCTCATCAGATAAGCAATACTATTATTTAACATCCGGCCGCTGGTTCAGATCCAAAACATTTAAGGGTCCCTGGACATTTGCCACGCCGGATCTACCTGCAGACTTTTCGAAAATACCAGCCAGCAGTCCTGCTGCCACTATTTTAGCATATGTACCTGGAACCGAACAGGCAAAGGATGCAGTAATGATTGCCCAGATTCCCACAACAGTCCAGGTAAATGCCGCAGAAGCGGCAAAACAGGTGCAGATTTCTTATTCGGGCGAACCGGAATTCAAACTGATTGACAGTACCACAATGTATTATGCGGTAAACACAACCGAGAAAGTGATCCGGTTAGACAGCGGTCAATATTATGCATGCGTAAAGGGAATATGGTTTTTTTCGTCAACAGCCAAAGGTCCATGGAAAACCGCAACCACTGTACCTGAAGAAATATATACCATACCGGCTAGTTCACCGGTATATAATGTTACCTATGTAACGCAAAAAGCAACCACTACAAACACGGTAGAATCAAGTTACACTTCCGGATACATGGGTGTATATACAGCAGCTTCGCCTTCAGGAACAATTATTATGTCGGGAACAGGCTATTACTATCCGCCTTACTATTATTATCCCCCATATGGCTACCCGATCTATTATCCATTTGCGGTTACGTATGGAATTTATGCTTATAATTCTTACTACCATTATGGTCATGTTGCTTATCATTCCTCTTACAACCCCAACACCGGGATGCATGGAAGGAGTGCAACTGCCTATGGTCCATATGGTAACGCAACAATAGCGCAGGGATACAATCCAACCACCGGAACATATGCGCGCGGTACTTCCGTTTCATCTCCATATGGTAGCAGAACTTCCGCCCAGGCTTATAATCCATATACAGGCGCAAGTGCAACTTCAAGGCAAAATTCAAGTCCATATGCTCATTGGGGGTCCACTACTGTAACTAATGGCAAAGGACAATTCGCTTCTGCCGGGCACATTACAACATCGGGTGGAACTGCGGCAGCTATAAGAACCAAAAATGGTGACATATATGCCGGTTCAAACGGAAATCTTTACAGGAACACGGGAAATGGATGGGAAACTGCTGTAAGACCTGGTACCTCTGCACCAAATAATGCGGCTTCAAACAAGGCAAACACACAGCCAGCCAGCTCAAACCGGAACATTAATACGAATGAAATGAATACGGAGGCTCAAAACCGGCAGCGGGGTAACTATCAAACACAAAATTATAACCGAGGTACCTCTCCCGGCAACTACCCAAGGAGTGGCATGATGCCAAGGGGGGGTGGAGGTGGAAGGCGCAGGTGAGTAACAATTAATTATTATTGGTCAATCCAAAATTGACGTACCTTAATATTGAATTAAGGGGTGAGTTTTGAAAGTTTTTATCCAGGCATAATTTTATTTTGCCTACTTTTTGATCTCTTACTGTACGAAGTTTGGAATAAATTAGCACTACCTACCTACTACTTATTATCCACTATCCATTTTCCTCTCTTTTTGAAAACGATGTTGCCAACAATAATTTCAGTAGCTAACCCCGCCACCGAAACTAGTCTAATAGATAAAATTGTTGAACACGCCAATACAGGAAAAAGAACTAATAATTGCAATGCAAGCTGGCAATGAGCGTGCATTTGAAAAGCTATACCTGCTATATAGTGCAAGGTTGTATGGCAGACTGTTGCGCCTGGTTAAATCAGAGGTTCATTCTAAAGAAATTCTTCAGGACGTTTTTTTGAAATTATGGGAAAAGAGAACATCAATTGATCCTGAAAAATCCTTTCGTTCTTATCTCTTCAAAATTGCTGAAAATAAAGTGTACGACTTTTTTCGAAAAGTCGCGCGCAACAGAAACATCCAGGCACAGCTGATTGCCATATCCACCAGCAACTACGAAATTATTGAAAACTTTAAGTCTGATGATGAGAAACTCGTTGCTCTCGAATCAACTATCCAGAACATTCCGCCGCAACGACAACAGGTATTCCGGCTTTGTAAACTTGAAGGGAAAAGTTATAAAG